>Ga0307479_10007030_pt1 | contig 10368 bp, 7 predicted proteins | sample atmos_gasesECM4C_FD_203743 | JGI IMG/M metagenome (GOLD analysis project Ga0307479, IMG submission 203743) | Hardwood forest soil microbial communities from Morgan-Monroe State Forest, Indiana, United States - atmos_gasesECM4C_515 | ecosystem: Environmental > Terrestrial > Soil > Temperate...
CTGTTCTTCCAATAGGCGCAACTGCCCCTTGTTGCGCGGATTGCTTCGCGGCAAATACGATCCGCATGAGCGAAACCGCTTCCGCAACTGGCAGCACGCTTTCTTTCCGGGCGCGCACACATTCCAGGAAGTGTTGCATTTCATCCAAATAAGTCTGGTTCACCTGCCAGGATGCGGGCTGATCGAAAGTACTCCATTGGTCGCTCGCCGCCTCGTACCAGCGAACCTGTTGCCCCCTGAAGTCCCAGAAGATGGTCCCCAATTCGCCCACAATCTCGCATCCGCGCTCATAGGTCCGCTGCACGTAGTCGAGGTGAATCTCCGAAATTGCGCCGCTGGTGTGTCGGCAAACGAGAATAGCTACGTCCTCAGTTTCAATTTCCAACGAACTTAGATGTCCAGCAACACACACAACTTCCTGCACCTCTCCGAGGTACCAGCGCGCCAAATCAATTTCATGGATACAGTCAAGAATGCATCCACCACCCGTCTCATCTCGAGCCGCATAATTCTGGCGATAGTCAGTGCCCGGCCGCCAGTCAGGTAGGTAAGAACCGCAATGGATTCGCGCGAACAAAATTCTTCCCAGTTGTTTCTCATCCAGCAACTGCTTCACCTTGGAGGGACCGGGATGAAAACGCATGTTGCATCCCACCAACGTGACCAATTTCATCTTTTCCACCGCCTCCGCCAATTCGTCCAGTCCGGCGCCATTGTGCGAAAGGGGCTTCTCTATAAAAAGATCGAATCCATGCCTGGCAACGTTGAGCGCCTGCTCCAAGTGGAGATGCGTAGGAGTCGCAATGAGAACAAAATCGGGCAACCACCGCAGTCCGGCTTCAAGGTCGGCGAATCCCGCGAGACTCAACTCCTGAGTAAGCAATTTTCGCCGGGGTTCATCAGGTTCCACCAGGCCCATATGCTCCACGCCTAACAACTTCATGTTCCGAAGATGGCGTCTCCCAATTGAACCGCCACCCAAAACGAGTCCCTTCATTTCGGCCGCACCCGTTTTTCGGATTTGTACTCCGAACTCAGCAGCCCCATCAACAGGTTGTCTTTGAATTTGCCTTCATGAAACGAATTCTGTCGCAAGCGGCCCTCCACCTTGAAACCAACCTTTTCATAGCAGCGCACCGCTGACATGTGTTCCGCGAAGACACCAAGGTCGATCCTGCGAAGGTTCAGTTGGGTAAAAGCGTATTCCACGGCCAGGCGGGTCACTTCCATTCCAATTCCCTTGCCCCAGAATCTCTTGTCACCAATGAGCAGTCCGAACGTTGCCCGCCGATGCACCCAGTTAATGGGACCGAGTTTCAAGTTGCCGATGTGTTGGCCACTCTTCTTGTCGATGATCGCCAGCATCACGTCTCGTGAGGCAGTTGCCGTTTCGTAAAACCTGACCAGATCCTGCACGGAGGAAGGGAACGTTCGGGCATCCAGATATCGCGCGATTTCCGGGTCGTTCAGCCAACTCAGGTAGCGCTCGTTGAGGTCGGCGCGTTCGAGCGGGCGAAGATCAACCCTCAAGCCGGCGATGTACGCAGCCTTATTCGGCAATTCAAATTTCCTGGCGACCTGGTTCATGGCGGTCTGGTTCATGGCGACCTGGCTCATAAAGAATATGCAGAAACGACTTTTGAAACGGCGGCGATTACGTCTTCCACATCCTGGTCCGTCATCGCATGAAACATGGGAAGGCTTATCAGCCGCTGGTACGCGTCTTCGGCAACTGGAAACTCTCCACCTCTGTAACCGAAGTTCTCGCGATAATACGGGTGCAAATGTACCGGAATGTAGTGCACGTTTACCCCGACATTCTCCGCTCGCAACGCGCGAAACACCTCTTCACGGTCGGCGGTGAGCCGAGCCAGGTTTAATCGAATCGGATAGAGATGCCACGCCGGATCGACCTCATCCCGCACACAAGGGACCATCACCGCGGGGAGCTTGCGAAAAGCAGCCGTGTACTTTTCGGCCACTTCTCGCCGGCGTGCAAGATTCGGTGCCAGCTTATTCAACTGTGAAATCCCCAAGGCACATGCGATGTCGGTAAGCCGGTAGTTAAACCCGAGGGTCACCATCTCATAAAACCATTGGCCCGAAGACTGCCGCTGACGGGCGTCGCTCGAAATGCCGTGGTTGCGGAAGCGCCTTAGCGTCTTCGCTAATTCCGAACGATTCGTCGTCACCATTCCACCCTCGCCCGTCGTCAAATGCTTGACCGGATGAAAACTGAAGGTGGTCATGTGAGCGATGTTACCCACCCGCCGCTTCTTGTATTCGGCACCCACCGCGTGAGAAGCGTCTTCGATGACCGTGAGACTGCGCTCTTCGGCAAAACCGAGAATTGCATCGAAATCCGCGGGGTGGCCTGAATAATCTACGGGCAGAACAGCGCGAGTGTTGGAAGTGATCTTCGCCGAAACCTGGTCCGGATCAAGATTCAGCGTGTCCGGACAGACATCGGCGAACACCGGCCGCGCTCCCTGGTACAAAACACAATTCGCGGTGGCCGCGAAAGTCATGGGTGAAGTGATCGCTTCGTCGCCCGGTTGCAGTCCGGCGGCGAATGCTGCAGCGTGCAGAGCGGCAGTCCCTGAACTGAAGCTCACGGCATATTTCGCGCCCACGTAGGAAGCAAAAGCCTCTTCGAATTCGTCCACCTTCCCCCCGGTTGTCAGCCAATCGGAACGCAATACTTGCATGACGGCTTGAATATCATCTTCGCCGACGCACTGCCGCCCGTAGGGCAGCAGTTTAGCGCGCACCGGCACGCCCCCGTGGATGGCTAACAAGTCCCGACTAGTCGGCGTCGTGCTCATGGGTAGTTATGCGGGCACCTGGGTGACTGCCGTTCGAGGCGAGGAAAGGCCAATTAGCTCCTCCAGGTCGCGGCCGCTAAGCCAGTGGGGATTCGTATCGCTGGTATAGCGAAACCCTTCAGGCAGCGCCTTGGCTCCTACCCAATTGTCGTTACACCACCAGGGATGGCTGGGCTGGATAACATACATGTCTTCGGCGTCCAGCGTCTGCCGCGCCTCGTCTTCCGAAACCAGCACCTCGTGCAATTTCTCGCCAGGGCGAATTCCGATGTACTCCACTTCGCAGTCAGGCGCAACCGTTGTAGCCATATCCACCAGGCGCATGCTCGGAATCTTAGGGACGAAAATCTCGCCGCCGCGCATTTTCTCGATGGTGCGAATCACGAAATGGACACCCTGTCCAAGCGTGATCCAGAACCGAGTCATGCGCGGATCGGTCACCGTGATTTTGCCTCGCTTCCTTTGCTCCTGAAAAACAGGTATGACGCTCCCGCGACTGCCGACCACATTGCCGTAGCGTGCGCAACTGAACTTCGTATCCTGTGTGCCCGAATAAGAATTGGCTTGCACGAACATCTTTTCCGCGCAAAGTTTCGTGGCTCCGTATAGATTGATCGGGTTCACCGCTTTATCAGTGCTCAGAGCGAGTATCCGCCGTACGCCCTGGTTGATGGCGGCCTCGATTACGTTGCGTCCCCCCATGATGTTGGTCTGGATGGCCTCGAACGGGTTGTATTCGCAGGCCGGGACCTGCTTCAGAGCAGCCGCATGAACTACCACCGTGACGCCGGCAAAGGCTCTTTCGAGTCGTCCCTGATCGCGCACATCTCCGATAAAGTAACGCAGGCTGGGATGGTCAAATCCCGAGGCCCGCATGTCGTGCTGCTTGAGTTCATCACGGCTGAAGATCACGAGCCGTTTCGGGCGATACTGCCGCAGCATGATCTCAACGAACTTCCTACCGAAAGATCCCGTTCCGCCAGTGATCAGGACAACCTGTTCCGACCAATTCATTAAATCAGCCTCAACAACTCCGTAAGAGCCGAGCCGCTGGCATTAGAAGCCTTGCTCAGCGCAATACCGCGCATTTTGCGAAAGGCGGCAATCTTGCGCGGTGCAAAACACTCCCGACTCTTTTTCTTCGTGCAGAAGGTGCCACGTAGTATATCGCGGTTTCCCCATTCCAGTACCCGAGTCGCAACTGCACGAAGAATGCGACAACACAAAATTGGCAAATGATTTTTCGAAACCAATGCTAAAATGGCCGCGACCTCTCAAAAGACGCGCGGCGCAAGTGAATCTGAGCCGTGAACCTCCCTTGCATCGCGTCGTTGCGCGCGCTGCGAAGCAGAGGGTTGGCCTGTTCAAGTTGAGGCGTTTTCAGACTGAGGAGCACAGATGGATTCCGGACCTCTGGCACAGGCTAATGGCTCAATAGTTCGCGAAATGGAAACACCAGCGAACTTTGAGTTCGGAAGGACAGGAGTCCCGCGTCTGTATTCCGCACTTCCACCGCAAGAGTCCGCCGTGGGGGAATATTTTCGGGTATTGGTAAAGCGCAAATGGACCGTACTTTCCTGCTTATTGACGATCTTCTCGGTGGTCGCCATCGCCAGCCTGAAAATGACACCTATCTATGAGGCTGGTGGCAGTATCGCAATCAATAAACCCGATTCAACCCTGAATTTCAAAGATTCCGCCGCAATCAGTCTGGACTATTACGATCCCACCGAGTTGGAAACGGAGGTCAAGATTTTGCAAAGCGACCTTCTCGCCCTGCAGGTGATCAGAGATCTGAACCTGGACCGGCGGCCGGAGTTTGGCGGACGAGCGGCAGCTATGCCCTCTTCACTGGATCTCGCTCCCGACCCTCTGCAGACTGATTCCGCGCGGGTATCCTCTCTACTCGGCGGCTTTAAGGGCAGCCTAAGAGTTTCGTTAGGGGCGAACACGCGCATCATTGAAATTCACTACCGTAGCGCCGACCCCCAAATGGCCTCTACGATTGTGAATACGTTAATGACCACATACGTGGAGAACAACTTCAAGGCCCGGTTCGAATCCACAATGCAGGCCTCCGATTGGCTTTCCAAGCAGCTCGTGGATTTGCAGATGAAGGTGGAAACCTCCCAGGAAAAACTGGTGCGCTACCAAAAAGAGCACGAAATCCTGGGAATCGATGAAAAGCAGAACATCATCACTGCCAAGCTGGATGAACTCAATAAGGAACTCACCTCAGCGGAATCCGAAAGAATGGACAAAGAGGCCGTGTATCGCTTGATTGAGTCCGGCGACCCGGATGCGGTTGCTTCTTCGGCCGGCGGGTCGGATGCCTCCGGTTCAGGCGTACAGTCTGCTTCCGTACTGATGGAATCGCTTAGAGCCAGGCAGGCCGATCTGAAGATTCAGACGGCGGATTTGAGCACACAGTTCGGACCGTCATATCCCAAGCTGGCGCAACTGAATAATCAGCTCAAGGAGGTCGACAAACAGATCCAGGGCGAAATGACGAAGATTGTCGGCAAGGTCCGTGGACAATACATGACCGCCCTGCAGCGCGAAAATATGCTGCACGATGCTCTTGAGAGGCAAAAGCAGGAAGCCAACAAACTCAACGAAAGTGCCATCGAGTATAGCCTGTTGAAGCGCGATGTCGAAACCAATCGCCAACTCTACGAAGGCCTTCTGGAGAAACTGAAAGAAGCCGGGGTTTCGGCCGGACTTCGGTCCAATAACTTTCGGATTGTGGATGTTGCGCGTGTACCCACCTCGCCAGTTGAGCCCAACGTGCCGCGGAACCTGGGATTTGCGCTGGTATTAGGCTTGACCTCGGGGGTCGGCCTTGCCTTTCTGTTGGAAGGACTGGACAACACGGTGCGCACGACCGAGCAGGCCCAGATGATCTCCGGTTTTCCACCGCTGGGAATGATTCCGCTGGGTTCCAAAAACACACGAGAAAGTGCTAACTCGAAGCGTTTGGTGATTGCCTCCTCGAAGGAAGCGGTGGAATTGATCACGCAGGTCAGGCCGCAATCCCAGATGGCGGAATCTTATCGCGCCCTCCGAACATCCTTGCTGCTGTCTCACCTCGGGGCTCCGCCGAAGGTCATCATGGTGACCAGCGCGCTTCCGCAAGAAGGCAAAACCACAACCAGCATCAACTGCGCCGTGGTGCTGGCCCAGAAGGGTGTCCGCGTTCTTTTGATCGACGCCGATCTTAGGCGTCCCAGCATTCACAAGACATTAGGCATGGGACCGCGCAGCGGACTCAGCAATGTCCTTACGGGAAGCGCGACCCTGCAACAGGCGATCACGCGAACGCCGATTTTGCCAAATCTTTTTATCTTGCCTGCGGGCACGCCTCCTCCCAATCCTGCAGAGCTTCTGGCCTCGCCCAATATGAGAGACGTCCTAGGCGAACTGCGGGAGCAGTATGACCACATTGTGATCGACACTCCCCCCACACTCTCGGTGACCGATGCCGTTGTGCTCTCGCAGCGGGCCGATGCCATCGTGCTGGTTATCCGCTCTGGGCAAACCACAAAACAGGCACTGCGCCGCTCTCGCGACATTCTCATGCAAGTCAATGCCAAGGTCTCTGGCGTTTTGTTGAATGCGGTTGATCTAAGCTCGCCAGATTATTATTACTACTACGAATATCAGAGCAAATATGCCCGCTACTACCGTGACGGTGACGATGACGCTGACGCCTCTGACGGAGATGAGTCTGTTGCAGAAACTTCTCCTGCGTCGTCGACCAGCGCATAAGTGACGCGCTCACCGGCGTGCGTCTTTCCCGATTTTGTTACTAAACTGGCCCATGCAATTTTTCCTCAACACTCCGGCGAGAAAAAGGTTGGTTGTCGCTGCCGCTGTAGTTCTGGCTTCCGCTTACCTCACCTTGGTTGGAAGAACGTTCCTGGCTTCTTGGTTCTCCGAGCGAGTGGACCTGAGCAGTCTTCAGAGAGCGGCTCGCCTGGATACTACAAATGCTGACTATCGCAATCATCTTGGCCGCTACTACGCCTTGGTAGTTCGCGATCCAACTGCCGCGATCGAGCCTTACCGTGAGGCCGTGCAGCTCAATCCCCACTCCGCGCGTTATTGGTTTGACTTAGCGGCCGCGTATCAGGTACTGGGAGATGTTGCCAATCAAACCTCTGCCTTAGCACATGCTGTCGAAACCGATCCGACCACGCCCGATGTAGCGTGGGAAGCGGCCAATCTTTATCTCGTACAAGGTGAAAACGCGAAAGCTCTGCGTGAGTTTCGTGTCGTCCTTGAAAATGACCCTCCGCTTTCTGGGCCTGCCATGCAATTCTGTTGGCGTATCGAGCCCGACGTTGACGCGCTGCTGCGAGATGTCGTGCCCAACCGCTCCGAGGCCTACATCGCATTCCTGAATCTCTTGATGGATAAGAAGGAAACGGCTGGAACAGCGAAAGTCTGGGCCGCTCTGATGCAAAGCCGCCAATCTTTCGAACTTCGCTATGTCTTTAGTTACTTTCGCTCTCTCATCCTGGCGAAGGATGTTGATCAGGCACTCCTCGTCTGGCGGCAAGCTGCCAGTCGTTTCGGTCTCAACTCCTATTTGTCATCCTCCAGCAACTTGATCGTCAACGGCAACTTCAGTCTCGACGTTCTCAACGGCGGCTTCGACTGGCAGTACCAGAAACAGCAAAGTGTCACGCTTACATTGGATCCCAGTGATTTCCACGGCGGCCGCCGTTCTCTGCTCATAACGTTCGACGGGCCTGCCGTCAGAGATTCGGGAATTTATCAGTTCATCCCGGTTCAACCCGATACTTCCTATGAATTCTCCGCTTATTACAAGAATGGTGAGCTTGAGGGTGCCGGCGGACCGCACTTTACAATTCAGGACTTCTATAGCCAAGCCGTTCTCTACGATAGCGACGAACTAAAGGAAACAGGTTTTTGGAAATCTGTAACAGGCGAATTCACCACCAGCCCGGATTGCAGGCTGCTATTACTGCACGTCCGACGGCTCCCTGAGGGCAGTCCGATCCGTGGTAAGCTCTGGGTCGATGATTTCCGCTTGGTGCCGAAGCAGCTCTAGTCGGCGCTGCTCGGGCCTGACGGCTCATTTCATGAAACCAATGCATGGCATGCCGAACCGCGGACGCATGGGCCAACTCGACTCTTTCCTTCTCTATGCCACGTTTGGCCTCCTCATGTTCGGACCGATTGCCTTTGGCGCAGTGGAGCCCTGGTCAATTCTTGTTCTAGAGGCTGGCGCTGCGACCCTGTTCCTGCTTTGGGTCGGAAAGCAAGTGTTGGATGGAGAGTTAAAAGTTAGAACCAATCCTCTCTTCCTTCCGATGGGAGTGTTCGGTCTTCTGATCTTTGCGCAGATTGTTTTCCGTCTGAGTGCCTACCCGCACGACACAGTTTCTGGCGCGATGTTGTATTGCTCATACGCTATGCTTTGCTTCTTGGCCGGGCAAACATTGTTGCGCACCGTGCAAGCTCGACGCCTTGCACTGATCTTCTCGCTATATGGCGCAGCGATAGCCGGCTTCGCGTTGCTGCAGGGAATTTCCTCCAACGGCAAGCTGTATTGGCTTCGCCAACCCACTATGGGTGGCTGGATCTACGGCCCGTATGTGAACCATAACCACTACGCGGGCCTGATGGAAATGTTGATTCCAATTCCTCTAGTTTTGTCGTTGACGCGACTGGCTGAGTCGAAACAACGCATAGCTGCCGCCTCAGTCGCAGCCGTTATGGCGGGCACGATTTTTCTTTCGGGATCGCGTGGAGGCATGCTTGCGCTGGTGATGGAACTGACGATTCTTGCAGCCGTGCTCATCAAGCAGAGGCGAGGATTGCGTACCGCCATCGGGGTCGGGGTGTTTCTGGCAATTTTCGCCGGCTTGCTGGTATGGGTGGGTGGCGCCGAACTCGGTCAACGCGTGGCGACCTTGAGTACGCAACCGCGCTCGGACCTTTCTGGCTCCATGCGCCTGGATGTAAACCGCGATGGATTACGCATGTTCTTGAAGAAACCTGTCGTGGGATGGGGTTTAGGGTCTTTCCCGGTTGTCTATCCTCAATTTCGCAGCTTTTACACGAATTTCTTCGTTAACCAGGCTCACGACGATTACTTACAATTGCTGGTCGAAACTGGAGTCCTGGGCTTCTGCACCATGATTTGGTTCGTAGTCGTCCTTTTTCGCACGGCCCTAAGAAAAATCGGCAATTGGAGCGCAGACGTCAGCGGCGCCGTCACCTTGGCTTGTGTAATGGGGATCACCGGCATCCTCGTGCACAGCGTCGTCGATTTCAACCTACAGATTCCGGCGAATGCCGCCTTCTTCTACGTACTGTGCACGATTGCAGCAGCGGAACCCTTGGCGCAGCCTGCTCGGAGGCGCAGGACGATTCGGCCTCAGACCCAGGAAATTTTCCCAGCCTCCGAAGTGGTGTAGGCACACTGCCGACCTGCCGACCTCGCCTGCGAGAGGCAAAATTCGGTACGCTTCAAACGAAATCAGGCAACAATTATCAGGGAGCTGAGGGGCTGGCGGGATTGTCACTGCGAATCAGGACCCATGCCGTGAGACCGCCAATGGCTGCAGCTCCAACCCCGACCGCAATCGGAGAATTCAGTAAGCCGCCGCCAGCCGCAGGAGCCGCACCCACAGCGCGCTTTTTCTTCTTGTTTTTCTCTGACTGTTCTGGAGAAGAAGACTCGTCCCGTGTGGTCTCCTGACCCTGGGCCAGGGTGAGAGTACCTTTGCTGTCGCTGATGCTGAGATCACCCTTTCGCGCGGCAATTTTGACTGAGCCGTCCACGTCGGTCACATCGAATTCAGTCCATACATTAGAAACTGGAGCCACTTTGATGTCTCCAGCCGTAGTTGCCATTCCCTTCGAGGTGGAGACTGCTACACCCCCATGCTCGACCTTCAGGGCAACACCTTCGAACTGCACCAATGAGTCGGAGAGCACGGTGACGCTGGAGCCGGCTGCGTTAATGTTAGCTACGGAATCAGACCGGGTCTGGACAAGGTCACCAGAAAAAATAGCGGAGGAGCGGGGAATCCTGCTGCCATTCAACCAGGCAGCCCCATTGCTATAAAGCATGGCGGCTTCAGAGTCCGCAGCGAACATCGAAACGGGGAAAAGGAGCACCAGAATGAAGCCGACCGTTTTGCGTAACGCAAACCTGCCCATTCCCACACTCCGTTAATAACTAACTAGGTGACCTTTTGTTGCATCCTACCCTCCAACGTTCTTGTGCGTCAATGTTTTTTGTGCTACTGGCGCGGGTTTTCGAGTGCGGCCGCAGATTCGCGAGTTGGCCGAGCTGCGCGGCGGCATTTACCGCCATTTATCCACAGCACCCCACCACAACAAACGCAACCATTCATCTAGACAAGTCTTCGCCCACTGTCGCTGAGTCCACCATCGGGCCCCAAACTGCGTATCGTCTCGAGCTGCTGCGACGGAAAAACTGCGGGCGGGAATCTCTTTTTGGAAGATGCTGAGTGCGCGGCGCGTGTGAAAATCAGAAGTAACG
>Ga0307479_10007031_pt1 | contig 10368 bp, 7 predicted proteins | sample atmos_gasesECM4C_FD_203743 | JGI IMG/M metagenome (GOLD analysis project Ga0307479, IMG submission 203743) | Hardwood forest soil microbial communities from Morgan-Monroe State Forest, Indiana, United States - atmos_gasesECM4C_515 | ecosystem: Environmental > Terrestrial > Soil > Temperate...
CTTAACTCAGGTCGACGCGAAACCTGGCTGCCGCATGTGTGGAAGGAAAAAGAACAAGTCATGACTCGTCGATATGAAATCAATCCAGACATCCGCGGTGCAGACGTCGAGGACGATGGCCCCGGTCCGGAGGACAAGATCCGTCACCTGACGCGCCGTCTGCCGGAGTCCAAGGGTTCAAACCCGGGCGGGGTGGTCAGACCGGAAGCGAAAGTCGGGCCAGACGATCGCAAGCCCGAGGCGAGGCCATCGGCTGAACCGCCTATCGCCGCTGCGGCGGCGAGTTCCGTGACGCCGAAGAAATCGTTGCGTCGGCCGCTGTTGTTTGCATTGCTGCCGGTGGCGCTCATTGTCGGCGGATATTTTTATGTAACCGGCGGTGCCGTGATGTCGACGGATAATGCGTATGTCCAGGCCGACATGGTCGGCTTGTCGACCGACGTCTCCGGCATCGTCACGCAGGTATCAGTGCACGATAATCAAAAAGTCGCCAAGGGAGATGTCCTGTTCAAGCTCGATCCTCTGCAATTTCAACTGGCGTTGGACCGCGCCGAGGCTCAGGTGGGAAATGCGCGCAACGATCTCGTCGCGCTCCAGACCAGCTACCGCAACATGCAGGCCCAGGTCGAACAGGCTCAGAAAGATGTTGACTTCAACATGGTCAACTTCCAGCGCCAGGAGCAGCTGATTGCCAACAATTTTACGCCGAAAGCGACCTTCGATGCCGCCCGCAATACCCTGCAGAATTCGCAGCAAAAGCTGGCTTCGCTGCAGCAGCAGCTCGCCGGCCTCGCCGCGAACCTGAATGGCGACCCCAATGCGCCGATCGAAAATCATCCCAGATACAAGGACGCCGTTGCCGCGCGCGACGAAGCCGCGCGCCAGCTTGCGCATACCGTCGTGCGCGCACCCTTTGCCGGCGTCGTGACCAACGTGCCGTCGCTACAGGCCGGTCAGTACCTTGCCGCCGCGGCAACGGCATTCAACATCGTCTCGACCGATCACGTCTGGGTACAGGCGAGCCCAAAAGAGACCGAGTTGACGTATGTCAAGCCCGGGCAGAAAGTCACGGTCGACGTCGATACCTATCCGGGCGAGCGATGGGCCGGAACGGTCGACAGCATAAGCCCGGCATCCGCCTCGAGCTTCTCGCTGCTTCCGGCCGAGAACACCAGCGGTAACTGGGTCAAGGTCGTCCAGCGCATTCCGATGCGTGTCAGCGTCAGCAATGTGCCCGGCAAGCCGCCGTTGCGGGTTGGGATGAGCGTAGAGGTGAATGTCGACACCGGACATGCCCGCGGATTTCCCAGTTTCATAACCGATCTTTTTGGATCAGGAAGCTGACCAGAGCATGGCTGATGCTTCCGCAAATACTTCGCAGCCGATTAACCGGCCCGCGATTACGGCGTGTGTCATCCTCGCCGTTATCATGCAGGCGCTCGACACCACTATCGCCAATATCGCGCTGCCCTATATGCAGGGTAGCGTTTCCGCCAGCGCCGATCAGATCAACTGGGTCCTGACGTCCTATATCGTGGCCGCGGCAATCATGACCCCGCCATCAGGGTTTCTTGCCAACAGGTTCGGCCGCAAGCGCGTCCTGATGGTGGCCGTCGTCGGCTTTGTGATTGCATCCGTGCTGTGCGGCATTGCGCAATCGCTGGTCCAGATCGTGGCTTTCCGATTGCTGCAAGGATTCTTCGGCGCAGCGCTCGTTCCGCTTGGCCAGTCTGTTCTGCTCGACATCTATACGGTGGAAGAACGCGGGTCTGCCATGGCCGTATTCGGCGTATCGGTGATGGTGGGGCCAGTGCTGGGGCCGGTGATCGGGGGCTGGCTGACCGACCACTACAGCTGGCGATGGGTATTCTATATCAACGTGCCCTTGGGAGTGCTCGCATTCGCTGGCATCTCGTTCTTTCTGAGGGAGACGAAGACCAGCGCGGCGGCGAAGCTTGACTGGCTCGGATTTGGCAGCTTGAGCATTGCTATTGCCGCCATGCAGGTGTTTCTGGACCGGGGTGCGCAACTTGACTGGTTCTCTTCCTTCGAAATTCTGATCGAGGCGGTCGTCTGCACATCGGCACTTTACGGCGAAAAATTCTTTCGTAAATCCCAGACTGTTTCTCGATCGAAATTTCTCGGTCGGGGTGCTGTTCATCTTCATCGTCGGGATAACCTATCTGGCGTCCTTGGCGTTGTTGACACCCTATTTGCAGACGCTGATGGGTTATCCGGTGGTGACCGCAGGGATCGTCATGGGCCCGCGCGGTCTGGGCACGATGGCTTGCATGTTCCTGGTCGGACGCCTCGTCGGACGGGTCGATACCAGGCTGTTGCTCATGATCGGCCTGTTGCTAACCGCCTGGGCCATGCACGACATGACTGGATGGAATCCGAACGTCTCGCAGTGGACGATCGCAGTAACCGGATTCATCCAGGGAGCAGGACTTGGATTCCTGTTCGTGCCGCTGACGACCGTGACGTTCGCCACGCTCACAGCCGAACAGCGCGCTGACGGTACCGGTCTCTACAACCTGTCGCGGAACGTTGGCTCCAGCGTAGGAATATCGGTCGTCTCCTATCTGCTGACAAGAAACGATCAAATCAATCACGCGACCATCGCAAGTCATGTCACGGCATTTAATCACGCTTTTGACAACAGCACCGTGCGGCACGCCTTGAGTCCGTGGACCGCGGGCGGACGCGCGGCACTCGATCAGGTCATACAAACGCAGGCTTCAATCATCAGCTACATCGACGATTTCAAGCTGATGATGATCCTCTCGCTTGCCGCAATCCCGCTGGTCCTGCTGCTGCGCGGCGCGCCGGCTGCGGAAGGTGACGATCATGCGATGGTGATGGAATGAGCGGCGGCGTGGCCCACGATCGCCGAAGTTGCCCGAAATCTGAAGGAGGAAACACAATGTACAAATTCTTGGTGGCGCTTTTCCTGCTCTATGTCCCGGCTTCAATGAGCGCCCTCGCTCACAGCGGCACCGATCAGGAGGAGAAGGCTTGCATACTCGACGTGCAGCGTTTCTGCCGCAAGCTGATGGATCAGGGCGATCTTACCATCCTGGCCTGCCTCAAGGAAAATCGTCCAAAGCTTTCTTCCGCCTGCCGCTACGTGCTGGTCAGTCACGGGCAATAGCGGCCGCTCTTAAAAATGAAATCCGTGCCTTGATCCGACTGCAGCAGAGCCCGCCTCCGAACGGAGCTCGACGCCTGGCAATCCCTCTCGGTGTCGAAAGCGCCGCCTGAGCGGCCAGACGCTTCCAACCAAACCCACAACTCTTTCCATTTCGAACGGCAAGCGCTCATGCCAACGACCGACACCTTCCCGCCAAGGAAACTGCGGACGCACAAGAAAGGCAAACGCCATGGAATACACCACGCTTGGCAATACAGGTCTCCTGGTTTCGAAACTCTGTTTTGGGACGATGACCTTCGGGGACGGCAGGGGGCTTTTCAAGGGCCTCAGCGCCGTTGACCAGGCCGAGGCCGATCGACTGGTCAGGACGTCAATTGACGCCGGGATCAATTTCTTTGATACGGCTGACAATTACACGGAAGGTGAGAGCGAAAAGATCCTAGGGCAATCATTAAAAAACCTCGACATCGCGCGGAAGGACGTCGTGATCGCGACGAAGGTTTACAGCCGCGTCGGGCCGGGGCGGAATGACATTGGGGCTTCTCGCGGCCACATCATGGACGCTGTGAAGGCCAGTCTCTGCCGTTTGCAGACCGACCATATCGACCTGTACCAAATCCATGGCAACGATCCCGTGACACCTGTCGAAGAGACGATTCGCGCTCTCGACACCCTGGTGCAGAAGGGAAAGGTCCGCTACATCGGCTGCTCCAACTGGCAGGCATGGAAGATCGCGAAAGCCCTCGGCATTTCCGAGTTCAAGAACCTGGCTCGGTTCGACACGCTTCAGGCCTATTACTCGATCGCCGGCCGCGACCTAGAGCGAGAAATTGTGCCTCTGCTCGAATCCGAAAAGGTTGGGCTGCTCGTGTGGAGCCCGCTTGCCGGCGGCCTGCTTTCCGGCAAGTTCAGCCGGACGAACCAGAGGCCCGCGGATTCGCGCCGCACCGAATACGACTTTCCCATCGTGGACAAAGAGCGGACGTGGAACATCCTGGATGTGATTGCTCCAATCGCGAGAGCTCATGGGTGTAGTCCTGCACGTGTGTCGCTCGCATGGCTCTTGGCGAAGCCTGCGGTGACCTCGGTCATCATTGGCGCGAAACGCCTCGACCAGCTTCACGACAATCTCGCGGCGGTCGAACTCGCACTTACCCAAGACGAGCTGAGGCAGTTGGATGACGTCAGCGCTCTTCCGCCTGAGTATCCAGGGTGGGTGCTGCCATTCCAAGCTGCCGACCGGTTAGGGCCAGTTGATCGATGGGAACGTTTCCGCGAGGCGAGAAAAGCGGATTGAACAATCTCCTCCCGACGTTACGACGGTCTCCGAGTTCTGGACCAATTCACCATGTCGCCAAGGCTCCGCGCATGAAGGAAAAAGAACTGAGATTCGCTTTGGTCTGCTATGGCGGAGTGTCGCTCGCGCTCTACATGCACGGCGTAATCAAGGAAATTCTGAAGCTTTCGCGGGCATCAAAGGCATATCATTCGATTTCGAAATCAGAACGTCAAGAAGGCCAAAGCTTTGAAGCGGTGAATGGCGATGACGGGCGGCGCCATGATACAGAGGAGGTGTATTTCTCGCTTCTACAATCGATCGGAGGGACTCTCAATCTGCGGGTCATCGTCGATAGCATAGCGGGCGCCTCGGCCGGCGGCATTAGTGGCATTGTTCTGGCGCGCGCGCTCGCCCACGATTTCTCGATCGATCATCTGCGCGATTTGTGGCTGCAGGAAGCAGATATCTTTCGCTTGCTCGGTGCATCGCAGCGAGCTCGACCTTGGAGCAAATGGTTCCTTCGCCCGGCCCTGTGGACATTGTTTCGCTTAGGTCGCCTTTGGCCAACACTTGATCGGGAAACTCAGAGAAATCTGTCGATGTTCTTTCGCTCGCGCTGGTTCGAGCCGCCCTTTGATGGTGACAGATTTCTCGAATTGCTGTTCGACGGACTTAGCGCCATGCGCGGCAATGGCGACAAGCCGTCGTCCCTTCTTCCTCCGGGCCATGAACTTAGTCTTGCCGTCTCCATCACGGATTTTTTCGGATATCCGCGCGATGTGAAGATCAACACGCCGTCCGTAATCTCCGAGCGCGAGCACGGGCTGTTCTGGACTTTCAAATGTCACAATGGGTCGAATGAAAGCGAAACCTCAGACCTGGCCGACAACAATGTGCCTGGTTTGGCACTCGCTGCACGAGCGACATCGAGTTTTCCAGGGGCGTTTCCTCCGGTCCAGCTCTCAAACCTCGAACGGTTGCTCGCGAAGCGGAAGCTGAACTGGCCGGATCGGCAAAACTTTTTCGCTGCTAATTTTAAGGAACACATTCGCGCAGGTGTTGATCCTGAAAATACGTCGTTTTTGGACGGCAGCATTGTCAATAACAAACCGTTTTCTGCAGTCCTCGACATGGTGCGAGAACGCCCGGCCTATCGCGACGTGGACCGGCGCCTCGTCTTTATCGAGCCAGACCCGGAACGATCGCCGCCTCGGCCAGGCGGAGATGTCCCTAGCTTCATACGGACTCTAGAAGGCGCGATTTTAGAAATCCCGACGCGTGCGCCAATCTATCACGAGCTTGCCCGGGTCCAGGAGTTCAATGAGACTACCGAGCGAATGCGCTCGGTCTTGAAGGCGGCCTATCCCGAACTTACCCGCTTCGCAACTACTGTGACGGAACGCGTCCCTTCAACGGAAGATGCTAGCTGCACGGTAGAGTTCTGGCGCGAGACTGCAAATATGGTGGCCGCAAAGGAGGCGAGTTATGCCTATCAGGTCTATGCGCGTCTCAAGACGTTTTCGATAATTGACACCCTCGTTGGCCTGATCTGTGATCTTGGCGAGATTGATCGGGCTTCGCCAATTGGTACAAGGCTTGCCGACCAGATTCGGACGTGGGCCAATCGGCGCGGAGTATTCCCTCCGGAAGGATCACTTTCGACGGCGGGCGCATCTCAGCCTCGCCAATGGATCGACTTCTTGCTTGACTTCGATGTCGAATTTCGCCGTCGCAGGCTGTCTTTTGTCGTGCGAGGCTTAAACCTTCTCTATTCGCGACTGGAAGAACCGACGTTCCCGTCAGTCAGGCCACATCATATCGACGGCCTCAAGGGGCTGCTTCAGGCTCCGTTGAATTCTTTGCGAAAACCTGATTTTGCCCATTTCGCCAGCCCAAAGCTGAGGGCACGCCTCGCTGCTCTGGGATCCGAGCTCAGCGTCTCTGATGCTGATAAGGAAAACAGCCTTGACCAGCAGCTGGACGGTATCATGGAGCAGCTTCATCTGGAGCTTGACCTCGTCGGTTTCGACCGGGTCGTTGATACTATAGTGGCGTCGTCAAGGAATGGCGACACACCCACGGCGCTTCATCAGGAAATGCTAATTTACTACATAGGATTTCCATTTTGGGATGTTTGGACATTTCCGATACCGGAATGGCGTGCCGTCGAAGAGCACCGTGAGGTCCGCGTTGATCGCATCAGTCCGGTTGACACGGTTCTGCTTCGGAACGGGGCGCACGCCGCGCGCCTCAAGGGAGCTGAGTTTAAACATTTCGCGGGCTTCTTGAGTCGCTCCCGCCGGGAGCACGACTATCTTTGGGGCCGTCTTGATGGAGCAGCGCGCCTGATCGATATCGTTTCCGACGCCGCCGCCATCGAAGGCGCATTGGGTAAAACCGACATCAGGATGCTGAAGCGAGACGCATTTCAAGCGATCCTCGATACCGAAGAGCATCATCTTCAGGATAAGGACCTTATCGCCGAGGTGAGAAGCGAGGTTGGTAAATTGTAGTGACGGGAGGTCGATGGACGACGGAACATCTGCTCGAGGGAAAGCGCGTTCTGACTAGCATTACTTTGGCAGGTTTTTGTTATCGGTGCCGCCCATCACGCCGCGAGCAGCATAGGAGCAGAACCAATGGCAGACAATCTCTCAATCGACCGCCGGACGAGCGCGCTGCTCGTCATGGATTTCCAGACGCTGATCGTCGATAACTATGCCGCCGGTGCGGAGGCGCTGCTCGATCGGACGGCGAAGCTGATCACCATGGCGCGCACGGCAGGGTTACGGGTGATCTATGTGGTCGTCGGCTTCCGTCCCGGCTATCCGGAGGTCAGCGACCGAAATGCGACGTTCAACCGGCTCAAGGCCTCGGGCGTATTCGCTGTGGGTGCCGAAAATACGAGGATCCATCCCGCCGTCGCGCCGCTGGCTGAGGAAATCGTCGTCACCAAGCACCGGGTGAGCGCCTTCGCTGGGACCGATCTCGACCTGATGCTGCGCGCCAACGGCATCGAGACCCTAATCCTGACGGGAATCGCCACCAGCGGCGTCGTACTCTCGACCCTGCGCCATGCCGCCGACGCGGACTACAGACTGCTGGTCGTCGGCGATTGCTGCTCGGACGGCGACGAGGAAGCGCATCGGGTGCTGCTGGAGAAGATCTTTCCGCGGCAGGCCACCATCACTAATGCGGCGGGAGTCGCGCAGGCCATCGGGGCTGGGCGGTAGAGCTGTCAACGCACTGGCAGGCGGCTCCCACTGATGGAACCGAAAGCGACGCTCCACCGTTGGGTGTCCCGCCTCCCTGGGTTCCGGATTCCTAACCATCATCTTCATGAAAGGATTCAAATGAAATCACTTCGATCATCGGTTTTCGCAGTCATGCTGGGAGCCGCGCTGCCCACGTATCTCACGGTGCCTGCGCACGCGCAGATCGCGGTCGACGTGAGTGTCGACGTTCCGCCCCCGCCGCTTCCCTACTACGAGCAGCCGCCAATTCCGGCGGAAGGCTACATCTGGGCGCCCGGCTACTGGGCCTGGGATCCGGTCGCGCTGGACTATTACTGGGTGCCCGGCACGTGGGTCGAGCCGCCGCAGCCGGAGCTGTTGTGGACGCCGGCGTGGTGGGGCTGGGTCGATGGCCGCTACGGCTTCCATCCCGGCTACTGGGGCCGCGAGGTGGGCTTCTACGGCGGCATCGATTACGGCTTCGGCTACACCGGCGAAGGCTACTACGGCGGTCGCTGGGATCACGGCGTGTTCTTCTACAACCGCACCGTCAACAACTTCACCAATGTGCGGATCACCAACGTTTACAACCAGACGGTCATGATCAACAACAACGTCAGCCGTGTCAGCTTCAACGGCGGCAGTGGCGGCATACAAGCGCGGCCGACACCGCAGCAGGAGGCGCTCGCGCGGGAGCGTCACATCGTGGCGACGCCGGTGCAGCGCCAGCACGCCGAGATCGCGAGCCAGGATCGCTCGCTGTTCGCCAAGCAGAACCACGGCGAGCCTGCGGTCGCCGCGACCTCCCGCCCCGGCGTGCTCCAGGGTGAAGGCGTCGTGCGTGCGAGCCGCACTCCGGTCGCGCCCGTGGGCGAGCCCGGCCGGCCTGGCCAACCGCAGGAGATGCAGGGGCACGAGCTGCCGCGCCCCGGTGAGCCGCCGCGTCTGGGCGAGCCGCCGCGCGTGAACGAGATGGGCAGGGAGCCGCCACCGCGGGTCGACGAAAGGCTGCCTGCGGAAGAGCCGCGCCGCGTGCCGCGGGAAGCGCCGAGAACCGAACCGCTGCGCGTCGAGCCGAGGCCAGAGGCACGCCCCGAACCCCCGAAGGCGGAGGAACGTATGGCGCCGCCGCCCCGTGTTGAGGAGCGCCGGCCAGAGCCGCCGCCTGCTCCGGCTGTGAGGGAAGCGCCGCTGCGCATGGCGCCGGCTCCGCGCCCGCCCGCACCCGCGCCGCGCCCGCCGGCGCGTGAGGGAGAGAAGCGGTAAGTACGCTGCAGCGTCCGTCCTGGATCGTATGATCCGGGACGGACTTTCTCCTGCATCGCCGGAACGGCTACATTCGAGCGTGACCGGTCGAGCAAGGTGCCGAGGACTCAGGGTGCGAAGTTGTGATGCTGCCCGAATCGTGTTCTGACCGTTCTACATTTGCATGATTACCGTTGCGCTGATGATTTGGTTCGGAAACTTCACGACCTATGCCCGGCGATCATCGACGCCAAAGGATCGTGCACGATGGATTGATCACCTCAAGCAAACGCCGATATGTTCGGCCTCATGAGAGATCGTGGACGGTCATAATTTTGGCCGCCAATTCAGGCAATTTGGTCAGATGAATCCTTCTTAGCCAGATTACTTCTGAGAACTTTGCTTTCGAGTTCTCGTTTTAATCAATTCGCTTCTATCGCCACTGCAGATGCCTGCTTTGTTCTCCACGCGAATGGCACAACCAACACGCCCAGCAACGCGAACGCTGCCAACATCGCCCATGCATCATTGACGCTCCAGACAAAAGCCGCCTTTTCGATCATTGGTCGCAGGTAGGCCTCCGCGTTTGGCGTTAACGGACCGGATAGTCCGCTCGCGAACAATCCTGGGTCCAATCCAATTGCCCTGGCGGTGGTCATGTCTCCCGCCAAAAGCCGGACTCGAAGGGCGTCCGCGTGGATACCGGTTCGTCCGTACAGAACGGTGTCGATCAGCGCGATGCCAATCGCGCCACCCAGATTACGCATGAGATTAAAGAGGCCGCTTGCATCCGGCACTTGCGTTTCGGACAGCGCCCCCAATGCCAAACGGGTCGGCGGCAACAGGCAAAACATGATCGCAGCGCCGCGAATGACTTGCGGCCAGAACATCTCGCTGAAGTCTGTGTCTCGCGTCTCGAATGTGCTCAGCCCCAATCCAAATGCAAACAGAGCGAAGCCCACGCTTGTCAACAATCTTGCGTCAACGCGACGCTCCAGCGCAACTGCAATTGGCGCGACCGCAAGTTGAGCGACGCCTGTGACCAGCATGGTCGAACCGATTTCCAATGCAGCGTGTCCCCGGACGAACGCAAGAAAAACCGGTATGAGATATACAGAGCCGAATAGACCAACACCCAAGCAAAAGCTCAACACGCACCCGATTGCGAAAGAATGATCCCTGAATGTGGATAGCTGCACAATCGGATGGGCAGCTCGCAATGTTCGCCAAACAAAGAACCCGCCGGTGAGAGCGCTAAGAGAAAACAAGCTTATGCAGATGGGGGAGAACATCCATCTTGCGGCGCCTGCTTGAGCCCGATCTCAAGGCATGCGAGCGCGGCCGCCATTAGAAACAGCGACAAGCCATCGAGTTTAGCGCCTTCGAAATTTGGATTTTTTCGAGGCAATAGATACGGCGTGAGGACGCAAGCAATCAGCCCCGGAAAGACGTTGATC
>Ga0307479_10007032_pt1 | contig 10367 bp, 9 predicted proteins | sample atmos_gasesECM4C_FD_203743 | JGI IMG/M metagenome (GOLD analysis project Ga0307479, IMG submission 203743) | Hardwood forest soil microbial communities from Morgan-Monroe State Forest, Indiana, United States - atmos_gasesECM4C_515 | ecosystem: Environmental > Terrestrial > Soil > Temperate...
GTCGACGGGTTGACAGCCGAAGAATTGTCGAAGACGTTTGTCGAGGTGGTCTACGCCCCTGATTACGAGGAGTCAGCGATTTCAGTCTTCCAGTCGAAGAAGGATATTCGACTCGGAAAAATCCCATCGTATAATCATGATTCGAATTCTCCTGATATTGTCGTATTGGGTGATGAGTCCCTGATCCTTGAAGATTCCTACCGAACAGGATTACGATCACTGGAGCAGTTAAAGACTGTCCCAGTTGCTACGAAACGTTCGCCATCCGAGGAGGAGTATCGGGCGCTATTGCATTCCTGGTGGGTCGCTTGTGAGGTGCGTTCCAATGCTGTCGTGTTCTGGAAGAATGACGTGTCACTCGCGATCGGGACGGGACAACAGGACCGGATCGGTGCCATAGAGTCTTCTATCGCGAAGGCTCACAAGTTGGGCCACGAGCTCAAGAAGAGTGTGATGGCCTCGGACGGATTCCTGCCGAAAATGGACAACGTGGATGCGGTAGCAAGAGAGGGCGTGACCGCAATAGTTCAACCAGGAGGGTCCAAAGAAGATAGAGAACTCGTCAGTGCGTGTGATCGGTACGGAATCTCGATGATCATGACTGGAGAGAGGGCGTTCCGTCACTTCTAAACGTCGACCCTGACCCAGAATTATTTCAAGCTCATAGTCGTCGGGGTCGGTCGGCCAGATTCTGTATAGTTGCTCCTAAAACCCTTTTACCCGCGTTTTTGTCCGATTCATTTGTCCTCGAATTGCAGCTGAGACGATCAAGCAATGTCCGTGCCTACTATGAGCTCATGAAGCCACGGATCGTCTACCTGCTGGACTTTACGGCGGTAATGGCCTTTCTGGTGGCTGCTTCAAGTATCAATATCGTTCGCCTCGTTGCAGTGGTCGTCGCGGGGACTCTCGCCTCAGGAGGCGCAGGAGCACTCAACTGCTATCTTGACCGGGACGTAGACAGGACGATGGGACGTACGAGCTGGAGGCCCATTCCCCAAGGAGAAGTCTCTCCGGTTCGTGCTCTTCTCTTTGGTCTTGGACTCATTGGTATCAGCGCTGTCATCTCGTTATTGTTTCTGCAACTGATTTCTGGATTTTTCATCATCCTCGGGGCAGCCATTTATGTTCTGTTCTATACGAAATATCTCAAACGTCGCACCAGCCTGAACATTGTGCTGGGAGGCTCAGCTGGAAGCTGCGCACCTTTGGCAGGGTGGGCCGCCGCAACTGGACAACTTGCGGCTCCAGCACCGTGGTTGATGGCACTACTGGTCTTCGTCTGGACTCCCAGCCATTTCTGGGCGCTTGCGATGCGTGCGGTGGGTGACTATTCGAAAGCGGGGATACCGATGTTGCCGGTTGTTGTTGGTGAGAAGAAGACAGCCCAGTACATTGCGCTCAACACGTTCCTGTTGGTTCCGCTCTCTCTAGCATTTGTTCTTCCTCCCTTGGGAGGATTCGGGATTCTCTACCTTGTGACAGCCGCCCTACTGGGTCTTGGCATGATTCTTCTTGATCTGAGACTCGTCGCCAACCCGACGAAAGCTCAGGCTTGGACTGCGTTCAAGTTTTCGAGCCCTTACCTGGCAATTATCTTTCTCGCAATGGTCTTGGACGTGAAGCTTCTTCCGCACTATCTTCCAATCTAGAAACTTGGGCTAGAATTTCGCGGCGACTTTCAAAAAGTTCTGAAGGATGATGCGTCCGTGAGGATGCTTATCATCCGTTCTCTCGGGATGGAACTGGACTCCGTAGATAGGCCGTGACTTGTGGACGATCGCTTCTACTGGCGATGTGCCTGATTCAGCTAGATTACGGAATTCCTCGGGAACGCGGTTTAGGATTTGCCGGTGAGATTCGGATACTTTGATCAGACTAGGCAGTCCGTCAAATAGTGGATCATTTCCTATACGTCTGACCTCCTTGAAGTCTCGAACCGTATGGCCGAGGTCGACAACTTTGGAACCATAAGCTGCTCCAATGAGTTGGTGTCCGAAGCATATTCCGAGAAACGGCAGGTCTATTTTTCTAACGAGATCCATCTCTTGCTGGAAGACCATTCTGGTGTCGGCTTTGGCCAGCATGAAATTGGAACCAGTAAGAATTGCTACGTCAGGGTCCTTCTGCAAGACGATATCGCCCAGACGAGCGGTCGTGTAGTCTAGAATCTCCGGCTTCTCTCCCGTGCAGAGTGCTATGTTGCGAAGGGCCTGTTTCGCCTTTTCAGGTTCTTTGTAGTTGTTGATTACCAGAATCTTCAATCTAGAGGGTCACAGGGCTGCGAGGAGCTTGTCGATTTCCTCCTCGGTGTTATAGTAGTGTGGTGATACGCGTATAGCCTTGACCCTACTCGCGACGGTGATGTTCAGTGACTTCAGCTTGTTGAACGTAGCTTGAGGATCCTGATCTTCGAAGACTACTATCCCGCTTCGACGGTCAGACTGTAAGGGAGTGAGTATTCGTCGACCTTTCTTTTTCAAGCCCTCGATGAGATGGTCCGTTATCTTGAGGATTCTATGGTATCTTTCCTGCTGATCATGTTTCAGAGCATATTCAAGAGCGGCTTTGGCGCCGACTATTGAGACGACGCCCCAGCTTCCTCCCTCGAAACGAGTCGCGTCCAAGGCCGGTTCTGCGACTTCGATGTTGAAGGGTTTGCCGAACAGATCCTCCTGTCTGGACACTCTTCGGACGACAGAGTCTTCGACGCCATGCCACCCGATGTAGTTGGGATCGAGCTCGCCTAGCCTATCGCTGTGTGTGTAGAGGTAGGCCGCGCCGTGTGGTCCTTGCATCCACTTGTACATTCCACACGCGAGCGCATCGACACCGTCTTGCTTGGCGTTGATTGGGAAGACTCCTAGTCCGTGGAAGGAGTCTGCTATGACGAACGCGTTGTGCTCATGAGCAAGCTTCGCGATTTCTCGGATCTTCTCTTTACACCCGTTCGTCCATGAGACATAGTCGACGGAGACTATGGAAGTGTCATCGTCAATCGCTTTTTCCCAGTCTCCAAATGGGACGGTGCCGTTCTGGTCTTTTCTTAGGAGCCGGACCTCGTTCGCGCGTCCGTGTCTCTTCTGGAGATGCCAGAGGTAGATGTTTGTGGGAAAGTTCAGTTCGCTGATCACGATGTTGCCGTCTGGTTTGTATTTGATGCTGCTCGCCAGTGCCGTGAGACCTGTGCTGACGTTGGGGATGCTCGCGACCTCTTCGAGACCTGCTCCGATCATCTTTGCGAAGAGCCGGCGCGAGTCGATGATGATCGGCAGCCATTCTTCCCAGTTCTCGCCATAGTCCCGCCAGTCCCCTAGGTACTCGTGGATAGCGTTGAGAACATTGATCGAGGGAGGACCTGTCCCAGCGTTGTCGAAGTATGCGCGGCGGGATGTTACTGGGATTTCCTTTCTGACAAGGTCAATATTCAAGGAGACACCGCCTTGTAATACTCCGAGTTTTCCGTTCTGAGTATAAAGGCAGTGCTAGGCAGAGTGGAAGGCTTCAGCGCCGGCCTCGGAGATGCAGTTCTTGCACCAGAACTGGTTCTTCTCAGGACTATACTGCGCATAGGAGTCGGTGACCACGTTTCCGCAACGGCTGCACCGTAGGATCATGACTCGTCGTATCTTGTGGTGCGGCAGCTCTCTCTTGTGGATCGAGATGTCTGCGTCGCCAACTTCAATGATTAGATTGCAGGTCTCGCAGTAGTACACTGTGTTTAGAACTGCCTTATCCCGTTCTTCCGCCCACTCGTCCGCCATGTACTAGTATCCCCGTTTCTCCTTGAAATAGTCTATAATTTGTGACGTCAACCGTTCCAACTGGGATGAGAAATAATCGAACGAATAGGATCCGATTGTTTGGGATAGACTTATCTCAATGATCTAGCGGAAAGGTAGATCGTTTACGGACAAAGCACCAAAGACGGAATAGTAGAGACAGTCTTGAGAGAACTGCTGTATATCCTTGCGGTGCCTCTGACTTCCATAGTGGGCATAGCAGCCTTCGAAGCTTGGTGGTCCGCCGGGCTTTATGTTTCCGGTATTGGTCTTGCAATGATTTACACTGTGCGGCGTCATGAGAAGCATGACCGTTCGCAGGCCTATGATGACAAGCTATCGGCCGAACGAACGGAAGCTGCCAGAAAGTGGCTGATGGACGACTAGTTTGGTAGTACCCAGTTCTCGAAGAATATAGTGTGGAGAACTTGTCGAGTTGCACGGAGACGTCCGGGCCTAGGGCCTGGATTGTTTCCAGACGAGAAACACGCCTAGTCCAATAAGCCCTAACACGACCGGGACAAACAAGATTCCTCCGTACACTAGCCCGGCGTAGAAACTTGCTGCGACCGCGAAGCCTAGGATCACACCTACAGTTCTCTTCATGCCAATGTCCCAATGCCTGAAGTTTGATGCATAGCCAAGTTTTGTAATTGTGACTCCCATTACCATGACGGAGCCCGCGAAGAAGCTCCAGAATGCTAGCCCGCCGTACGCCACTCCGACGTAGACCAAATAGACAGGGTATGTTATGGCGAGGGCATAAAGGCCGAATTTTCCTATTTGCCGTAGGGGTGGAAGAATCCGGCGTTCAAAGAAAGAGGCCTTGCGTCCCGGTTCGAAGATCGATGGGTCAACTTCCCACAGTTTTCTCTTCTTACGTTGTTCTGGCAAGGAGACATTGGATAGCTGGTCACGGTTCTAATTGAGTCTATCGTGATTGGCCTTCGGACGGACGGAGAGTAAGGTTCACAATGTACGTTGAATCCTAGTAAGGATTGATACGAGGCGATTCGTTATGGGTCTTCCTGAGAAGATTAAGCAGATCGAGGAGGAAATGGGTAAGACCCAGATCAACAAGCATACTGAACATCATATTGGCATGTTGAAGGCCAAGCTCGCTCGCCTTAGGGGCGAGCTCGAGAGTTCCACTTCCAAGAGTGGAGGACCCGCTTTTGAGATCAAGAAGGGGGGTGACGCAACCGTGGTTCTAATAGGTCTTCCCAGTGTCGGCAAGTCTACTATTCTGAACAGGTTGACGAATGCAAAGTCGAAGGTCGCAGCCTACGCTTTCACTACGCTTACGGTGGTGCCGGGTATACTTCGCTACAATGGTGCGGACATTCAGATCCTGGATCTCCCCGGGATCATCAGTGGGGCATCTTCGGGGAAGGGCAGAGGGAGACGGGTTCTCTCAGTTGCGCGAAACGCCGATCTCGTCCTTCTAGTCTTGGACGTCTTTCAGCCCGGCCAGATACAATTGCTGAAACAGGAACTTCATGGAATGGGTATTCGAATAAACGAGAAGCCTCCGGATGTGACAATCAACCGGGCGACCAAGGGCGGCTTGGCTCTAACTACTAGTACTAAGCTGACCAAACTCTCGCAAGCAACCGTCAAAGGAATAGTCGAAGCTTACGGAGTAAGCAATGGGAGTATCCTGATAAGGGAAGACATCAACGATGACCAGCTCATAGATGTGTTGACTGGCAATCGAAGATACGTTCCAGCACTAGTTGTCCTTAACAAAGTGGATCTAGTGACCCCGTATTATCTCAAAGAGGTAACAAAACAGGTCGGAACCTATTTCGTCCCAGTATCTGCTGAGAAGGGACTCAACATAGAGCTTCTCACAGAACGAATCTGGGAGACTCTCAACTTCATCAGAATCTACCTAAAGAGACCTGACGGCGAACCCGATTTTGAGAAGCCACTTATTCTTCCTGCAGGCTCAACTCTGAGAGATGTTTGCAAGAAGATTCACCCGAGATTCAGCGAGGGAGCAAAATATGCTCTGGTATCCGGCCCCAGCGTAAAATATTCTGGACAGAGAGTTGGACTAGACCACATACCAATCGACAAGGACATCGTAACCATAATGAGATAATAGAAGAGAAATAATGGAAGCATTCTACTCCGACGCGTTGGAGTTTGGAGCAGTTCTACGTATGTTCGCGTCCGAGTTGGAATTCGTTATGGATGACCTTGACTGCTTCAGGGCCTTCATGTTCGGACACTACGAAGGAGACGTTGTATTCAGAGGAGCCTTGCGCGACGATGCGTACGTTGATCTTTTTCCGGGCAACAGCCCCGAAGATTCTTGCTGCTACTCCGGGCGTTCCTTTCATCCCTGACCCTACAACGGCTATGATGCAGGCGTCCTTCTCTGCGACCACTTTGTCGACCAAACCCTGTCCCAGTAATGCGAGCTGTAGAGCTCTAACCGCGTTGTCCACGTCCTTCCGGGCCACAACGCATGAGATGGTTGCTTCCGAAGATCCTTGAGAGATCATCATCACGTTAACGCTATTGGAACCTAACGCCATGAAGACTTTCGCCGCCGCTCCGGGTGAACCAATCATCCCCGTCCCGCTGACCGTGACTATTCCTACGCTTCTGATGATAGAGACCGCCTTCACTATTCTGCCTCCGTTTTTGGTTTCTCCTGAAGAGACTAGGGTCCCTTCGAGAGCTGGCTTGGAGGAGTTCCGAATCCGGACTGGGATCTTTCTCTGAGCGGCGGGCTGCACAGCTCTCGGATGCATCATCTTCGCTCCGAAGAATGATAATTCGAGGGCTTCTCCAAACGAAACCGTGGGAAGGACTCTTGCATCCTTGACGATTCTGGGATCGGCAGTCATCAACCCGTCAACGTCTGTCCATATCCAGATCTCGTTGGTGTTGAGCGCCGCTCCCAGTATGCTCGCAGTATAGTCGGAGCCTCCCCTTCCAAGGGTCGTTATGCTCCCCTCGACGGTCGCTGCGATGAACCCTGTCACCACCGGGATCTCGTTCTTTGCCAGCATCGGATCGAGGCGACGTCGTGCTTGGTGGTAGCTGACTTCCGTTAGCGGTTTGGCGTCTCCAAACCTGTCGTCGGACGTTATCCCCGCTTCTGCCCCTGTAAGTTCATGTGCTTTGAGTCCGAGGCTGCGAATCTCGGCCGCTAATATTGGTGTAGAGAGGCGTTCGCCGAACGAGAGGAGGTAATCCCGACTTCTGGGGGTCAGTTCTCTGAGATGGGATATTCCATCTACAGTTTTTTTCAGGTCCTCGTTCAACCGACTGATTCCGTTGAGAAGTTCCTTCCTCATTCTTGGTGCGGAAGTTGCCTGCGCGGTCTTGACGTGAAATTTCTGAATCCTCCCTAGAATCTCTCTTGCTCGGACGTTGTTCCCTTTTGCGGCCAGTTCTCCCATTTCCAACAGTCGGTCTGTCGTGTCATTCATCGCCGATGCGACGACAACAATCCTGTTTTCCGACGAGAACCGTTGTATGATTTCAGCTGCATTCTTGATTCTAGAAGCGTTGGCGAGTGATGAGCCGCCGAATTTCATCACAAGCTTCAGTTCTGATCCCTAGATCGAGTATTCGCTTCGAATGTCAACCAAGTCGCGGATTATCGCGCTGGCCGTTTCCTCTCCCCCGGCTCCGCGACCTATGAGGGTCACGTCACCCGCGTGTTCAGTCGAGAATGATAATGCGTTAAGAGTCCCAGAGATGCACACCGGATTGTCTGCAGGAACTGATTCGGGTTTCACAGAACCTTGTGAGTCTGTCAAGCGTCCGATGAGCTTGATTTTGGATCTTGATCCTTTTGCCTTTCGGATCTTTTCCGGCGTCACGTCTTGGATGCCCCTGATCTCTAGTTCATTGATGCTTATCCGGCGTTTGAGAACCCAATTGGCGATAATGACTATTTTTGCGGCCGTGTCCAGTCCTTCGAGGTCATTGGCGGGATTCTTCTCCGCGTATCCCTTCTCTTCTGCTTCGCCTAGCGCTTTTTGAAAGCTAAGCGAAGCTTCCTCCATTCTAGTAAGAATATAGTTGGTTGTCCCGTTGAGAATCCCATGGATTCCCAGAATCTTCTCTCCGGGGAGGCATTTTGATGCGAAGGTGAGGAATGGGGTCCCCCCTCCTACAGTCGCGCTGAAGCGTAACTGCACGCTCATGTGGTTTGCTAGTTCCAGAAGCGCGGGCATTGCCAGGGCTAGCGGCCCTTTGTTTGCGGTAACCACATGTCGCCTCGCAGACAATGATTGTTTGATGTTGGTGAGGCCAGGCTCTCCACTGTCGAAATTAGAGGGAGTCGTCTCTATTATCGCCTCGGCTTCTGCATCTGAGATGACTTGTCGGGCCGTTGTTTTTCTCTCGCGGTTTCCTGGATACTTCTGGACTGTTCCGTATTTTTCCTTCGCCTTCAATGCTAGGTCAAGGTTCAATCCGTTATCGTCTCGGCATGACCCTCGGCTATCTACAATAGCGGTGATCTGAGGCTCGAAGCCGAAGTTCCTGATTAGCCAGCTCTTCTCCTTGGTCAGAATGCGTGCGAGGGATTGACCCACTGTTCCGAAGCCAATTAGGATAATTCTCAAAGCGTTCTCTCTAAGCGTTGGATCCAGTCAGGCTCTGCAGTCTTGAGAGCATAACTTTCACGATGAGGAAGGTAATCAGCCACCGACGGGTCCTTCAAACCGTGACCGGTGGTAACGCAGACAACAAGATCAGATCGATCGATTCTGCCTGCCTCTCGACTTTTTCTTAGGCCAGCGATGGATGCTGCGCTGGCTGGCTCTACAAATATTCCTTCTTTCGACGCTATTTCTCTCTGGGCTCGTAGGATCTCTCTGTCAGACACTGTTTCGGCAGTTCCGTGGGATTCGTTGATCGCTGGGAGGACCTTGCTCCAGTTGACGGGTGATCCGATTCTTATCGCGGAGGCGATTGTTCGCGGATTGGTAACGGGCTGAATCCTCTCCTGTTTGTGTTTGACAGCCTTTGCGATCGGAGCTGCTCCCTCTGCTTGGACTCCGATCATTCTCGGTCTTGTCTTCGTGATTCCCAACACCTTGCATTCGCCGAAGCCTTTCCAGATCGCGCTGATGTTCCCGCCGTTCCCGACGGGGAGAACAACTGCGTCGGGAGCCTTTTTGTCCAGCTGGTCACACACTTCATAAGCCAACGTCTTCTGACCTTCAAGACGAAATGGATTCAGTGAATTCATCAGATAGAACGCCTTTCTACGTTCAGTAAGGGTAACGACCGCTTTCATCGCCTCGTCAAAGTCGCCACTGACTTGGAAAATCCTCGCTCCGTGAATCATTACTTGGAGCATTTTGCCGGCGGCCACTTTTCCCTCCGGGACGATAACAATACACGCTAGTCCTGCGCGAGCAGAGTATGCGGCGAGTGATGCCGCAGTATTCCCCGTGGAAGCACAAACAACCATCTTCTTTCCCAGCTCCCGCGCCTTCGACAAGGCGACTGTCATGCCTCGGTCTTTGAATGACCCGGTCGGATTCTCTCCCTCATTCTTCACGTAGAGTCTCTTTAAACCGATTTCTCGGCCCAGACGCGGACAGAGGTGAAGCCCAGTACCACCCTCCGCCAAGGTTGTGATGAATCGGTCGTTATTGATGGGAAGGAGTTCGCGGTATTTCCAGACTGACATACTCCTATTCTTCCACGGAGCCTTTCGTCCAGAGATCTTGAAGATGATCTCTAGGAGGCCTCCGCATTTTTCGCACTGATAATTCGTTTTCTCGGTTAGATACCGCGTGTGGCATTTGAAGCATTGTAGTTGATAGGGCCAGGGCATTCCTAGACTTCCTCGACTATTGTGGCTCCACGGGCAGGACGTGCGACGAATGAGGTTGAACGCACGTTATTCTGTGCAAGCGCTTTGACCATTGCTTGAGCAATTAGCCGAGGATCATGGCTTTTTCGGTCAACCAACGCGACGAGACTCGGTCCTGCACCGCTGATGGATACGCCCGCAGCCCCTGCATTCAAGCCCTTACGTTTTACATCGTAATAGCCGGGGATGAGATGTTGTCGATAGGGCTCCGCGATCTCGTCTTCCATACCTGTCCCGATCATTCCAACATCGCCTTGAGCAAAGCCGGCCGCTATTGCTGAGGCCCTCCCTATGTTTAGGACTGCAGTCTTGACTCTGACTCTTTCGGGGATCACCTTTCGCGCCTTTCTCGTTTTTCCCGGTCGAACTGGAAGTTGAGGTGTCGCGACAACGATAGCCAGGTTTGGCGGAGGCTTAAGGCTGATTGTCTTGGTCGGATTGTCGTATGCAATCACGAAGCCCCCTAGGAGCGAGGCCGCAACGTTGTCCGCATGAGCTGTTCCGGAGACCGCTTTTTCGCCCAGACTCGCAACTCTCACCAGCTCATCGTTTGATAATTGAAGATCTAAGAGAGAGTCTAGAGCCTTCGTGCACGCCGCCGCTGTGGCGCCGCTGCTTCCAAGTCCCAAACCTTGAGGCACATGTTTCTCGACAATTATCTCCAGGCCTTTTTTCAAATGCGCCTTTCTGGCCAGGTCCAGGGCTGGAGGCCCTGCCGAATTCTTTCT
>Ga0307479_10007033_pt1 | contig 10367 bp, 11 predicted proteins | sample atmos_gasesECM4C_FD_203743 | JGI IMG/M metagenome (GOLD analysis project Ga0307479, IMG submission 203743) | Hardwood forest soil microbial communities from Morgan-Monroe State Forest, Indiana, United States - atmos_gasesECM4C_515 | ecosystem: Environmental > Terrestrial > Soil > Temperate...
AGAGCAGACCCGCGGCCAGTGGAATCCCCGCCGCGTTGTAGACGAACGCAAAGCCCAGGTTCTGGCGCATGTTGGTGACCGTGGCCACGGAGAGCGCGCGGGCCCGGGCGATGGCGCGGAGGTCACCCTTGATCAGCGCCACGTGCGCGCTGCTGATCGCGACATCGGTGCCGGTGCCCATCGCGATACCGACATCCGCCTTCGCCAATGCCGGCGCATCGTTGATGCCGTCGCCTGCCATCGCGACGACTTTGCCCTGTTGCTGGAATTGCTCGACCAGCGCGAGCTTGTCCTGCGGCTTGACCTCGCCGTAGAACCTGGCGATGCCGAGCCGCGCGGCGACGGCTTGCGCGGTCGCGTTGCCGTCACCGGTGGCCATGACGATATCGAGTCCGGTTCTTTTCAGCTCCGCGAGGGCTTCGGGCGTGCTCGCCTTGATCGGATCGGACACCGCGACCAGACCGGCGAGCTTGCCGTCAGCGGCGAGATACATGACGCTGGCGCCCTTGGTCCTCAGTTGCTGTGCCGGCTGCGACAGCGCTTTCCAATCGATCTTGTCGGCGTCCATCAAGGTCGTGTTGCCCAGCGCCAACCGCATGCCCGACACCTCGCCCCGCACGCCGATGCCGCTCGCCGATTCGAAACGATCGACCTTGCGCAATGCAAGACCCCGCCTGCGCGCCTCGGCGACGATCGTATGCGCGAGCGGGTGCTCGCTGCCCTGATCGAGGCTCGCCGCGAGCAGCATCACGTCCTGCTCGGTGTGGCCCGGCGCCGCGACGATCGAATCGAACGCGGGCTTGCCCTCGGTCAGCGTGCCTGTCTTGTCGACGATGAGCGTGTCGATTTTCCGCAATCGTTCGATAGCGGCGGCATCGCGAAACAGGATTCCCTGCGTCGCCGCGCGACCCGTCGCGGCCATGACGGAGATCGGCGTGGCAAGGCCGAGCGCGCAGGGACAGGCGATGATCAATACCGCCACCGCGTTGACGAACCCGAATACCCAGCGTGGCTCGGGCCCGAACAGACCCCATCCGAGCAACACCAGCAGCGCAACGGCGATGACGGCTACGACAAAGTAGCCGGCGACGACATCCGCAAGCCGTTGCATCGGCGCGCGCGAGCGCTGCGCCTGCGCGACCATTTGCACGATCTGCGACAACACGGTCTCATCGCCGACCTTTTGCGCGCGCATGGTCAGGCTGCCGCTCGTATTGAGCGTGGCGCCGACGACCTTGTCGCCGGGACGCCTGGTGGCCGGAAGCGGCTCGCCGGTCAGCATCGATTCGTCGACGGCGCTTTCGCCTTCCTGCACGGTCCCGTCCACCGGCACCTTCTCGCCGGGCCGCACACGCAACACGTCACCGACGTGGACGTGCGTCAGCGGTACATCTTCTTCGCTGCCGTCCGGGTTGATGCGCCGCGCGGTTTTGGGGGCGAGGCCGAGCAGCGCCTTGATGGCGGCAGATGTCTGCGCGCGGGCCTTGAGCTCCAGGATCTGCCCGAACAGCGTCAGCGACACGATGACGGCGGCAGCTTCGAAATAGACGCCGATGCGGCCGTTCTCCACGAACGTCGGCGGAAATACGCTCGGCGCAACGGTCGCCACGACGCTGTATCCATACGCCGCCGCGACGCCGGTGCCGATCAGCGTCCACATGTTGGGGTTGCGCGTGACGATCGATTGCGCCCAGCGCTCGAAGAACGGCCAGCCCGCCCAGAGAACCACCGGCGTGGCCAGCGCCCACTCGATCCAGCTTTGATACGGCACACCCGAAGGGGCGATCCAATGGCCGCCCATCGCAAGCGCCAGGACCAGGACGGTAAGCGGCAGCGTCCACCCGAACCGCCGCCGGAAATCGGTGAGCTCGGGATTCTCGCCTTCGTCGAGCGAGGGCATCACCGGTTCCAGCGCCATGCCGCAAATCGGACAGCTTCCCGCGCCCGGCCGCCGGATCTCGGGATGCATCGGACAGGTGTAGACGGTCCCGGCAGGAACGTCGGTCGGCGCTTCGGCCTTCCCCGGTCGCACGTACTTCGATGGTTCGGCCCGAAACTTCGCGACGCAGCGATCGCTGCAGAAATAGAACGATCGGCCTTCGTGCTCGATTTTCCTCGTCGTGTTCGGCGAGACCTTCATGCCGCACACCGGGTCCGTGGCGGTCTTGTCCTGCCGGGCGGGGCTTGCACCGCTCGCGTCGCCATGCCCCGGCTGGCGATGCCCGTGGTCGTGATGTACGTCGTGCGGATGCATTTCAGGTTCCCGAATCCGATTTGGTGCTGTTGAACAGCGCATTCAAGGCCACCGCGCTGATCGCGGCGAGCGTGATGCCGCTGTTGACCAGCGGGCCGAGCGACTTGGGAACCTGCGCGAAGAAGGTCGGCGCGACCAGCGGGACCATGCCCACGGCGATGCTGATCGCGATGATCAGCAGATTGTGGCGCGGGCCGTAATCGACACGGGCGAGGATCCTGATCCCGGTGGCCGCGACCATCCCGAACATGACGAGACCCGCTCCGCCCAGCACCGGCTGCGGGATCGACGCCACGATGGTGCCAAGCTTGGGCAGCAGCCCGAGCGCGATCAGAATGCCGCCGGCGACGGCGACGACCCAGCGGCTGCGGACGCCCGTGACGCCGACGAGCCCGACATTCTGCGAATACGACGTGTAGGGAAACGTATTGAATACCCCGCCGATGATCGTGCCCAGCCCGTCGGCCGCGAGCCCGCGGGCGATATCGGGCGGACCCACCTTCCGGCCGCAGATCTCGCCCAGCGCGAGGAACATGCCGGTCGACTCGACCATCACCACGATCATGACGATGCACAATGACACGATCGCGCCGAGCTCGAAGGTCGGAGCACCGAAGCGGAAGGGGTAGACGAGCGCGACCCAGTCGGCGTCGACTATGCCCGCGAAGTCGACGATGCCTACTGCCAACGCCACCCCGAAGCCGACGACCAGCCCGAGCAGCACCGCGATGTTGGCGACGAAGCCGGCGAAGAGCTTGTTGATGGCGAGTATCGTCGCCAGCACCAGCGCGACGATGGCGAGGTTGGTGGGGTCGCCGAAATTCTTCGCGCCGACGCCTCCGCCGGCCCAGTTGATGCCGATGCGGAGCAGCGTCACGCCGATCACGGTGATGATCGTTCCCGTGACGAGCGGCGGAAAGTAGCGCACGAGGCGGCTCGTCAACGGCGCGACGGCCAAAGTGAAGACGCCGGCGGCGATGACCGCGCCAAAGATGCCGGTGATCGAAACACCGCTCGCCGCCATCGCCACCATCGGCCCGACCGCAGCAAAGGTGACGCCCATGACCACGGGCAACCGGATCCCGATGTGCCAGAAGCCGATGCACTGGATCAGCGTCGCGATGCCGCAGGCGAACAGGTCGGCGTTGATGAGGAACGCGATCTGGTCCTTCGGGAGCCTCAACGCGCCGCCGACGATCAGCGGCACCGCGATCGCGCCGGCATACATCACCAGCACGTGCTGCAAGCCGAGCGCCGCCATCTGCCCGTACGGCATGACTTCGTCGACGGGGTGAACGTCGCGTCTTGTCGTCGTCATCGCTGTCCTCCCTCATCGTTTCCGATCATCGCCTCGAGGCGAAAGCGCGCGATACGCGCAATCTGCGCCAGCGCCTCGCTCAGCTCGAGGTCGCGGTCGCGCCCGACGCGCTCGGCGAAGCGCGAGATGATCGCGCTGCGGTCGAGTCCCTTGACCGCGATGATGAACGGAAATCCGAATTTCTCGTTGTACGCGCGATTGAGCCCCTGCAAGCGCTTGAATTCCTCCTGCGAGCACTGCGCCAGGCCGGCGCCGGATTGCTCGTTTTTCGAATCTGCCGTCAGCTCGCCGCGGATTGCCGCCTTGCCTGCGAGCTCGGGGTGCGCGCGGATGAGCGCAAGCCGTGCATCTTCGGGCGCGTCGAACACGGCTTCGACCATCGCCGAATGAAGCGCCGCGACCGTCGCGAAAGGTCGTTGCGGCCAGACGGCCTCGGCGACCCACGGCGAGTGCTCGAAGACGCCGCCCAGCGCGGCGACAAACCCGTTGCGGTCGAGCGCATTCAGCTCCGCCAGCGTCATGCTTTCGCTGCGTACGGGTGCGTGGCGATCCAGTGCCGCGCGATGTCGATCCGCCGCGCAATCCACACCGAATCGTGCCGCTGCACGTAGTCGAGGAAGCGTGCGAGTGCGGCGAGGCGTCCCGGTCTGCCGGCGATCCGGCAGTGCAGCCCGATCGACAGCATCTTCGGCGCATCGAGGCCGGCGGGGTCGCCCTCTGCGTAGAGCACGTTGAAGGCGTCGCGCAGATAGGCGTAGAACTGCCCGCCGCTGTTGAAGCCCTGCGGCGTCGTGAAGCGCATATCGTTGCTGTCGAGCGTGTAGGGCACGACGAGATGCGGCACGGCACCGCCATGAGTCTCGACGTCGACCCAGTAGGGCAGATCGTCGGCGTAGGAGTCGGCGTCGTAGACGAACCCGCCGTGCTCGACGATGAGCCGACGCGTATTCGGACTGTCGCGGCCGGTATACCAGCCTTCGGGCGCGTTGCCGGTCAGGCGCCTGATCACGACGACCGCGCGCGAGACGTGCTCGCGCTCGGTTTTTTCGTCGATCTGCTGGTAGCTGATCCAGCGCCAGCCATGGCTCGCGATCTCGTGCCCGTCTTCGAGCATCGCCTCGACCGCGGTCGGATTGCGCTCGAGCGCCATCGCCACGCCGAAGATCGTCACCGGGATGCGTCGCTCGCGAAACAGACGCAACAGACGCCACAACCCCGCGCGCGAGCCATACTCGTAGAGCGACTCCATGCTCATGTGACGCGCCGGAAACGCCTGCGCGCCGACGATCTCGGACAGAAACGTCTCCGATGCCGCGTCGCCGTGCAGAATGCAATTCTCCGCGCCTTCCTCGTAATTGAGCACGATCTGCACCGCGATGCGCGCGCCACCCGGCCACCGCGCGTGCGGCGCATGCGCGCCGTAACCGACGAGGTCGCGCGGGTAGCGTTCTCCGAAAGCCATCGTTGCCTTTTCGCGGGTGACCAGCCGCTGGAATAGAATACCGCGTAAACGGGGGGAAGTTCGCGTGGGCCGACTGACGACGCATGTGCTCGACACCGCCAACGGCAAGCCGGGTGACGGCATGCTGGTGACGCTGTCCCGCCGCGCCGGCGATCGGTACGAGGCGATTGTGTCCGTGACGACGAACGCCGACGGTCGGGCAGACACGCCTCTGCTCGAAGGCGGTGCGCTGCTGCCCGGCCGCTATCGCCTGGTATTCGCGGCGGGAGCGTATTTCCGGCGTCTCGGTGTCGCGCTGCCCGAGCCGCCGTTCGTCGACGAGGTCGTTATCGACTTCGGCGTCGCCGACGCTGCTCTCCACTATCACGTGCCGCTGCTCGTCTCTCCGTGGAGCTATTCCACGTACCGCGGCAGCTGAGCGTGACTTCCGCACGCGCTCGAGGCTAGTCCCCTTCTTCCATCGCCGGCGTGTCGAGCATCCTCACCGCCGTTTTCGCGACCTGTAGCGTGTCGAAGTACGCGTACCCCGCAACCGCGGCGGCCCCGACGATCGGAAGCCAGCGGCTTGCCGTCGTGCCGGCAACGCGTTGCGTCACGGACAGGCCGACGCCTGTAAGCATGCTCCGCAATGCGCCGCCCGACAGTTGGCGGATGACGAAGCGCTCGCCTGCCCGCACCCCGACATCGCGCGCGAGCTGACTCGCCGCGTGCCGGAACAGGCAATACAGCATGTGCGTGCGCGTAAGCTGCATCTGTTTCCCGTACAGTCCCGCGATGTCGGCGACCATCTGCGCCTGGATGCGCCAGATCGCGACCAGGTCAGGCAGCACCGTCAACAGACCAAGAACGCCGGGGGGCAGCGCAAGCGCACCCGAAAGCGCGGCGGCCCGTGCCGCGGCCTTGCGCGCCAGCACGCGCGCCGCGGCGTCCGGCGCGTCGACCGCGCGTTCGCGGCTTGCCGGCACGGCCGCGACGACGTTCTCGATCGCGTCGACGACGCTGCCGAGCAGCGGTTGTACCGCAAGCGAATAGGAATGCGCCGCCATGACTCCGTGGTCTCTTTGCACCGCTAGTATACGGGTTACAATCGGCGCCATAAAACCATGGGAGGAGTGATGCGCATGACGCATCGATCTGTGCGCTTAATCGCGACCACCGGCGTTCACGAGTGAAACGTACGTCGCAAATTCTGCCGTACTCGGAATCACGTACCGCGTATGTCGAGTACGATCCCGGCACGATCGGAGCCGCGGCTCGGGCCGCCGCGCTGATCGAGGCCGCGGCGCCATGGGCGAAGGTCGAGCACATCGGCAGCACCGCAGTGCCAGGCTGCGCCGGCAAGGGCATCGTCGATCTGATGGTGCTGTACCCGCCGGGGAAATTCGAAGCGACGCGCGACGCGATCGACGAGCTCGGCTTCCAGAAGCAGAAGACGGGACACATTTTCCCCGAAGAGCGGCCGATGCGCGTCGGCGCGATCGAGCACGCTGGCAAGCGCTACCGTCTGCACGCGCACCTGATCGGCATGAGTAGCCCGGAGAAGGAAACGCTGCGGCGCTTCCGCGACGCGCTGCGCGCGAATTCCGCGCTGCGCGACGCCTATCAGGCCAAGAAGCGCTCGATCGTGCAATCCGGCGTGCGCGAGGCAAAGGATTACACGTACGCCAAGCGCGAGTTCATCACCTCGGTCATCGGCCCTCATTGAGCGGGCGATGACCGTCTTCGGATTCGCGGGATGGTCTGGCAGCGGCAAGACGACGCTCATCGAGCAGCTGATCCCGCGCTTCACGGCGCACGGACTGACCGTGTCGCTGGTCAAGCACGCGCATCATGAATTCGACCTCGACCAACCCGGCAAGGACTCGTTCCGCCACCGCGAAGCGGGGTGCCGCGAGGTGCTCGTCACATCGGCCGTGCGCTGGGCGCTGCAGCACGAGCTGCGGGGACGGCCGGAACTCGCCCTCGATGAGGCGCTCCAACGCTTGTCGCCGTGCGACATTGCCCTGGTCGAGGGTTTCAAGGGGTCGCCGATCCCCAAGCTCGAGGTTTATCGGGAGCGCGTCGGCAAGCCCCTGCTGCACCCGAACGACCCGGAAATCGTCGCCGTGGCGACCGACGGACCGTTGGCGACCGCGCTTCCCGTCCTGCCGCTGGGGGACCCTGACGTGGTTGCAACATTCATCCTTCGCCACCTGGGCCTGACGGGGTCCCGGAATTGACTTGGGCGGGGGCTTGGGCGTAAGGTGAATTTGTGGACATCCCTGTGCATCGAGAGTGGATGACGAGGGGATAGCGGGCGGAAAGTCGTGAAAAAACAGTTACTTCTGGCAACGCTTGGCGGGGCGCTGGCGATAGGCGCCGCCATGGCCGCATCCGCCCAGAACGCCTTTTACGGCGGCGTGTCGATGCGCGACCACGGCGCGGAATCGACAGGCCTGATGCTCGGCGAGCAAACGCTCGCCTGGAGCCGATTCACCGCCCCCGTTGCCGACGATGCCAATTCGCGCGCGCTGGTCTTCGGCGGCTATCGCTGGAAGAACGACCTTGCCGTCGAAGCCGCGTTCAACACCGTCGATAAATACGCTTTGCGTCCGGGGACCACCGGATTGGTCATTGGACCGGGAGTCGGATTGAGCCTGGGCGAAGTGACGACCCGGTCGTGGAACGCGGACGTCTACACGAGCTGGGAAATGATCCGCCGCTTGTCGCTCTACGGCCGTCTGGGCTACGCGCAAAGCGATCTGCGCCCGTTGTTCTCCGGCGCATCGCTCGTGCAGGGCGACCCGAGGCGCCAGCGCGACGGCGTCAACTACGGCGTCGGCCTGCGCTACGACGTCACGCATTCGCTGGGCTTGCGCGTCGAGTACGCGCGCTTCGGCCGCTTCGCCGGGGAAACGATCGGCAGCGGCCTGCCCGAATCCGATCAGGTTTCGATCGGGGTCCAATACCGGTTCTAGGCTGCATCTTCAGCTGCATGCGCCGGCGGGGACTTACCGCCGGCGTTTTTGTTTGCTGCGGCGGCGCGCGACTTAGCGTCGGCTGCGACGGCGCAAGGAGCTCCGCCGGCGGTAAGATGCGTCAATGATCCAGCTCATCTACCTCGCCCGGTTGCGCGAGGCCCTGGGCACCTCCAAGGAAGAGGTTGAATTGCCGCGCGATGTCGGCACGGTGGCCGCGCTTCTCGCTTGGCTGCGCACTCGCGGCGGCGCCTGGGCGGCTGAGCTCGCGCCGGGGCGCGCGGTTCGCGTCGCGGTGAATTACGACATGGCGCGCGCCGACACTCCGGTCACCGCCGGCGACGAGGTCGCGCTCTTCCCACCGGTGACCGGCGGCTGAGGAAACCCGGTGCCCATTCGAGTCCAGACCGGGGATTTCGACATCGCGCGCGAGATCGCGGCCCTGCGCGGCGATGACGCGCGCATCGGCGCCGTCGCCGCGTTCATAGGCCTCGTTCGCGACATCAATGACTCTGCGCCCGTCGGCAAGCTCGCGCTCGAGCACTATCCCGGCATGACCGAGAAAGCGCTTGCGGGGATCGTCGACGAGGCCAAATCGCGGTGGAGCGTCTACGACGTGCTGGTGATCCACCGCGTCGGCGAGCTCAAGCCCACGGACCAGATCGTGCTCGTCGTCGTAACCGCGGCGCATCGCGGCGAGGCGTTCGCGGCCTGCGAATTCATCATGGATTACCTGAAGACGCGCGCACCGTTCTGGAAGAAGGAGCAGACGCCTGCCGGCGAATGCTGGGTCGAGGCGCGCGCGAGCGACGACGAAAAAGCCGCGCGGTGGTAATGACGTCATTCCCGCGCAGGCGGGAATCCAGGGTTGCGTAACCGCAATCCCGCGCCTTATCCCATGTCCGCAACGCTGATCGCGATCGATTGGGGCACGACGTCGGCGCGCGCGTATCGCCTCGATGCGCGCGGACGCATCCTCGATGAGAAGAGCGCGCTTCTCGGCGTGCAGAACGTCGAGCCCGGCTACTTCGCCGAGGCCTTGCGCGCGCTCCTCGGTGCAGCCGTGAGCGAGGACCTTCCCATGATCGCCTGCGGCATGATCGGCAGCAGGCAGGGCTGGATCGAGGCGCCGTATCGCGAATGTCCCGCGGCGGTTGCGGCAATCGCGGCGGCGCTGACGCCGGTCCCGGGAACACGGCTTTGCATCGTGCCGGGACTCCTCTGCCGCGACGCGCACGGCGTTCCCGACGTGATGCGCGGCGAGGAGACCCAGATCGTGGGCGTGCTCGACGCCGATGCGGCATCGCCGGCTGCGCGCCGCGTCGTTATCCTTCCGGGAACGCACAGCAAGTGGGCGCTGATCGGCGCCGGAGGCATTGAGACGTTTGCGACGTTCATGACCGGCGAGCTTTATGCGGTGCTGAGCAGGCACAGCATCCTCGGTCGTCTGGCCGCGGCGCCGGTCCAGGACGACCGCACGGCCTTCGACCGAGGCGTGCGCCGAAGCCTGGGCGACGACGCAGGCCTGTCGCACGATCTGTTCTCGGCGCGCACGCTGGCGCTGACCGCGGAGCTTGCGCCCGCGGCCGTCGCCGACTACCTTTCGGGTTTGCTGCTCGGCGCCGAGGTTGCCGCGGGCCGGCGCTGGTTACAACAACATGCAGCGGGGGGACATTCCATGACCTTGGTTGGAGAGGCGGTGTTGTGCGAGCGCTACCGGCGCGCGCTCGCGCTCGCGGGGTTCGACTCGGCGCGCGGTCCGGTCAGCGCCGCGGCGATGGGGCTGTGGCGGATCGCCTGTCTCTCCGGAATGGTGACCGCTTGATTTCGTTGCACGCCTATCTGACACCGCTGCCACTGGTCGCCGTGCTTCGCGGAATAACGCCCGCGGAAGTCGATGCCATCGGCGCGGCGCTCGTCGACAACGGCTTTCGCATCCTCGAGGTGCCGCTCAACTCGCCGGATCCCTTCGAAGGCATCGCGCGGCTCGCGCGCGGTTTCGGCGCGCGCTGCCTCGTCGGCGCGGGCACGGTCCTCAAAGTCGCCGACGTCGTGCGCGTCGCCGACGCGGGAGGCAAGCTCATCGTCATGCCGCACGGCGACGTGGCGATCGTGCGCGAGGCCAAGCGCCTCGGGCTCGTGTGCCTTCCCGGCGTCGCCACGACGACCGAGGCTTTCGCGGCGCTCGACGCGGGCGCTGACGGCCTCAAGATGTTTCCCGCCGAGCAGCTCTCGCCCGCGGTACTCAAAGCCTGGCGCGCCGTGCTGCCCAAAGAGACGCTGGTATTTCCAGTCGGTGGCATCCGTGCCGACAACATGGCGCCGTACTGGGCGGTCGGTGCTGATGGCTTCGGCACCGGCTCGAACCTGTATCAA
>Ga0307479_10007034_pt1 | contig 10366 bp, 6 predicted proteins | sample atmos_gasesECM4C_FD_203743 | JGI IMG/M metagenome (GOLD analysis project Ga0307479, IMG submission 203743) | Hardwood forest soil microbial communities from Morgan-Monroe State Forest, Indiana, United States - atmos_gasesECM4C_515 | ecosystem: Environmental > Terrestrial > Soil > Temperate...
CGCCTACCCGGCCGGCGCGAGGGGAGGTTCTATGTTGCGCATCACCGCTATCGCACTTCTGCTGGCATCGCTTGTCGCGGGTGTAGGCTGCAGTGGGGGATCCGCCCCGACAGTAAACACGCGGGCTAGCGGCTCAACCCCACCCACTGACCCCAGTTCTCCCGGCGCAGTCTCCATCTATCCCGCCAGCGAAACCTTACGCATCGGGGGACAGCGACAATTCAGTGGCTGGGACAGTACCGTAGGCCAATATGACGTCATTTGGAGTCTGCAGGAAGGCGCAGCAGCCGGTACCGTTACTGCGGATGGCCTCTACGCAGCACCCAGTACGCTGGGCACGTTTCACCTGATCGCTACATCTGCCCACAACCCCAGTCTTATTGCGAACGCCCCGCTGACGGTTGTGAGTGTCGGGTTTGCACCAGTCAGTGACATGGCGGTTGCCCGCTCCGGACACACAGCCACGCTGCTCCTTGACGGGAGAGTGCTGATCGCCGGAGGAACTGCTGACGTTGCACACGACGCCGAGTTGTTTGTTCCGGCATCGGGCAGTTTTGCACCGATCAGTGGTGCTATGCTCCAAGTGCGTACAGGGCACTGCTCCGTCCCGCTCCAAGACGGCAGAGTGCTGGTTGCCGGCGGCGGTGACGCAAATGGCAACCTGTTCAAGACTGCCGAACTCTTTGATCCTGTTATACAGGGCTTCACTGCGACGGGTGATCTGAACCTGGCACGAACGGGAGCAACCGCAACACCATTGCCAAATGGAAAGGTTCTGATTGCAGGTGGTCAGGACAGTAGAGGCGCAGTGCTGTCCAGCGCCGAGCTGTATGATCCAAGCACGGGAACTTTCACTCTGACCGGAAACATGCGTTTCGCGCGCGCACGGCACACCGCCACTTTACTCCCCAGCGGAAAAGTGCTGTTGGTGGGAAACATCAGCGTAACTGGCAGCGCAGAGCTCTACGACCCGACCTCAAGCCTTTTCAGCGCTACCGGGGCACTGGTCCAGGCTCGTGCCCACCACACGGCAACCCTTCTGCCGAATGGCAAGGTTCTCGTGTTGGGCGGTACACACATTGCGGCGCCAGTTGGTGGAGGTGCTCCCAGGGCCCCCGTCTCCCTTGACAGCGCGGAGATCTACGACCCCGCCAAAGGCTCGTTTCAGACCGCTGGGAAGCTTCTCGCTGCGCGCGATTCGCACTCGGCCACTCTACTCCCCAATGGAACTGTACTGGTAGCGGGAGGGTATTCACATGGCTTCGATGGCGACGCCCAGCCAGAGTGGACCACGATGTTTGTGGCTGAACTGTTCGATCCGGCCACTTCAGTTTCGACCGCAGCCGCCAGTTTGGAAGGAGCCCGTGCAGAGCATGTGACTACGATGTTGAATAACGGACAAGTCCTGGTCACCGGCGGAGTCTGGGGATTCCAACAACTCTGCTGTAAGCCTAAGCCAGTTAGTGGCCCACTGGTCAGTTCCGAACTCTACAAGTGATGCGATCAGTTGAGTATAATTTGCGAACCTAGGCTGTTTGCCCAGCCTCTTCCGCGACCATAAACAGTGTATGCGTTGGAGCAGGATGTATTTCGGCTGTCCATGGCGAGAGGCGACTCTGTTGGTTCTCGCCTTGCTTCCGGTCGCGGTGCCTTGCTGGTGCCAGTCAGGCGATCAGGGTTCGATTGCGGGTGTTGTGCTTGATGCTTCTGGCGCGGTGGTTGCGGACGCCCACCTGACGGCCCGCCACCTTAGTACCTTGTTCACGGCTACCACAAACACGAATGAGTATGGCTTGTTCCGTTTTGCCGTGCTTCCGGTTGGGCTGTACGAGTTGACAGCTGAGCGTGCCGGCTTTGCCACCATCAACGTCAGCGATATCGATCTGACTGTTGGTGCAAACCTTACCTTTATGCTTCGCTTGAGCGTCGCCGGCAGCAAAGAAGCTATGACTGTGACTGAAGAGGCACCGATTATGGAAAGGAGCCGAAGCCAACTCAGTACAACGATCGACAATCGCTTTATCGACAGCTTGCCGGTTAACGGACGCGATTTCACAGCATTCGTACTCCTGACGCCGGGAGTGACGATGGACGCACGCGGGGGTCTTAGCTTTGCCGGCCAGCGAGCGATGAATTCGCTGCTGCTGGATGGCATCAACAACGATGATGCATTCTGGGGACAACCCCAGGATGGTTTCATCCTCGATGGCCGCCAACCCTATCACATCAGTCAGGATGCAGTGCGCGAATTTCAGGTCAACTCCAATGCTTATTCCGCTGAATTCGGCGGGGCTGGTGGGGGCGTAATCAATACGGTAACGAAATCGGGAACCAACGATTTTCACGGTTCGGGGTTCTGGTTCTATCGCGACCAGTCCATGAACGCCAACGATCCAGTCAACAAACTTTATGGGCTACCCAAGAGCCCTTTTCATTTCAACCAATTTGGCGCCACGTTGGGCGGTCCTGTTCGTAGGGACCGGCTGTTCTTCTTCGTTAACTACGAAGGCATGCGCAGTAATATCCCGAACGGTGTCTTTCTCAATCTGCCCGCTGGTTTTCAGCTCTCTCCTGACCCGACCATTGCAGGCTTTCAACAAATTGCCCTCGACTACTTGAAGCCGCGTGCCGCCTCTTGGGTGTGGCCGATCTCCCAGAATGATTATCTGGCGAAAATCGACTGGCAGCTTTCAGAAAAGCACAGGATGACAGCGCTTTGGGACATACAGCGATTCGCAGGAGGCGGCGCATTCGCCGATCCGCAAACTGCCTTTGAGAACACGACGTCCAGTCCGACGAACGTGGAGACCGGAACCGTTTCGCTCACCTCCGCCATCTCGAACCGGACCGTCAATGTCGCGAGGTTCGGTTACTTGCACGAATCGTTCGGGTTTTGGCCTGTCGGCATCAATCCGGCGGCAAACATCTACGAGAGCGGCCAGCGAGTGTTAACCATAGGGCGAGACACGGGCAGCCCTCAGGAAAGCCCGGTTCGCCAGTTCCAGTGGTCGGACACCTTGCATCATGACCATCGCTCACACGCGCTGAAACTGGGAGTGGACATGCTGGTTGCTCGCATCCGATTCTTCTTTGCGCCAAGTTTTTCGGGAAGTTACGACTTCGGCAGCCTGGAGAGCTTTGGCCGCAACCTGATCGGACAGTCACAATCCCTTCCCACTGATGACTATCTGCAGGCCTTCTCCGGCCTCGGACAACACGGGGTCGAAACTCATCCTAACTTCAACAGCATTGCAGGATTCGTGGAGGATACGTGGCGCGTTCGGCCGAGTCTTACTCTTAACCTTGGGCTGCGTTATGACCTGCAGAAGATTGACAAGCCTCCCATAAAGAATCCATCCGAGGCCTTGCTGGCAGCGGGTCTGGATACAAGCGTGTTGCCAACCGACAAGAATAACTTCGCTCCGCGTATCGGAATAGCATGGTCGCCCACGCCCGGCAGCCGCCTGGTGTTGCGGGCCGGGTATGGCATCTTCTACGCGCTTACTCCCTCGGCGTTTACTGCGCGTGCCCATTTGCAGAACGGGGTCACCACTCAGACGCGAACGTTTCCCGGCAACTCTCCACTTGCATCATTGATCCCAATCTATCCAAATAGCTTCTGCGGACCGCCTGATCCCTCCGGTTTACCTCCGAATTGTGCTCCGCCGAACGCGGGAGCCAGCTTGCCGACTCTCCAGCTATTTTCTGCCCATTATCGCCAGCCCTATGTTCAGCAAGCCAGCCTGGGAATGGAAGTTCAGGCAAAAAAAGATCTCAATGTGTCGGCCACCTATATCCTAAGCAAAGGTACGCGCCTACAGCAGGTCCGGGATGTCAATCTCGGTAGCACCATGCCGGGGACAATATCCATCGCCAACACGAATACGCTTCTGAGCTACCGCGCATTTGAGGAGCCACGCCCGATCCCCGATTTCTATCGCATTCTGGTATTCAACAGCGACGCCACCTCCACTTATCACGGGGTGGCGATCCAGGTGAATAAGCGTTTCTCGCGGGATTTCCAGGGCTTGGCTTCCTATACCCTATCGAAGGTGATCGACAACAACCCCAACGTTTATGCGTTAAACCCAGGGCCGGACGCCTCTGGCCTCGTTCAGGATCCGACCGATCCGCGTTCGGACCGTGGACCGGGCAGCAACGACCAGCGACATCGTTTTACCTTTGCAGCCGTCTGGACCCCCAGCTACGGCAATAGCCTGCCCAGAGTGGCGAGGGCCATTGTCCGAGGATGGGAGCTCAGCGGAATTCTGACCGCGCAATCCGGCCAGCCCTACTCCGGCCTGATCAACTTTGACCTCAATAATGACGGTGTTTTTGCGACGGATCGCCCGCCCGGAATTGGCCGCAACAGTTTCTATATGCCAGCATCGATTTCACTGGATCCTCGGCTTACGCGTAATATCAGCATCGGGGAACGAGCGAAACTGCAGATCATCTGGGAAGCCTTTAACGTCCTGAATCATGCGAACATCACATACGTGAACAACAGTCAATACACGGCTTCTGGTTTTTCCTCCGACTGCGGCATTGCTCCTTCTCCCTGTCTTGTGCCACAAAACCACGGACTCAGTGCCTTCCGTACTCCTATTTTCTCTTCCGGTGCGCGAATCATGCAGCTTGCCATGAAGGTCACATTCTGAGGCGGACTCACCGGGGCTCGGACCGGAGCGAGCCCCGACAATGCAATTATGAGCATTGATCTTCAGGTCTCACGGAACCGGAACCGGTGGCACGGCACCGTTCGCATACGAGAACAGCCAACGCCCCTCGACGTTGCGTGCCAAGCCGTTGAAGCTCGCATGGCTTACCGCCGTCCAGAACGATCTTTGGGTTGTAGGATCGATGGCCACATTGAAGTAATGGCACTCGAAGTACACCGCAGCGGTCTTGCCGTGAACATCAAAAAACTCCTTATACGACGGTGTCAGCGCCACAAGCTTGTTCGTCGCCTGAAAAGCCGGGCTGAGATACTTGTAAAACGTACAAAGCGTCCCACGATTCTTCGGATCGACGGAAGGCGGAGGGCAGGTGGTTGGGTCATCAGGATCACCGTTCCCGAGATAGTAGCCGTCGAAATTTGCACTGCCGACTGTCAGGTACAGTACTGCATCGGCGGTAAAGAGCGAGAGCACTTCACGGAGTCGAGCCGTGATCGTTTCTGGCGAATCGCCGTTGATGGGATCACGAACGGTGGCGGCGCGGTGATAAGCCGCTTGAAGTTTATATAACTTTGAGGTCTGCGTGTTGTCATCTTGAGCGGAAGCGAGCAGAGCGCTTGCCAACAAAAAGAATGCAGGAATCGCAATTATCGTGTAGAGACGTCTCATCCTGAGCGCGATGCCATCAATGTGAAGCATAAAATCTCTCCTTTTCAGTTCGACTCTGCTGTAAACGGGCCGTCTGTCGGTCACGAGACCTGGGATGACCTCTTGTTCATTGTTCGTTCTTTGCAAATACCGCGTGGAATCCATGTTCCTTGTCGGCCGCGTCGATGAATCCGCCATGGCATTGGGTTGAGCACACAACGTCCAAAGGAACGCTGGTACCGTCCCATCTCCCTACAACTTCAGTCTTTGCGTTTGTCCCGCGAGCCTCAGTGGCGGCCGCTATGGGCGATGTAGCCGTGCGCGTTGAAGTCGGCGTCCCAGTAGACGCCGGCGATCGTCCCGCTGTTGTTGACGACCGCACTTGGTTGAAATTGGTTCCTTGATCACTGAGATCAGCTGCATGCAACCGCAAACCTGGAACCGGTCCAAGCAGCGCCACACAGGCGATTTGGGCTATTGCCGCCCGAGCAACTGTGCCAATCGTGCGTTCCATGTGTGTTCTCCTGATACGCCAGTCGCGTCAGGTGCGCATACTCTTTCGAGCGGTCAGACAAGTTCAATCCCGTGCGTCTCCCATCGCCCTCCCACTTTCCTCACATATTGGAATCAAGCACTTGGCGTGATCAGGAGAACACCTTCAGGAAGAACTTAGGACGGGGGTATACTCGTGTTCCTGTGTGGGGGAGACTCCGGTGGCCTCGCCGGCTGCAGTGAAAGTCGTCACCTTCGAAGAGTTCGAGGCGAAGCTAGACTCCAGGGAGCTTTGCCGGATGGGCGTGAAGGTGCGCCTCCCCGACCAGTCGTTTCAGATATTGGCGATGCTGCTGGAGCGTCCCGGACAACTTGTCACTCGGGAAGAAATCAGGCAGCGCCTATGGCCCGGCGATACCTTTGTTGATTTTGATCATGGTCTGAACAACGCGGTCAACCGCCTGCGAGAGGCGCTGGGGGACTCGGCTGACTCACCTAGCTTCGTCGAAACGCTGCCGCGGCGTGGATACCGCTTCATTGCTCCTGTCGAGGATGATGGCTCACATGTAACTGCCTCCCCTTCGCCGGTGTCGCCGAGGTTGGTTACGCCAGTGAAGCGCGCTTCGCGGCGGAAGTGGGCGATTGTTGCGACCGTCTTTGGCGTGCTGGCGCTCGCGATTCTCACCATTAGCCCATTGCGCGTCCGCACACGGGGCACAAGCCAAATCACTTCGCTCGCCGTTTTGCCCTTGGAGAACGTCTCCGGGGATTCCAGTCAGGACTACTTCGCGGACGGCATGACGGACACGCTCATCACCAACTTGGCCGGACTGAGGTCCGTGCGCGTGATTTCACGCACCTCGGCGATGCACTACAAGGGGTCTCACAAGTCTCTGCCGGAAATCGCCCAGGAATTGGACATTGATGCTGTGGTCGAAGGCACCGTCTCTAAAGCCGGGGACCGTGTACGGATCAACGCGCAATTAATTGATGCGCGCAATGATCGGCACCTCTGGGCACGGCAATACGACAGTAAACTTCAGGACGTCCTGCAACTCCAAGGTGACTTGGCTTCTGCAATCGCCCTTGAGGTCTCGGGCAAGCTGACTGCCAATGAAGCCTCGCGCGTTACGTCGAAACGGCGGCAGATAGAGCCGGAGGCATACGAGGCCTATCTAAAAGGTGAATATTTCCTTGATAAATGGACTGTCGAGGGGTTTGACAAAGCTAAGAGCTACTTCGAGCAAGCCATCCAGCTCGATCCAAGCTTTGCCGATGGGTATGCTGGGTTAGGCGAGTACTATGGGCTCGCCGCTTTCACGGGTGTGGTGCCTCCGAGAGAAGCCTGGCTCAAATCGGAGGAACTCCTGGTCAAAACTTTAAAGATGGACAACACCTCCTCCCAAGCCCACTCTCAGCTTGGGATGCTCAAACTGTATTTTCGCTGTGATCGGGCATCGGCCGAGAGTGAGTTGAGCCGTGCCCTCCAACTGAACCCTGGCGACATGCGAGCTCTCGACTACCATTCCTATTACTTGCTTGAGATAGGGCGCACGGACGAAGCGATTGCGGAAAAGAAAAGAGTTCTGGAGTACGACCCGCTGAGGGTGATAACCAACGCGGAGTTGGGCCTCTACCTGATACACGCGGGACACGCCGATGAAGCTATCGCCCAACTCCAGAAGACTCTGGAACTTGACCCGAATTACGCCGCCGCACATGCGCGACTTGGATGGGCATATGCCGAAAAACAGCGATATAGCCAAGCCGTGATTGAGACCCAGAAGGCGATTTCGTTAGATAAGAACCCAGCCAGGCTGGCACGGCTGGGCGAAGTGTATGCTCGTTGGGGTAAGAGAAGAGAAGCTTTGGGCACGATTCGGCAATTGCACCAAATGTCGAGGCAGAAGCGTGTGTCTCCGTCAACGATTGCGTTAATTTACGCACGACTGGGCGAGAAAAAGCCCGCCATTGCCTGGCTGGAGAAAGCGACTCTAGACGATGATCCAAAAATTACCGACCCTGGTTTTGAAAGCTTGCGATCGGAGCCTAGGTTTAATGCACTGGAGGCACGGCTTAGACCGAATCCTGCTTGTCCGGCCTTTTAGCTTCGGGCTTCTATTGCGAGGAAAGAATAATGGGGCTTCTTTCTCCTACCGGTGATGCGCTCGGCCCGCGGCCCGATTCGACGAGCTTTTCGGCGCTCCAAAAGCGTCTTTCGGAACGAACACTATCCGGCCGCCGCCAGAAAAGTGGGCAAGTCTGAAGCGATGATTTGAAATGGACGAACACCCGTTCGACAACTTCCAGATGACGAGCAACTCTTACCTAATCCGGTAAGGAAAGCCTAGCGACGATCCGGTAGTTAAATGATTTCGGTCCAGTTGACGTGCCGTGGGCACCGCTGCCTTTGGCAGCGGTTATAATCATCGCCCTGTGTGCGTGAGAAAGCCATCGCTCGGGCCTGTTCTGCTCGGCCTGATTCCTTTCATTGCGATGTGCTTCTCGGTCTCGCTCTGGGACCGTGTCGAGCCGATGATCTTCGGTCTCCCGTTTAATCTCTTCTGGCTGGTCGCCTGGATCGTGCTCAGCAGTTTGTGCATGTGGGCGGCTTATCGAGTGGAAGTTGCGCGGGACAGGAAGGACTCGGGGAACCAATGAGTCCGAGCGCCGCTTCCCTGACCACGATCTTCGTCATCGTCGCAACGGGCGTTGGCATCGGTTTCATGGCCGGCGTCCATCGAAAAATGGACCTGGAGCAGTGGACGGTTGGCGGCCGCGGCTTCGGCGCTGTTCTCATGTTCCTGTTGATGGCGGGCGAAGTGTACACGACGTTCTCCTTTTTGGGAGCCAGTGGCTGGGCCTATTCTCGCGGCGGCCCAACGCTCTACATCATGGCCTACCTAACGTTGGCCTATGTTGCCTCGTTCTTTATCCTGCCGCAGATCTGGGAGGTCGGTCGAAAATATGGAATGCAGACTCAATCCGACTTCTTCACTGTGCGCTACGGCAATAAGTATCTGGCCGGATTTGTATGTGTCGTTGGGATCGCCTCCTTTATCCCTTACCTGCAGCTCCAGATAACGGGGGTGGGCATTATTGTCTCGATTGCCAGCTTCGATGGCATCGGCCGTACACCAGCCATGGCGATTTCGGTCGTTCTGCTGGTGGCCTTCGTTCTTGTCAGCGGTGTTCGGGCAGTGGCTTGGGTCAGCGTTCTTAAAGATGTGCTCATGGTCCTGGCGGCAGTCTCCATCGGCATCGGCATTCCCTATATCCACTTTGGCGGAATCGGCCCCATGTTCGCCGCGTTGGCACATAGCCGCCCCGCACACCTGACCATGCCCGGCGCGACCGCCAACCTGGGCCACACCTGGTACATCTCCACAGTTCTTCTGACTTCGCTGGGTTTCTACATGTGGCCTCACGCCTTTGGGGCTTCGTTCACCGCGAAAAGCAGCGACACTTTGCGTCGCAACGCCGTGGTAATGCCCCTGTACACCATCACTCTGGCCTTTATTTTTTTTGTCGGTTTTACTGCGGTTTTGGTCGTGCCTGGCTTGCCCAATGGAGACCTCTCGCTTCTGACGATTGTCCGCAAGAGCTTCCCCCCGTGGTTCCTGGGAGTAATCGGTGGAGCCGGCGCCCTCACCGCAATGGTGCCCGCTGCCATCTTTATTCTGACCGCTGCCACCCTATTCGCCAAGAATCTCTATCGGCCTATCTTCGCGCCGGAGATGACGGATGATCAGGTAGCCACACTGGCGCGAGTCATGGTGGCGGTGCTCGGCCTCATCAGCCTCGTACTTGCCATCTACAAATCGTCAACCCTGGTAGGCCTTCTCCTAACGGGCTACGCCGGCGTGACCCAATTTTTTCCTGGCGTGGTGCTGGGCCTCTACTGGAAACGTGTCACCATGCCCGGAGTCTTTGCCGGCATGATCGCCGGAGTGACCACTGTCATCTTTCTCATGCTTAGCCACCGGGATCCCTTGTACGGCTGGAGCGCCGGCTTCGTGGCCCTGTGCCTTAACTTCCTAATCACGACACTCGTAAGCCGGCTGACGCCAGTAACCGTCGTGGCCGCAGACGAGCAACCCTTCCGTAATCCGGCTGGGTAAGGTTGCCGACGATTCAGAATTCAGTCTACTCAGCGGCCCAGGGCGACTGCGACATACAGGTCCGGCTGAGGCCTGAATCGCGAGCACGAATACCATATTTCCTGTATAGGCGCACCTGCGAGTAGGCGGCTAGACTCCTGCGCATCTTGTGGAGCCAGTTCCACGGAAAACGCGTGAGGAGTCCAAACATGAAGATTCGCGGGTGTGGCAGGTGGGTCGGGGATGTGCTAGGGAGTTTCGCGAAGATTAGTGGTCTCGCAGGGGCATTCCTCGTTTTAGCCTTAAGCGGCGGCGTGGCAGCAGCATCCGAGCAGCCGGACTTCGGGCCGAATGTTTTCATCTTTAGTCCCGACATGTCGCAAAGCGAGACCCAAGCCATCGTCAATACGGTGGCGAACCAACAGGTGACCAATCAATTTGGGACGC
>Ga0307479_10007035_pt1 | contig 10365 bp, 8 predicted proteins | sample atmos_gasesECM4C_FD_203743 | JGI IMG/M metagenome (GOLD analysis project Ga0307479, IMG submission 203743) | Hardwood forest soil microbial communities from Morgan-Monroe State Forest, Indiana, United States - atmos_gasesECM4C_515 | ecosystem: Environmental > Terrestrial > Soil > Temperate...
GATGACCGGCTTGTTCGAGGAAATCATTCGCATGCCGACGGGCGCGCTGAAAGGCGTGGTGAAGCTGCGCGGCAAAGTCATCACGTTGCTAGGTTCCAGTAAGGCGAAGGCAGCAGGGTAAGAGACCATGATTTCGCTGGTGAGTGAGTATACGGACGGGAAGGGGCGGCACGCGCGGGGGTGGCTGTTCTTCGACGCGGACTGCAAATTCTGCACGAGGATTGCACGATGGCTGGCGCCGATTCTGGAGCGGCGCGGGATGGCGCTGGCGCCACTGCAGGATCCGCGCGTGGGGGCGCTGCTGGGATTGTCGCGCGAGGAATTGATGCTGGAAATGAAATTCCTGCTGAGCGACGGGAGCCAGTACGGCGGCGCGGATGCGGCCGTGGCGCTGGCGCGCGAAATCTGGTGGCTGCGGCCGCTGCTGTGGATTTCGAAGATACCCGGAATGATGGAAATTCTGCGCAAAGGATACCGGTGGGTCGCCGCGAGCCGCAGTTGCGCGGCGGTTTCGTGTCCGACGAATGAACCTTCGACGCGGGCTTAGGAACGAATTGCAGGCGCTCAGGAGACTCGATAATGGCGATGCGATTTGCGGAATTGTGGCGATGGGATGGAAGAGTTGGGCGCGGGAAATATGCTGCGGTGGGCATCCTCGGCGTATTGTTGAAGCACAGCCTCGACAGGCTGATTGCGGCCTCGTTTTTAGATTACCAGAATGGTTTTTTCAACTATTGGGCGCCGCTGGGGAAGGCGGCGCGACTCAATCATCTTTCCGACAACGAAACGAAATTTCTCGCAACGCTGCTGCTGCTCTCGATTCCGTTTTTGTGGGTGGGCGTGGCGATGACGGTGCAGCGGCTGCGGGACGCGGGGCAGCCGGTGTGGCTGGTCGTGCTTTTTTTTGTTCCCGTGATTAATGTGCTGTTCTTCCTGGCGCTTTGCGCGTTGCCGCCGCGGGAGCGACCCGTGGAGGCGGAAGGCGCTCCGTGGCCCGGGCCGAGCGGATTGAGCGGGATGATTCCAAGCAGTCCGCTGGGAAGCGCCGTGCTTTCGATTTTTCTTACGTCTGTTTTGGGGTTTTTGTTTGTGGCGATGGGGACGCTGGTGATTGGGGCATACGGCTGGGGACTGTTTGTGGCTCTGCCGTTTTGCCTGGGAATGTTTTCCGTGCTGCTCTACAGCTACCATTCGCCGCGGAACTGGGGCGCGTGCTTGAACGTGGCGCTGTTGCCTGTGGGAATACTGGGCTTGGCCCTGATCTTGGTGGCGATGGAAGGCATAATCTGCGTGTTGATGGCGGCGCCGTTTGCGTTGGGACTCGCAGCGCTGGGCGGGATGCTGGGGTACACGATTCAGGCGCATCACTGGCGGCCGAAGCAGACGCCGGCGATGCTTTCGATCGTGATTCTGCTGATTCCGGCGACGTTTGGGATTGAGCGCGCCGCCGCGCTGCAGCCGGAAGTGTTCATGGTGCGTACGGCGATTGAGGTGAACGCGCCACCGGAGAAAGTTTGGAATGAGGTGGTGGCGTTTGCGGAGATTCCGCCGCCGAAGGAATTGTTGTTTCGGGCGGGGATTGCGTATCCGATCCGGGCGGAGATTTCCGGGCACGGCGTTGGCGCGGTGCGGCATTGCATTTTTTCGACGGGGCCGTTCGTGGAGCCGATCGAAGTTTGGGACGAGCCGCGGCTGCTGAAATTTGGCGTTACGGCGAACCCGGCGCCGTTGAACGAGCTTAGTCCTTACGGGAACATTCAGCCGCCACATTTGCATGGGTATTTTGTTTCAAAGCAGGGGCAGTTCTTGATGACGGCTCTGCCCGGCGGGCGGACGCGGCTCGAAGGAACGACGTGGTATCAGCATACAATGTGGCCGGCGGCGTACTGGCGTTTGTGGTCGGACTACATCATTCATCGGATCCACTTGCGAGTGCTGGTGCATATAAGAGCGCAGGCTGAAGCTGCGATCCAGTGACGTGGGATTTCAACATAGAGACCACAGAGAGACAGAGACCACAGAGAAGCGAACGCCGCAAACATCGTTCGTCTCGACCGGTGTCACCCCCCTGGTTCTTTGTAAGTGTTGCATCTGAAGGATTTAGTGTCTGTGTAAATGATAGAGCCGACGGGACGCCGGGGCTACAAACATGGTCCTAAAACAGAAACGCCCCGGCTAGAGCCGGGGCGCAGTAATCAACCCGGATATTGTACCACAACGGCAATGCGAGTCAAGTTAAAAAATTGGGGGCAAAAGAAAGATAAATCAAAACCTGTAGCCTCCGCAAAACCAATCCCCGTCCCCTATCGCGTCCATATCATAAAAGGCTCCCCCGACGAGGTCACACGGTGATCTTCGTGCCGTCAAACTTAGTGAATGTGAAGCCTTCAAAGGGCTCGTTAAACGTCTTGTGTTGGTCCCGCAGGATGCTAATGGCTACCGCTTCGCCAAGCAGCAGAGACTGGAACCCATCCGATCGCCAATGCACCGCGGCCATATCGCGGCCCAAAGCGACATTGTTGGCTACTTTATTTAGTTCACCGCCCACCGTAATTTCTCCTGCATCGGAGCCGGTGTAAGGAAGCAACGATTGGCCATCGTCGGACGGCATCATCGGATTGGGTATCACGAAGCTTTCGTCAAAGAAAGCCTTCAGCGCGGTGACACCTGCGCCTGCCACTGAACCGTGCGCCTCGGGATAAGAGGGATGTTGAGGACAGCCCTCGGGGTAGGCGGCCGGCAATAGGTACGTACCGTATTTGCTGAAGATAGCCTTGACCGCCTGCGAGTTCAGCAATTCGCCGTGAATTGGGTAGTTAGCCGCTCCGGTGAGAACGTTGTGAACCAGCTCGCCGTATTCCTCCGGCCGAACGTGGCGATGCACGAACCACTTTTGGTAGAAGCAGGCTCTGAGCGCCACAATCGCGACTTCGTTCAACAAGGTTAAGATGTGCTGATTTCCGAAGGTTAGAGAACCCGCTTGATTGGCAGATGTTAGATAGGGATTGCCGGGATTGAAAGGCACCCCATTGGCAAGCATCCATAGTGCGGAGATAAAATTTGCTTGGCCAACGGTGTCCACCTTTACGTAGGCGCCCAGGTCCCGGCCGTTTTTGATGAAACTTGCACCGGGAATAACGTTTTTCGCAAAGGGGCCTTTTCCGTCGTGGCAAGCATTCAAGGAAGTAACATCGGTTAGGTAATCTATCCCAGAAGCGTACGTATTGTATTTTTGCGCCAGGTTGAGACCTCCGAAACCCACCGGCCGCAGAAGGAACTGAGAAATGTAGGGCCCGATCAGCTCTCCCGGTGTGGTCCCGCGAAAGAGCGTGCCCGGCGTGACCTGTCCGTTCACTTCCGGCCCCGTGAAATCCGACAATTTGTTGAGGTCAACAATCGCCATTGAAGAGATGGACTCACTTCCATATTTTGAGAAAGGGATCTCCCGTGCGAGGGTCATCCAATAGTTTTCAACCATTTCGCCTGCCCTCTCCCTGCTAGATAAACGGGGAGCTGGCGGGCAGGTCAGTTGGCCGCTATCCGTGCCCTCCAGAGTAAAGGCTAACCCTGCCTGAGGGTCCGCCAATTTCACTGTTCCACCGAGAGGAATCTTTGCGAAATCCTCGGGCTCACCACTCGTGACGGCCGTAAGTAAGGCGTCGTAAGCGATTGGATCAACTTCTCCGATGCTGTTGTGAGGAAAACCCTTGGAGTAATTGCCTATCCTGGTCGGATACAAGCGTTCGTCGCCGTTGTCCACCTGAGGCGGAACGGGGACGTTGCGTTCGGCAATCGCCGCCTTCAGGCGAATCCGAAAGGCTCGCGCCCTGCGCGATGAGTCATCCTCATCGTCGTCTCTAGAAACTTTGTCATGGTCAGCGGTGTTGGCGACGCCGCGAGCTTCGGAATTTACAGTTAGCAGCAACGAGGGCAAACCGACGCCTGCGGCGGCCGCGACAGCAGTGGAGGCGCCAGCGCGACCGAGGAACGAGCGCCTGCTCAGTGAATTGGGCTCACCGTTGGCTCCCAAATCTTGGGCGTCCGAGCTGCCATCGAATTGAGCTTGGGTTTCCTTAGATTGTTCATTCCTCTGATCTTTGTTCACAAAGCCTCCTTCAACAGATTCCACTCTCCAGCAGCACACGCAAAAAGAGCGTGCCCACCGGTGAGCAATGGCTCACGGTCCCGAGAATACTTTCCAGAAAGCATGAGAATAAACTGCGCGAAAAGGGAATGGGAAAACTTGCCTGAGACTGCGCGCGCAAGAAGTAAATGTCAAGTACAAAGTCTGGTAATGAGAGTAATAGATTTTGCAGCGGGGATGGTGCTGCTGGCGCAGAAGTTTTTCTTGGCGTTGATGCGGGCGGTTGGCGGAGGACGAGTCAAAAGCCGCAGGCCTCTATTTCCAGGAACGGGCGAGCGCGTCCAGGACTGCTCGGTCGTATTTTCCCCAGCTAGCAGCAGCCGCCCGAGGGAAGGCCGGTTGCGACGGGAGGGCCAAAGGCCTCTTGTGGGATGGGGGCGCCGTGAAGCGTGAGCCAGCAGCGGCGGGCGACATTGAAAAGGACGAGCACGACGCCGGTTACGAAAATGGCCATCAGCACGGAATCGATATAGCCCTGCAAGCGAAAGCCCGGCTTGGAGGTCAGAGGCCAGAAGATGTTCTTGATGGAAAGTATGCCGGCGGTCAGAGTCATCACTGAGATGAAGAGCATGGGGACGAAAGTAATCCAGGCGTAACGGGCTTTGCCCATATTCACAAGAAAGGCGGTGCCAACGGCCAGGGCAATCGTGGCGAGCAACTGGTTGCCGGTGCCAAACAGCGGCCACAAAGTGGAAATGGAGCCGGTATAGATGAGGTATCCCCAGGCCAGCACGACGAAGAAGGTAGTAAAAAGATTTCCGGGCAGCCAGGACGTCTGGGCGAAGGGTTTGTGGAGTTTCCCAAGCAATTCCTGAAGGACATAACGCGCCACGCGCGTGCCGGTATCGATGGTGGTGAGGATAAAAAGAGCTTCAAACATGATGGCGTAGTGATACCAGTAGCCCATCAAGCGAGTCATGCCGGGAATGCCCTTGAAAATTTGCGCCATGCCGATGGCCAGGGAAACGGCTCCGCCGGTGCGTCCGGCGAGCTTTTCGCCGACTTCGCTGGAGAACATGTCCAGGTTCACGGTGTGCAAGCCGAGGCGCGCGAAGACGTCAGGCGGAACATTGATGGCAAAATAGTCGCCGGGGAACATCGAGCAGGCGGCGATGAGCGAAAGCACCGCGACCAAACTTTCCGCGACCATGGCGCCGTAACCGATGAAGCGCGCGTCGGTTTCCTTGTTCAACATTTTCGGCGTCGTGCCGGAACCCACCAGGGAATGAAAACCGGAGATCGAACCACAGGCGATGGTCACGAAAAGGAAAGGAAACAACTTGCCTTTGATGATGGGCCCGCCTCCGTGGACAAACTGGGTGAAGGCAGGGAAGCGGATGTCGGGATGAACGATGAAGACGCCGACCACCAGGAGGATGATCGTCCCGAGCTTCACATAGGTGGACAAGTAGTCGCGCGGCTCAAGGAGCAGCCAGACAGGCAAAACAGAAGCAATGAAACCGTAGAGGCACATCAGGATGGTGATCTGATGCGGACTGAACGTCAGCGCCGAGGCCCACTGAGTTTGCGCGAACCAGTGTCCGCCCGCGACACTGGCGAGCAGGAGCACTACGCCGACGGTGCTTGGTACACCGACTTTGATCTGTCCGGGAGTGCTCTTGAACATATAGAAGCCCATGAAGATGGCGATGGGGATGGTCATGCCGATGGTGAAGACGCCCCAGGGGCTGTTAGAGAGGGCGTTGACTACCACAATGCCGAGGCCCGCCAGCGTAACCAGGAGGATCAAGAGAACAGCGAACATGGCCACCAGGCCGGTGAAGGGGCTGACTTCGGTGCGGGCAACATCGGCAAGCGAACGCCCTTTGTGGCGGACGGAAGCAACCAGGACTATGAAATCGTGCACGCAGCCGGCGAGCACGGCTCCAATCAGGATCCAAAGAAAGCCGGGGGCGAAGCCAAACTGCGCGGCAAGCGTGGGGCCGACCAAGGGACCGGCGCCGGCGATGGCCGCGAAGTGATGGCCGAAGAGAACCCACTTCGGCGAGGGCACATAGTTATGCCCGTCTTCGTAAACGTGAGCAGGAGTGGCCCGGCGGTCATCGAGGGCGAGCGCCTTGGCAGCGATGAAGGCGCTGTAATAGCGATAGCCAATCGCGTAAATGCAGAGAGCAGCAAGGAGAATCGGAAAAGTGTTCATTGTTTTGCCTCATGACGCGCTCTCGACCCCGGTCTGCCACGGGGCGAGTCCCTGGCGCTAAGACAAGAGACGTTCTATCACAAGTTACGGCACCGGCGTCAAATTACTCCTTCTGTTGGAGTAGATTCTCACGCGCAGAATAAGGATACAAAACATCTTTACGCGCGGCTGGTCAGTTGAGCGTCCGTCAGGATTCGGAGAGGATGCGTTTGTAGTAGGACTCGTAGGCGGGGATTACGTCGTTGGCGCAGAATTTTTTCTTGGCGTTGAGGCGGGCGGTTTTGCCCATTTCGCGGCCGCGGTCGGGGCGGGAGAGGATTTCGATAGCGTAGCGGGCGGCTTCTTTGACGTCGCCGGGTTCGACCAAGAAGCCGTCGACGCCGTGCTCGACTACTTCGGGGACGCCGCCGACGTTGGTGGCGATTACGGGGACTTCGCAGGCCATGGCTTCGAGAGCGGCGAGGCCGAAGGATTCGAGCTGGGAGGGGAGAAGGAAGAGATCGGCGGCGGCTAGTTTTTCGTAGACGGCGTCTTGTTTGCCGAGGAAGAAGACTTCTTTCTGGAGATGATATTTGCGGACGAGGTATTCGGCGGCGCCGCGGTCCGGGCCGTCTCCGATGAGGACCAGCTTGGCGGGCATTTTGGCGCGGACGATGGCAAAGATTTCGACGGCGTCGGTGAGGCGCTTAACGGGGCGGAAATTGGAGAGGTGCATGAGGATGGGTTCGCCGTTGGGCGCCCATTGGGAGGCGAGACCTTTGTCGGCGGTGCGATTGTAGAGGTCGCAGTTGACGAAGTTGGGGATGACTTCGATGGGGCGCTTGATGTCGAACTCTTTGATGGTTTGATTGAGGAGATAGCGGGAGATGGCAGTGACGCCGTCGCTCTGCTCGATGGAAAAGCGGGTGATGGGGAGATAGCTGCGGTTGCTGCCGACGAGAGTGATGTCCGTGCCGTGGAGAGTGGTGACGAAAGGGAGCCGGCGCGGGGCGGCCATGGAGCGGGCGAGCAAGGCGCTGACGGAATGGGGGATGGCGTAGTGGACGTGGAGCAGGTCGAGCGATTCGGATTCGAAGACTTCGAGCATTTTGGTGGCGAGGGCGAGGGTGTAGGGCGGGTGGTCGAAGAGCGGGTAGGAGACGACTTCGACTTCGTGGAAATGGATGCGGGGGTCGTTAGGATTCATGCGAATTGGCGGGGCGTAGCTGATGAAATGGATGTCGTGGCCGCGGGCGGCGAGCTCCATGCCGAGTTCGGTGGCGACGACGCCGGAGCCGCCGTAGGTGGGATAGCAGGTTATGCCTATGCGCATAGGGGTCTCTGAGCCTAAATTCCGAAGTTAAAAGCGCAAGGTGACTGGTGACTTGTGACTGGTGACTCGTGCAAGCCCCACCAAGCTTGGGCGAAGTTGGATTTCGACAAGAGACTCCTAAACATACTGAAAGACATAGTGTTTTTCCAGTCTTGCGAGCCAATCGGCTGAGTGCTAGAGTCGCGCGGGCCGCGTGTTAAGGATGGGGCGACGGTGTGAGGCGGCGGTGCGACGCTCCTATTAGACGCGGGGATGGGGAAAACCGTGACACGACTTTCGGGCAAGGTGGCGCTGATTACCGGCGGCGGGACGGGGATTGGGCGAGCGATTGCGCTGGCGTTTGCGCGGGAAGGCGCTAGCGTGGCGGTGGCGGGGCGGCGGTTGGAAAAGCTGCGCGAGGTGATTGGGGAGGTGCAGAAGGCGGGCGGGGCGGGATTGGCGATGGAGTGCGACGTGACGCGAGCGCGGGACGTGGAGAGGGCAGTGAAGGGAACCGTGGAACGGTTCGGGCGGCTGAATGTGCTGGTGAACAATGCGGGGACGCTGCATGTGTCGACGGTGGAAGGGATCAGCGAGGAAGAGTGGGATCGCGTGATGACGGTGAACGTGAAGGGGCCGTTTCTGATGTCGAGGGCGGTGCTGGCGGAGTTTCGGAAATGCGGCGGGGGAGCCATTGTGAATATCGGGTCGGTGCTGGGGCTGTTTGCCGTAAGAGAGCGGGCAGCGTATTGCGCTTCAAAAGGTGGAGTGACGATGCTGACCAAGGCTATGGCGCTCGATCACGCACATGAAAAGATTCGCGTGAATTGCATTTGCCCATCGGTGGTGGAGACGGATTTGGTGAAGGGCGTGTTCAATGAGACGGAACAAGGGCAAGCGATGCTGAAGGCGCGGGTAGCCACGATTCCGTTGGGCCGATTGGGGCGGCCGGAAGACGTTGCGGAGATGGCGGTGTATCTGGCTTCGGAGGAATCGTCGTGGCTTACGGGGGCGGCGATTCCGTTGGATGGCGGGGTGACGGCGTCCTGACGGTCAGAAAACACTATGACGAAGAAAATGTCGAAAGAGGAGAAACGGGTTACGGAGATGGTGCGACGGCGGGTGAAGGAGAGCCGGTCGACGGAGCTGCTGGGATTCGACGTGGAAAGCGTGCAGGCGGGGCGGGCGATTTTCCGGTTGGACGTGCGGCCGAACCATAAGCAGATTCACGGCGTGGTGCACGGGGGAATTCTGGCGGCGCTGGCGGATACCACGGCGGCGATTGCGGCCTATACGGTCGTACCCAATGGGACGGAGATCGCCACGGTGGAGCTGAGCATCAATTACCTGGAGCCGGTGCCTGGCGGGCGGATCAAGGCGGACGCGCGGGTGTTGCGCGCGGGGAGAAATTTTGTTGTGACGGAGTGCGAAATATTCAACGAGAATGGGTCGCTGGCGGCAAAGGCTTTGCTCACGTTCGGAGCTACCGCAGGACATTCCCTTCAGAAGTAGAAGGCTGTTGAGGGCCTACTCGTCGCCGCCCTGGGCGGATTCTTCTCCATCTTTGTGGACATACTTGATGACGCGCTTAAAGATGAGCAGGTTGGGGCTGCCCTGCCGGGTGAGCTTGATGCAATCGCGGTCGTACCATTCGACGGTTCCGCGAAGAATTTCGCCACTCTCGAGGACGATGGCCATTGGGGTATGCGACTGCATCTGCTTGACCCAATAAAAATTCTCGGCGTGGGTCGTTTCCGGCGGCGCGGGCTTTTTGTTCGGAATGGGGCCGTTGTGCTGTGCGCGCGGGGCGCTGGGCTCTTTGACGTCCGGGAAGCCCGGGCGGAACATGCGGCGGTTCACCATGACAACTCCTTCTAACCTACAGGGTGGACTATCTGTTGACTATGATGCGAGCGGGAGCCGGTGGGTTACAGTCTAGCGATTTAATCCTGGAAAGGCGAATCAATGCCGACGCGGTTCAGGGGCGGAGGACAGAAGCCCGTAAATTTGCCGGCGCAAGGGATGCAGCCAGGGCGTCGAGGCCGAGTTGGCGGTTCAAGTTCCGGCGGGCGCCGGCGTAAAGCTCGTCAGAACCGGCGATGGCGCGAAGAACCCAGGCGGAATCAACGGATTTGGCAAGGGATTCCAATTCTTTCGCGAGCGGAGCATTGCGCAAAACGGGATCTTTCAATTTGGACGTGAGTTCCAGAAGATCGGTGAGCAAGCCGTAGAAAACGCCGATCTGATCTTCGAAGGAGGAATCGCGGTCCTTGGCGAGAGCCGAAGTGTCTGAGAATAGTTGGGCGAAACCGTGACCTTGCGCGGCGCGTTCGAGGATGCGCAGCGCGCTTTTGCGGCGCTGGGCGGTTGCGTCAACATCCATTTCGATGGCGAGGCCGGGGCTGCCTTCGGCGAGTTGCGCGGCGAGTTTGATTTCCGCGGGCTTGCGATTGGTCTTTTCCTTCAGGATTTTTTCCACGGCCGCCTGCGGCAGCGGGGCGAAATGAAATTGCAGACAGCGGGAGACGATGGTCGGGAGAAGCGCATACGGCGAGGGCGCGGTAAGGATCAGCGTCGCTGAGCCGGGCGGCTCTTCGAGAATTTTCAGGAAGACATTGGCCACGTCCCAGCGCATGGTGTCCGCGCCATCGAGGATGAAGACGCGGCGGCGGCCCATGGGTTGAAAGTAAGCGGCGCGCTGGACGGCGCGCAACTGGCCCACGCGCAGCATCGGGCGGGCTACAGGGCTTTTCAGGCGGACCGGGTCGG
>Ga0307479_10007036_pt1 | contig 10365 bp, 10 predicted proteins | sample atmos_gasesECM4C_FD_203743 | JGI IMG/M metagenome (GOLD analysis project Ga0307479, IMG submission 203743) | Hardwood forest soil microbial communities from Morgan-Monroe State Forest, Indiana, United States - atmos_gasesECM4C_515 | ecosystem: Environmental > Terrestrial > Soil > Temperate...
GGTCTGGCTCAGATCGCCAATTCTCCGGAAACTCCTGCATCCGGCTGCGACACGTTCGCATCGAAGTAAGATAGGGTTCGCAGGACGTGGACCCTGTAAATCATCGGATGAACCTCTGCGCCATTGAAGACCTGTGCTACCCTTTCATGCAGAATACTGAGTTCATGAGCATACCGAAAGTAAACCCGCCGGAACCGCGTCCACCGCTGCCTTCGACAGTGGTAAAGGACGACGAGCCCGTTCTCGTTGCGGCTGCAAAAGACGGTGACATAGCCGCTTTTGAAACGCTGGTGGGCCGGTATGAACGCAAGATTTTCCGCCTCGCTCAAAACATCACGCAGAACCGCGAAGATGCTGAAGACGTCATGCAGGAGGCATTCCTCAAGGCTTTCGAGCATCTGCCCGAGTTTCAGGGCAACTCGCGCTTTTACACTTGGCTTGTCCGCATCGCCGTGAACCAGGCGCTGATGAAACTCCGCAAGCGCCGCCCGAATCAAGTTTCGCTCGACCAGGAAATAGATACCGGCGAGGAGCCTGTTTTCCGCGAGGTGGAGGACTGGGGCCCTTCGCCCGAGGAGCGTTACAAGCAGTCGGAGTTGAGCCAGATTCTCTCGAGCGTGATCGGCGAGCTGGACCCTTCTTTCCGAGTCGTTTTTCAGTTGCGAGACATCGAAGAATTGTCCACCGAAGAAACAGCGGAGGCGCTGGGGCTTTCGGTGCCGGCGGTGAAGTCAAGGCTGTTGCGGGCCCGGCTTAAGCTTCGAACGAAGCTGAACCGATATTTTCATCGGAGTGAGAAGTCGTGAAATGCATAGGTATTATCAAGGAACTTGTGAACTACCTTGACGAAGCGCTTGATCCGACGTTGCGAGCGTCAATCGAGGAACATCTCAAAGGCTGTGAGGACTGCCGCATCGTCGTGGACACCACGAAGCAGACGATCCAAATCTTTTGCAAGTCGGAACCAGCACCCCTTCCGGAAGACACTCGCCTCCGGCTTCGCGAGGCTCTTAAGACTCGCCTTCGACGCATCCGCACTTAACACGCATGCCGGGCGAGGCGCCGCCTAAACGCCGCGCGCCTCGCCGAATCGAGCTTCTTTTTCCCACATGGGAACCTCCCTGCCGATGCCTCGTTCCCGAGCCAGTTCGTAGATTCGCCCCGCAACGACAATATCCTCGATCGCGATGCCGTTGGACTTGAACAACGTGATTTGAGCGGAGCTTGTGCGTCCCGGAGTCTTCCCAGCCACGATCTCCGCAAGTTCCTGGACGCGGCTCCATTGTGACTCGTCGCCGCCAAACGCGTGAATCAAGTCTCCAGATTCCTGCCTGGACTGCTCGCGAGAATCCACTGCGACAATCCCGGCGCGATGGACTGCATCATCATCCAATTCGCGCTTTTGCGGGAAATTTGCGCCGATAGCATTGATGTGCATTCCGGGCTGGAGCCAGCGCCCCTCGACAACAGGGTTGGTGCTCGTTGTGGAGGTAATGATGATATCGGCGCCGCGAACGGCTTCTTCCGCGGAAGAAACCGCGGTAACTGGAATTTGCAGGCGCGCCGTCATCTCTTTCGCGAACTGTTCCTTTCTCTTCGGATCGCGGCCAAATGCGCGAACGCTTTCGAGTTTGCGGACGAGAGCGATCGCTTCAAGCTGTGTCCGTGCCTGCAATCCCGTGCCGACAATCCCAGCCGTGCATGCCTCTTCTCGCGCCATGAAGCGCGTGGCGACGCCGCTGGCGGCTCCCGTGCGCATCTGCCCCAGATAGTCTGCCTCGATCAACGCCACAAGGTCGCCCGATTCCGCCTGGAACAGCGGCACAAGAAAACGCAAGCCCTCTCGGGCGCTCGTATAAACTTTCAGTCCCATGTAGCCGCTCGTCGAATCGCCCGCCGCCATATAGTGCAGGTAGCTCTTGCCGGGGATGTGCAAGCGCTGGCGCGAATGCAGCAGCGCGCTGCCCTCGGCCAGCCGCCGAAAGGTATCCTCGACGGCTTCGAGCGCCAGAGGCATCGTCAAGAGTGACTTTACATTTGCTTCGGTGAGCAGTAGTGCCATGAATGATCTCCCATGCCACGTTAGGTCTCAAATCCCGGAGATAATACTGAATGCAGGCGGGAACCGTTTCAAAAATTGATGCGATAGCGCAGAACTCGTGCTTCCTGAGCGTCCAGCACGAGCAACTCTCCCTTAGGACTTACCGCCAGCGCGGGAGCTGGCCGCGCTCCCTGCCCCAGCTGGGGAGCCAGGTCAAGATCAAGCTTCGGCTTGCCATCGAGAGTCCAAATATGAAGTTGCCGCCCATCAATGCCCATCACGAAAAGATAGTTGCCGGAAACCGCGAATTTGTCGCTCCACCTTGCACCGGAGCCACTCGAGTTCGCACCGATTTCGGAAACCAGGTGCCCCTCTCGCGTGAACCTCATGATCGTGCCTGCGTTCGCAACGTAAAGGTCACCCTCCGGTCCCATTTCGATGGGGCCGGGCTGTGCCCTGGAGCCGGAGGAAGTCCCCGCCGGCTGCCACGATTGCACGAGGCGAAGCCGTGGAGTGAACGTGAATACTTTTGCTGCGCTTGAATCGAGAACATGAATCAGGCCATCCCACCCAACCGCCACGCTCACCATGTTTTCCTTGGACCGCGTCTTCAGCCGCAGTTCCCGGTAGTGGTCTCCATCCGGGAGGAAAATGAAGATGCTGCTGCGGGCAGGATCGGAAACGTAAATTGCTCCGCCGCGATCGAGCGTGATCCACTCGGGATGCTTGAGCGGATCCTTCTGGAAAGAAAGGAGCGGCGTGCCCTGCGGGGAAAACTTATGAATGAACAGGCTGCCGGCGTCCACGATATAAACATTGCCGAGCGCGTCCGTCGAGATGCTCACGGGATCATCCAACTGCCACGGAAGCCCGCCTTTTGCTCCCCACGAGCCGGCATATTCGAGCAGCGGCGCCAGCGCTTTGGGAGGCTGGGCCTGCATGTCGCCGAGCGAGCATCCAACGCTAATCGGCAGCGTCAAGAGGGTGAGAATCTGTAAAGCGAGATGGAGCCGGGAGCGCATCGTCGCAATAAATATCGTACCTGCGGGCGTGCCGGTGCGCAATTCATAGAAGTGGTCTGAGTCCTTTTCGATAGCCTCCACGCACGCAATCGGGCGGCTAGAGATGCGGCTTCTTTCGTGGGGCAGTGGCGCCGCTTTCTTTCACACGACGAACGACCGTCTGGTACATACGATAAACGCGCTCTTCAGCCTTGCCTTTGCTGATGTCTCTGAATTCGAAGTTAACTTCGGAACCTGCCTTGGACGCCTGCGCGCGCGTCAGCTTCACGGGCAGCATTCCGCAAATATTGTTTTCGACGAATGCCGTTTCGTACCGTTGCCTTTTCGCGCCCCATGTGTACACGCGCTGCAGCGTAAAATCGCAGGGTTGTCCTTCGGGACCATGCGTTCCAACAAGCAGGTACTGCGCATGATCACCTCCCCCAGCGTCGGTGACGCGATTCAATTCAAACCACGCAACAATCCGCATTCCTGCCGAACTGGCGTAATCCGGAAGCGGCGACGGAACATCCAGTTCAACAAATCGCGCGAGCAACCATCCCGAAAGCGCACTCTGGTCCGCGATGTGCACGCGCACGAGCCACCAGTCTTCTCTTTTTGCTTGCGCGGGCTCGCCTGTGTTTTCCTCGTCTGCCCCTGCCGTATGCGCGGCCGGCACGCCAGCCGTCTCTCGCGCAAGAAAGTCCACGAGAAGCCCTTTATTCAACTGACGGAGGCGCGCCGTGTCGCGCCCGGGTTCGAGGTGCAAATTGGTCAGCACCCTTGTGTGCCCTCGCGCTTCGACCGGCATTGCCGCTGCCTTCACTTCGAGATCTTTGGCCCTCTGCCACATATCCGCGGAGAGCAAATCGCGTTCGCCGACCCATCCTGTAATCCCGCGCCCCGTGCGCACTTCCACCTGATCCTGGAAGCGCTGCACGACTTCGAAGCGGTCGCCAAAGCTGGCGACTGCCACAGGCTCGCGCACTTGCGCCGTCGTGCTCCACAGGGTCACTTGACGATTACCCGCGTATGCCACCTCGAGGGGCGGCTTTCGATGATGTAGGCGCACGTACGCGCCGACACAAATCACCAAAAGCACGGTGAAGCCTAGGAGAGTTTTTCGCATCACTTCTTACACATTTAAGCCCGGTTCCCGAATGTAATTTCCCACCGCGAGGGCTGCTTGCACGCGCTCGCTATTCGGATCCATCGTTTTCATCGCGGAAAAAGCAACAAAGGATTTTACACCAATCGCCGCGCGGGCCTTCGGTGAGCTTGGCGTTTTTGTTCCCATCCGCCGCTGCACCGAATCGCTTGTTGCTTTCTGCTACAATCCCAACCGCTCGATTCGATGCTGGCCGTTTCCTGCCGGAGGAATCCGTATGCGGATGCTGGAAAGGTTCAAGCCGCTCGCGCTCCTGCTGCTGCGCCTGGGACTGGGCATCATCTTTATCGCCAACGGCTATCCGAAACTGTTCGTGAACACGCGCGCTGCGATGCAGGGATTCGAGCACATGGGCTTTCCAGGCTACTTTGTCTATATCGCGGGAGTGCTGGAATTTTTCGGCGGAGTGACGCTGATTTTGGGCCTCTTTACACGGGTCACCGGTCTCTTGCTGGCGGGGGAAATGGCTGTGGCGATTCTAAGAGTCCACTTGCCCCAGGGGCCGGTGACGCAAGTGAAAAATTACGAATTCCCGCTTGCACTGGCGGTTGGCGCGTTTGCGCTGGCAACCATGGGAGCGGGGCTCATCTCGCTGGACCACGCAATTTTCCGCGAGGGTGGCCGCGTTCCCCGCAGACCACGCGAAAAAGACTAACCTTGAACTTTCTCGCGCGATGCCGGCCTAGGCCGTCTGCGTGGACTGGGGCGTGGCCGGCGCAGGGGCCGCGATGGGAACCGGTAGCGGCGCTTCCGGCATCACCAGCCACGCGACCAGGTAGCCAACCACGGCGGCGAAAGGTATGGGAAAGATCGCCGCAAGCACCCAGATGATGCGGAGGACCGTCGAGTCCATCTCGAAGTATTCGGCGAACCCCCCGCAAACCCCCGCGAGCTTTCGATCGGTCACCGACCGGCGAAGCCGCTTGACACCTGGCGGCATGCCCGCAGGAGTTGCCACCGTCTGCCGGGCTCCGCAGTAGTAGCAGAAATTCGAGTAGTCCGCGATGTCTCTGCGGCAGTTGGTACAGACCATAGAATTACCCTCCCACGCGGGCCATGCACACTTCCTCCCGCGCTACTGTTGTAATATACGATCTTCGCTCACAAAAAGTTCCCGCCGTCATTCAGTACGCCGTCAATTCCCGCACCGCTCGAACGATATCCTCAGTCTGCGGCAGAATCTCGTCCTCAAGCTTCGGCTGGTATGCGCAAAAAGTATCCGTCGCCGCCACGCGGCGCACCGGTGCGTCAAGTTCGCCGAACAATTCATCCGCCACGCATGCCGCAATCTCCGCTCCATAGCCCCATGACAACGAATCCTCATAGGCGATTAGCACGCGATTCGTTTTGCGCACGCTCGCTTCAATCGCCCCCCAGTCGTACGGGCTCAACGTCCGCAGGTCCAGAATTTCGGCCGAGACGCCGTCGCGCGCCAGTTCCGCTGCCGCCACCTCCGCGCGATGCACTACCGCGCCATACGTGACGATCGTCGCGTCCGTACCTTCGCGCACCACGCGTGCTTTGCCGAACGGAATTGTAAAATCCGCTCCGGGATACGCCGAGCGATTGTACGGCTGCCGGTACAGGTGCTTGTGCTCCAGAAAGAGCACGGGGTCGTCCGACCGGATCGCCGTCCGCAAAAGGCCGCACGTATCCAGCGCGCTTGACGCCATCACCACACGCAGCCCTGGAATGTGCGTGAACGTCACTTCGCCGCACTGGCTGTGATAAATTGCCCCGCCCGTGAGGTAGCCGCCAATCGCCACGCGAATCACCAGCGGCGACTTAAAGGTTCCCGCCGAGCGCCACCGCATCGTGGCGAGCTCGTCGCGAATCTGCATCATCGCCGGCCAGATGTAGTCAAAGAATTGAATCTCGACCACCGGCTTCATCCCGCGCGTCGCCATCCCGATCGCGCGCCCCACAATATTTGCCTCGGCCAGGGGGGAATTAAACACGCGCTGCGCGCCGTATTTGCGCTGCAAGCCCGCCGTGGCTTTGAAGACGCCGCCCTTGCCTTTCAGCGCAGCCAGCGAATCCTCGCGGCTGCAGTCGGCCACATCCTCGCCAAAAACAACGATACGCTCGTCGCGGCCCATCTCGTCCATGAGTGTCGCCGAAACCATTTCGACCATCGTTTTCGGCTCGCCCTCAATTCTCGGTTCCGCTTCAAACTGGCTTCCCGTGGGATCCACGTCCGGCGAGTACACCCATTGGTAGATCGAGTCCTTTGCCGGCAGCTCGGCCGCGAGGGCGCGGTCTGTACCTTCGGCGATCTCGCGCTCCACATCCGCTTCGAGCGCCTCCACTTCGCGCTCTTCGAGGATTCCTTCGCGCACCAGGAAAAGCCCGAATTTCGGAATCGGATCGCGCCGCGCTTCGTCTTCGCGCTCGGCATCGCAGCGATACAGTTTTTCGTCATCCGAAAGCGAATGCGAATAAGGCCGCGTCACGTGCGCGTGGACCAGCGCCGGCCCTTTCCGCGCGCGGCAGTGCGCCGTGGCGCGGCTCATCGCGGCATAGCTCGCAAGAGGATCGGTGCCGTCGCATTCCTCGATAAGAAGGTCCGGATAATTTGCCACGAGCTTCGAGATGCTGCCGCCCGCCGTCTGCACTTCCACCGGCACGGAAATCGCGTAGCCGTTGTCCTCAATGAGATACAGCACCGGCAAGCGCTTATTGCTCGCCGTGTTCAATGATTCGAAGAATTCGCCCTCGCTCGTCGCGCCCTCGCCGCCGGATACGTAGACCACTTCGTCGGCATGATGATTCATCGCGCCGCCGAGTGGCCCCGAACGCGCCTGCTCGAACGCCTTGGGAAACTGCTCGTAATACACCGACGCTTCCGCCGCGCCCACCGCCTGCAGGAATTGCGTTCCCGTCGGCGACGACTGCGAAACAATATTCAGCTTCTGATGGCCCCAGTGCGACGGCATCTGGCGTCCGCCGGAAGCGGGATCGTCCTTCGCCCCCACGCCTTCGAGCATCATTTCGTACGGCGTCACGCCCAGGGCGAGGCAAAGCGCGCGGTCGCGGTAGTAGGGATAGAACCAGTCGTGCGACGCCTTCAGCGCCATCCCTGCCGCCACCAGCACTGCTTCGTGCCCCGCGCCGCTGATCTGGAAGTAAATCTTGTTCTGCCGCTTAAGCTGGATCTCGCGATCGTCCATCCGCCGCGAAAGAAACATCGTGCGGTATATGCGCACCAGGGCATCGCGGTCCAGCCCGTGGTACTTCCCGGCGTCAAATTTCGCGCTCTTGGCTTTTGTCTGGGTAGGCATTCGTTCTCTTCCGCCTCAGAAGGTTCGCAGGGTGTGTGATTCGCCCCATTATAACCTAGGTGCAAGACGCAGTAGACACGGATGAGCGGCAAAGCCAATATCTGGCCGTGGCCATCAGGGTTGGATCACTTCCCATGCGAACACGCGAAGTGCTTGGTGAACTGGATGAACAAGACCGTCGCGCCGAATCTCGATCCGCGTTGAAAGACGATACCTACAACATGTTCAGCAATCGCTTCAAATTTGAGTCGCCTGACAGCCAACTTTAGCACGTCATGCTTTCTAACCAGAATCGGCCGGGCATCCCTATTGCTTCATCGGCGCGAAGTGCTATTATCCGCGCAAATCAGCCGGGGAGGTAGGGGCGATGAACCGGCTTTTCATCGGTGTGACCACGGCAGTTCTGCTGTTGGTGTCTGCGATGACGTTCGCTTGGGGATTTTCAGCAGCCCAAGGCGGAAGCCCGGTCAGGGTTGCGGGAAAAGTTTACGCGGATGGCGGGCACTCAGCGATCAATCACGCAACCGTGCGGCTGTGCGATGGCGGCGGGAACACGCTTGCTCAGGAGGTCACTTCCGATTCAGGGGAATTTAGGTTTCTCGGATTGCAGCGCGGCAGTTATTCAATTGCGGTCGAGGCGGCTGGTTTCCACTCCCAAAGTGTAGATGTGGACCTGAACTTTGCCTCGGACCGTTCGGTTGATATCTACCTCAGCCCTGTCGAAGGCAGGCCGCCTCACGCGCCAGCGGGCGGGTCGAGCGTGTCCGCACACGAGATGTCGATTCCGCAGGACGTCCGCGATCTGGTAGCAGCGGGCAAGAAAAAGATATGGCTCGATAAGAAGGTCGAAGGAGGTCTTGCCGATCTGCGTCGCGCTATCGCTTCTGCGCCCGGCTACTACGAAGCCTATTATGAGATCGGGCTGGCCTATCTCATGATGGGAAAGAGCGCCGATGCGAGACAGAATTTCAGAGAATCGCTCGCAATGAGCAACGGGACATTCGGGGATGCCGAAGTCGGATTCGGCGCGGCGTTGGTCAACGAAGGAGATGTCGTCAACGGCGAAAAAGCGCTGCGCCGCGGCATCCTGACAAGTCCAAATTGCTGGCTCGGTTACTACGAACTCGGAAAAATCGAACTCAGCCAGAATCACCTCGCTGACGCGGAAAAATTAGCTGAACAGGTTCGCTCACTGGCCCCGAATTTCCCGTCGATTTACCGGCTGCTCGCCAATATCCACTCGCAGCAGAAGAACTATCCCGCCATGCTTCACGATATTGACGCCTACCTTCAGCTGGACCCCAATAGCGCGGCAGCCGTGCGCGCAAAAGAAATACGGGACGAAATTCGCAAAAAGATGACAACCGAAGTGGCGACCGCGCCCACGGGCTCTGCACCCCACTGAAGAATGTAGGCCGGCCGGGCCTAGCCGAGCAACTCAAACCGTATGGAGGTTTTGTCGAATTCCGCGTCGCCCGGGCGGACGATTTCGCTCTTCGCGGGCTTGAATACCTCCTCGGCGGGAATGCGATCAAGCCACCTCTGATGCGACAGCTTTTCGTGGTCGGAGAAATCGAGCCGAACCAGCACGCGGATGTGGCCCGCAGCTCCAGTTTTTCCGGACTTTTCCTTCTTCGCGCTTACAGTCTTCTTTCCTTTGCCTTGAGCTTCGGAGTCGTCGCCAGCTTCCGCCGCGGATTCGGGCTCCGCCTCGTTGTCCTCGCGCTCGAACTTGAGAAGAATCTTATTGCCGAGCCGGAACCCCTGCTTCCAACTCTCGACTTTGTGCCGGGCCTGTTGCGCTGCTTTTTCGTCGCTGCCGAAATCGAAAATCAAGAACGTGTGAGCCATGCACGTTCTATATCGGGAGCGGGCATCGCTGTCAAGGCCATGCTGGTGACAAACAGCAAACCACAGGCGATGGAGCTAGCCGGAACCATCCGTAAGGACAGCTGACATACAGCGCCGGGCCTGAAAAATACCCCCAATTCGTTCTTGCGTCGCCGCGCTTGCCGTGCTATTCTTGGCGAACAAAAAGCGAACAGATGGGATGCTTCTCTTGGCCCCTAGAATCGGAATCGAAGCATCCCCCTGACGAATCTGATTATGAAGCCCCACCCAGGAGAATTTCGATGCTGGAATCGGATAGCTCCGCTGCACGAGTTGCGAGAAGCTCAGAATCTGAAGATCAATCAATGTCAGGAGCAAGCAAAGCCATGGCGGAAGTGAGCGAACCGTATCTGCGCGATCAACTCGAAAAGAGGCGCGAGGAACTGGCGTCCGTATGCTCGGAAGCGCCGGCCACCGCGCCCTTTTTGGAACTTTTGCAGGAAGTAGACTCCGCCATTCACCGCATGGACGAAGGCGTCTTCGGAGTCTGCGAAGTATGCGACGGCACCGTGGAAAAAGAACGCCTGATTGCCGATCCGCTGGTGCGAGTCTGCCTCGATTGCCTGACGGACGTCGAGAAACGCGCGCTGGAACAGGATCTGGAGCTTGCCTCACGCATCCAGCGCACTCTGCTTCCCGCGGCAAGCACGCGCTTCCGCGATTGGCAAATTCACTATGAGTACAGGTCCGCCGGGATGGTGAGCGGCGACTACTGTGACCTGATTCTGCCGGCGAACGAGAACGGGAATCTGATTTTCCTTCTCGGCGACGTGGCGGGCAAAGGAGTAGCAGCGTCGCTGCTGATGACGCATCTGCACGCCATGTTCCGCAGTCTTGCCGGTGTTGACCTCGAGCTCGAAAAACTGCTCGAGCATGCGAACCGCGTGTTCTGCGAAAGCACGACGGCGGGGCAATATGCCACGCTCATCTGCGGCCGCGCAGGACGTTCCGGCGAAATCGAAATCGGCAGTGCGGGCCACTTCC
>Ga0307479_10007038_pt1 | contig 10364 bp, 11 predicted proteins | sample atmos_gasesECM4C_FD_203743 | JGI IMG/M metagenome (GOLD analysis project Ga0307479, IMG submission 203743) | Hardwood forest soil microbial communities from Morgan-Monroe State Forest, Indiana, United States - atmos_gasesECM4C_515 | ecosystem: Environmental > Terrestrial > Soil > Temperate...
TTCCCGCGGTCTTTATGTATGCCGGGGTGCTCTGGGCGTCTTACCGGAGCCATATGAAGGGGAGAATCGCCTGGAAAGGCCGTGAGTACTCGATTGGGGCTCCGGAATCGGTAAAATAGAACTGGCTATGGTCCTACTAACGCGAAAAATTGAATTTTCGGCTTCGCACCGCTACCACAACCCGGATTTTTCGGCGGAGGAGAACCGCCGAATCTTTGGGAAGTGCAACAATCCGCATGGGCACGGGCACAACTACACGCTGGAAGTGACGGTGGCAGGAGAGCCGGACCCCGTGACTGGCATGGTGCTGGACCTGAAAGAGCTGAAAGAGATTCTGGAGCGCGAAGTGATGCAGCGCATGGACCATCGCCACTTGAACTACGAGGTGCCGGAGCTGGCCGGGCAGATTCCCACGTGTGAGAACGTTGCGCGGGTCATCTGGCAATTGCTGGAGCCAAAAATCAAGCGGGGCAGGCTTCACCATGTGCGGCTGTATGAGTCGCCGGATCTTTTTGCCGATTGCTACCGCAACGGCGCAGCAGGGGCAGGGAAGTGAAATGAAAAACAGCGAGCCCAGCATCGAACTTGGCCGCCGTTACCGGTTTTCTGCGTCGCACCGGCTGCACACGCCGCAATTGAGCGAGGAAGAGAATCAGCGTGTCTTCGGGAAATGCAATAACCCGCATGGGCACGGACACAATTATGTGCTGGAGGTCAACTTTTCCGGAAAGGTCGATTCGGAGACGGGAATGATAGCGAACCTCGCGGACTTGGATGCTTTCGTGGAGCGGCAGGTGCTCGAAGAGTTCGACGAACGCTCGCTCAACGAGGACGTCCCCGCTTTTCGCGCCATAGTGCCGACCACGGAGAATCTGTGCATGGAAATCTACCGGCGGCTGCAAAACTTTCCGCATGCCAAGCTGGAGCGCGTGCGCATCCAAGAAACAGGCAATAATAGCTTTGAATATGCAGGCGATAACGGGGAGGGAAACCAGTCGTGACCAAGCCAACAGAGGAAATTCTGCTGCATGACCGAGACGAAGGCAAAGAGCTGGACGCGCGCACCATCGCCTGTCACGTTCGCGAGATCATCAAGATCATTGGCGAGGACCCCAACCGCGAGGGCCTGCGCAAGACGCCGGAGCGCTTTGAAAAAGCGTTCAAGTTCCTCACCAGCGGCTACCACCAGAATATCGACCACGTGCTGAACGGCGCTACGTTCAGCGTGACCTACGACGAGATGGTCATCGTGAAGGGCATCGAGTTTTTCAGCCTTTGCGAGCATCACCTGCTGCCCTTTTTCGGGGAAGCCCACGTCGCTTACCTGCCCGATAAGCGCGTGCTCGGGCTCAGCAAGATAGCCCGCTTGGTGAATATGTTCGCGCGGCGGCTGCAGATTCAAGAGCGCCTGACCAGCCAAATCGCCGATGCCATTCAGGAGAAGATTAATCCGCAAGGCGTGGGCGTGATTATCGAGGCACGCCACCTGTGCATGCAGATGCGCGGAGTGGAAAAGCAGTGCGGTCAAGCTGTTACCAGCGCCATGCTCGGGGCGTTCCGCCACAACAAACAGACCCGCGACGAATTCCTGGCATTGATTCGTTCAAAAAAGAGCTAAAAGCCCTGCCATTTTGGCGCTGGAGCTGCACGCGCCAGCCGTCTATTGTCAAACCCCAGAGCAAGCAATGGCTACTGAGCAGGTTCCGATCCTCATCGAAGAGACCTCCGCGGTTTGCGCGCCATCCCTTGCGCGGCCCGCGCACCGGCGACTAAATCACACCACGGTTGTGTTTTCGTTCCTGTCCATCTATCTGATTTGGGGTTCCACGTATCTGGCCATTCGCTATGCGGTCGAAACGATTCCTCCGCTTTATACCGCGGGCATCCGGCATTTCGTTGCCGGCATGATTCTGCTGTGCTGGTGCTTGGCCAAGCGCTTGCGGCCGACTTGGCAACAGATTCGCGCCAGCATCATCATCGGGGCTCTCTTTTTCTTGATCGGCCACGGCTCATTGCACTGGGCCGAGCAACAGGTTCCTTCCGGGCTGGCTTCGCTCCTGGTTGCCACCGAACCGATTTGGGTATTTCTCCTATCGGCACTCGCTGCGAAACAGTTGCGCTGGAACGCCATGCTTTTGACGGGAATCCTCCTGGGCTTTGGCGGAGTGGGCCTGTTGATGGGAAGAAGCGCTCTCTCTTCGGGCCCTGGGATGTTCGTTGGTTCGCTCGCCGTAGTGGGCGGGGCGCTTTCCTGGTCCGTGGGAATTGTTTATTCGCGGAGGTCGCACCTTTCGGGGCATCCGCTGCTCCTTTCAGCGCTTTCGCTCCTGGCGGGTTCGGTGCAATTGCTCCTGGTGGGCACGATTGCCGGGGAGTACCGAAGGTTCTCGGTCGCGAGTATCCCGGCCCGCTCGTGGGCGTCGCTGGGCTACCTCATCTTGTTTGGTTCGGTGATTGCCTTCACCGCGTACAACTGGCTACTGGAACACTATTCGCCCACGCTGGTAGCCACGCACACGTATATCAATCCGATTGTCGCGGTCTTGCTAGGCTGGCTTCTTGCCGGCGAAGCCGTTACGTTGAACGTGCTTCTGTCGGCGGCGATGGTGGTGAGCGCGGTGATACTGGTGGATCGCGGAACAGCCAGGCTTGCCCAGCAGCAGTAGCAAGACGCCTCAAGTCTTGGCCTTCGCCAAATACGCCGCTACATCTTCGAGATTCCCACGCTCACCCGAGTGGTTTCCCATTCCATGCGCAGCGTGCATCCCGCGCCGGCTTTGTCGAAAGCAATCGTGAAATTTTCGATCTGGGAAGGGGTGGCGGAAACCTTCATGTCCACGCGGGCCAGTTCGTCGCTCTCGTATTTGTAAGGGATACCCCATTCGCCGGTCTTCTTGTTGATGATCAGCGTCCACTTGTCCTTGTTGGGAATCGCAAAAATCGTGTAGCTGCCAGCCGGGACATGCGAGCCGCCCACCATCAGGTCTGTTGTGGTTACAAATGTTGTGGCTTCATTTGCGCCTGCGCGCCACACCTCACCGTAGGGGACCAAGTCGCCAAAAATCTTGCGCCCTTTCGCACGCGGGCTGGAATAATCGACGGTGATCGTTTTGCCGTCGGCCAGCGCGCACGTAGCCGTGGCAGGCGGGCTAGGCCTGGAGTTTTTGGTTTGAGCTCCGGTTAACGCCGCCATCATGCCGAGACTCATCGATCCGACTGCCGCAAAAACAAGTAGTTTCCGCATCATTTTCTTTCTTCCTCCTTGGAAGCTTCGCAATTATTGAACCGGATTTGCCGCCCTTCGCGCAACTGCGGTTTCCCGCCATCTCTAACAGACGCGACAAATTGCTCACCGTTTCACCTGTTTTTGCCCTTTGCGGCATTGTCACAAAGGCACTAAGAGGAATCCCTCGCCGGGAACTACCGCGGTTGACCACAGCAGGCGTCAATTTGTGTGCAAGAAAGGCCAACGGAGTTGAACCAAAGTGCGACTTGCGGCCTGCGCGCCTGTTGGCTGACTATTTCCCCGTAAAGTCTTCACTCCCTCGCGCTAATGGACTGGCGAAGGGGACACGGGCGCCGACCAGTGAGCATCGCGGAATAGCCAGCGGCCCTCTCGATACTCAGCGAGTCCGGTAAAGAACCCAACCTCCTCGGTGCGATGCCCAGCAGCATCCACCTGGATCTCGCGCCATGGAGCTGCAACGACCGCGAGCTCCAGAGTGAGGGGATCAACGCGCAAATCGTCGCCCCATTTCAACTCGATATGTTTGATGATGAGTGCAACATTCTGAATACCCTCTTTTGCCGCGGCGCCATTCGGAAACGCCATCTGCCCGTTGACAGCCATGAAGAACGCAGGAGTAGCATCGAAGTACTTGCGCCAGGCGACGGGCCCCTCTTGGGTGACGTCATGGGCCACGGTCTGGGCAAACGCGCGCACGCCTTCCTCGACAGCAGTAGCACGCGCAGGTGTCAGTGATTGCGATTCGCTTGGCCTAGTGTCGTGAGTGTAGCAGCCTGCTAAGCCCAGGCTTGCCAGGAGAAGGGTGCTTCCGCAGCTACGCACGGCGCGCGAGTTCATAAATGGGTGCCCTTTTCTGATTGCCCAAAGACACTACTCAAAAGCGCCAAACGACCATTCTTGGAAAAACATCTTGAAATGACCACCTAACACCTCCTGCCTTAGTTGCTGGGCACTCCGGACTAATCGCCCTAGATTCTAGCAAGCATGCTTACTCGAAATCTGCCATCCACATTTCTTTGCCTTCTCTTTACTTGCGGAAGAATAGTGTGTTAGCCTGAAGGAGTCGAAGAGAAGAAGAAAATTCAGGGGATAACGGAGAGGGGAACTTGAGCGCGACCAAATCAGTGTTGATCGAACAATTCCGAACCCATATTAAGGATACAGGCTCTCCGGAAGTGCAGATTGCGCTTCTGAGCGAGAGGATCAACTACCTGACCACGCATCTCAAGTCCCATGTGAAAGACCACGCATCGCGGCGCGGATTGATCATGATGGTCAATAAGCGGCGGCGTTTGCTGGACTATCTCAACCACCGTGACCCGGATCGGTACCGCGAGATTGTTGACCGTCTTAGCCTGCGCAAATAGCCGCCCCGTTTTTTGCTTTAGCTCAGAGCGGCATCTATTGCGTTCTCAGAAAGCGGCAAATTCCACACGGAATCTGTCCTCAGGCATCCGGCTGAATTAGTGCCGGAAATCTCGTGGTGTGTCAGTTCCGGTTTCTCGAACTTCATCTTGCTTCTCTTCCACCTCGAAGTTGTCCGCAACACGGGCAACATGATGCACACGGCCTCCGCTACGCGGTGGGCCATCAATTGCCCCGGCTGAGCCGGGGCCAAAGGAATGTTTATGTCTGAAAATTCACACTCTCCCGCGCCTCACCAAGTTACCGTGGAAGTTGGCGGCCGCCCGCTTATTTTGGAAACTGGAAAAATCGCAAAGCAGGCCAATGGCGCGATTCTGGCGCGCTACGGCGATACAGTCGTGCTCACCACCGCCTGCATGGCTCCCGAAGCCAACGATCGGGATTTTCTTCCGCTTACCGTGGACTACCGCGAGAACACTTACTCCGCTGGAAAAATCCCCGGAGGCTTCTTCAAGCGCGAAGGCCGCCCCTCGGAAAAAGAGATTCTGACTTCGCGGTTGATCGACCGTCCGCTTCGCCCGCTTTTCCCGGAAGCCTGGCGCAATGAAACGCAAATTGTCAGCATGGTGCTTTCCGCCGATAGCGACAACGATCCCGATGTCATTGCCGTCACCGGAGCTTCCGCGGCGTGTTATACCTCGGACTTGCCGTTTGAGAAGCCCATTGCGTGCGTGCGCGTTGGGCTGCTGGACGGCCAGCTCATTGCCAATCCGACAGTCGCGCAGCAAAAGAAGAGCCTGCTGAGTATCGTGATTGCCGGGACGGAAGAGGCCATCGTGATGGTGGAATCCGCCGCGCTGGAAGTTTCCGAAGAAACCGTTGCCGACGCCCTTGAATTTGGCCACGCTCAAATCAGAAAAATTGTCGGCGCCATTCAGGAGCTTCACAGACAGCTCAAACCCAAGAAAGTGGTCGTCGAGCCGCTGCCCTTCGATCAAGCGATCTACAAGGATTTGCAGAAGAAATACGGCGAACGGCTCCACGACGCGCTCAACACCGAGAAGCATCCAAAAAAAGAAAGCTATCACCTGGTGGATGCCCTGAAGGAAGAGATCGTCTCCGCCATTCCGGAAGAGCCTAAAAAGGAAATGGACGAGAAGCGCGCGTTGACCAAGCGCGCCTTTGAGCGGCTGCGTGAGAATATCTTCCGCGACGACGTCTTGAACGCGCGCCGCCGGCCCGACGGCCGCGCCTTCGACCAGATTCGCAAGATTACTTGTGAAGTTGGCCTGCTGCCGCGCGTCCACGGCTCCGCGCTTTTCACGCGCGGTGAAACGCAGGCGCTGGCCACTCTCACGCTGGGCACCAAAGAAGATATGCAGCGCCTTGATTTGCTCTTCGAAGAGGACCAGTTCAATCGCTTCATGCTGCACTACAACTTCCCGCCGTTCAGCGTCGGCGAAGTGAAGTTCCTGCGCGGCCCGGGCCGGCGCGAAATCGGTCATGGCGCGCTGGCGCATCGTGCCCTGTTAAACCTGCTTCCCCCCGAGGCGGATTTCCCTTACGCCATGCGCTTGGTTTCCGACATCCTGGAGTCCAACGGATCGTCCTCGATGGCGACTGTTTGCGGCGGCTCGCTCGCACTGATGGACGCCGGCGTGCCCATCAAGTCTTCCTGCGCGGGCATCGCCATGGGCCTGGTGGTCGGCGACAGCAGCAAATACTCGATCCTGACTGATATCGCCGGTGCCGAAGACCATTACGGAGACATGGATTTCAAAGTCGCGGGCACGCGCGACGGCATCACCGCGCTGCAAATGGACATCAAGGTCCTCGGCATCAGCATCGCCATGATGCGCGAAGCTCTGGCGCAGGCCAAGAAAGCCCGTCTTCAGATTCTCGATATCATGGAAGCGACCCTGAATACCGCGCGCACTTCCATTTCGACCTATGCGCCGCGGCTTTACAAGCTGAATATCCCCACGGACAAAATCCGCGATCTTATCGGCCCGGGCGGCAAGAAAATCAAGTCCATCACGGAGCAGACCGGCGTGAAGATCGACGTCCTCGAAGACGGCACCGTGCACATCTTCTCCACCAGCGGAGCTTCCGGCGACGCGGCCCTCGCCATGGTGCGCGAAGTCACGGCCAGCGCCGAAATCGGCAAAACCTATCTCGGCAAAGTGGTGCGCCTGGCGGAGTTTGGCGCTTTCGTAGAGCTTTTCCCGGGCACCGACGGCCTGCTGCACATCAGCGAAATTTCCGAGCATCGCATCCGCGATGTGCGCGACGAGCTGAAGCTCGGCGACCAGGTCCTGGTGAAGGTACTCTCCATCGAGGGCAACAAGGTTCGCCTCTCGCGCAAAGCGTTACTCCGCGAAGCCCGCGAAAAGCAGCAGAAAGCAGCCGCGGGCGGCGGCGGCAACCCAAGCTCATCCAGCGGCGACGGCGGGTCAGGCGGCAACTCCGGCAGCCACGAGTAGTGTTTTTTCCTCACCGGGATCCCATCGCGAGTGTGGTAACAAAAGATCCACACTGGATGTAACCGGTCTATTCTTTCCGAGTTTCCGGCGTGTAATGAGTTTGTAGATAGGAAGTGATTTTTTTCGCCGAGGCCTCTGGAATCGGCGCCCCGTACGTCTTGATCATTTTATTGATTTCCGCTTCCCACACAGCCGCAGGCAATGGCGGCTGCATGGTGATGTAGCGCGTGCTGTGGCACATAAGGCAAAAACTCTGCGTCTCCGCGCGCCCTTCCCCTTCCGCTAATTCCGGCGGGAAGGAAGGGTAGGCACCCACGGAAAAATTGCTGTCGCTCGTAACCGGAGCCGGAAAGAGTTGCTCGATCCCGGTTGCTTTGGCAGACCCGTACGAGCCGCTCCGGAATTGCGCAAACGCAACACTACCAGCCGCGACCAACATCAGGCCTGCCGCCAATAACAGCACGCTGAGCTTTTTCCTCATCGTGACTCTCCTCAACTCGCCTTGCCCACCACGATTTCTTCTTTCTCAACCCTGTTCCACAGATAGCCGCCCGGATTCCACACAGGTTCATCCGGTTGCACGTTGCCTTTTTCGTCCGTGGCACGCACCGCAACCGTATATTTCCCGGGCGTCCTTGGCGTCCACGCTGCCTCCCAGGTGCGGAATGAATAGGGCCCATGATCCTCGCCAAGTACGGCAGCGCTCCAGTTCTTTCCGCTGTCGTCGGAAGTTTCCACCTTTGCGATGCGGCCATACCCGCTGAAGGCGATTCCACGCAGCGTAATGCTGAATCCCGCCGGAACTTTTGTGCCGCCATTTGGTGAAATCAGAAAAGACCGCACCGGCATTCGCGCAATCGGCACTGTTTTCACGCTCCCCGCTTTTATTTCCTCCGGCGTGGTGTTTCCGCGCGGCGTGTCCGGAATCCGATAGGCCGTCTTCATCCAGAAATTCTCATCCGCCGCGGTCAGAACGCGAATCCACGTCAGGGATTTCATCCAGTATGTGGCGAAATAACCAGGCACGACGAGCCGCACCGGAAAACCATTCAGCATCGGTAGCGGCTCGCCGTTCATCGAATAAGCCACCACCGCCTCGTCCAGCGCGGAGTTCGATACCTCCAGTGATTTCAAGAACGCGCTCGAACCGAGCCCGCTGGGCCCGGCGCCCGTTTCCAATCCTTGAAATTGCACTTGCAAGGAGCCGTCCTTCACTCCTGCGGCGTCCAGCAGGTCGCGCAGCCGCACTCCGGTCCACATGGCGTTTCCCATGGCTCCGTTTCCCCATTGGCCGCCAGGCACACGCGGCTGCAGGCGGCTCCGCGAATTTCCCGAACACTGGTTGACCGCGGCGATCGAGAAGGGTTTGAATTTCGTGGTCAAGTCACTCAGGCTGAGCGCCAGAGGCTTGTTGACGTTGCCTTCCATTTTAAGCTTCCACGCTGCAAGGTCGATGTTGTTCGGGATCTCCGACAGATGCCAGCGCACGTAAAACGCATCGTTGGGCGTGAATGCCGTACGAAAGTAATTTCGCGGCGTCTCGAGCTGCACGGGCCGGTCGGTCAACAAAATCAGGGGCGCCTTTTGCGGCTCGCTCACATACGGGCCGACCGAATTCCAGTGAGGATTGGGCCCGGGCCCTGTGAAGGCCTCGATCGACTTCGCGTCCGGCCGCTCTTGTGCGTGCGCGGGCCCGCCGGGGGCGGCAAACCATTTTCCGAGCGCCAGCCCGCCGCCTGCCGCTCCCAGGAACTTCAGCGCATCCCTTCTGGAAACATTTCCTCGCCACGTAACCATGACCGCTCGCCTCCCGCTGCGCGACTATCCTGCAAGATCCCCGCGGTGTCAACCAGCCGATTGTGAATTTTGTCCACGAGCAGGTCAAACGGTTGAGCCGTGGATACGCTCAATGTCAGCCCCAACAGCGCGCAACTTCTCCACAATTCCTTCGTAGCCGCGGTCGATGTGGTAGACGCGGTCGATGAGTGTCTCGCCGCTGGCCACCAGTCCCGCCAGCACCAATCCCGCGCTCGCTCGCAAGTCCGACGCTTGCACCATCGTGCCCGACAATTGCGCCGGACCACGTACCGTGGCGGTGTGTCCCTCGATCGAGATATTCGCGCCCATGCGCATCATTTCGCTTGCGTGCAAAAAACGGTTCTCAAAAATCTTCTCCGTGATGACTGACTTGCCTTCCGCTTGCGTGGCCAGCGCCATGTATTGCGCCTGCATATCCGTCGCGAATCCCGGATACTCTTCCGTCGTCACATCCGCTGCTACCAGCTTGCCCCCGCCGCGAACGCGAATCGTTGTTGCATCCACAACGTCGATTTGCGCTCTCGCCTGCCGCAGCTTCGCGATCAACGCGCCCAAGTGCTCCACCCGGCAGTTCTTAATCGTCAAGTCGCCGGCGGTAATCGCACCCGCAGCCAAAAACGTTCCGGCCTCGATGCGATCCGGAATCACGCTGTGTTCTGTGCCGTGCAGCTCCTTTACGCCGCGAACGTGCAGCGTCGAAGTTCCATCGCCGCAAATCTCCGCACCCATTTTTCGCAGCATCGCCACCAAATCGGTCACTTCCGGCTCCCGCGCTGCGTTTTCCAGCACGGTTTCACCTTCCGCCAGCGCGGCCGCCATCAAAATGTTTTCCGTCCCGGTCACCGTAATTTTCTCGAACGCAATGTGCGCGCCCTTCAACCGCCGTCCGTGCGAACCGTTCCCGTGGACTTTTGCCTCGATGTATCCGTGCGACGTCGTAATCTCCGCGCCCATTTGTTCGAGCGCTTTTAGATGCAAGTCCACCGGTCGCGCCCCAATCGCGCATCCGCCCGGCAGCGAGACCCGCGCCACTCCCGCGCGCGCCATCAGCGGCCCCAGCGTCAGGATCGATGCGCGCATGGTCTTGACCAGTTCGTAGGGTGCCTCGGCGTGATTCAGCTTTGGCGCTTGAATTTCGTAATCGCTTCCAGGTATGGCGTCTGCCGAAACGTTGGCGTCCATGAACGCCAGCAATCTGCCCATGGTGACCAAGTCGCGCACCTTTGGCACGTTGCGTATAACCACTTTGTCGGCCGTCAGCAGCGCGGCGGCCATCGCCGGCAACGCAGAGTTCTTCGCTCCGCTGACCACCACGGTTCCCCGCAGCGCCCTCCCGCCCTTAATGAGAAATTTGTCCATTCCCCTCGCTTTTCTCTTTGTCGAAGCCGGGCTTTAACCCGTCTCTTCTTGCAGCGGCGACTTTACGTCGCCGTCTTTCATTTACATTTTGC
>Ga0307479_10007039_pt1 | contig 10363 bp, 11 predicted proteins | sample atmos_gasesECM4C_FD_203743 | JGI IMG/M metagenome (GOLD analysis project Ga0307479, IMG submission 203743) | Hardwood forest soil microbial communities from Morgan-Monroe State Forest, Indiana, United States - atmos_gasesECM4C_515 | ecosystem: Environmental > Terrestrial > Soil > Temperate...
TCCGCGAGCTGGTGCAGAAGAGCGAGAACGAAATGCTGAAGACGAAAAACTTCGGCCGAAAATCGCTCAACGAGATCAAGGAAATCCTGACCAAAATGGGCCTGAGTCTGGGCATGAAGTTCGACGAGCATGGCCGCATTATCTGGCCGCCGCTCCCGAGCCAAACCGCGCCACCCACAACGGAGGAAACCGCGGGCATATAAACGCGCGGAGTATCCACTTATGCGACATCGCAACTATGGTTCAAAACTCGGGCGCCAGCCGGCGCATCGGCGCGCCACGCTGCGCAACCTGGTGACCAACGTCATCGAGCGCGAGCGCATTACAACCACGCTCACGCGCGCCAGGGCCGCCAAGCCGCTCGTCGAGCAGATGATTACGCTGGGCAAGCGCGATACCCTCCATTCCCGCCGCCAGGCCGCCGCCTACCTCATGACACCTGACGCCACCAAGAAACTTTTTGCCGACATCGCACCGCGTTTCTCGAGCCGCGCCGGCGGTTACACGCGGATTATTCATGCCGGATTCCGGATAGGCGATGGAGCAAACCTGGCCATCCTCGAGCTGCTGGGTTCCAAGCTCAAGAAGAAGGAAAAGAAGGAAAAGGGCGCCAAGCCCGAAGCCACTGAGGAAGAGACAAAAGAAGAGAAGGCCGGCGCGTAACAATTTCGCAGACTCAGGTTCAAACAAAAGGCCCGCTCCGCATTTTCGGAGCGGGCCCTTTTGCGTCTCTTACGTTTTACTCCCGGCGAGTGGCGAACAGGTCATGAAAAGGTGTGGACTGGGTGCCCCACGTGCCGGTTTTGCACGTGGGAGGTTTGTGTCATGCCATCCCGACCGATCCGCTCGGGGGATAACAACTGGGAACGACGAGACCAAGAACCCACACGCAACCCCGGCGTGTGGGGCACCCGGTTCATCTCCCTACTTGGTTTCCGGTCCTGCCCACGATCACCGGGGCATCAACATGGTTCCGGGTACGAACCCGGAACCAAAGCCACAGGAGCACCTGAGCAATCGCCGCACCTGACGTATCGAGCAGAGAGTCCCAGGGCGATGCCGTGCGACTTGGCACGAATGATTGATGAAATTCATCGAGCGCTGAATATCCCGCGGCAATTGTCAGCGCGACAATTGCCCAGTGCATCCGCCATCCTCGATGATTCCCGCGTATCGCGCGCAGCAGAAGAAAACTAAACACGAAATATTCTGTGAGGTGGACCGATTTGCGGATCAAGGAGTGCAACCGCTCAAGTGTTTCGGCGCTCGCACGCGGAAACAACCAGTGCAACGCCGGAATAATATATTTTGACGTATGGCTGGCGGAAAATAAGTCGGTGGAAGCCCAGGAAATCAGGATGGCCCAGACGATTGCGGGCAGCCACGGCGCCAGGCGGCGCGCAAACGTCTGCGTTCCGGTCCCCACTACTCCACCTGGTAGTTCGGCGCCTCACGCGTGATGATCACGTCGTGCACGTGGCTTTCGCGCAGGCCCGCGACCGTGATCCGTACGAAGCGGGAGCGCTCCTGCAACTCCGCAAGCGTGGACACGCCGCAGTAACCCATTCCGCTCTTGAGCCCGCCAACCAACTGGTCCGTCAACGCGGCGAGCGAACCCTTATAAGGCACGCGCCCCTCCACACCCTCCGGGACGGATTTTCCTCGCGGGGCGCCTTCCTGCGCGTATCGATCGGCTGAACCCGCCTGCATCGCTCCAAGCGAGCCCATTCCGCGATATGACTTGAACGTGCGTCCCTGATAAAGAATCGTTTCGCCGGGCGATTCCTCCGTCCCCGCGAACAATCCTCCGAGCATCGTGACGGCAGCGCCTGCCGCGATTGCTTTGCTGATGTCGCCGGAATATTTGATGCCGCCGTCGGCGATCACCGGCACTCCGGTTTCCTTGGCGGCGCGAGCTGCTTCAAGAATCGCTGTTATTTGGGGCACGCCCGCTCCGGTTACCACTCGCGTCGTGCAAATCGAACCCGGCCCGATGCCTACCTTGATCCCGTCAAGGCCCAGGGCGATCAAATCGCGCGCGCCCTCGAAGGTCCCCACGTTGCCCGCGATCAATTGCATCTCGGGCAGGCGATGCTTCACCGTACGGATCGCGTCCATGACGCGCACGGAATGGCCATGTGCTGTGTCGATTGCGAGCACGTCCACCTTGGATTGTTCCAGCTCCACGGCGCGCTCCAGGAAGTCTCCCGTCGCGCCGATGGCCGCGCCCACGAGCAGGCGGCCTTGGGAGTCCTTCGCCGCATTTGGAAACTCCAATTTCTTTTGTATGTCCTTGACGGTGATAAGGCCTTTGAGGCGGAACTCGGCGTCCACGACCAGCAGTTTTTCAATCCGATGCGTTTGCAGGATGCGCTCGGCCTCTTCGAGCGTCGTGCCCACCGGCACTGTAATCAGTTTCTCTTTAGTCATCACGTTGCTGACTGCCTGGTCCAGATTCTTTTCAAAGCGCAGGTCGCGATTGGTCAGAATGCCCACCAGGCGGGGACCCTGCGTCACCGGCAGGCCGGAAACGCGGTACTTCGACATGATTTCCATCGCATCGCGCACGGAAAGATCGGGCGAGATGGTCACCGGATCGACGATCATCCCGCTCTCCGAGCGCTTCACACGATCGACTTCTTCGGCCTGCCGCTCGATGGACATGCTCCGGTGTACGAAGCCCAACCCGCCCTGCCGCGCCATGGCAATGGCAAGGCGCGACTCGGTGACCGTATCCATCGCTGCGGACACGAGCGGAATGTTCAACGGAATTTTCTTCGTAACGTGCGTCTGCGTATTGACGTCGGTCGGAAGCACCGAAGATTTTCCCGGCAACAGCAACACATCGTCAAAAGTCAGACCTTCGACTATCGGTCCTTCCATTCCCATCTCCTTGGGGCGGCCAAAAAATGGTCCCCGAAAACAACGCAGCCCAGCGGAGGGCCGCTGGGCGAGAGAAGTGTAGCTCTAAGAATGCGGACAATCATCGTTGAAAATTCATTCTATGCGCGCTGCCACTTGAAATCAAGCGCGCCCGCTATTCGGCAATGCGCTAGTTCCTGAGAAACCCGTTCTCCAGTCACATATCGCCAGCTAGTCAGGTCCGAAGACCCCTCGACATGAGGTTGTTTCACAAATATCGGTACGGAGGGATGTGTTTGAGTGTAGCATAGCGCGAATCGGGGGAATAAAGCGGCAATGCCGGGCAAAACCGTCCGGGCCTGTCCCCGTTGGACGTTCATTTTCGAGAGGAGATTCACTATATGAAACGTTCCTTAGTGTTGTTTCCCATTTTCGCGCTTGGCGTGGTGATTGGCGCGGCGACGCTGCGGGTGCAAGCCCAGGGCGGCGCTCCCAACCCGGAAAGGGAGGCCGCAAGGGCCAAACAGCTTGCCCTTGAAGAGTCCACTCCGCAGTTAAAGATTACTGAGGAAGTGCTTCCCCTCGTTGTTCCCGGGCACACGATCGGTGAAACGGAAGGGGTTTCCAAGAATTCAAAAGGCCACCTGTTTGTTTACTCGCGCACAGGCACGGCCGGTAGTTCACGCGGCGGGACGGCAGCGGAGCTGTTCGAGTTCGACGAAAACCTGAAATTCGTCAAGATCTGGGGGCCAGATAACTACGCCGCGGCATTCGCGCACTCCGTCCGCGTCGATAAATACGACAATGTGTGGATGGTCGACGAGGGTTCCGGAATGATCGTCGAGTTCGACCCAAATGCAAACGTCAAAATGACGCTTGGCCGAAAGCCGGAGGCGATCGACTATCTGGAGCGATATCTCGAGCGCGGTGAGAAGGTCACGGAGCGTTATCCGGCCGGATCCATGGGCACATTCAACCGGGAAACCGACATCACATGGGATGCGCAGGACAATATGTATGTGAGCGATGGCTATGGCAACTCGCGTTTCGTCAAGATCTCGAAAGACGGCACCTGGGTGAAGACCGTGGGAACACACGGTTCCGGCCCGGACCAGTTCAGCACTCCGCATGGCATCGCCTCGGACGGGCAGGGCAACATTTATGTCGGCGACCGCGGCAACAACCGCATCCAGGTCTATGACACCAACATGACCTTCAAGAAGTCCATCGGCGGCGTAGGCGCGCCGTGGAGCGTCCAGGTCACTCCCAAGTACATTTACAGCGGTGATGGGACGGGAAAACTCTACCGGCTGGACCACGATGGAAAGCTGCTCGGTTGGGCGCAGACCAGCCTGGGTCACGGCCAAAGTGGCTGCCTGATCCATATGCTTCACGCCGAGTCCGACAACGTCATCTACAAAGGTGACTGCTCCACCTGGACAGTGGAAAAGATAACTATTAAGTAAACTCAAGTCGGGAAGGGGCCCGAACCTGTGGCTCGAGCCCCCGAACAACTGTTCCGCTTCTCCTCGGATTACTCCTGGGGAGTCGTCCGATCGGAAACCGGCGCATTGCCCGCCACTCCATACCGCCATTTTTTAAGGGGATGTCCTACGACGCGAGGTGTAGTAGTTAGTGTGGTGTCGTAGAATGATCTGTGAATGGAGACTTTCCAGCCACATCCTCTGCTGCGCAATCCGCATGCACAAACAGTCGCCTATGCGTTCTGGCCACGAAGATTTCCCCGCCTTCCGCGAAACACTACTCGGGAATTTGAAACGGAGCCCGGGACGCGCATTCGCGGCGAATGCCACTGGCAATCGCAGTGGCGCGAACGGCCCACCCTGGTGCTCGTGCACGGCCTTGAGGGATCGAGCGAATCCGGATACATGCTGGGACTTGCCGAGCGCGCATTCGCGGCCGGATGGAACGCCGTGCGGCTCAATCAGCGCAACTGCGGCGGAACGGAGCCGCTCACGCCGACGCTCTACAATTCCGGCCTTTCCGGTGACTACCGCGCAGTCCTGACCGAACTCATCGAGCGGGATTCGCTGCCGGAAGTTTTCTTCGCCGGGTATTCCATGGGCGGAAATCTGGTGCTGAAGATGGCGGGAGAGTGCGCGGGCGGCGCGCCGCGACAGTTGCGCGGAATTGCGGCCGTATGCCCCGCGCTTGAACTCGCCCTGTGCGTTGACGCCGTCGGCCTGCCGTCGAATTTCGTGTATCAAAGGCATTTTGTGAGAGGTCTGAAAGATCGCATGCGGCGTAAAGCGGAACTTTTCCCCGGGAAATTCGATCTCGGCCCGATGGCGCGCGTGCGCACGTTGCGTGAGTTTGACGACGTGATCACAGCAACGTATTGCGGCTTCCGCGATGCCTCCGACTATTACGCCCGGTCGAGCGCGATGCGCGTCGCGGGCCAGATCCACGTGCCAACGCTTGTGGTGACTGCTCAGGACGATCCATTCGTCCCCTTCACGAGCTTCTCCGATCCAGCGATTGCTAAGAACTCCCATATCCGTCTGATTGCTCCTGCCAGCGGCGGGCACTGCGCGTTTATTTCGCGCTATCGGGACGAGGGCCGCTTTTGGGCCGAAGCCCGCGTTATGGAGTTTTTCAGGGAGGTTTCCACGATCGCATTCGATCGTGCAAAAATCGAAGAACCACGTCGAATATAAAGAAAGGCACGGCCCGTCGTTCACGGTGAACGCTCTCAGTGAACTGCGGAGGGCCGTGTCTTCTGAACTGTTCCGTGCTGTCTATTGGTGCGAAGAGCGATTCTTTTCGGGGAAGTAGCTGACTTCCACAGGCTGTTCGAGAGAAAAGTCCAGTTTCGTTTCCGATGGGATCCGGACCTGTTGGCCCTTGGTCACGCCCTGCACAACCCCGCCTGCCCCCGCCCCGGTTGCAGCGCCAATGGCAGCGCCTTTTCCGCCGCCAATGACCGCTCCCAGCAACGTGCCTATCACTGCGCCGCCGCCGACGGTTTCCGCCGTACGTTTGCCGCGCGAGGCGCCCGTCTGTGTGTATTCGTTGCTAGCCAGCGCATACGATTTTCCCTGGAACTCCACGCGCACCAGCTCCAGCGCCAGTGTGCTCTGTCCAGTTACGTGGCCCGCCGATTTCGCGTTCACCAGCTTGACGTAGGCGTCGGTTCCGGCCGGTACGACGATCTGGTCGTCCACGACGATTGGAGCTGCGAGACTCGCGCGGAACACTTCGCCGGCGTGATTCACCGAGGAGTCCACGCTATCAATCATTTGGACTCGCACAGAAGTTCCGGCGGGGATCTCCACGCGCTTGGGCTGCGGCGGAGGTGGCGGCACGGGAGCCGCAGCTGCCAAAGGTTGCTCCGGCGGAATCGAAGACGCAGGGGGCGCAGCGGGAGTCGGATCGAGTGGATACTTAGAGGTCACGTTAGAGTCGGCGTGGTGTTTGGGTGTTTTGTGCACGGGCTTCGGAGCCGTAGGCCGCTCGACGGGAGCGGGTTCCGCGGCGGGAACCGTCTGCGCCGTCTGCACGACCATCTTGTCCACGACGTGTCTCACGCCGGGAGTATCAGTCGCGATCTTGAATGCCGCGTAGCGGGCTCCATCGTCCGGAACTTCACCGGACAGAGTCGCTTCCCCATCCTTCACCGCGACATCCACGTTGGCCGTTTTCACCTGTGGATCGGAAAACATCTTGGCTTTGATATCGGTGGCCAGGGCTTGATCTTTTTGCGTGCTGGAGCATCCCGCAGCCAAAGCCACCATGCTGAGCGCCGCCAAAAATAATGTCGCAATCTTTCCTGTTCGCATACATCCTCCGCTGAGGGCCAACCCCATCGTGGTCCCGAATTCTCGGGAGAACGCAGCTGGGAAGCGTAGAGCGGGAGTTCCCTCGGGTACAGCTCTATCAGTCTCTAAGATGCACCAGGATGCCCGGAAAGGTGCCTTAAATATGTGGGGGTTGTTAGGTATAATCCACCTCGCGAGTAAACGGAGGGTTAAATGGCGGAGCCAACGTACGAAGAATTGAAGGCGCGTTTAGCGGATCTGGAAAAGAAGGGCGCAGGGCGTCGTACCGGGGAATTGGAATTCAAAGTCGGCGAAAAGGGAGGCGTGAGCGTGTACGGGCTTGGCCGCTTCCCCGTCACTCTGTATTACGAGCAGTGGATTCGCCTTCTGGACACCAGCCAATCGTTGCGTGAATTTCTCGAAGAGAACAAGGCCGCTGGCAAGCTGAAGCTAAAGGAGCGGTAGCTCCCCTCATGCCTGCATGGCCGGGATAGATCATCTCAGCCGCCGGGCACGATCGTTCCGCGGCATTCGCCAAATCCGATCGAGACGTAACCTGCACGGCGGCACAGGGCGCGGAATATGACTTCGTCTCCATTTTCAAGATAGGTGCGCGTTTCGCCGGAGGTCAGGCGAACCGGCTTCTTGCCGTTTTCGGCGAGTTCCAGCAGGGAGCCACAACCTTCGGAAGTGGGGCCTGAAATCGTGCCGCTGCCGAACAAATCACCCGGAACTAGATTGCAGCCGGAACACGTGTGGTGGGCCACCATTTGCGCGAAGGTCCAATACAAATCTCTCGTGTTGGCGAGCGATAGGTGGTGTGCTGGTCTTCCCTGCGCTGCAAGGCCGGGAGTCAGCAGTGAGGCCTCCAGTTCGATATCCAGGGCGCCAGATTGTTGGTCACTGTCGTCCCATAAATAAGGCAAAGGTTGGGGATCATTCTGAGGCCGTGGTGATTGCGCTGCGCGGAATGGCGCCAGCGCTTCACGCGTGACGATCCACGGTGAGATTGTCGTGGCGAAATTCTTTGAGAGGAACGGGCCGAGCGGCCGCATTTCCCATGCTTGGATGTCGCGTGCCGACCAGTCGTTGAGCAGGCAGAAGCCAAAAATGTGATCCGCCGCGCGAGAAATAGGCACAGGATTTCCGAGCGCGTTGCTCGGGCCGATCCAAACACCAAACTCGAATTCATAATCGAGCGCTTGGCAGGGACCGAAGCTCGGTGGTTTCCCGATCTCAACGACAAATTGTCCGCGTGGCCGCGTAACGATGGTTCCTGACGGGCGCACCGAGGAGGCGCGCCCGTGGTAAGCGATGGGCATGTGCTTGTAGTTTGGCGTCAACTCCATTCCAAACATGCGGCTGGCGTTGACGGCGTGGTGAATTCCGGCAAAAAAATCCGTGTAATTGCCGATCGCGGCCGGCAGATGGATGGTGCAATCCGCTGCATTGTGCAGCAGCCTGCTGGAGAGTCCTTCCGCCGTTTTTCGTTCCGTGCCATCAGCGCTCAACAGTTCCGTCAAACGCTTGCGCAGCGCCATGCGCGGCACCTGGCCGAGCGCCATCAGCGGATTCAGAGTCGGCCCTGATGCCGCATCCGCCGCCAAGCGAGCCTCGCCGGAAAACAATCCCGCACCCGCAGCCGCCCGAAGGTCGAGGATGGCATCTCCAATCGCGACGCCTCCGCGCGGCTCGCCATTCGGCGGGCTGAATATACCCAACGGGAGATTCTGAATGGGGAAATTGGGATGACCAGCAGCGGAAGCGACCCAACTCCTTCGCTTCGGATCGTGCGTCTCATCGAGCGCTGTCATCGCACGTTATATTCGCGGCCGCATGCGCACGCGCGAATTTGAAGGTCCATCATTAGTTTGGGATTTTATACAAGAAACTGCCGCAAGCACAGCAATCAATCCAACTTAGCCCGAAAACGGGTCACTCAATCCGGTCTGCGATGATGGTGCTGCCTTTTTCTTCCACTTCAATCGAAATGGGAGGCCGCAAACCGCTGCCTTGCACGATTTCGCCTCGGACCCAAACGTCACCGCCCAGAGGGCCGACTTTCAAGGGGTCGTAGACCGTGCTAGTGCATGGGCTGGCCACCATGGGGTGGGAAGCTCGGAACCGGTACTGCTTCGCGAGTTGACCCGAGTCCGTTACGAATTCCAAGTCGCAGCGCCCATAGGGCTCTCTCAGGGCAAAGGCCCACAGGTGTCCGCCGGGGAGACGGATTACCATCGCATTCAGATTTTCGTGGGTCAGCGGCCTCACAAACGTGAATTTTTTCATTGACCATGGCTTCGCGAGTTCTTCTGCGGTTGCCGCGACTGTAGGGCCCGCGGGAATGGTTATCGTAGGACCTGCGTCTACCGGAGGCTGGGCGGGGAGAGAGGATTCCGCTGTCTCCGATGATTCGGGTTTCGAGCCACCATAGGTAGCGGTTTTCGCCCACCACAGGATTGCGATCCCTGCGACAAGCACAGCAGCGGACAATCCCCCTATTTGCAAACGACGATTTGCGATCGCATCGTCCGCACGGGTCGAAGCGCCCGGGCGCGCACTGGCCACGCCCGGGATCTGTGGCATTTCCGCGCGGTACCGCTCGGGGTTGTCCGGTGGCTTGCTCGCAGACTTGATTGGGGGCTCGACAGGCATGGTCATCAGTATTTGCGCATGTGGATTTCGGCGCCATTGCGCTCATACCGAACTTCATCCATCAGCGTATTGATCAGAAAAATACCGCGGCCGTGCTCGGAGAAAACGTTTTGCTCATCGGTGGGCGAGGGGACCTTCGCAGGGTCAAAACCATTTCCGGGATCGCTCACGACGATCAGGATTCCACGCTGTTCGTCGCATTTCACCGAGCATTCGATTCGCTTGGTTGGGTCTTCTTTGCACCCATGGAGCACGGCGTTAGCCAGCGCCTCGCGCAGCGCCATTTCAATTTGAAATTCTTTACCGGCGGCATACTCCATTTCACTTACCAGATGCATAACCCAATTAACGACAGGGGAAATCGTACTGATATCGGCCGCCAGCATCACCTCAAATTGCGTGGAGGGCGGCGGGTCATGCTTTTCGCGTGCCAGGCTGGATTTTTTGGCCATTTCTGCTTTCCCACACAGGATTGTGAAGAAATGTCGTCTTCCTCATGACTATTCGAAACGCCACCATCCGATGGAGGGGAGCTGCCTCATTCAGGGCAACCCTTCGATCGTCCAATCTTAGATCGCGGCGAATGGGCGCACAAGCACGGCGGGAAACCAGGATGCGAAACGGATACCCTGTCAACCCGAATGGCGGGCCATGACAGTGTCATGACGCACGTATTCATTCAAATTAGCAACGCCAAGGAGTAATTCCAACAGTTTGGAGCGCTGGTCGGCATCCCAATTCGCGTCCTCCGCGGCCAGCGATTCGACTGCGAAATCGACTTGAGCGAGCAGCCAGTCCATGGTGTAGTAATCGAGGTCGCGCCCGCATTGAAAATCTTGCGTCGCCACTGCGAGCCTTTGGAATGCTCCTTCGAGGTAGTGGTTAAGGCAGAGGCCCTCTATTTCCAGGACGACAGGGACTTCGACACTGCAGCCTGGCGTTTGGCATATGCGGTTGTGAGTTGTCATGATTTCAACCCTCGACCGAGATCTACTCCATCTCTACGTATATATTTGAGCAAGCCCCGTGCCAGCTGGGCCGATCCGCGCAACCTATTGTTTCTAAGC
>Ga0307479_10007040_pt1 | contig 10363 bp, 11 predicted proteins | sample atmos_gasesECM4C_FD_203743 | JGI IMG/M metagenome (GOLD analysis project Ga0307479, IMG submission 203743) | Hardwood forest soil microbial communities from Morgan-Monroe State Forest, Indiana, United States - atmos_gasesECM4C_515 | ecosystem: Environmental > Terrestrial > Soil > Temperate...
CGAGCCGGAGCGGCACTATGTGCGCTGGAATGACGGAGCTCTTCCGAGTCGGGGAGCGCGGGCTGCTAGCCCGCAGTTGCCGGCAGCCTGCCGGCAACAATCGATGCACCCCCAACAGCGGGTAAACTGTCCAAAAGTCTCGGCAGGCTGCGCTCCCCAGAACGTCTTTACTTAGGCGTCGAGGTGGCAGATTTCGCGACCTCTCGCGCGATCGGTTCAAGCACGCGCCAGACATTTTCCACCAGAATTTTATGTCCGACGGCGTTCGGATGAATGCCATCGGGTAGGTTCAGTTTTGGATCACCCACAACACCTTCAAGTAAATTCGGCACCAGCGCCGCGTGATTTTTCGCGGCCAGTTCACCAAACATTTTTACAAACGCGGTGGCATATTCGCTGTCCGGTGCTGCGATCGGAAACTGAATCCCCACGATTACGATCGACGCATTCGGATTGCGCGTCTTCACCTGATCGATAATCGACTGCGAATTTGCGCTGGTCTGTTCGAGCGGAATGCCGTTGAAGGCATCGTTGATCCCGAGCTCGAGGATAAAAATATCGATGGAATGCTCGAGGTGAGGTGGAAGACGGCGCAGCCCACCCTCAGTGGTGCCTCCGCTGGCACTGGCATTGATCACCCGAAAATTCGGACCGATCGGGCGCAATTTCTCTACCAGCAGGATCGGCCAGGTTTGGCGCGGAGTGATGGCAACGCCTTCCGATAAACTATCGCCAAAGACAAAGATGGTTTTCATTTGCGATGGACCGGTCGCTCGCGCGCAGCCAGGTTGAGCGCAAAACAGCGAAAACAGCACCGATACCATGACTCTACTTCGCCATTGCCTCGGTCGTTTCCGCATTCTATTTTCTGCGCTCACTCGATTCCGACATTCTCGGAAATCGTGAACCCTGAAAATACTTTATTATGGCAACTTACGGCATCAACGGCTTCGGGCGCATCGGACGCAATGTTCTTCGCGCCATGTCACAAAGCGACGTTAAAAGCGTCCGCGCGATCAATGATCTGACCGACACCCACACGCTCGCGCATTTGCTGAAATGGGATTCGGTCCACGGGAAATTCGACGGCGAAATCAGCTACGACGAGCAAAACATTATCGTGCGCGGTCACAAGATTCGGATTCTCAAGGAACGCGACCCGGGGAAGTTGCCCTGGAAAGATTTGGGCGTTGAAGTCGTGTTGGAATCGACCGGATTTTTCACAAGCCGGGACAAGGCGGAACTACATATCAAAGCAGGCGCCAAACGCGTGCTCATCAGCGCGCCGGCCAAAAATCCCGATGCCACCATTTGCATCGGGATCAACGACGACATTTACGATCCGGCCAAAGACACGATCGTTTCCAATGCCAGCTGCACGACGAACTGTCTTGCACCCCTGGCGAAGGTCCTGCACCAGAAATTCGGGGTGCAGCATGGGTTCATGAGCACGATCCACAGTTATACTAACGACCAGCGCATTCTCGATTTTCCACACGAAGATTTACGACGAGCCCGCGCCGCTGCCATTAACATTATTCCGTCGAGCACGGGCGCGGCCAAGGCGATTGGCGAAGTGATTCCGGAATTGAAAGGGAAACTAAACGGCGGCGCCTTTCGTATTCCGACGCCGGATGGTTCGGTGACAGACTTCACCGCTGTGCTGGAGAAGGATGCGACGGTGGATTCAATCAACGCGGCATTTAAAGAAGCGGCATCGGACAAGAGCTACAAAGGCGTGCTGGAATACAGCGATGAACCATTGGTCTCACAAGATATCGTGGGCAACCCGCATTCTTGCATCTTCGACAGCAAACTTACGCTAACGCTCGGCAACCGCTTCGTGAAGGTGGTCGGCTGGTACGACAATGAATGGGGTTACAGCAATCGTTGCGTGGAGTTGCTGCAGATGCTGGGGGGATAGCAACTCTTGCCCATGCTCCTGCTCATACTCATGATCGAGCTATGAAAACGTACTTCGATCATGAACGCCTTGATGTATATCAGGAGGCAATCGCCTTTTGCGGCTGGGCTGGGGATCTCCTGAGTGAGGTTACGGTAAAGGCCTCAGCAAAGGACCAGCTCGACCGCGCGTCGACAAGCATCCCACTCAATATTGCCGAGGGTAATGGCAAATTTTCTAATGCCGATCGCGCAAGATTTTTAGAGATCGCGCGTGGTTCGGCGCTGGAGTGCGCGGCATGTATTGACGTGCTGGCGGTGCGTAGGCTCATTGCCGCCGAGCGAATTATCCCGGCGAAAGAGCAACTTGTTCGCATTGTTAAGATGCTTATGGGAATGCTCAAAAGGTTTTCCGGACGCGCGGATTTGTTGGGTGAGGAAATCGGAATCTATGGTTCCGATCATGAGCAGGAGCACGAGGAAAACGGGTGAAATTAACCCTGCGCGATCTTGAGGTTCGCGGAAAACGCGTTCTGGTACGTGTCGATTTCAACGTGCCGGTGGAGGAGCGCGATGGTAAAATTGTGATCACGGACGATACGCGGATCCGCGCCTCGCTGCCGACGATCAATTGGCTGCGCGAGCATGGCGCGAAAACGATTTTGATGTCGCATTTTGGCCGGCCGAAAGGCAAACGAGTCGACAAGTACACCCTGCGACCGGTGGCTGATTATTTGCATACGCTGATTAATCAGCCGGTAATTTTCAGTCACGACACCATCGGCGAGGTGCCGGGAAAAATTGTGGCGCACATGCAGGAGGGCGACGTGGCGCTGCTGGAGAACCTGCGTTTTCATCCGGGGGAAGAAGCGAACGATCCAAAATTTTCCGAGGCGCTGGCAAGGCTCGGCGATCTTTATGTGAACGACGCCTTCGGCGCGGCGCATCGCGCGCACGCCAGTACCGCGGGGATCACCAAGTTTGTCTCGAAATCGGCGATGGGCTTGCTGATGGAAAAAGAGCTTCACTATTTACACGAGGAGCTAGATCACCCGGGTAAACCATTCGTCGTCATCATGGGCGGGGCGAAAGTGTCGGATAAGATCGGAGTGCTGAAGGCGCTGATGGAAAAGGCCGACACGATTTTGATTTGCGGCGCGATGGCGAACACGTTTTTCAAGGCGCAGGGAATTCCAATTGGGGCAAGCCGGGTTGAGGCCGACAAAGTTGATCTGGCCAACGAACTACTCGCACTCGCAAAAAAGCGCGACGTAAAACTGGTGTTACCAGTCGACGCCGTTATTGCGCAAGAGGTTCGCGCGGGCGCACCCTGTCGGGAATCGGGCCAGCTGACCCCCGATCACGGGATTCCCGATGGCTGGCAAAATCTCGATGCCGGGCCGGAAACAATCGCGCTTTTCGAAGGCGAGATTGCGATAGCAAAAACAATTTTATGGAATGGGCCGCTCGGCGTTTTTGAAATTCCCGACTTCGCCAAGGGCACTTTCGCGATCGCACGCTCGCTGGCGCGATCGAATGCAACAACGATTATCGGCGGTGGCGACTCGGTGACCGCGGTCAAGCAAGCGGGTGTGGCTGATAAAATGACGTTCATTTCTACCGGCGGCGGCGCGACGCTCGAATTATTGGAAGGAAAAGAATTGCCGGGAGTGGCGGCGCTGACGGACAAATGAGTTCATTCCGAGGCGAAAGGCTAGGGATCCCGAGGAAGTTACCTTTAAGCTTGCGCAACGGGATCCCTCGGCTTCGCTCGGGATGACCATTATCTTGCTATGAGAAAAAAAATCGTCGCTGCTAACTGGAAGATGAACATGCTGCAGGCTGAGGCCGCTGAGTTCGTCAAAGATTTGTTGCTCGAAATTGGCGACATGTCGGCGGTCGAGGTGGTGATCTTGCCGCCGTTTACAGCGATCGCCAAGGTGGTGGAATCGCTGGACAAGGCGCAGAACATCAAAGTTGGCGCCCAAAACATGCATTGGGAACATAGCGGCGCATTTACCGGCGAGATTTCCGCGGCGATGTTGCGCGATCTCTTTGTTCGTTACGTCGTGCTGGGTCACAGCGAGCGGCGGCAGATGTTTCACGAAACCGACGAAATTGTGAATCGAAAGGTACGGGCTGCGATAGAAGCGACGTTGCGCCCGATCGTTTGTGTCGGTGAAACGCTGGAGCAGCGCGAGCGAGGCAGTGTGGAAAAAATTCTATCGTTGCAACTGCACGGCAGTCTCGCCGGAGTCAGCAGCAAAGACCTCCACGAAACTGTCATCGCCTATGAGCCGGTCTGGGCTATCGGCACCGGCCGTAATGCCACACCCGAGCAGGCACAGGAAGCACACGCATTTATTCGCGAAACGCTTACGAAGTTGTCGGACGCGACGACAGCCGATCGCGTTCGAATCCAGTATGGCGGCAGCGTGAAACCGGAAAATATGGGCGCGCTAATGTCGCAGCCGGATATTGATGGGGCACTCGTCGGCGGCGCCAGCCTCGATCCCCGCAGCTTCGCCCAAATTGTGCAGGCTGCCGCAAAAGAGTAATTATCCTATTGCGGATAGATCTCGAGTAGGGCGAGCCCAGTAGGCATTGCCCCAACTCCCCGGACAATAGTAGTGTAATTTCCCATTGGGAGGGTGACCAGGACGGCGGGTTCGGCTGAATCGACCGTGCCGATAAATCCGCCGCCTTGCACGACGTCGCGTCGGTCGCGAAATACCGCCCGAAATTTACGTAGTTCAGAAAATTGCCAAACCATGACTGGTTTGTGCTGCCCGTCGAGCGCAATAGTGAAGATGCCCGTGCTTGAGGGAAGCGACACGCCCAGCTGCACCGCATTCGACGCGTCCGGATCGGAAAACGCCGTGGTGAGATCAATCGAACGCGCAGGCGCGCCAGCAAAAACCGTGAATGGCGCAATCGGGGTCGTAACCACCGGTGCGACGTTTTGCGCTGAGGCCGTTACGGAAATCGCCAAGCAATAGGAAATTGCCAGCGCCAGCTTTCTCGTCATAGGAAGGTTTGCTTAACCCAAGATCCCTTCAGGCAAGCGATGCCGGCGCCTTATTCTAAGCACACTGGTCATCGCGAGCGAGGGTCGAGGATCCCGCTGCGAAACTTTAAGACTTCCACGGAATCCCTCGGTCCGAACCGGACTGGCTTTTTATCGGGATGAGGTTGTAGCTGCCGCCATCACCGGCGGCAGAGGTTTGGTAATTCTGCCGCTGGGGACAGCGGCAGCTGCAAAGTTACTTGTTAATTTCGAGATAACTTCGCGCGGTGGCACGGCCAGACTGCGGATCAATCCTCTCCACGCGCATTTGTTTCAGATACCAGCGGTTTTCGATTTTTTGCGCGGAAACGACTTCGAAGCGTTTGATGATTTTTCCCGCAGAATCATAACCCTCCATTCGCATGAGGGCGCCGTTGTCCTTGTCGACCCACAACAGAATCGAGCCGTATTGCGAGTCGGTGCCAGGCGCCTGCAATTGTATTTTCCAGCAGTTACGAGTGCGGATGAAATCGGCGCCGATGACGTGTGCGTTCGGCCAGTAAAGAAATTTCAGCGCCAGATCTTCGTAGGTGATGGCTGTGCCGCGCACCGGCTCGTTCAGCTGTGTAATCTTTTCCGAACCGCTGCGTTTGATTTCATCCAGGCGTGAATCGTTAACTCCGATTCGCACCTGCAAGGTCTCATCAGGATTAGTAAAGATATAACGAACAACCGGCCCGTTTTGCACGAGATGAAAGGGCACAATCTTTGCGTCCTGCCGTAGTTGCCCGCGCAAATCGATCTCCTGCTGCGATTGACGCAGGCGCACATTGGCCAGTAATTCGGTGGCATCCGGAAAACGTTGCGCCGCCGCAACAGCCGGCAAAAGCACGGTGACTACGAGAGCCGCTTGTTTCATTCGTCTTGCGCTTTTATTCTCGGTCCTTGGCGGCGCGAGCGAATGGACGAAAAGATTCTTCATTTAATTAACGAGCAATGGACGAACCCCGCGTTCGATTTGTTCATGCCGCTCATTAGCTACGCCGAAATCTGGACGCCATTCTTTCTCATCGCAGCCGTCGCGCTCCTCATCTTCGGCGGTTTTCGCGGCCGTGCATTCGTCTTTTGTACCGTGCTCGCGCTCGGTCTTTCCAATGCTGCGGTTGATCCGCTTAAACACGCCATCGGACGGCCGCGCCCGAAACAGGTCCAAACCGTGCGCATGATCGAGCTGGAAAAAACGCGGCCCATGATGCTGACCATTTTCAAGAAACCGCACGTCCGTGTTTCGACCGCAGAGGAACGCGCCCGCTCCGGCGCTTCCTTTCCATCGGGCCATACCAATAACAACACCGTGATCGCGATTTGCTGCACGATTTTTTATCGCCGCTGGGGAAAATTCTATTGGATCATCGCTGCGGCCGTGGCTTATTCGCGAATCTATCTCGGCGCGCATTGGCCGAGCGACGTCGTCGCTACTTTTTTTCTCGCCGCCGGGGAAACATTGCTCATTCTCGGCTTTTGTGAATTGATCTGGCAAAAAATCATCTCCCGCCGCCTTCCTGAAGTCGCTGCCCGCCATCCACGGCTAATCCCTCTTTCGGCACCGTGAAAATCGAGCGCGCGGTCTGGTTTTTTGTCCTCACCATTACCGGCCTGCGTCTGGCCTTGCTGGGAACGACCGATCTCCAATTCGACGAAGCGCATTACTGGATGTGGTCGGAGCGACTCGCCCCCGCTTATTTCAGCAAAGGCCCCGGAGTGGCTTTCGCCATCCGCGCCAGCACCATGATTTTTGGGTCGAACGAATTCGGTGTGCGCTTTTTCAGCCCATTGCTTGGCGCCGGAAGCAGCCTGCTTTTGTTTTATTTGGGACGCCGAATGTTCAACGCGGCAGCCGCGCTTGGGGCAGTGATCGGATTAAACGCGACCCCGATTTTCAACCTTGGCGCCTTCCTCATGACGATCGACCCGCTTTCGCTCTTTTTCTGGGTCGCGGCCATGTTTTCGTTTTGGTGTGTGGTGGAGAAGAGTCCGAAATTTTCCTGGCACTGGCCTCTGACCGGCGTCCTTATCGGTCTCGGGTTCCTGTGCAAATACACCAATGTATTTGAGCTGCTCTCCATCATCGTCGTTCTCGCGCTCATCCCAAAGCTGCGGGTGGAATTTCGGCGGCCGGGGCTTTACCTCATGCTGCTAATTTTCGCGGCGTTTTGTGTGCCGCCGGTGCGATGGAACCAGGAACGCGCCTGGGCAACGGTGGCGCATCTGAAATCGCGTGGCGGCGTCAACCAGGGTGTCGGTTTTCATCCGCTGGAATTTCTCTCATTTATCGGGGAACATTTTCTTGTCTATTCGCCCTTGCTTTTTCTCGGCCTCGCCGTCGCGGTAATCGCATTGTGGAAACGTTCGCAACAGCAGCCGCGCCGGCTTTTTCTGATGTGGTTTGGCCTTCCGGTGTTCGCATTTTATGCCCTGCTCTCGCTCAATAAGGCCGCCGCGCCGAACTGGGACGCGCTCGCTTTCCCCAGTTTTGCACTGCTTGCGGTCGCTTTCTGGCAGCCACATTTGCAAACAAAACGAATCTGGCGATCTCTCGCCGGTTGCGCCCTCGGCCTCGGACTAATCATGAGTATGCTGGCTTTGGATAGCGACATGCTGCGAAGCGTCGGGATTGAAATTGCGCGGCGCGACCCGTCTGATGGCATGCGCGGCTGGAAAAGCGCGACTCTCGCGTTAGAAAATTTTCGTATCCAGTTCGAGCGAGAAACGCAGGAGAATTTTTTCCTGATCGCGGACGAACGTGATCGCGCCTCCGAGATCGCCTTCTATTTGCACGATAAACGCAGCGAAGGACCAGGGCATCCGCCTTGTTACATTGTCGAGTCCCAGGACGTGGTGAATCAATTTTCGTTCTGGCCGCGGTATGACGAATTTGTCGAGCGCCCGCCCGGCACGCCAAATCCGGAAGACCAGAGCTATACCGAAGAAGGCGGCGTCAATTTATTTACCGGACGAAGCGCTCTCTACATCCAGGACGCCGGGCGCAAAAGAATTCCGCACAATCTGCAGGCCGGTTTTTCCTGGGTTGATCGTGTCGCTCGGATCGAAGTGCGCCGTTTCGGAAAACTTGTTCGCGCCTGGGACGTTTACCTTTGCCTGCGGTATCGGACGCTGCCGCTATGAGCGCAGTCTCGGTAGTTGTTCCGCTTTACAACGAAGAGCAGAGCGTCGCGATGTTGCAGCGCGAATTGGCGGACGCGCTCACCGGGCTCGATTACGAAATCATTTTTGTGGACGATGGTTCGCAGGACGAAACTGGTGCCCGGATCGCAGCCAATCCGCGGACCCGGGTTCTGCACTTTGAAAAAAATGCCGGACAAAGCGCGGCTATTTTCGCGGGGTTGCAGGCGGTCCACAGCGAGGTCGCGGTCTTAATCGACGGCGACTTGCAAAATGATCCGGCCGATATTCCGCGACTGCTGGCGGAAATTTCACGCGGCGCCGATCTGGTGTGTGGATATCGCGCGCAGCGCAAGGACACTTTGCTGAAACGCGTCACCAGTCGCGTCGCGAATTCTGTCCGTAGCCGTTTCACGCGGGACGGTGTTCGCGATACTGGTTGCACCTTAAAGGCGATGCGACGGGATTGCATCGGGGCGCTGGTTCCATTCAAGGGCATGCACCGTTTCATCCCCGCATTGGTGAAAGGAGCAGGATATCGGCTGGTTGAGATTCCAGTGAATCATCGTCCGCGCCGTTTCGGCCAAAGCAAATACGGCCTCGGTAACCGCGCCCTCCGCGCCACCATCGACATGTTTGGTGTGCGCTGGTTTTTGTCGCGCCGGCTTAATTATCAGGTGCGGGACGATTCTGCCAGGTAATCAGAGATCAAAATTCGCTTTCTTGATCATTTGGCGGATCCCAGTTCTCGTGTTTTTGGGGTTCTTATTTCCAGACGCCGAGGTCGCGCAATTGCGTCGTGGCGATGCCGGCCCAGTTATTGTTTGAAGCGGGGCACGCCGGACTCGGATGCAAGATCTGGCCGATGCGCGGCGGCGGATTGGCGATTACTTCACCCGCGCGCTTTCCAGCGAAATCACCCACGCCGACGAGCCATTCGGGTTCCAGGATGCGAACAACTTCCCGCAAATGATCATCACACGCGGCGAACAGTAGCGTCCGCTCGTTCGCGGGGAGTTTGTCCGGCGTTCGATTGCGCCCGCTCCCCTCACAAAACGCCAGTGGGCAATAATTCATCACCATGTGTTCCTGAAAAAATTTTGCAGCAGAGCCAAAGCGTTTCGCGAACAATCCCCACAAGCGTTGGCCGCTAATTTCACTGCGCGAGCAATCGAATCCCGTCACCGGTCGCTTCGGATGTTCGTCCCGTGCATGATCAATTCTTGCGTGAATACCCAGCCAATCGCGCACGGCGGCGATTTGACCGAACGGGACACCGGTTTGCGCCATACCAAACGGACCGGGATTCATTCCGAGGAATAACACGCGCTTAGGGCTATTTCCGTAGCGCCGCAGGTAGATCTCATGCGCGCGCCAGGCGTAGATGAGCGGGTTGTAAACGTGCGCCACCGGCACGGCGAAGCGCATTTCGGCAACGGCGTCGCGGAGACGTTTCGCCGCGATGATTAACAAATCACTCGTTGCCATATTTGACGTTACGACAAGGAAACGACGATTCGAGTGATCAGGCGCCGAGGAAATCGGACGATCAAGAGATCAGCTCCGGGAAGGGCGCGGAGCAACGCGGTGACGGAGTTGGAGAAAGGGGCGTTCCACTACCAGGAACAGAACCGTGGCAACGGCGTAAACGCATAATTGGACGACGGAAAGAGCGGCCGCCGAAGCGAGCACGATATTGTGAGTTACGCAGAATTGCGAAACGAAATGGATGACAAGTTTTTGAACGAGATAGGCGCTATAAGCGATACTGGCGATAAAAGCGGCGCCGGGAATTTTTACTCGCCGTAAGATTAGCCGCGGACTGACAGCGCAAACAAGTAACGCGGCCATTCCGAGAGCGACCAACGGGAATTGCCAGGTGGCGGCGGCGACGGTGAGATAATCGCCTTCGCCCAGATATAATGCGTAAACGATGAGGGCGAGCCCGGGCAGCAAGAGCCGGGGGGCAAGATTCATCAGGCGGTGCCACCATCGCGAACGGAATTTTTCGATCCCAGCCAGGACAACACCGAAGACGAGAGGATCGAGCCGCGTCCAAGTCGGGTAATAGATCCAGGTTTGAAAGCCACGGAAGGAGACACCGGTTTCAGCCAAATTCTGCCGGGCAAGAAATGCGCGCAGTCTGATTCCGCCAAGAACGATGAGGCATGGCATGATAAATCGAGCACGAGACCATCGGCTAACGAGAATTAGTATCAGAGGCAGGAGAAAATAGAACTGGTCTTCGACTGCAAGCGACCAGGCGTGGGA
>Ga0307479_10007041_pt1 | contig 10362 bp, 10 predicted proteins | sample atmos_gasesECM4C_FD_203743 | JGI IMG/M metagenome (GOLD analysis project Ga0307479, IMG submission 203743) | Hardwood forest soil microbial communities from Morgan-Monroe State Forest, Indiana, United States - atmos_gasesECM4C_515 | ecosystem: Environmental > Terrestrial > Soil > Temperate...
GATCGGGCGATGGCGGTGAGGGGGATGCGGCCTCGGCGTCTCCGGTTCCGATGATGAGCGGTGCCGTTACCATCGCCGCTCCTGCGATGCCTGCGGCGGCGATCAGCCTGCGACGACTGAGTTCGAGGTTGAATCCGGTGTCTTGTGTTGTCATGGCCGCGAGGTTGCTACAGGGTGGCCGGGGGAACCTATCGCAACTCGATGACAGTTTGGCGAACCGGCGTCGGGTTTAGAGAAAGACGCTGAGGTTCTTGTCGAGCAGGACGTTGGCGTCGAGCACGATCGTGCGCCGGGCCACCTTCCACGCGCCGTTCGCCTTGCGCAGCACGTCCTCGCGGCAACCGGAGAGCAGCTGCTGATCCGTCTCCAGATGCGAGCGGTACACCAGAAACGCGGTCTTGGCCTCTACCTCGCCGTTCGCCAGCGGCGCCGCCTCGAGATTGCCGATCAGGTGACGGGTGCGCGACGGGGGATCCTCGGCCCAGGCCATCCCGGTGTCGAGCCGGGCCACCCGCATCCCGAGATAGCGCTTGTCCTCCTCGAGGATCGCCAGGTCTCCGAGCGGCGTTAGTTCGCGGTGCGCTTCCCGGCGCTGGACATTCTTGCGGCGGGGCATGAAGTAGAGGACATCGTCGGTGAAGAGACCGAGCCACTCCTTGAACTTGCGTTCGTCGAGCAGCCAGGCCTCCCGGATGTAGAATTGCATCAGCTCGAGCCACAGCGCCTGCTGCGGTGTCGGCGCCACCGGAATGGCCGCGGCTCGCGCGCGCTTCGTCTTCACCGGATCGCTGCCCGCTAGTGTTCTATCCACGGAATGAAATCGTCATTCCCGCGCAAGCGGGAATCCAGAGGGAGCGACGTGCGGTTGCCCCCTGTTCAAGCCAGGGGCAAGCTCTGGACCCCCGCTTTTTCGCGGGGGTGACGGATAGGTGGTTCGACTTGGAATGAACATGCTCTAGCCGCGCATCGTCGCGGTGCCGTCGAAGCGGGCCGTGATCGGGTCGAGCGGGATTTGGGCCCAGCTCTCCGCGTTCATGAACTCTTCCCAGCGCCCATAGAAGAGGCGCTGGTTGTTCTCCGAGATGTAGCGCTCGGAGACGAGCCCCGGATAATCCGGATGCGGCCCCGCGTGCCCCAAGCCCATCGACAGATCCTGCGGGTGCCGGCGCCCGAGGCGGCTCGTGCTCGCGGCGGTCACCTGACGCCAGTTGTCGACGTCGTCCTGCTCGAACATGCCCGCCGCACCGTTGTTGGCTTGGCTCCCGATACGGATCGCGCGCTTGATCTCCTCGGGCGCGTCCCGCTCCAAGAGCACGAAGTGCCAGAACTCGGTCTTGAGCGGGCCGCGGGGCAGGGCAAGGCGCAGCCCGAGGATGCCGTTCGGGAAGATCGAATGGTTGCCGAGCTGCACCCGACGCGCGCGCACCGTGCCGAGCCGCCGCTCGACCTCGGGCATCGTCGCCTCGTGATACTCCTGGAACAGCCAGAGCGTCTCTTTCGACATGCCGTGCACGAAGCGGGGGACGCCGTCATCCGCGTCGCGGAAGGTGATCGAGTGCCCGTTGACAAAGGCGTGCCGGTTGGGGCTCGCGAACTGGTCCTCGTGCGATAGCGGCGGGCGGCCGAGATAGCGGGTCTGGACCCGGGCGCTGGAGAGGTGGCTGGTCGGGACGTGGTAGTTGTCCGAGCAGTTGTCGACCAGCGTCTTCCAATTGACCGGCTCGAGCCATTTCATCGGGCCCAGCGCCTGCATGCCGCCGTCGCGCCGATTGAACACGGTGTCGAGATACCAGCGCGCGTCGCCCAGATAGGCCTCGAGGCTCGCGGCGTCCTTGGCCCAGGTCGCGAAGACGATGCCCGCATAGGTCTCGACGCGGGCCTCGATCAGACCGAGGGACGGCCTGTCGAGAGCGTCGTAATAGGCTTGCGCCTCGCCGGGGACGTGTTCGAGGGCGCCGTCGTTGCGGTAGGTCCAGCCGTGATAAGTGCACATGAAGCGCTTGGCGTTACCGTCGTCAACGCGGACCACGCGGTTGCCGCGGTGGCGGCACATGTTTAGCAGCGCGTGGAGCCGGCCCTGCCCGTCGCGGGTCAGGATGACCGGGTCTTCGCCCATATAGGTGTGGAAGAAATCGTCGGCCGCGGGCACCAGGCTCTCGTGCCCGATCATCAGCCAGGCGCGCCCGAAGATCTTCTCCATCTCGTCGTCATAGATCGCCTGCTCGCTGAAGATGCGGCGGTCGAGCTTGCCGGTGGCGGGGTCGATGACGGCGTATTTCCGAGCGGTACCCATACCCGGATCCTCCCTCTCGCGGTCATCATAGCCGGAGCCGAGACGGATCATCACGGGGTTTCAGCGTGCTATGATCCGTGACCTTTTCTGTTCGCCTCTGGAGGTTGCGATGCCCGAACCCGAACGCATCGATCGGCGCCGGGCGGCACTGATCGCCTACGACGTTTGCCGGCGCGCGCTAACCCCGTCGGATCCCGCACGGAGGGTTGCGATGCGCCCCGTGCTCGACGCATGGGTGCAGATGATCGCGGCCGCGCGGGCAGCGGGCGTGCCGGTCATCTATACGACGCCGGTCAGCCGCTCCGATGGCGCCGACGTCGTCATGCTGCAGACCGACCTTTCGGCGGAGTCCGGCGTGCCACCGCTCACCAACGCTGTCGAGGGCACGGCAGAAGCCGGCTTCCCCGACGAAATCGCACCGCGGCCCGAGGATTACGTCTTCCTCAAGCGCCGGCCGAGCGCCTTCTATGGGACGGGCGTCGCCGAGCTGCTGCACATGCTGCGGCGTGACACGATCATCATCGGCGGCGGCGCCACCAATCGCGGCGTCGAGACGAGTGTGCGCGAGGCCTTCAACCTCGACCTTGCGTCGATCGTGGTGCGCGAATGCTGCTGGAGCGGCGACCCGGCCGCCCACGCCTACAGCCTCGACAAGGCGATGAAAATGTACGCGCGCATCCGAACCCTCGACGAGGTCGCGGCGATGCTGCGGGAATGAGGGATCGGCCCACGAGTTGTACAAAACTGCACGCGAAAATCGGGGAGTGCACAACGAAACATCGCCCTGGTCGGCGGGCTTCCGATCGTAGTTGACGAGCTGACACGGAGCCTGGCCCTAAATGAGCCTGGCCCTGAATACTGCGTTTGATTTGGCTCGGCACGAACGGCTCAGCGCTTATGCCGGTGCACGACGGGGGCCGCAGCATATCGGCCGCGGCGCGCCGGTGACCGTGCGATCAAGCCAGCAACGGTGGGCGTCGATCCTTCCATGGCTGGGCTGTCTCGATCTGGGCGGCCAGACGGAAGATCGTCGCCTCATCGCCGAATGGCGCAACGATCTGCACGCCGACCGGCAGCCCCTGCGCGCTCCAGTGCAGCGGCAGGTTCGCCGCCGGGTTGCCGGATGCGTTGAACAGCGAGGTAAATCCGATCGAACGATAGAGCGCCGAAAAGTATGCGTTCCTATCGCTTGTCGACAGCGACAGCACGCCGATCGGCCAGGGCGGCGAGCACATCGTCGGCGTCAGCAGAATGTCGTAGCCGGCGAAGAACCGCGCCACCACGCGCCCGACGGCATGGATCGTCGTGACCGACCGCGCATAGTCGGCCGCCGTGCAGCCACGCCCGATTTCTACGATTGACCAGGTCAGCGGCTCCACATCGGAGGCTTCCAGCGTCGTACCGACCGCCGTCGCCCGCGCCTCCAGGGTCGCCAGCACGTTGGCCGCCACCAGCGTCCGCGTCGCCGCGCGGAAGGCGGCCGTGTCGAACTCCGGCCGCCCGATCGCGACATGGTGCCCGAGGCTCTCGCAGAGCCGCGCCGCATCTTCCGCCGCCTGCCGGCACTCGGCGTCGACCGGCTCATCGTTCCACGGCGTCACGCACAGCGCGATCCGCAGCTGGCCCGGCGGGCGCTCGACCTCGTCGACGAACCGCCCGGCCGGAGGCGGCGCCCAGTAGGGATCGCCGATATCGGGTCCGGCGCTCGCGTCCAGCAGGGCCGCACTGTCGCGCACGCTGATGCTGACGCAATGTGCGACCGCCTGGCCGCCCCACCCCTCGCCGACATCGGGCCCGGAGGGATTGCGGGCCCGGGTTGTCTTGAGCCCGAACAGGCCGCAAGCCGAGGCCGGGATGCGGATCGACCCGCCGCCATCGGTCGCGTGCGCGATCGGCAGGATGCGCGCCGCCACCGCCGCTGCCGACCCGCCGGAAGAGCCCCCGGCGCTGTAGCCCAGGTTCCACGGATTGCGGCACGGGCCATACATCGCCGGTTCCGTCGACGGCGCCAACCCCATCTCCGGCGAGGCCGACTTGCCGAAGACGTTCAACCCCGCCGCGCGATAGCGCGCGACCAGGGTGCTGTCATGGTCGGCGACGAAATCGGCCCAAAGCTTGCCGGAGCCCGAGGTCCGCGTGCCGGTCAGCTGCGCCCCGAGATCCTTGAGCAGGAACGGCACCCCGGATAACGGGCCGGCCGGCAACCCGCTGCGCGCCGCCGCCCGCGCCTGCTCGTAGAGCGGTATCGTAATCGCGTTGATGCTGGGCTGCCAGCGTTCGGCCCGCTCGATCGCCGCCTCCAACACGTCGGCCGCCGACACCTCGCCGCCGGCGATCAATGCCGCCAGCCCCGTCGCGTCGTACGTCTCGTATTCGATGAAACCGGCCATGACCTCGCCCCCGCGCTTTTCGGGAGCAACACCTTACCACAGCACCGCTCCTGCCCGTGCCGCGTCTGCAGGTGAGCCCTTGCCGCCGGGTTCTATGCGGTTGTTGTTTTCGTCCCCTGATGGCTGTGCGGATTCGGTTGATATGCAGAGCCGAATTCGTTGATCCGCAGGTCACGAAGTTCATCCCTAACCAGTTGATCGCATAAGTTATTTTCGACGGCGGACCGGGTGTTTCGGGGGTGCACGCGCGATTTACGTTGTATTTATGCGCTCGCTCCCGCCACCTAGCCCGGCTGGGCTTTCCGGAAGCTCGACAGGCTCTGGCGCTGCTGCCCCGCCGCGTCGAAATTGCCGGGATCGAGCCAGCGCTCGAATGCCGTCTTGAGCACGGGCCATTCGCTGTCGAGGATCGAGAACCAGCAGGTGTCGCGGTTGCGCCCTTTGTAGACCGTGGCCTGGCGGAACATTCCTTCGTAGCGAAACCCCAGGCGCTGTGCGGCAGCGCGCGAGGGTGCGTTGAGCGAATCGCATTTCCACTCGTAGCGGCGATAGCCGAGCTCGTCGAAGACCCGGCGCATCATCAGATACATCGCCTCGGTGGCGGCCGGCGTGCGCTGCAAGGGTGGGGCATAGTTGATGCCGCCGACCTCGATGACCCCCGCCGCAGGGTCGATGCGCATCAGGCTGGCGACGCCGACGGCGCGCTCGCTGCGGCGCTCGACGATGGTGTGGACGAGCGGGTCGTCGCCGAGGCACGCGCGCTCCAAATAGGCGCGGTAGTCCTCAAAGCGCGCGTATGGGCCATGGGGCAGATAGGTCCAGTTGCGCCCCTCTTTGTCGAGCAGGTAGGCGGCCTGAAGATCGGCGGCGTGGCGGGCCGGGTCGAGGGGCTCGACGGTGCAGAAACGCCCCTCCATCCCCGTGCGCGGCGGCCGCGGCCGCGCCGTCCACTCGGGCAGCGGGGAGCCGATCGGCTGCCCCAGATGATTGACATGCTCGGCCATCTCCGAGCCCTCCCCGCTATACCGTGATCGTGCCTTCGAGATAGAGCACGGCGCGACCGGCGAGCGTGACGCGGTCTTCCCGCAGCGTGCAAACGAGGTCGCCGACACGCGCCGAGATCTGCCGCGCCCGCAGCTGCCGCTTGCCGAGCCGACCCGCCCAATAGGGGGTCAGCACGCAATGCGCCGATCCCGTCGCCGGGTCCTCGTCGACGCCGTAATTCGGCGCGAAGTAGCGCGAGACAAAATCGATGTCACCGTCACCGGGTGCCGTGGCGATCGCATTCGCCCCCGGCACCTGCCGCATCGCGGCGAAATCCGGTCTAAGTGCCGCCACGTCCGCGGCGGCCTCGTAGACGGCGAGCGTACGGCCGCGCGCGACAAAGCTCTGCGCCGGTGCCTCGCCGAGTGCGGCGAGGATCCGCGGATCGGCCGGTTCCCGCTCGGGCGGCCAAGCCGGGAAGTCCATCGCCAAGAGATCGCCGTCGCGGGTCACCTCGAGCCGCCCGGCCTTCAACGTGTCGAACCTGACCGAACGGCGGTCGGGCGTCAGGATATGGGTCACGACATAGCCCGAGGCGAGTGTCGCATGGCCGCAGAGCTCGACCTCGACGGTCGGCGTGAACCAGCGCAGCAGATAGCCCTCGCCCTGCGCTACGAAGAAGGCGGTCTCGGCGAGGTTGTTCTCGGCAGCGATCGCCTGCATCGTCGTCTCCGGCAGCCATTCCGTGAGCGGGCACACCGCTGCCGGATTGCCGCCGAACAAGCGGCCGGTGAACGCGTCGACCTGATAAAGCGGAATGCGCATGACGAGCCTCTCGGGTTATCGACTATCCCGCATCCTGACGGCTCTCGGGGTGCCGAGCAAACGGAGGAACGCATGAAGGCCGCAATTATGGTTCCCGGTGCAGATGGCGGTCGCTGGGACGTCCGCGATGTGCAGAGACCGGTCGTCACGCCGGGTCACGTCCTGGTCCACGTTCACGCATCGTCGCTGAACCGGGCGGAATTCCGCCGGCTCCATACGGTGCGCGTTCGACCCGGCGAGACCGCGCCCGAGGCGCGCACCGGCGGTGGCGACGCCGCCGGCGAGGTGGTAGAGATCGGCCGCGACGTGAGCGGCATCAAGCCCGGTGACCGTGTCATGGGGCGATGCGCCGGCGGGTTCGCCGAGTTCGCCCTGTTGGACGCGCGCGAGGTGATCCCCGCTCCGGAACGGCTGTCATGGGAAGAGGCCGCCTGCATCCCGATCGTCTTCGTCGTGGTCCACGACGCTCTGTTCGTAAGCGGTCAGCTCCGAGCGGGCGAAACCGTGCTGGTGACGGCCGCACCCTCCGGGGTCGGGGTCGCAACCCTCCTCTTGGCGAAACACCTCGGCGCCAAGGTTATCGGCACTTCACGTTCGGCGGCAAAGCTCGAACGGCTCAAAGCTCATGGGCTGGATGTCGCCATCGTCACCGGCAGCCAGGGCTTTGGCGAAGCGATCTCCCCGGTGATCGGCGAGGGTCGTGTCGATATGGTCGTGGACAATATCGGCGCCGACGTTTTGGCGCCCTGCCTCAAAGCGCTCGCCGTCGGGGGGCGGTTCGCGACCATTGGCCGGATGAGCAGTGTGACCAAAGGCGAGCTCGATGTCGATTTGCTCGCCGAGCGGCGCCTGCATCTTTACGGCGTCAGCAACCGACTGCGCACGTCGGCGCAGCGCGCCGAATCGGCTCGGCGATTTGCCGCCGACCTGTTGCCTGCGCTAGGCGACGGCAGGCTGCGGCCGGTTATCGACCGCTGCTTTCCGCTCGATCAGATCGCCGCTGCCGGCGCCTGGCTGGAGGCCGACAAACATGTCGGCAAGGTCGTGATCCGGATCTGACTGCTGCTCTTCGCGCACCCATCCGGAGCGGCCGGCGAAACCCGTTGCGGGGGAAGCGATTTGGGGTTAACCCGTGAACTTCAAAGTTCCGCAAGCGGTGTCGGTTCTCGGATGGCGGGTAATCTCGTGCAGGGCGCGGTCTTCACCGTGATGGTGGTGCGCGCGGGCATGCTGCGCGATCCCGCCTTCGAGCCCGAGCTCGCCGAGCAGATCCGGCGCAGTCCGCGGTTCTTTCTGAATGCCCCGGTGGTGCTGGATTTAAAGGACGCGGCCGAGTTTACCGACAAAGAGGAGTTCGCCGAGGCAAAGGAGATCCTGCACCGCCACACGCTGACCCTGATCGGCGTCCAGAATGTGACGCCGGCGCAACTCCTGGCTGCGGCCGGCGCCGGGCTCGCCAGCTTTCCCCCGAACGCGCCGCAGCCGAGTCGGAGCCCGCCCCGCGCGCCCACCCGAAGCGTACCCTCACCGCCCGCGGCTGCAGTCAAGACCCGGCTGGTGACCCAGCCGGTTCGCTCGGGCACTCAGATCTATGCGCGCGGCGCCGATCTCGTCGTCACCGCCGCGGTCAGCCCGGGAGCAGAGATCATCGCCGACGGCAATATCCACGTCTATGGCGCGCTGCGCGGCCGCGCCCTCGCCGGCGCCGGCGGCGACGTCGATGCGCGAATCTTCTGCAGCCGGCTCGAGGCCGAGCTGGTCAGCATTGCCGGTCGCTATCTCGTCAGCGAGCAGCTCCCCGCGGAACAGCATGGTTTTCCGGTGCAGATCGCGCTCGTTGATGAGCGGTTGACCGTCACGCGAAATTGACGCTCATCATCAGGGCGGCGCCGGGCGGCTGGACCCATAACGGGCCGATCGGGTCTTCGTCTGCCGGCGGAAAAGAGGAGGTCTTTTTGGCAGGCAAAGTAATCGTGCTCACTTCCGGCAAAGGAGGTGTCGGTAAGACGACCTCTGCCGCGGCGATCGCCGCCGGACTGGCATTGCGCGGCCACCGGACGGTCGTCATCGATTTCGATGTCGGGTTGCGCAACCTCGATCTGATCATGGGGTGCGAACGCCGCGTCGTCTTCGATTTCATCAATGTGATCAACGGCGATGCCAAGCTCAATCAGGCGCTGATCAAGGACAAGCGCAACGACAGCCTCTACATCTTCCCGACCTCGCAGACGCGGGACAAGGACGCGTTGAAGCGCGACGGGGTCGAGCGGGTGCTCGAGGAGCTGAAGGACAGCTTCGACTACATCGTCTGCGACAGCCCGGCCGGGATCGAGCACGGCGCGCTCACCGCAATGTATTTCGCCGACAGCGCGATCATCGTCACCAACCCCGAGGTTTCCTCGGTACGTGACAGCGACCGGATTATCGGTCTGCTCGCCTCGAAATCGCGCCGAGCCGAATTCAACTTGGAGCCGGTCGCCGTCCACTTGCTGCTGAGCCGCTATTCGCCGGAGCGGGTGCGCAAAGGCGAGATGCTGACCGTCGAGGACGTCAAGGAGATCCTGTCGATCCCGCTGCTCGGGGTCATCCCCGAATCGGAGTCGGTGTTGCGCGCTTCGAACACCGGGACCCCGGTCGTGTTCGACGAGGAAAGCCCGGCCGGCCGCGCATATCATGACGCGGTCGCACGTTTTCTCGGCGAGCAGCGCGAGCTGCGGTTTCTTCAGCCCGAGCGCCGAAGCTTGTTCCGCGCCCTGTTCGGTAGGGCCTGATGCGCCTCCTCAATCTGCTCTTTCCGGAGCGCCGGACCAGCGCGGTGATTGCGCGCGAACGGCTGAAGATCGTTCTTGCCCACGAGCGGGCGAGCCGCGATGCCCCGGATTTTTTGCCGGTGCTGCAAAAGGAGCTGCTCGACGTCATCGGCCGTTATGTCGAAATCCGCAGCGACATGATCCGGGTCAATCTCGGCAGATCGGGCGACACCTCGCTGCTCGAGATCAATGTCGAAATCGACGGCGCCAGAATCTCGCCAGCCAAGAACGGCGCTGCCGGGGACGGCAAGACGGCGACAAGAATCGAACCCGGTGCTGCGGCACCTTGGGTCAAGCCGAGCTGACGCACCGGGACCCGGCTATTTGCGGCCGCAGCGCCTCGGCGCGGCTCGTTCCCACTCCTCCCTGACCAGGGGGTCATCTTCGCAAAAGAGCCGGTGGCTGCGTTCGGCTTCGTATTGCACCGCGGGTGCGAGCCGCGAGAAGGCCCAGGCCGCGGCGGCACGGACGAGCGGCGAGGCGTCATCGAGGCAGCGCCGCGCAGCGGCGAGGAGCGGCACGTCGCCAGGATCCGCGTTGCCGATCGCGATCAGCACGTTGCGGACGAACCGGTCGCGTCCGGTGCGCTTGATCGCCGTCCCGGCGAAGAGCCTGCGGAACGCCGCATCGTCGAGCTCGGCGAGTGCCGCCAGGCGCGGGGCCGTCAGCTCCTCGCGCGGCAGAAAGTCGGGTTCCCGCGCGGCTTGGGCGAATTTGTTCCATGGGCAGACCGCGAGACAGTCGTCGCAACCAAAAATCCGATTGCCGATCAACGGGCGCAGCTCGACCGGGATCATCCCCTTGTGCTCGATCGTCAAATACGAGATGCAGCGCCGGGCATCGAGCCGATAGGCTGCGGGGAACGCCGCGGTCGGGCAGGCATCGAGGCAGCGCCGGCAGGAACCGCAGTGGTCGGCCTCCGGAGTGTCGGGTTCCAGCGCCAGGCTCAGATAGATCTCGCCGAGAAAGAGCCACGAACCGAACTCGCGCGACACCAGGTTGGTGTGCTTGCCTTGCCAGCCGAGCCCGGCTTCTTGGGCCAGTGGCTTTTCCATGACCG
>Ga0307479_10007042_pt1 | contig 10360 bp, 10 predicted proteins | sample atmos_gasesECM4C_FD_203743 | JGI IMG/M metagenome (GOLD analysis project Ga0307479, IMG submission 203743) | Hardwood forest soil microbial communities from Morgan-Monroe State Forest, Indiana, United States - atmos_gasesECM4C_515 | ecosystem: Environmental > Terrestrial > Soil > Temperate...
ACGGCATGAAAGTGGCGCTCGCCTCGCGCAAGCCCCAGAAGCTCGATGCTCTCGCGCGGGAGATCGGCGCCCGCCACTATGCCTGCGACGCCAGCAGCCGTTCCGATGTGCCGGCTTTGTTCAAATCGGTGACCACCGATCTCGGCCCGCCCGATTTGGTGGTCTACAACCCCAGCTATCGCACCCGCGGACCGCTGATCGAGCTCGATCCCGTCGAGGTCGAGAAAGCCCTTATGGTGACCTGCTACGGCGGGTTCCTGGTGGGCCAGGCCGCGGCGCGCCAGATGCTGGAGCGCGGCCACGGCTCGATCCTGTTCACGGGGGCCTCGGCGAGCGTCAAGGGCTATGCGCAATCGGCGCCGTTCGCCATGGGCAAGTTCGGCCTGCGCGGGCTCGCGCAAAGCATGGCGCGCGAGCTGCAGCCCAAGAACATCCATGTCGCGCATTTCGTGATCGACGGCGGGATCCGCCAGCAGAGCGATCCGCGAGGCCCTCAGCGTGGCGCCGACGGCATGCTGGAGCCCGATGCGATCGCCGAGACCTACCTCCACATCCATCGCCAGCACCGCAGCGCCTGGACCTGGGAGGTCGAGCTCCGGCCGTGGGTGGAGACGTTCTAGCCATCAAGAGCCCGGCGAAATTGGTTCCGCTGCTGGAAACGTGGTAAACCGCCGCTCCCTGGGGGCGGCGACAAGCCAGCGGCGTGAATGGATCTTTCGGTGGTGATACCCGCGCGCAATGAGGCGCCCAATGTGGCGCCGCTGGTGGCGGAAATCCGGCGCGCGCTCGAGGGACGGGTCGATTACGAGATTGTCTACGTCGACGATGGCAGCGGAGACGCGACCGCCGCCGAGATCCGGCGCGTGGCCGGGGCATCCCCGAGGCTCCGCCTGGTCCGCCATCAAGGCAGCTGCGGACAAAGCATGGCGATCCTGACCGGCGTCAAGGCGGCGCGGGCGGGCTGGATCGCCACCCTCGACGCCGATGGCCAGAACGATCCCGCCGACATCCCGGCGCTCTGGGAGATCGCGCGCGCGGCGCCGGCGTCGCCGCCGCTGATGGTGGCGGGCCAGCGCCGGAAGCGCCGCGACACCTGGTCGAAACGTGCGGCCTCGCGCGGGGCGAACGCGATCCGTCGGGCGCTGCTGGGCGACGGCACCCCCGATACCGGCTGCGGGCTGAAACTGTTCCGGCGCGATTTCTTCCTGGAGCTGCCGCGCTTCGATCACATGCACCGCTTCCTGCCGGCTTTGGCCATGCGCCAGGGCGGCACGGTCATCTCGGTGCCGGTGAACCACCGGCCGCGCGAGCGCGGCCAGTCGAACTACGGCGTCTTCGACCGGCTTTGGGTGGGTATCGCCGACCTCCTCGGCGTCATGTGGCTGATGCGGCGCGCGAAGACCCCGGTCGTCCTCGAAGAGCCGCCCATTCCATGACGCCCGAGGCTGCGCCGTCGCCCCTATCGGCCCTGCGGACGACCGGCCGCGTCCTTGTCGCGGGACTCGTCCTGCTGGGGATGGCGCTGGTTCTCACTCACCGCAGCGCGCTCAACCCGGTGGAGATCAAGTCCGCGATCGGCGGGACACCGTTGGCGCCCGCGATCTTCGTGCTGGGTCACGTCGCCGCGAGCTTGCTCTTCGTGCCGCGCACCCTGCTGGCGGTGGTCGCGGGGCTGCTGTTCGGCAGCCTCGGCGGCATCGCCTGGGCGACGGTCGGGAGCACGCTCGGCTCGCTGGCGGGATTCCTGCTCGCCCGCTACGTGAACGGCGGCCTGGTCGAGCCGGAGAGACTGCCGAAGCTCGGGCCGCTGCTGGTCAAGGCGGAGGCCGGTGGCTGGCGCGCCGTGGCGATGATCCGGCTCATTCCGGTGATCCCGCACCCCGTCACGAATTACGGGCTGGGGCTCACGCGTCTATCGCTCTCGAGCTATATCTGGGGGAGTCTCGTCGGGCAGCTCCCGATGACGCTGGCCTACGTCGAATTCGGCGCCGCCGGCAACGAGGCGCTCTCCGGGAGCGCCAACTGGCTGCTGCCCAGTCTGCTGGGGCTCGCGGTGCTCCTGGTCTCGTTCGTTCTGCCGAAGCTCATCGGCAGCAAGAGCTGACGTCGGGCGGGCGGGAGCACCAGCCTCCCGGCCGGTATCTTTCCCTCCAGCTTCCGAGGCGATGCCATGGCGGACGCGACCTCATCCAAACGGCGCTTGGTCCGGATGGACCTGACCCTGGCGCTGCTGACTTTCGTGTCCAGCATCATGGACGTGCTGAGTTTCCTCGCGCTCACCAACGTGTTCGCCTCCGGAATGACCGGCAATACCGCGTTGCTCGGCATCGCCGCGGGGCAAGGGCAGATACTCACCGCCTCTCATCCGGCAGCCGCGCTCGCCGGCTTCGTTCTGGGCGTGGCGTGCGGCACGCTCTTGTCGAGGAGAGCGAGCCATCGGGTCGGGCTCATGGGCCTCTTGGGTCTGGAGGCCCTCTGCCTCGGCGCTTTCTGCGCGCTCTGGTTCGCCTTCGAGCATCCGGCCGCGGGCGCGGCTGTCTACTTCCTGATCGCGCTCTCGGCCACGGGCATGGGGATTCAGGCCGTGGCCGCACGCCGGATCAACGTGCCGGGCATTCCGACCGTCGTGTTCACGACCACGCTCACGAACATCGTCATGGCCGCGACGGATGCGGTCGCGCGGCGGGCACCGCTGTCGTTCGATACCAAGCGGATGATCGGCCTGTTCGCGATCTATATCGTGGGAGCGACGCTCGCGGGGGCGCTGGCCTCGCGCCATCTGGAGGTGCTGGCCGTCCTGCCGCTCATCGCCGTGCTGTCAGCGCTCGCGATCGAATATGGCGGCAACGGGCAGGGTCAACCCGGCTGAGCCCTTAGACTAGGTCATGAACTCATAAACGCGCCTTGCCGCCGCTTGGCAGAGGTCGGCTTTGGAACCGTAGGCGGCCCTTCTTTCGGTGCATGTGGCTCTTCCGAGACGTGCCATAAGCGGAAATTCTGAGCACGCCTGCTAGGCACTGTGGGCCATCGTGAACGTCGATCACGCGGTTGCAGGCTGACCGCGCTCAGGTGGGCCCGCGATTGCAGAGAGAGGCTCATGATATCGATTGGACTGCTGGCGCGACCGGTTGCGGTGCTTTGAGGGATGCCTTGTGTTCGCTGGCGGCCGCCAAGCGGGTCATCGCCGGTGGCCTACCCAGAAGAAGGCTTAGTGTCTGGTTTGGGTTCTTTCCCACCAGAAAATAGCCCCCGGCAACATCGTTGTGGTCGTTTGGCAGTCCCACCAGGGGCGACATCAATTCGAAAGTGAGAAACGGAGTGCCGTGCTTGGCGTACCGCGTAACTTATGCGGATCGAGAACGCTATGGGAGTCCGGTCGATGATGTCGACTTTTCTCGCTCTGCACGACCTCGCTGCTCAGCGCGGCGAGGGCTTGCGTCCCGAGTTGCTTAGGCTGCTGGAACGCTCCCGGAGCCGGGTAGAGGGCGACCAAGCTAATGCCTCCTCAGAGGAGACGAAGAACTATTCCACGCCTGAGTTCGCCGCCCCAATACCGCCACGTTGAACGAGGGCGTCCACGCGCGACGCGCGATCGATTCAGAAGCACGAAGCGGAGTGCCTCGATGCGCGCGCCTCAATAAAGATCTCGAGGAGAACAGTTGGGCGCAAGGACTGAGTGTCAGAGTGTCCGAAGTACACCGATATCCGATCGCGCTCTAGACTAGCTAACTCGAAATCGCACAGGTGGATCATGGAAGAAAAAGGTAAAACCGACGTGCTAACCTTTGGCACGGGCAACAGCTCTCTTGGAAAATTTCTTGTCGCCAGCAGCGACAAGGGGATTTGCGCCATTCTTTTTGGCGATACCAAGGATGTTCTCTTCGAAGAATTAAGGCGCGAGTTTCCCGACGCGACCTGCGTAGGTGGGGGCGACGAATACGGCAACGTTATCGGTGCAGTCGGTTACTTGATTGAGCACCCGGAGTCGGAATTTCAGCTTCCGCTCGACACAGCGGGGGGAGACTTTGAGCAACTCACACGGGCGGCCATCAGGACAATTTGCGCCGGCAAGACGGTAAGTCATGCAGAGATCGCCAGAATGATTGGTGCCTCTTCAGAGTCCGCGCGTTACGTCGCAGACGTCTGCGCCAAGAACACCATTGCCGTGGCTGTTCCTTGCCATCGTGTCGAGGAAGCGGATGGTGTGGGACCGCAATACCGCTGGGGGGAGCGTATAAGGCGCGCCCTCCTTATACGAGAGAAAGCATATCTGCCAAAATCGCCCTGGGTGGGGTTTCCATGAAGCCTGCCGCTCGGTGTCAATCGAGCGGCGCCGATATCAAAGCCCACCCTGTCGTTGGCGATCCCGACCGGGCGTGGGTAGAGCGGAGCACTGAGAGGGCCAGACGGTGCGTCGGTATCGGCCATTACAAGCGCCTTCCCCGGATCGTAATGCAGGCGGCCCGATGCTCTCGGGTGTTGATGTGGTCTCCGAAGCTTTCCCGGGTTCGGCGTTTGGTGGTTAGGCATCCTGATTAGATGCGGTCCAGGTCATCTATAGTGCGCTCCGGAATGTCAAATTGATCCGCATGCGACCGAGCGTTTCGTGTTCGCCGTTCCTCAACGCCGGCACGCCGTGGTAGCGGAGGCGCGATGGACCGCCCCAGACTGCGACGTCACCATGCCGCAGTGCGAACTTATGCACGGGGTCGGTGCGCCTTAGGCCGCCGAACTGGAATGTGGTTGGCAGGCCCAGCGACACCGACACAATCGGGTTGGAGAAATCGCGCTCGTTCTTGTCCTGATGCAGCGACAGGCGGGCGCCGGGCTCATAGCGGTTGATCAGGCAGGCGTCCGGTACGAAGTTGGAATAGCCCGCTTCGGTGGCCGCAGTGATGGCGAGATCAAGAAAGCAGAGTGGCAGCGCCGGCCACGGCTGGCCGCTTTCCGGATCATTGCGGTCGTACCGATAGCCGGCTCGGTCAGTGACCCAGCCGGCCGTCCCGCAATTCGTCATTGCCACCGACATGACGTAACCACCCGGTGTCGTCATGTGCCGGAACGGCGCCTGGGCGGTGATGGCTTGGAGTGCAGCCAGAACATCCCTCTGAAACAAGAGAGCCTTTCCGCGCAGTAAGAGAGCGCCTTCGGCCATGGATTCAGGTGGCGGACCAGACGATTCGACGGCGCTAGAGAGGTCACTCATGAACAGACCGTCGGCAAGATAGCTCTTCGGCGGTGGCTGCGGATCCCCTGACTCGTCCAGGCATAGTACGCAACCATGAAAATGAAGATCGCAACTGCGATGACGGGATGCACAAACCATCCGAGCACCGCAGCCACGACATAGAGGAGGACGCCCATCGCCGGCCGTATCAGTTGGGTGGCGAACATGTCCGGTGCCACATTCGCTTTCACGAGATTCGGATGGCGGTGCAGGTGCCGAAACAACGGCAACCAGGCTGCTGACATCAGCCCGGCGATCAAGGCGTAAAGGACCACTGCAGCTTTTTGATCCATGAGATTGCCGTCCCGGAAGGCGCTCGCCAATACGCCGGTCGGAAACGGAATCAGCGCCGCTGTACCGAGAACACCGAGATTAATCCAATTTAGGGGCAAATCCACTTTGCAGAGGCGTTCAAACAGATAGTGATGATTGAGCCATACGACTCCCACGTAGAGGAAAGCAACCGCGTAAGAGAGGTAGGAGGGCCATTCAGCCAAGAGTTCTTCCGCCAATTTCCCTGGTGCCGCTCTGGGACGATGAATCTCAAGGACAAGCAGGGTAATGATGATGGCAAAAACCCCATCACAGAGAGCTTCTAGGCGAGTGGTCTCAAGAAGGCTCGATTCTTGATCCCGCGGGCGTATCAACGCAGCCCTTTCGGCCATCACTTCACATGGCTGATTTAGGGGTTCGTCTTCGACAAGCAGGATGTTCATGATGATGCGAACTCTGTCATGAAGTTTCGAGTGTTGAGTGGAGCACCGGCCGATAGCCCGCGCGAAATGGACGGGTCGTGAATTCCGAGGCGCTCCGTAGAGCAAGCCGGCGCGATGCGATGGCCGGTGCAGTTTGTTGAGATAGGCCGCTGCCAATAGGCCGTGGCTGCTCTGTCAATGCCCCCTGGCTGCTTCCCGATTGAGCAGCACGCGCTTGCGTTCCACGCCCCAGGCATAGCCTGACGGCGAACCATCTTTCTTCACCACTCGGTGGCACGGGATCGCGACGGCGAGATTGTTTGCGGCGCAGGCGCCAGCGACGGCTCGGACTGCCTTGGGTGCTCCGATCCGGCGAGCGATCTCCGCATAGGAGATCGTCTGGCCGACCGGGGTATCTTGAAGGGCGTGCCAAACCCGCTGCTGAAAAGCAGTGCCGCGCACGTCCAGCGGCAGTTCGAGACCGAGGGCCGGCGCTTCGACAAAGCCGACGACGCGCGCCACGACGGCCTCGTAGTCTTCGTCGGCCCCAATCAGATGAGCCTTGGGGAAACGATCCTGAAGATTGCGGACCAGCTCGTCGGGGTCGTCGCCGAGAAGAATTGACGCCACACCCTTCTTGCTCGAGGCAACCAGAATTGCGCCAAGCGACGTTTCGCCGACAGCGAACCGAATCTCCTCGTTCGCTCCGCCAGAGCGGTATTGGCTCGGTCTCATTCCCAGCATGTCGGTGGATTTCTCATAGAAACGTCCGCTCGAATTGAAGCCGGCGTCGTAGATCGCCTCGGTGATGCTGTCGCCGCGCTCCAAGCCTTGCCGGACCTTTGCCGCGCGGTGAGCCGCGGCATAACCCTTCGGCGTCAGCCCCGTAGTCGCCTTGAATATGCGATGGAAATAACTGGCGCTGCGACCGACGGCCTCGGCCAGATCGTTCAGGGACGGCTCTTCCTCGCTCTCCTCGATCAGGCGACACGCTTTCGTAACGATCGCAGCATTCTCGGCTTCGATAGAATCGCCGTCTGGATTGCAGCGCTTGCACGGGCGGAAGCCAGTCGCTTTTGCGGCTTCTAGCGTGTCGTGAATTTGAACGTTCTTGGGGTTCGCGGTCCGCGACGGACATGAAAGCCGGCAATACACACCGGTCGTTACTACTGAATACCAGAGGTGTCCGTCCGAAGTTCGGTCGCGGGCGACGATCCGGGCCCACCGCGGGTCATCGGCTACCGTTGGCTGAGCGAATTTCTGCTGCTTTTCGAGCTTCGTAATCATGTCGAACCATTCCGTCAGATGTGATGTGGAGCGATCATGCCGGCCAGGATGGGCCTGACACACCCCGACTCTTGCCTTCAAATTCGATTGCGTCCGACCCTTGCGAAAACAATCGCTTATGGGGGGTGGGCAATCGCTCGACCAATCGATTCTTGGGCGGTTGTGGACCGTGTGCGGTCATGCCCGTGCAGCGAGCGGGATCTCTTGCCGGAGCGGCGCCTTAAATAGGGTCCCAGAAATCGCAGGCCCGCGGCGCTCCGTTTATTGCTGCGAAATTTCGTTATTTGAGAAGATCCACCGGAGACCGACGACACTCGCACGGCTTGCGGCAGAAATAAGTAAGGCTCGCACCGGAAGGTGCGAGCCTCTTTGATTGAAGAGGATCCGCCGTCCGAGACAACTGAACGACGCCCGACTTCAATCAAACGGCCTCGATCAGGCCGAGTTGGGTGAGCGCCGTGACGCCATCGTCGAGGCCGATTTCCTCGACGATTTTGCCGTCCTTGAGACGCAATATCGTGGTTCCGGTGAAGTGCATTTTCCGGCCGGTCTTGGCGGGCAACGACCCGATGAGGAAGTCGCTGAAGGCTGGCCCGGTGTGGGTTCCGCCGCCTTCCCACTGGCCGACAACATAGTCACCTTCGGCGATTAGGTCCGCAGTGCCCCAGAATTTGAGGTCTGGGAACGCGGCACGGAAGTCGGTCATGAAGGCCTTGATGTCGGCATGACCGCGGCGCGGTTCGTGAAGCGAGTACTTCAGCAGCATTTCCGGAGCGGCGATGGCATCGACGACGGACAAGTTGCATTTCTCGCCCCAGAATTCAGTAAACCACCGTCCGACGACGGCCTTGTTGTCTTCTGTCTTGCTCATTTTGGGTTCCTATCACTTTGTTCGCGAGGACCGTCGATGTCGATCGATGATCTGGGCAAACGATAGTGTTCCCTCAGGAGACCCAAACTCCGATTCTTACCTCGGTATCTGATTCGTTACACCGCGACGAGGGTGACGGTGGAGGAGAAGAGGTCGATGGATTGAGCTACGACATGCATGGCGGTGCCTGGCAATTTCCGCTTTGGGTCTTGGCTGTGTGAAAACCCTTTGGCGAGCCGCTCGAACGTAAGATTGATTCGAACGAACTGCCGCTCGCGCATGAATGATTCGTCGAAGGCCGGAGTTGAATTCTTTTGTTGCGCGACAACCGCTGCTTCCAGCGTTTTTACACGCCCAGGGTCATCAACGGTAATCAGACGACGCCCGCGACAGGTCCGATCAGCCGCAACAAGCAGACATCGGTCGGCCCCGCTCGCAGGTCTCTTCGGTGCCAATAAGAGACGTTTGTGGTTCCGTCGCATTGAGCATCCGATCCCACGCCAAAAAGGGGCGACCCCGAAGGGCCGCCCCGATGGCCAGCGTTGTTGCCACTAGTGTTACCGCCGCTCTGGGTGATCGCGGCGGAAACTTGGGTGAGCTTCGACTTTCTCTACGGCCTTCGGTACATGTTCCGTTAGAGTAATTTCCATCGGCGTCTTGAGGTGCAGCTCACGCTGGGGGTAAGGGAATAAAATGCCGTTGGCACGGAACTTATCCCAGATTCGCAGCAGCACCTCGCTCTTGACATTGCCGACCCCGTTTTTTGGATCGTGAATCCAAATGCGCAGCTCCAGCTCGACTGCACTGTCACCAAATGCCAGTAGCACGCAGGCTGGCGGAGGCTGTGGGAGGACACGCGGCGTCTCGGCCGCCGCGTCGAGGCAGAGAGCACGCGCCTCTCGGACGTCGGCTTCGTAGGAGACGGCAATGGGAATCCTGAGCCGCACCTGATTGCTGCTGTAGGACCAGTTTACCACCTGGTGGGTAATCAGATCTTCATTCGGGATGAGATACTCCGTGTCGTCGCGAGTCACCACGGAGACGTAACGGGCACCTAGGGAGCCGACCCAGCCATAGGTTTGGCCGACCGAGATAACGTCGCCCGGCTTGACCGATCTGTCGAGCAGCAGGATCAACCCACTTATAAAATTGGATATCACCCTCTGCAGGCCGAAACCGACGCCGACACCCACCGCACCGCTGAACACGGCGAAGGCGGTAAGGTCCACGCCGACGCTGGTCAGCGCGATTGCGACAGCGACAATCGTGAAGGTGATTTTGAAGAGTTTGCTGAGCAGCACCTGCAGGGACGGCGTCAAGTTCGGCAGTGTGGTGATGCGGCGCTCGAGCAAGCGCGCCGCCATCGCGGCCAGCCACAGCAACACTGCGAGGGACACCGCGGCTTTGATGATGATCAGCGCCGATATCCGCAAGTTTCCGAAGGTGAGCGCGATCCCGTCAAGCAGGTCGCTGGCAGGCTCAAGCAGATTAAGGATATTGAGTGCGGCGATCGTCCATGCCGCAATTGCAATAAGGCGCGACCACGTAGGATCGCGCACCAGCGTCGTGGTGGCGCGAATGACCACCCATGCCGTAAGTAGGCTAGCGACAATCTTGACGAGCTGGTGTGGCAGCATCGCCTGCGCAGCAATCAGCAACACCAGCCATTGCAGGAGCAGCCAGATTATGGGCAGGGTCAGCGGCTTCAGCGCGGTGGCGACCCGCCGCAATTGCTGCCCATAACGCCAACTCCTGGAAACGCGCTCGAGCAGCAATTGACCCCGTGCGGCACCTTGGCGCGCAACTAACAAGGCAACCCCGACCACGACGATCTGAGCAATGCCGCTCAGACCTAGCGAGACGGCATTCTGAATTAGCCAAGTCCACGCCGCCTCGAGGTAGCTCTCATAGGTCTTCAATACGAGGAGGTCGTTCATGCGTCCTCGCGCATCGGCAGTACCCGTAGCAAATAATGGTAGGCTGAACAGCATTCGGTCCAAGAGCGAGGTGATATGAGCCAGGACCGGTATCTGCCGCAGATTCTGGCGATCCGCATGATGTTTTGCCGCAGCGCAAGAAAGATCTCTGTCTATTTCGCTCGATCTTCGAATAGGTCCACGCAGGACGAGGCTCAGAGTTTGCGCGCCAATGCGGCCCCAGCCTGACAGCATTTCGTTCAGAGCTGGTTTTGCCAGGTGGCGTATAAGATCTCTTTGATCTTTGTGGGGAGCGGACGGTCCTTCCAAGTTGCTAGTTCGATTGCAGTCGCTTGCTTGAAAT
>Ga0307479_10007043_pt1 | contig 10360 bp, 17 predicted proteins | sample atmos_gasesECM4C_FD_203743 | JGI IMG/M metagenome (GOLD analysis project Ga0307479, IMG submission 203743) | Hardwood forest soil microbial communities from Morgan-Monroe State Forest, Indiana, United States - atmos_gasesECM4C_515 | ecosystem: Environmental > Terrestrial > Soil > Temperate...
CCTTTGAAGGTTTCGACTTCGCCATTTTTGGCTTTGTACTCGTTCTCGAGACGCGTCTTTTCAGTGGCAAGCTCGTTTTGCTTCCTGCTGTAATCTTCCTGACGCAGAATCCCCTCTTCGATGTGCTTGAGGGTCTTCTCCCCACCTTTGCCAATGGCGTCTAAGACGACTTGGCGTTGGTCTGCGGGAATCTCTAAATCGGCAATCCACTTATTCAGATCGACTGGCATTTACTTCCTCCATTCCGCCTTCCCATTTCTGGGTTCCGGTCGGGTTCTATTTTTCGCCTCTCCGATATCGCTATCGGCCTCCGGCGCTACGCGGCAAGCATTTGCGGAGAGTTCCCTTGCGGACTCCGCGATTGCTGGCTGAGGTACTTCACCATTTCCGACGTCAGAATGTCTTTGCACTGTCTTGCTGCCTTGCTGAGTTCCGGGTACTGCCTCGCGAGATCGTCAAACTGCTGGTGGAAGTCGCGGATACGCTTGGTGAAATCTTGGTTCTGCTTCTCTTGGTCGGCGTTCTGCTTGGAGGTGTCGTTCGCTCCAACTAAAGAGTCTGGTCCTGCTGGTGCCGCTTGTGGCGCCGCACCTGGCATAGGTCCGAAGCTATCGGTCGGATCAGCCACTAGCGCCTCTTGCCACCCTTACGTCCACGCCCCTTGGCTATCACGTGCTCAAACGGAGAAGCCATCGCTGTCTTGCCACCTTTTCTGCCGCGTCCTTTTCGTGCCATCGCCACTCCTTTGCAGAATAGATGGGAGCGGTGCCTGAGGACATCGCTCCCCGTCGTGCTGCCCCCGCTAAGGGTGAGATCAACTGGGTTCCGCATACCTTGCGCCAACTTTACCCAGGATCACACTCCGACAGGGGAGTGACTAACGCTTTTTGTGTCCGCCCTTTTTACGTCCTCGTCTGCGTGCCATGGCCCCTCCTTTCTTCAGTTATCGGCTTCTTCGCCGAGACCTTCCGCGCGAAAGCGAACTGTGCTTGATGCGATGCGCTTTGCCAGCGACAACTGCGGTTGTTCTTCGCGGGGCTGGAATTCCGTGGAGATGTCTGTAGGCATTCGAGCGTCGTTGTGCTTCCGCGTTCTTGAAATGAATTACTGGCATTACAAAATAAAAAGGGCCACGCTGTTAACGTGGCCCACGAGTAAGAGTTCGGTGGGGCTTGCCCTTTACGGTTCGGATGTTGTGGCTATTACCGTGTCCCTGTCAAGAGTTTTTATTTTGCCGTTACCGGAATGAGTGACATCGTAGTGTTTTGTGCGAATCACAACTGATGAGATCGTGCCCTCTGGAGAGGCGTTTAAGATGATTTGACCGGGTTTCTTCTGTTTCAAAAAGTCGCTTACTACTTGGACAAAGTTCTGATCGCGAAACTCGATCTCTACGATAGTCGTCTTGGTGGAATTGACTGGCATAGGCTATCGCGGAGATTCGGCTACAGTCTGGCGCTGTCCGCCTGATTTTGAACGCATCTCTGGATTTTGTTGTCCGCTCGGTTTGCGTCCCTGCTGTCCCTTCTGCGGAGCGACCTTAGCTTGGAGCTCGACCCACGCTAGCCATCGGCCGAAAATATCTGAAGGTATCGGTCCATCGAGAATCTTACTCAGATTGTGCGGACTCCCGTAATTTGGTAAGTCCATCGCCTCTCCCACTGTCCACGGATCAATCGGGAATCCAGCGCGGAACAGTTGCATGTAGATCATCTTCTTGCTGATCTGCGTCATCTGATGTACGGAGCCGGGTGTTATGTGGAAATAGGTGGAGTTGCAATGCGCCTTAGCACGTTCAACGATGCTCGCCCTCGATTGTTCCTCTGCACGCATTTGCCCTGTCTTGATCCTCGCAAATTCATCTGGTAAGTGGGAAGGTATCGTTGTTCCAGGATCGTAGTCGAAATCCTCTTCGGTTGTTCCGTCTTTTCCTAACACTTGCACGCGCCTACGAATGTCGTGATATTCGAGTGACAGACATTTCCACATTTCTCCGAGATCACGCAGCGCCGCTTCCATGTTCCGGGACATATCCGTAGGGACTGGTCCCGATAGCTCCATTAACTTTTCCATAGCATCGCCGGCTGGAATCTGGCGTGCTTTAGCGATTGCCTGAATGTCGCGAGTCGCTAAAACGTAATGGAGTCCTTCGTCGATCAGCTTCACGAATTCGGGGATGAACGCTGGAACGTCGTAATACTGTGCCGGCAGAACTGGCTTGATCCCTTCACCCATCTGCATGTTTGCTTTGATTCTTTGACCGGCTTGGCGAGTGTTGAGCCGCTGCATCAGACCTTCTGAGATAGTGTTTTCGTCGTACTGCAACGGAGGCTCTAAACGAACAGCACAGGAATCTGCCATGCCTCGCATCAATGCCGTACGTGTCTCTTGTGACGATTCTCCTTCGTGGATCATCGACGCGCCCAGGTAGTTCCACGGCCAGTCGTCAAACTCGAAAGAAACGAGCGGAACTTTTGCGTGCCAGTCGGTATTCGTATCGTCGTAAATAATTCCTTGGTTGGTCCAGATCACTAGGCGCCGAAGCGGATAGAGCAAGCAATCTTCTATCGTCGCCTTGCGGCTCAGCATCCGGCCAGCGCTGTCGTAAATTCCTGCGGGGATGTCTGACTTGTACGCCGGGACTTTGTAATTCCATTTCGTTCCCGGTGCTCCCATCTCTATTTCGCGGTCGCTGTCATTGTATGTGGTGTCCAGAACGTAGGAACGATAGATGTCTACGGTCGGAAACGTCGTCTCATCAGATTCGCGGCCACGTCCCGGCCCGAAGCGATCAAGCACTGGAGATAAGAATTTTTGTACTCGACGAGCGCCTCTGCGTAGCCATGTGGGTGTGCTGCGGTCAGGCGAGAGCTTGTCGATGTGCAGCGGATAGATGGTGCAGGCTTTTGCAAAGGGCACCTCGTCTCTGATAGTAACGATGTACGTAGATTGCAAATCATGGTCATTGCCCATCTGGTAGGGGAATACGTTGCGTGGTCCGTAGGCTTTTAGTGCGATGTCACCGCGTCCGGTAAACCAAAAGTCATTCTTCCAATATGGCGAGACATACCCCTTGCACACCGCCGCGTACTGCAACGCTTTCCTGATGGTGCGATCAGCAAACGTGTTGAGATACCACGCCTGCAACATCTTGTTTTGGACTTGCGCTAGGTGAGCATAATCTGGATTGTCGGTCTTGTAGCCCCACAGCGGCCGCATGTTCGACATCGTGGCCACTTGCTCTCGCATATCGCGCTTCACGATGTTCTGATGGATGCGCGACATATTCTTGAGAGTCTTTTCTGATCCGCGACCCTCGATTATTTCTATGGCTTTGTCGATGTCTTTATAGGAGTGCTGTGATTTTAGGTAACTCTCGGCGTCATCAAGCTGTTCTTTGAAAAATCCTAACTTGGTGTCCTCACGCTCGGAGCGATCAGGGACGAGATACTGTGAGGAGGAACGCGCCATTTAGCGGGACTTCGTAGAACGCTTGCTTTGTTCGTACTTCCGATTGGCTTTGATTGCATTGGCCCTTGCTGTCGCTCGCGCATCCCTTACGGGGAGACGCGCCTGCTTCCTCGTGTGTGAATCTTGCTCACTCTTTGGGGCTGATAGATAAAACTGGTTTGACCACCCCTCTGAAACGCTCCTAGCTCTCTGGCGATTCCGCATTCTATTTCGGGCATATGAGGCTGCCTTACGCGTGTCTACGATGCTATCGCCAATGTCTGCTTGCGCCATGGCTCACCTCATCCGTGCTTTCTCTTCCAATCGGTACGCTCGTCGTTATGCGAATCCCTGTTGCTGCGGTCCATATGAAGTATTTCGGTAAAAAACCCTACATCCAACGGTTTGCGCTTGCGGTTGTTATTCTGCTCCATCGCGAAGCGTGCAAAATCCCTCCCGAAGTTCGACATACTTTGCATCCGGGCTCGCAAGTCGCTTCGGTTACTCTCGCGGACCGCAGAGTAGTGACGCTCCTCGTTCTCCGCGTGTTGCTCAGCTTCGGCCCGTAGGTGGAGATTCACTCGTCTTTCAAATTGTTCGATCTCTCTGATGCTGCGCAGTTCTTTTTTCTCGAACCCCTTGGGCACTGGAGCATCTGTCGCAGCGGGAAACCTTACCGAACCATCGGCGGCAACGTGAACAACAATTGCGGGTACTTCACAATTGCGGGATTCGCACGGAAGGTGCACTTGCTCAGAGGGCTTCTTGCACTTGGGACATGGTTTCTCTAAGGACCATTCTGCGAGCCTGCAACTGATCTCGAATACGCCATGCGTAGGGCAAAGAAAATCGTATTTGGGCAAGTCTACCTCACCAGACCACGTAACTTACTAACACGCCTTCTCCATTGTTGTCTACGTCGATCCAGTAATCGAACAAATTTAGCGCGTCTGGGGCTGAGCTGATCGTCTCATTGTACGTAGGGATCGTGTTCGCCGTTGGCACGGCTAGAATAGCGAATTCTCCGCTAACCCCTTTCATCAGTTTGTCGTTGCCAATGTAGCACTTTCCCGTATTGGTGGGCAGCGCTTCGATCATCACGGCATGACACTTTAGCTGTTTACTGGATACGTGTACCGGCGTGCCAGCTTGCGGCACGGTGATACGGCCAAACGAAGTAGGCATTAGAGATTACTTCCTGAGAACCCACCACCGCCACCTAGTTTAGGTGTGAGCGTTATCTTTATGCCGGTCGGACCGAGAAATCCTATTTCTACTTCTCCGTGACTCAACTTAGTTGCCGACAAGCTAACCGTAGAACTGCCTGCAAGAGCCACAGAAGAAACGAACGTGGCGCGTGCGGAGGCCGAAAGTGTGGCATTGCCGGCTAAGGCTATCGACGTTTTCAGTGTGGCTTTAGCTGAGATCGCTACGCCTGCGTTTCCGCTGAGCGTCGTAGAGCTTTTGAAGGTAGCTTTGGAAGCAACGCTGATGCCTGCCGCTCCAGCAATCGTTTCCGAAGCCACTAGAGTCATATGCGTAGATAACGCCACTGCCACCGCCCCAGTCAGAACTAGATTCACCACGTAGGTTTGTCGCATCCAGCGCGTTTGCGCTTGATTAAGACCTACAGCAAGTGGCATTTAATATCCTAGAGAAAGAGTCACGCTGTAAAGATTGTCCGCTGCGGCGTCAACCGCTTGCAGAGCTGCCGAGAACGTGAGCGTCACGATTCCCAATAGAACGCTAGCAGTGACGGTCGGAGAAGTAGGCCCGGAATTCAAAACTACTGCCATAACCTTTTGGCAACTATTGGTAGGTAATCCTAAAACACCGGCTCCGTTTGATGGATTGAAAGAGTAAGTAGTCGAAGCACCATCTCCTGCAATCAACAGGCCGACATTAAACACCGCATAATTGGCCATTGAAAACCTCGCTTATGCTAGGACTTCCTCCCAGATCAACGCAGAAGCCGCACTCACTGCGGCCGGAGTACCAGTAGCAAATAAGCCAAGGACTCCACCCGGGGGCACGATAATGCTTCCATCTACGTTCTCAATGAAGGGACCAGCAAAAGTCATTGCTCCAGCGGCGGTGCCCACGAAAGAGAAGTTGGTTGTGTCCACTGGCATAGCGGATGCGAATAGGGATACTCCCGTGTTCTGTAGTCCAGTCAGAGCTACTCCAGCCAGATTCTTCATCACAGAACCGCCTGGACTGGCGAATGTTTTTCGGTTGACCGGATTAAGGCCGGTAGAAATAGCGGCGACTTGTCCTGCATAAGACACCCATATCAGCGGTCCTGTTCCAGTGGATGTTGCGGCGGTAAGAATCTGACTGACGATGGCTTGAAGAATGACCGCATTGACGCCAGACGTGGACGGATTCCATAGGCCCACTATGGGAGTCGAAAGTGCAGCCGTTCCCAAAGTACCCGAGAGCGCATCAGCGACAGTGAACGTAGCGGCGACAAGGGAAGTGAGAGCCATGCCGCCTACGTAAACATTTCCTCTAAAGGTTTGTTCGTAAAACCGGCCATGTAGTTCGCTGACGTTTCCGCTACCTTGGCGGTCTATGCGCAGTGTTCGTACCGCACCATCTTGTAAATTTTGCGGTCCAACCTGCCCTTGAATTTCCAGCGCCATTTACTTTCTCCTCAGAGGTCTTGCTGAATCTCTACGTCTGGACCGACCAACTTCAAAAGACAGCGGGTGATGTCTGCGAGTTGAATAGAAATCGTTTGCAACCAAGCGGCTTCGTCTTTTGCTTCCACTACCTCGCGGCGAGTTTCCAATGCTGCGGTAGAATCGAAGGAAGATACCCTCGTGTCGAGAACGGCATCCGTTGAGGCTGGATTCTGATATTTAAGTTCAGGCATTGCTAGACCGTGAGCGTCACCGTAATTTGGAGCGTATCGCCGTTTAAGACGGCACGATTCCCTGTCCCGAAATCAGCTTCGCCGTATAACTTACCGGCAGTTCCACTTTTTACGTTACTGGTGTCTAAAAAGCCACCGCGAATTGTGTCCGACGCGTTGATGTTGAATGACGCCTGTGCAGCGGAGTTGTCGATTGATCCTGCCGCTGCTGATCCTCCCGTCCAAGTTACGCGATTGGCGTTGGAATATACCACCGATTCCGTCCATCCGTTCGTGCCACCGATTTGCGCTGCTGTGTCACCTGCCGCGTAAGCTGTGAACCCCGTGTTTGTCACCAGACCTACATAGAATGCCGCAGTGTACGCCGCACCCTTGAAATAATTGGTGAGGAGATCGTTCTTTCCTTCCGTGGTGACTAAATTCTCTACCTCAACTTCCCACGCTACGTATGCGAATAGGCAGGGCGCCGGGAAGCTAGTCTTTCTCCACAGTTCACAACTGATGCACGTACACTTTTTCGGCCTGCGGTAATTGACTACTTTCCAGAAGTTCTTCGGCTGTAATGCGAGCGATATCACCGCCAGCACCTCACTGCGAACCATCGCCACACTTTTCTCAGTAGCACCGTGGTCCAATGTGGATACTCAGTGACGTCGGGCAGCGACAGCATCCTTACTTTGTAGTCCGAGGAGACTTGCCGGTAATCTATTTGCAACGCTTGGGGATGGTCCCCGATACGTGGGGAGAGCGAAAGTTCCTGTGCTACTTCATCCATGTCGCAGATTAAAACACAGAATCGTCCTCGTAGAGTAGCAATCTTCTTTGCGTCTCTTCCATTGTGGATACTTCGCTGATGTCTTCCGTACCCTGATAGCCCACATGGTAGATCGGGTCGATGGAGTTTGTCTCTCTCAGTGCTGTTCTTTGTGCGGCGAGTGAATGTAATGCTCCGCGTACCTCGTTGATGTGCAGGCTGATAAATACCATTCCGAATGCTACGAAGCGGTCATCGTGTCCGCCGAACACAGCCTTTAGAGACTGTTTGAATTCATCGCGCTCCAGGTCCGCCATCTCGTCGACGAAGTGTTTGGAGAAAATGTCCACCTGGTCGTCACGTAGCGCTTTGATGGCGTAATCCATCATCATCGAACGCGCCCAAGAGTTTGCGAACCAGCCGAGTTTGTTGGACTGGCCTTGCCTGATCTTCTTGTTGTCGTAGCGCTGCCATACGTGGAAATTAGACCAGCCGCGCTTTCTCAACTCCCACTGTGTCGCCTCACCGTTTTTCAAGCAATCGACAACTATCTTGGCCTGCCGACGTGTTCCTTCAAATCTTGGGGAGTAAAGAGTGCCTACGGCCATGCAGATTGCCCACAAGTCGAAGGCGTTTATGTATGGGCTACAGTATTCAGCTACGATGGCATCAGCGCGTTCCAGTGTGCCCTTCCTCAAGACTTCCAGCACTGAGCGATCCAGCCCGATGCCATCTCCGGTGTCCACGCCGAGTCCATACAGTTCGTTTTCTTCGGGGAATTCCCACAGCAGTAATTTACCGTGAGGGTCAGAGGTAGGATAAAACTTCAAGGGAGCTAGTTGACACTCGAAAGGTTCTTGTGAAGTGTTCCACCGCGACCGAATGTTGATTGGCGGCAGGTTAGGGTCCATGTCGCGCTTATCGGGCTGCATACGATAGGGAATCTGATCGGCGCGGCCTATAAATCCAAATACAGCTAACGGATGTCTAGTGTTCTCGCGATAAGTGGTCAGCGTATCGGTATCAAAGGCCGATACGTTAGTTGATTGGAACATCTCTAAATCATCAGCCGGCGTCTCCGAGTAAAACTGCGCTAATTCCTTCTTCGCCGCGTACTCCTGACGATTCACTTCCCACCACCACATCTGCTCCAGGGGCATCTCCCAAGTCTCGCCGATAAACTTCTTAAGCGTCGGGTCCGTCTTCACATAGTTCTTCGCTCGTTCCGCATGATGCAAAGTCAATTGAGCAGGCTCCCACTCTTTCGGTATCGGATGGGAGTGCAACCAAGTCTTCGTCGGATAAATGTCGCTGCCGACAAACCAGGGAAGGAACATCGGATAAAAGCGGGCCATGCCAGACTGGTAGTATTGTTTCGAGTATTCCCATACCTTGTGCCACCAATTTTTCCTTCCGAGGGCAGTGGACTCAAGCACCAAGAACATCCACGGAGATTCGTGCATGGCGCGGAGCAGTGAGGCATCGACCAGTTGTTCGGGATTATTGAATTCACAGAGCTCGCTCAAGTGAACGACCGTAGGTGTGTCGCCTCGACCGATGCCCGTCATCTGCGAACCGTGCTGGATAGATACGCCTGAATCCAGTTCTCCGAATTCGATCAGATTGCCAGCTACGTATTTGGTCTGCCGCGGCATCAACCACCAAGGCTGATTCTCCCAACAGCGTTCCATCATCTGCGACATCTTGAAAGACTTGTCGGGATCAGAAGAAGCTACGAGGGCATTCACGTGCCGGTAAAACTGGACTCGATGAGTGACCGCCAATTCCGTTTCCGTAGAAACCCCGAGCTGGCGCGCCTTCCCTTGTTGCATAGCTATCTCGCGGCCCTGCTCCTCTATCTGTCCCCACACTTCCAACACTATGTTCTGCGCAATGTTAGGGTTGAACTTTACTAGGCGATTCTCCGAATAGTGCATGATGTACGCGTAGCTTGATGACCAGTAGCGAAAGTCTAATTTGCAGAGCGACCGTTCGTTTACGACCCATTCCTCTTCTTCGCCGGACAAGGGCCGTTTCAGTGATCCGTCATCGGCGACTATTTCATTCAGTCGCTTGATCTGTTCTGCGATCTCTTCGGTCGAGTGAGGCTTGAGGGTAAGCCCAAGTTTTCTGGAGCCTTCAAGGATACGTTGTGCAGTGACTATCGGCGAATACATCTAGCGTGACCAGTAATCGTTGGGACCGACTTCTATTTTCTTCCATCCCCGGCGTAGCAGCATACCCTCTAGGCGCTTAGAGGTCACATCCATGATGACGCACTTGGCAGAGAGCCGGTCAATGAATCTTCCGACGTCGCCAGACCCTTCTTTTTCGGCCACGATCAAGGGAATAAAAATCTTGCCTTCACACTCGAAGGTGTATCCCCACACACCCGGAGCAAGTTTTGTCGTGGGATGCCACGCTCTCGACGGCATGGGATGCGTAGAGATAGGCGGCTCGTAAGTGGCTAGCGTGGGATTCATTCGTCTTCGAGTAGCTTCATCGAAGCGCCGAAGCTCGGTAATCCTGCTGGCTGTTCGATCACTTCAGCCTTATTCAGGTTCTTCTGAGTTATGTTGATACGAGCGCCCTCCGGCGTCGGCAGGAATCCCGTGGCCTGGAACAGCATCTTGCGGTCTTGCACGCCACTTTCCTTCTTGGCGAACTTTACACACTGGCTCACGACTGAGGGCATATTCGTTGCAGCGATTAAAATGGCAGCATTGTTGTGGAATCGGTGTGAGGCTTCCCCTACCACGTAAAGATAGTGAACAGGATCGACCCCTTGCATCTCGCAAATGTGATCTATCGTCGTTCTTCGCTGGACTCGCGGACTTAGTTCCAACCATTGCTCACGCACGATAGCTACGGCTGGATCAACGTGAGACGCCAGTTCCGCTTGCCGCATGAACTCGTCTTTGCCGCCACGAAGGAACGACAATAGTGCGGTAATCGGTCCAGTCTTGTTGGGAGCGGTAGCCTTATCTTCGGGCGGAATGGTGACTAGGGGATCAACCCCTGGGAGCGTTTTCTTTCTTCCTCTTGTTCGGCTTCCCATGCGGCCTCGGCATCGAAGATCGTCAAATTCTCGACTCCAGCAGGCTTACGTGTCAAGACAGGCATAGGTGGCGGATACGCACGCTCAAGAGCTTCGGCAATTCTCTGGAGCACAGACACTAGCGATTTGAAGTCGGCGTTGATCTCGACGATGCTCAACTGCCAACTCTTTCTTGCGTTCCCCTCCATACAAATTGATCCAAAGGGAAATGTGCTCTACA
>Ga0307479_10007044_pt1 | contig 10360 bp, 13 predicted proteins | sample atmos_gasesECM4C_FD_203743 | JGI IMG/M metagenome (GOLD analysis project Ga0307479, IMG submission 203743) | Hardwood forest soil microbial communities from Morgan-Monroe State Forest, Indiana, United States - atmos_gasesECM4C_515 | ecosystem: Environmental > Terrestrial > Soil > Temperate...
ATCATCGATGACTTGGGCATGCGGAAGTTATCCCTCACCGCCGCCGAGGAACTCCTGGAGATCATCATGCGACGCTATGAGCGTGCTAGCACAATCATTACTTCGAACCGACCGGTGGATGACTGGGGGAAACTGCTGGGCGATAGTGCAGCGGTTACCGCCATGCTCGATCGCCTGCTGCATCATGGGCACGTTCTGAAATGCGGCCCACGCAGTTGGCGCACAAAATCAGGCTTGCCTCCGCAGCAGGCGGCAGGATAGAACAACCTATGTCTTGGACGGCTTCTAAAGTATGGCCGGTTTTGAACTGATCATGTATGGCCGCTTTTCAGGTGATCACTGAGGACGGCGGAACTGAGTGGCGTCGCGCTTCCCCCTAAACGGCCCGGTTCCGCCGTTCCACTCCCATTGACCGGGCTCTGAGTGTAATCGCCTTATAGTTACGTCAACTATGCGACTGCGATAAGAAAGCCTATCTGATCTTGGTCACCACCACTTCCAACCGAAAACGCCGCTTGCTGCTGACATCATCCAAGCTGCTGATCACTGTTGGCTTGCCTACCTCCACGGAGCCAAAAGTATGTGCCTTCAGCGACCTGATAATGGGATTCTTACTGCTGAGAGGCACTTCGCCTCCCGTAGGTGCGGGGGCCATGCTACTGATGTCCACAGCCGTGTCCAGAACGAGGTAACGATCTTGTTCGGCTTCAATTCGGCAGTCAATGCTCTGGCCAATTTCGAGGTACGACATTGTGACCGGGCCCGTTTCACTCCCAGCTGACTGAACCGGCATTCGGGACCCGGCCCGCACCTGTCCCGTACGTGCGCCAGTCAACATCATCGTGTATGCACGTGAGTTCAGCGTCTTGCTGTCGTCCATCTCGCTGACCGTGAAATCCAGCCTGTAACTACCCGCAGGTTTCGCAGCCTCCGATTTCTCGGCAGTATTTTGCTGCGCCAAGCTTGGTTTCGCCGCCATTACAATCGCAAAAATCGCCAGCACCATAGCTAGAGTTCGTCGCTTTTGCATTGGATTTCTCCTTCTCTTCTTGGGAAATTGCTTTCAACGTTCAGTTTCGAGCAGCGGGATTTTCAGTTCGTCAACCTTCAGCTCTGTGATTGGTTTTTCCAATTGCAGTGCCTCAACTGGCGCTTTTTGTGGCTGGACCTGCTGAGCGTACAGTGTCAGCAACCACTCTTGCCGAGATAGAGCTTCGGGAATCGGAAACTGTTGCTGACGCACATCTCGCATGGCCCCGCGTCTTCGGTGGTAAGGCCGCGCCTCAGGCGCAACACGCTGCGATGGAGTCGGGATACTCCTGGCGACTACCGGGGTGCCCTCATTCAGCAAACGCCGCTCTGCCGTTGAACTCTGAGCCGGTTTGGAACCTGTTCGCAAGGACGGCCTAAGTGTCGCTGCCACTACGACAACCGTAATTACCAAGGCCGCTGCCAGCGGAGCGACCCAATACCAGCGATGCTCCTGCGCCGACTGGGATCGCAGATTCGCAAGGATGCGATTTTCCAGGCCAGACCGCGGTTCCCCCCTGAAGTGCTTGGCCAGCAACGCGTCCAGGGTCAGGTCTTTGTTGTCGGGTGCTTTCCTATTCATTTTGTCCCCTCCGTAACTCGCTGGAGTTTCTCCCGGAGCATCTGCCGTGCTCGCAGAAGCCGACCGCGCACAGTCGAGTCTGGGATTTCCAGCATGGCCGCAATCTGTGCAGCAGTCATCTCTTCAACAGTCGACAAAGCCACAATCTCGTACAGTTCAGGGGGAAGCGAAGCCACCATCCGGTCAAACACCCGTCGCTCCTCCCGCTCGATTAGCACCTGCTCCGTGCTAATGTCCGGTGCAGGCACGTCTATCGAATGGCCCCAGTAATCAAGCGTTTCCTCTCGACGTTTCTTTCTTCGTTTCGCGATCACACGCCAGGCGATTCGTGCCAGCCACGCCCGTTGGTCTCGTACGTTAGGCAGTTTTTCAGCCTGCCGCCACATCCGGACGAAGGTGTCTTGCGCGACATCCTCCGCCTCCTGCTCATTGCGCAAAACGGCAAATGCAAGCCGATACACGAACCGGGCATGTTGACGGACAGCATCTTCGACTACATCGGTAACGGAACGCGTCCCGATTATGTCCGTCAAGCTGACTGCCCCTGAAACATCCATCTCTGCTCTCTATAGTGTAAGTGGCGTGTGATCCGTAAACCGTTTAAGTTTATTTTGGCTCGCCATCTACCCGGAACGGTTCGGATCGAAAACAGCGGGTCAGGCGCTTGAGCTAGGACGAGAGTCCGTGCTTCCACGGATTGCTGTTGCAAGATCCCCGTAACGCTCAAAACCCGTCAAAACGTGACGGCCTGGTTTACAACTGTTAGCCCCACGGTTTGATTCCGGTTCCGATCCAAATAAAGAACAAAACAATCGTTCCGGCTATCGCTATTCCCCTTCCGATGCCCCCTCCCACGAGCGCAACAGGAACTACGGCAAGCAGCGAACGTACCCCAAACACTTTCAGTCTTTCGTGACGTTGATAGACCGAGTCGTTGTATACCGGACCAGCGCCATTCGGCAGAAGAACGAACAAACATTCCTCTTTCGTCGACCTCAGCCATCGTTCCGCGTACGCGTTCAGGTTCGGACTCATCGCCGGCAACAGAATGCTCTTCCCTCCCCCGGTCTCGATCAGTTGTCGAAACGACGGACAGAATTTCCTATCCCGGTCATGTAAGAGATATTTGTGCTTTGTCAGGAAGCCCCACTCCTCCACGGTCACATTCCGCGCCTGCTGTTCCATCCACTCCTGGTCCGGATGCCGCGTGACTCCCGCCAAACACACCCTTCGGCTCTCCAAATGAATGAAGAACAGCACATAGTATGTGACCACGCCCTTCAGCGTTAGAACTTCCGCCGTGAAGAAGTCGGTTCCCGCCAGAACGTCCAGGTGCGCGCGAATGAAATCTTGCCAAGTAACAGCGTGCTTCCGCTGCGGTGCCGGGGGAACTCCGTGGCGACGCAGAATATTGCCCACCGTCTGGTCCGACAGCTGGTAGCCCAGATTCCCCAACGCTCCCACGATTCGGTCGTAGCCCCAACTGGGGTTCATAGACCATAGAGGCTTGCTGGTCTAGGTGCTACGCCTCATAGCCCTTGACAAAGTTTCCTCCCGGGCGCACTGTTGGCCCGACCTTGTGGGAAGCCTCTCCCTAAACATTCTCTCTTTTCTTTCCTAGAGTCCTCGGCCTTTTGAAAGTTGCATCGGGGCCTGCACGCGCAAGTTCAGTGAGAAGTGTGTCATCAGGCGCACGACAATGCACAAATGTTCACAAACTTAATCTCTTAAAGGAGGATTCAACTATGTCGAAGCCGAGGAACGTAGTGGTTGCCCTTCTCGTGTTGTTGGTGTTCACCGTCGTACCAGCATTTCCGCAAGGGATTGCGGGCTGCAAGACTGGCATGTTCATGGGGTCCTATACTCACCTGGACACATTTTCCGATGTTTGGGGCGACGGGACGTTCGTCCTACACCAGACCATCAGGCAACTCACCCTGCATAGTGACGGCACCGCAACGGAGGAGAGCACTGCGGCCCCCGATATCATGCTGTCCGGTGGGACGACCTCGTCCCGGGTTGGCAGCTGGACATGCCGTAACGACGGGCAGTTGGTCGTGACGCTGATATTTGCCACTTATTTGCCGACAGGGGATGCTGGGCTACACTCGATCACGCCCACACCCCCGGTAGATATCTTGCTCTTTCAACATAGCAGGACCACGTACCTGTTTTCTGTGACCGATGCAAATACCTTGACGAGAACGCAGGCCAGGACGAGAGTATACGCGGCGTCGGAAGATCCGACAAACCCGGCTGGCGGCGTCCTCCGACCTCTCTCCACCGTCGTAGTTGTGTACAAAAGACTAGTGGCATCTGACGCGGATCTGCTTGCTCCATAAAAGGCACATGCCTTCTCGGGCAAGCGGCGGCTTGCCCGACCGTTCTTTCGCATCGATCTTGGCGTTAACCCATGCCTCTTCGCGGGAAACAGAGGCGGCCGTCGCTGCTGATATTTGTCTGCGCCGGGGATATAATCCCCGCGCGGTTCGACTCCCGACGTAAGTGGAGGGTTGTCATGATCTGGCCCTTTACGCGGCACTCCCATCCCCAGAGCTCTATCGGAACCATCACCGAGAGAGGACCTTTTCTGCCCGACCACTTCGCCTTTAAGCTTTTTCGTGAACTGGTTCGCGCGAACGACACTTCGAACGTGCTTTGTTCTCCCTTGAGCCTGATGTTGTGCCTGATGATGGTCTGGGACGGAGCCACTGGGGAAACCCGCGAGGCGATAGCAAAGGTCCTCGAAATCATCGAAGACCCCGATGGTTGTCAACGGTTCCTGAAAGCAGCGCTCGACATCTCCGGACCCAGCCTCGAGCTCGCCATAGCAAACTCCCTGTGGTGCGATGAACAAGCGCGCATACTTCCCGCCTTCCTAACCATGGCACGAGAGAAGTATGCCGCCGAGGTCGTCTCGTTACCCTTTCAGAGTCCCGAGGCAGTTGCGCGCATCAACGCCTGGGTTGCGGAGAGGACTCGAGGCAAGATCGGTAGTATCATCGACGCTCTCACTTCCTCGGGGCCTCTAGTCGCGCTCAACGCCATCTATTTCAAGGGTCTGTGGAAAGCACCTTTTGAAAAAGCTCTCACCCGCGAAGAACGATTTTTCACCCCAGGGAATCATTCCGTCAAAGTCCCGCTAATGCGGCGATCCGGTTACTATCCCTACCACGAGGAGTCGGCTTTTCAGGCAGTTCGCTTACCTTATCAGGGCAACCGGGTCGGCATGTACATCTTCCTTCCGTCGAAGAAGTCCGACCTCCCTGCGTTGGTCCACACACTCACCTCGGCGGAGTGGGGGCGCTGGATGTGGGCTTTCACTGAAACAGAAGGCCTGGTTGGCTTGCCTCGCTTCAAGTTCGAGCACTGCGTCAAGTTGGTTCCTATTTTGGCGAACCTCGGCATGTCAGAAGCCTTCGATCCTGAGAGGGCCCAGTTTGATGGCATCGCACTTCCCTCGCCATCCATCTACATCGGTCAGGCGATCCATCGCGCCCTGGTGGAAGTCAACGAGGAGGGGACCGAAGCGGTGGCGGCAACGGCGTTTACAGTCTGGTTGTCAGCAGAGCACGCGCCCCGGCGTCGCGCGTTTCAGATGATCTTGGATCGTCCGTTCTTCTTCGCCATCCGCGACGACCACAGCAATATGATCCTATTCATGGGTGCGGTTAACGACCCAACATTGGCGTCGAGCTAACCGTTAGCGGGGATTGTTGACGAACAGGCGATTACACTTGTAACCGTTTGGTTACGAGTGTAATCGCGATATTACGCACCTCGAAAGGGACAGAATGATGGCCCACAAGCTACGACGCGCTAGTAGCGGATGGCAAAAGCAGCGTCCTAATCGCAATTACAGGGCAGAATGGCGACGGAATCGCTGTGATCGATCTGAGTTCATTGCCGGTGCCGCCGCCGCTGCCATATCTTGCTGTCGCCAAACAGAGTGCCTTTTCGATGACAGTTGAGGCAGTGTCCGCGTTCAAGAGTAATCGTGACACGAACTCAGCGGAAGCGAACGGGCAACAGGCGAAAGTTGGTCCCCTGCAAATAGCCCATATCGAGTGTAAAGCTTACTTAAGTGGCGGACAACGAGTCGTTGTTACTCGGGACAAGAAGTGAATTCATCGAGTGGTAGCGCAGCTTAAATCTGAGTGACCGTGGGCTGATCGTTCACCAGTCACGACGACGGGCCATGCCCTGATTGTAGAAGGTCTGGCCAGTGCGAGAATGTAATGAACCAGATACACACCGAAATACACAACCTTACTGTGGTTTTCCCATCGCAGCGATGGCTTTCCGAATCGCGTATGACAACGACTTTTATACCGATGGGCGGCAACTTGTATCGCCTGAACGAAGGGTTCCTCTGCGGACCGATCTCGTTTGGCGACGTCATTGAAGCTTTGCCCACGGACCAAAAGGATGTCGTACTTTACCAACGGCGTGTAAAAAGAGCCGGCCTAAAGCGCGCGTGCTACATCATTTCTCCTGACATGGCCGAGAAACCCTGTTTTGCTGAATTAATGAAGAGAATCGAAGATCTGGGTGGATTTGCGGCAGTAGATTTCAAAGGGGTTTTCCTTGTGTTCTTGCCCAAGATCTGCGACCTGGACGTAAATCTTGAACTCAAGAGAATTGCAGGAATCCCGAAATCGGCGTTACAGCAGCGCTGGAAGAGAACCATGAGATGGCTGACCAACTTCCGATGACCGCTCTTATTTCTATGCGAAATTCCAGCAAGTAACAAGAAAAACAGGGCCGTTGTAGGATAAAAGAGCCATGAAGAACGATGCCACCCGCAGTAAGCAAGGAGCTCAGGAACTCCTCCGGCGGTTGGAAGGATTCTACGGGGACCCGGGTCTCCCGCTTGGCAACTTTTGCCATGCGATCGAACTCTGGATGGACTGCATCGTCAAGAACAATACGGATCCGGCGCTCAATCGAGACGGCATAAAGCAGGGTTCCATGTATTTTGAGTTTCTGAACTTGATCAGGACCGACATCAGGAAATCAAACCTTCTGGGGCGCTTGCTATATGCCAGGGAACCCCGTCGCACCCGCATGTGTCCGATTCACAAAGGACATCGGAACGGACAGGCCATGTTTTTTGAGCAATGCCCCCTGTTGTGCGATGGGACCGGGTGGCTGCGAGAACGTCCGCAAGATGGAAGATATAATACACCGGAATCCAAATCGTTGAGGTGGAGGGAAGAACGGAAGACGGAAAACTGAGATTTAAGGATCCGGAGACTGGAAAATGGGAAACCGTGGAATAGCGCGCCACAGCGAGCGTGTTCATGCTTCGTCGGTCTGTGATTCCCTGGGAGACGAGGTACGCCGCGAATTCTCAAATGATGGTATAGATCACGCCCGCATGACAATGTTGCAAAAACAAAGTTCGCAGAGACCGTTTAGCTCGTGCTTATGAGTCGCTAGAGGGATTGTGCTGTGGCGATGCCTTTGGCGAGCGTTTTTTCGTTCGAGAGGAAATGGCTCTCTCGTTGATCAATGGGAAAGCGATCCCCGCTCCGCCCTGGAAATTCACCGACGACACGATGATGGCAATTTCTATTGTTTCCACGCTGGAGGAACAGGGAGAAATCAATCAAGACTATTTGGCCGCAAGGTTCGCCAGAAATTACGACTCGACTCCTGGATATGTCCAGCGATGCACGGACTATTGGACAGTATCAGGCAAGGACACTGGCGAGGCGAAGCGCGGAGCTTGTTTGGTGGGCAGGGTTCCTTTGGCAACGGCTCGGCGATGCGCGTGGCTCCGTTGGGTGCCTATTTCGCCGACGATCTTGACATGGTCGTTGAGCAGGCCGAAAGATCTGCCGTGACCACTCATGCCGGTTAATACAAAACTTAGTCGCTTCATCTGCGCGCCCGTCGTACCTTGTCTCAGCGCTGCGCATCCGGGGCGTCAGGCATGTCCAATCAAAGTGCATTTACAGGCGAAAAGTTACTTGCCCCCAACACGAGTTCTATTTTCTCCGTGCCAGACAGCAAGTTTCCGTCAGCCAACGCGGCACAGAATGCCCGAAGAGTTCGAAAAGAATAGCGCTTCGACAGTGACTATGAAGGAGTGTCGCCGTGTTTAGGTTGTCGCAGTTCTGCTGGGTAGTCCTGACCCGCGGTGTCTTGGGATTGGCAATCTGGTCTGGATTTTCGGTATTGCAGAACGGCAGCGAAACATCAGCCCAAGTGACCAGCGCATATGACTTCCGTGAAATCAAAGATCTGAACAGCGTGACAATCAGGGTCGATGCGTATGGAGATGCTTTCCATGACTACCATTATTCATTGAGCATCCATGGAGACGGGATGGTCGAGTTTTACGGCCATTACGGCCATTTCAGTACATTTATTCCCGGCCTGCATCGCTCACACCTCTCGGAGGCTGAAATCTTGCAGCTGCTTGCCGCCTTTCGGGACGCGGATTTCTATTCTCTTCACGATGAGTCAGATCTGTTAGTCATGGACGCCCATCTTATTAGTATCGAGACGTCCGTGGACGGCCACAGTAAGAGCGTGACAGACCGCTTGGGTGAATCCAAGGCTTTTGCAGCGCTCATGGACAGAGTCCTCGAACTCTCTCATGCCCAGCGGTGGATGCAGGGCACAGCAGGCACGCTTCAGGCAGTGCTCGCCGATACAGAAAACCTCAATTCGGCAGATGATAGCGGCAGAACCGTTTTGATGTGGGCTTGTGAGAGGGCGGACGTAGCGGCCGTTCGTGAGTTAATCCGTGCAGGGGCAGACGCCAAGGCAAAAGACAGTCAGGGACGAAGCGTCTTGATGTACGCCGCAGCAAGCCAATCACCTGAAGCCCTGGACGTGCTTCTTCATATCTATACGAGGGTAAATGAGGAAGACTCATCTGGCGAAACGGCGCTCCATTTCGCTGCCGGCCTCGCGTCTTCCGCATGGAATCTTTTAGGACCGGTTGCCGACTACACAGAACGTCCCACCGCAAGTCTCTGGCCTTTTCCGCCAGTTTCGAATCCCGAGGTCGTAGGCCAGTTGCTCGCCGCTGGAGCAGGTCCAAATGCCGTAGACCTAGATGGAGCTACACCTTTGATGTATGCCGCCGAAGCGGCAACGCCGGAAGTCTTGCGTGCCCTGTTAACCGCAAGGGCCGATCCTAATGCCCAGGACGCCGAGGGACGCACGGCCCTGATGTACGCCGCCGATCACTGCCGGATGGAATCTGTCCGTTTACTGGTCCGAACTGGCGCTGACGTAACGCTTAAAGACACCAATGGTCACACTGCCCTGAAACGGGTTCAACGCAAGCCCTCGAAATTCAGATGGAGACTATGTCGCACTGATCGGAAGCAAATTATCCACATCCTTCGCGTTGCCCACACCCCCCGCTGAAACTCTTAAAGCGATAAGTTAAGCACTATGAATGCAGTCCAGCGATGCAGAGTCCCCCTCGCGTGTCGCTTGGTGCCCGTTAAGTGCCCCAAATGCCCTTATTTTGGCGGTTTTGACTTGCAGAAGGAGACCTAAGTTCTTTGAATCCAGCGGGGCCATGTAGGTTATGACGCGTTATGAAGCCCGACGATCCTGGCGCCTATGTGAGCCTTAACAACCCGCAGAGTCTAAACCTTTACACCTACGTCCGAAACAACCCGCTCAGGTACACCGATCCAACCGGGCACAGCTGCCAAACAAACTCGTCAAACGGAACTGTTTACGACGACCTGGATGGCAAAGGCTGCGCTCAAGTAGATATTGAAAATGCGACAGCTACAGCTCCGAACCGAGTCGCTTCAACACCTATCGATAGCCTCGCTGATCTCAGCGCGTATGATCTTGCAAATCGTGTGGCGAACCTTACCACCGTTCAAAATCTGTCCGATGTGGGAGTGATGGGCACAACCTATGCGGGGCTTGCCCTTGGCATCGGTGAGGTCGCCGGCGCGATTTCGGGAGCCAGGGCTGCGGCTGAGCTTGCTGCTGCTAGAGCCCTCGCCGACGTAATCCCGGCCGGGATTCCCGGACTCCCAGCGGCCAGCTGGGCCGCGCTAGAGGCCGCTGCAAATGGAGGGGGCGAAACTGTCACAGTGGTTACCAACCAAACAATTGCTCCCGCCGCGGGCAGGGCACTTTCTGTTTCAGTAGGGGAGGGGGCTGAAGCACTTTCTGCCGCGGCTCGTCCAGGTGCTCAGACTTACACTGCACAAATACCAAAAGCCCTTATTAACCTCCTTGTGAAATCTGGCTTGGCACGCCAGTCAGTCACCGATATGGGTTCTGCTGCTGCTCGCGAAATAAGATTTATGCCTCAGGCTACCCAGTTTGTGGTGAAATTCTTTAAGTAGGGCCGCAACTGATTATTGCATCCAAAGGAACGCCAACGTGAGCCCCAGTTTTGATGAGTCGCTCGCCAGGTATAAGCAGTTTTTAGGGGAGAATGGTTACCCGCGTGAGGTGGTTTGGGTAACGCCCGATGACGTGTTGCTTTCCAGCAGTCCAGTCATCTTCGTTAAACTGCCAGTTCCCGAAAATAACGAGCAATCGGTGCGACACCTGTTCGATCTTGGCATCTCCCAGCAGAAGGGAGTACTGTTTGACACGCTGTGTGAGGGCAACGGCATAACTTTCTCGTACGTTTGGGTGCCCCGTGACGACTCTGAGGCGGAAGAACATCTTATGCCAAAGGGACTGAAGCTCTCAGCGAGAACAGGCACCAGCAGGATGCTCGGCAGGGCCGTGGGGAGTCGGTTGCGA
>Ga0307479_10007047_pt1 | contig 10359 bp, 8 predicted proteins | sample atmos_gasesECM4C_FD_203743 | JGI IMG/M metagenome (GOLD analysis project Ga0307479, IMG submission 203743) | Hardwood forest soil microbial communities from Morgan-Monroe State Forest, Indiana, United States - atmos_gasesECM4C_515 | ecosystem: Environmental > Terrestrial > Soil > Temperate...
AGGCCATGGGGGGCACGATGGGCGTCGAGAGCAGCGTGGGGCAGGGGAGCACCTTCTGGACGGAATTTCCCGTTTCGGATGGGACGATCCAGCGGGAGGAGCCGGCGGAGACGAAGCCGCCCGGTCCGGATGCTGCCGTCGTCTCCTCGAAGAACCGCACCGTGCTCTACGTGGAGGACAACCTATCTAATCTTAAATTGATCGAGCGCCTGCTGGCCCGCCGTCCCGGGGTCAGGCTCCTCTCGGCCATGCAGGGGCGCCTCTGCCTCGATCTCAGCCGCGAGCACCACCCGGATCTGATTCTGCTGGACCTGCACCTGCCGGACATGGCGGGGGACGAGGTCTTGCGCCGGCTGCAGGAATCCCCCGAGACCCGCCAGATCCCGGTGGTCGTCGTCAGCGCCGACGCCACCGCTCGGCAGATCGAGCGCCTGCGGGCCGACGGGGCGCGCGACTATCTGACCAAGCCGGTCGACGTGAAGAAGTTCCTCGCCGTCGTCGACGACATTCTGGGAGAGGGACCCAAGCGCGGCTAGCGGCGCACCTCGCTCAGGGACTTCAGCCAGTCGCGTACCTGATCCAGCTGCTCTTCCCACGACCCGGCTTCCTTCGTCATCTCCGGCGCGCCCTTGCCGGGCGAAAACACCGACACCCGGTTCCGGCCAGAGGCATCCGCGGTGAATTCGAACCTGAAATAGCCACTTGACCGCGTGTGGACCAGCGCGGAGACGAGCGGGCCGATCAGCGCGTACCGGTTGGGCTGGAGGGCCCAGGTGAAGTCGCCGGCCGGGAGCCCCGCCTCCTGGATGAGGCGGGTTACTTCGGCCTGGTCGGATGACGGCAGCGCAAGGCTCGTGGTAGGATCCGGAAGGCGTTCCACCGCCGTCGGACCGTTGGATGGAGCCACGCGCTCCACGGCGGCGCGTTCCACGGCGGCGCGTTCCACGGCGGGGTGCTCCACAGCGGGGCGTTCCACGATGGGGCGTTCCATCTCGCGGCGTTCTGCGCCGGGCGCCTCCGCCTCCATGGCCAGATGCGGGAGGGCCGCATCTGGCCGTTCCGCGTTGCGCTCCGGTTGGGGGGGGCCGGTCTGCGCCGGCGCAAAGATCGCCACCGTGTCCCACGCATTTCGGATGCCGGCCACCAGCAGGAGCACGCTGCCAAGCGCCAAGCCGACCAGGGGCGGCCTGGCCCCTCCGAGGAGCGCGATGCCGGCCCCGATATAGAGGAGATACGCGGCCGATGGCACGACGAGATGCCATATCCAATCGGGCGCGGCGATCTCTCCTGCCCGATCCGACCGCCGCACCTGCGGCTGCGTACTAATGGTCCACCCGAGGCTGACGGCGCCCGCGAGCAGGAGCACGCCCCCAAGCGACGCCCGCGTCACGATGGGAATCAGCACCACCGCCGAGGTCGCCAGGACGAAGATGAAGTGAATGAGCGTGAGGCCTACGAACACGCGGAGGGCGGGGGTATCTCCTCGGGTGATCGGCCTGGACCCCAGCGAGATCGCCACAAACATCAATCCCGCCAAGAGAGCCGCGGCTCCGCCGACCAGGATGTAAAAGGTCCGCCAGTCGCGGAGCGCCTGGGACAAGGTATCAGGCATGGACCGTTGTGAGCCGGCCAGGGGTCACGGCCCGCTCTTCCCTCCACCCGTACCCCCCCATGATGCGAGTTCGGTGCGGGACGACACGTTCCTGTTCGAGGGCGGTCGGGCCGGGGAAGCCGGGTCAACCCCGTTACCGCGGCAGGATGAGCCCGTACGCCGCGCCTGCCAGCGCGCCGCCCAGGACCAGCCATGCGGAGTTCACGCGGAAGCGGATGAGCAGCACCGCCGCGGCGAGGGCCAGGGCGGCCGTGAACGGATCGACGATACTCGTCGCGCCCAACTGCCAGGCCACCGCGGCCATCAGCCCGAGGGCCGCGGCATTGGCGCCGTCGAGAAAGGCGGCGGTCCAGGGGGACGTCCGGAGGCGCGGCACGACCGGGTAGAGGGTCGCCACGTACACGAACGCAGGCAGGAAAATGCCCACCGTGGCGGCAACGGCCCCGGGCCAGCCCCCGCTGAGGTACCCGACGAACGTGGCCGTGGTGAACACGGGGCCGGGCGTGAACTGGCCAACCGCGACCGCGTCGAGGACCTGCCGATCCGTGAGCCAGCCGAGCCGGCGCACGAAGTCGTCACGGAGGAACGCGAGCAGGACATACCCGCTGCCGTACAGCGTGGCGCCGATTTTCAGAAAGGTGAGAAACAGCGCCGCCAGGCCGGCCCCCGTCGCGCCGGCGGCCATCGGGCCGACGGCCTGAGCCAGGACGTCCGCGGCGGCCGGCGCCCCCGGCAGGACCGGCACGATTAGCCTGGCGCGGCTCACGCCCCCCGCGCGGCCGCCGCCCGTGAACAGCCGTTTGCGATTCTCCACCAGCATGACGAGCGCCGACAGCCCGAAGAGGGTGATGAGCGGGGTGAAGCCGAGGAGGTACAGCGCGAGCGCGGCGACCACCACCAGGCCCAGCCGCCAGTTCTTCACGGCCGACCGCAGGAGGGCGTAGATCGCTTCGATGATGACGGCGATGATGACCGGCTTGATCCCGTAGAGGAGCACCGCGCCCTGCGGCGTTGCGCCGTAGCGGCCGTAGGCCCAGGCGAACGCGAGGACAAGCAGCATGGCGGGCAGGATGAACAGCGTTCCGGCCAGGACCAGGCCGAGGCGTCCCGCCAGGGCATAACCCAGATAGATCGCGAGCTCGGTCGACGTGGGCCCCGGGATCAGGTTGCTCGCGCCGAGAAGGTCGAGGAACTGCTGCTCGCTGATCCACCTGCGTCGGACCACGACTTCCTGCCGCATCAGCGCAATGTGGGCCGCGGGCCCACCGAACGCGATGCAGCCGAGCTTGAGAAAGAGGAGCGCGACCTCTCGACTTTGATGCGGCATTACGCGATCATCAACCATGGCGTTCTCGAGCGAAGAAAAAATGCGCCGTGAACGGTCGAAGAATGATCGAAAACGGGAGTTCGCGCGAAGTGACGGCGAACCTCCAGGGATCTTGCATTGACATCAAAGGCCCCAGTGCGTATGATGCTGTCAGATTCACTCGCAGTTGCACCGCGAGGAGCACCGGTGAGGATCACCGGTCTCCAACGACAAAGGCAAACCTGAGGTAACTCAGGGACGCAAAGCCACGGGACCTCCAACGAGGTCAGCCGGGTTGCCGAAGGGGGATAGGTGGATGTCGCGCCGTCGAGGCGCATCCAGCCGGTGGGGGTCACCTTCGAAGACCTCTCCCGTTTCTTCCCTCCTGATCGCATCCGTGGCTTGGTCTGCCCGGCACGGGTCGGCCTTGGCGCCGGCGTGGCGCCCTTCATGCTGAGCTAGTGCACCTCCCCCCCTAAAGACGAGGCCGGGAACCCCTCCCCGGCCTTGTCTGTTTTACGCGCATGAATGCGTGGCGCGGGTGTTAGGGGTCCGTCAGCCCAAAGAGCCGCCGCGCGTTGCCGCCGAAGATTGCCGCGCCATCTTCCGGCGTCGCCACCAGCCGCTCGAATGTCGCCCGCTGGTCGGCGAGGATCGCCTCGCGGTACTCGTGGGGGAGGGTCGAGTCCGTCCCAAACATGATCCGCCGCGGTCCGAAAGTCCGCAGCAGATCGCGGAAGACCTCGGCGAGCGGCGGCGCCCCCGGCGTATAGTCCCGCCAGTTGTTGGTGCCGGACGTGTCCACCCAGATGTTGTCGGTGTGGTACGCGAGGAACAGCGTTTCCCTGAGGAAGCCGGCTCCGCAGTGGGCGATGGCGAAGGTGATCTCCGGGAAGTCTTTCGCCGCGGCCGACAGGTGGAGCGGGTTGGCGTACAGGAGATCGTAGAAGGGCGCCACGGTGATCCCGAAGTGGAAGAGCACCGCCAGCCCTTGCTCCGCCGCCGCCTCGTAGACCGGATAGACCGCGCGGTCGCTCGCGCTGAAGCGCTGCGTGGGTGGATAGAGCTTCAGACCGCGCAGCCCCCACTCCCGGAACCGCTTCACGGTGACGGCGGCATCGGGCGCCGTCGGATCCATCACGCTGCCCCAGGCCTGAAATCTCCAGGGGTGGAGGTGCACGAACGCTGAGAGTTCCTCGTTGCCTTCCCCGATGGCGATGAAGAACCCGGTCCGGACTCCCGCCCGGTCGAACGCGGCGATCCACGCGTCCGCCTGCTGTTCCAGGGTCGCCCCTTCAAGGCTGCGGAGCCGCTCGGCCCACCGCCCGCTTTCGCCTGTAAACGCCGCCAGGGCGCGGGGTCGCATCGGCCAGGCCCGCTCCCGCAGCCGGCGGAACATCCCCGCCGTGACGAGGTGGAGGTGGCTGTCCACGATGGTCAGCACGGGGCCGCCCCCCGCCTGCGGCCGCGCCGGCCGGCCGGTCTGTTCAACAGCCGAATCACCGAAGGCACCTCCCGATGCGAGATCCTCCCTATGGATTCGCGGATGATGTGGCGCAGCCTTTCTCGCCCACCGCTCACTCCCGCCCGCCGGATCGGGCGGCGTCGGCGGCCACAGCGCGCGCCGGCGTCGGCATTGTGCTGTTTCCTTCCCTGGGCTAGGATAGGAGCAGATGGCGATGACACGGCTTTCCGCGTTGCTGTTGGTTCCCGTGCTTCTGGCCGCCCCCGCAAGTGGGCCGGCCGCGGCGGCCGCGCAAGGGGGGGCTGCGCCGGGATCCATCATCCGGCCGATCTTCCTCACCGGTCAGCCCGCTCCGGGCGGCGGGACATTCACGGAGTTCTCCGACCCAGCGCTGAACGGTCGCGGCGATCTGGCGTTCGCCGCGCTCTCCACGGGATCGCAGGCCGCGGTCTACCTGTGGAACGGAACGGGCACCACCGTGCTGGCCAAACGCGGCCAGCCCGCCCCCTCGGGTGGCGTCTTCACGGTCTTCAACGACGTCGTCCTCAACGACCGCCAGACCGTCGTGTTCCTGGGGCGGACGACCGACCGGGCGGCGCAGCAGGGATTGTACCTGGCCCGCGCCGGCACGATCGCCCCGATCATCGTGACGGGCCAGCCGGCGCCGCCCGGCGGGGTGTTCTCCGATTTCGCCAACCCGACCATCAATGCCGCCGATGTCGTCGCGTTCGTCGGGCGCATGACCGGGGGCGGACAGGAAGGAATCTTCTCGGCGACGGAGGGCGGGATCACTCCGCTGGTCCTCAGCGGCCAGCCCGCGCCCACGGGGGGGAAGTTTCAGTTTTTCCTGGACGGGAGCCCGCTGCAAAATGACCGCGGCGAGGTCGCGTTCATCGCTTCGACGGTTCCCCGGGGCACGTTCGGCGTGTACGTCCTGGTGGGGGGACGGCCGGTGCCGGTCGTGACCACGGAGGATGACGCGCCCGCGGGGGGCCGGTTCACCGAATTTGGGTTCTTGATGCTGACCAATGCCGGGACCGTTGGCTTCGTCGGTCGGGCCGCCCGCAGCCCTGTCCCTGAGGGGCTCTACGTCACGGGCCGGGCGGTGCTGGTCACGCTGGCCCGGCAGGGCGAGGCCGCCTCAGGCGAGGCCCTCACGACCTTCGTCAACAGCGCGATGAACGAACAGGAATCGATCGTGTTCGAGCTGGGCACTCCCGATCCCATTCCCCGCGCGATTTTCGTGGCCGCCCGCGCGGGCGTTCGGGCGGTGGTGCGCGCCGGGGACCTCGCGCCTTCCCGCCAGCGCTACCGGGCCTTCGGCTCCCCCACGATCAACGATCGCGGTCAGGTGGCCTTCGTCGCTGAAACCGACGACGGCCGGCACGGCATTTACTTGGTGTCGCCGCAGTGACGATCGAGCGTGCGGATTACGCGGACGCGCTCCAGGCGCTGGTCGACCTCTGGACCCTGCAGCAGGTGGATGACCGGCTCGCCGTCGCGCGGGCCAGGCGGGCCGCGCTCGACGACGGCAGCGCGCTTCGCCGGGAGGGAGAGGCGGCCAAGGCGGCGGCCGCCGGGGCGGCGGCGCGGCTGCGGGAGAGTCAGGCCGCTCTGCGCGACCACGAGCTGCGGCTCGAGACCACCGAAGCCAAGCAGAAGAAGATCGAGGGCGATCTGTACGGGGGGCGGGTCTCGAACCCCAAAGAACTGACGAGCCTGCAGGACGATCTGGCCGCCCTGGCCCGGACGCGCGATCAGCTGGAGGACCGGATCCTGGCGCTCCTGGATCAGGTCGAGGGGCTGAAAGAGGAAGCCGCCGCCGCCGAGGCGGCGCATCGGACCCTGGACCACCGGCTGGCGGCGCACATGGCCGACTACGAGTCGGCGCGGGCCGGGCTGGACGCCGAGATCGGCGACCTCGTCTCGACGCGGGCCGGGCGCGCGGCGGCCGTGGAGCCCCGCCTGCTGAAGAAGTACGAAGGGATCGCCGCCCAGGAGGGTGGCGTCGGGATCGTGGCGATCCAGGACGGACGCTGCAGCGGCTGCCACAACACCGTCCCTCTGAATTTTGTCACCTTGGCCCGCGAAGGCCGGGTGGTGATCTGTGAGCGGTGCCGGCGCATCCTCTACCCCGGGGCGGCCTGAGCCGTCCGGCGGCCCGAGCCGTCGGGCCCGGCCGCGCGATCGCCGGGAGCGTGCGCTGCCCGAGGGGCGCGAGGTGACCGTGAGCTTTGATGGCGCATCCCGAGGGAATCCCGGCCGCGCGGCGATCGGTGTCGTGGTGCTGGAGCACGGCATCCCAATCCGGGAGATCGCGGAGACGATCGGGGTGACGACCAACAACGTGGCGGAGTACCGCGCCCTCCTCCGCGGGCTCGCGGAGGCGGCCGCCCTCGGCGCCCGCGCCGTGCTGATTCAAAGCGACAGCGAGCTCGTGGTCCGGCAGTTGTCCGGGCGGTACCAGGTCAAGAGCCCGGCCCTGGCTCCGCTCCACCGCGAGGCGCTCGCCCGGATGCGGCAGTTCGACCGCGTCTCCGTGGTGAACGTCCCCCGGGCGGAAAACGAACGCGCGGACGCGCTCGCCAACCGCGCGCTCGATGGAGCGGACGCGCCGTCGCGTTGAATCCCGGGAGGCGCCATGCTACCATAGGCTCGGGAGCAGGCCATGCGGCCGCGGGCGCGGAAGCGCTCGAGGAAAGTCCGGGCTCCGTAGGGCAGGGTGCTGGGTAACGCCCAGTGGGGGCGACCCCGAGGACAGTGCCACAGAAACATACCACCCCCTCACGGGGGCAAGGGTGCAACGGTGCGGTAAGAGCGCACCAGCGGCTGGGTGACCGGCCGGCTCGGTACACCCCACCCGGAGCAAGGTCACATAGGGGGAGATGAGGCGGCCCGCCGATCCCCGGGTAGACTGCTGGAGGTGCCGGGTAACCGGCACCCGAGAGAGATGGCCGCACTCGACTGAACCCGGCTTACAGGCCTGCTCCCATGTTTCCATTCCCAGCTGCGTCTCCCAGAGGAATCCCGACCATCGCCCCTGAACCTGCTCTCATCATCCCGAGGGTAACGATCCGCGGACTGCTGCGCAGCGGATCCCGGCTGGTCGGGCCGGGATGGCGCCGTCCTCATCGGATCCGGACCGAATGGCAGGTGTCGCAATGAAGGGACTGCAGTTTACGGCAGAGTGGGCGCCCCGGTCGGACTACGCGCTCTCTGAGTTTGAGCGGCGGAGCGGGAAGGCGGTGACCGGCTCGAGCGTCTGGCGCAATCCGCGCGTGCGGCTCGCCGACGTGAAGGAACCGCCGCTCCCGCCCAAGGATGTTCGGATCCGTCCCCGGGCGTGCGGCGTCTGCGGGTCGGATGTCCATTTCTACGAAACGGACGAGCAGGGGTACATCCGCTATCCCGGGTTGACAAAGTTCCCCGTGGTGATCGGCCACGAGTTCAGCGGGGAGATCGTCGAGGTGGGGAAAGAGGTTCGGGACCTCCGGCCGGGCGACCTCGTTACCGTGGAGGAGATGATCTGGTGCGGCGAGTGCGTCCCGTGCCGGAACGGCTGGCCGAACCAGTGCCTGAATCTCGAAGAGATCGGCTTCACGATCGACGGGGCCATGGCCGAGCAGCTGGTCGTCGGCGCGAAATACTGCTGGCCGATCACGGCGCTCGCGGAGGTGTACGGCGGCGCGGAGGCGGCCTGCGAGGCCGGGGCGCTCTGCGAGCCGACGAGCGTCGCGTACAATGGGATGTTCGTCCGCGCCGGCGGCTTCAAGCCCGGGGGCGTGGTGGCCGTCTACGGGACGGGGCCCATCGGCTTCGCGGCGATCGCGCTGGCCCGCGCGGCGGGCGCCAGCCGGGTGATCGCCTTCGAGGTGAGCCCGGTCCGGCAGGCGCTGGCCCGGCAGGTGGGCGCCGACGAGGTGCACGATCCCACGGCGCTGGCCAAGCAGGGCGGGAGTCCCCACGAGGTGGTGCTCCGCGCGAGCGGCGGCGCGGGGGCCGACATGGCCGTGGAGGCCGCGGGGGCGCCGGCGAGGACGGTGCCGGAGATGGAGCAGTCGCTGGCGATCGGCGGCAAGGTGGTGATCATCGGCCGCGCCGCGGAACGGGCGCCGATGTACCTGGAGCATCTGCAGACCCGGGCCGCCCAGGTCTATGGGGCGCAGGGCCACTCGGGGTACGGGACGTTTCAAAACGTCATCCGGCTGATGGCGTCTCGCCGCATCGATCTCCGACCGATCATCACGAGCCGGTACCCGCTCACCGAGGCCGTGGCGGCGATCGAGCGGGCCACCAAGCGGCAGGACGGCAAAGTCCTGGTCACAGGGTGAACTGATCTGTGCTCGCCCCCTGCGGGAGCGCCACACCACGGTGGGGCAAACGGCAAGCAGAGGTTGAAGCGAAGGACAGCCGGTTCCTCGGAGAAGGGGGGAGGGAAATGCTGCGACGATTCGCGCCGGTCGGGTTGATCCTGGTCCTGCTGCTCGGCTCCTTCGGTGTGGGAGCCACCGCAACGCCGCCGAAGCAGTTGAACATCGGTGTCGTCTCCGGGGTGGAGATCCGGGGGCTCCAGGCGATCGCGCCCACCTGGAACAAAGCCACGGGGGTCCGGCTCAACCTGATCGTCTACCCGTATGCGAGCCTCTACGAGAAGATGGTCACCGCCTTCCAGGCGAACGCGGCGACGTTCGATGTGGTCATGCTGGACGATCCGTGGATGCCGAAGTTTGGGGCGGAGGGATGGCTCGCGCCGCTCGACGCGCCGCCCTTCAACCTGACGCGCGACCCAGACATCTTCCCGGTCGTCTACGATCTCGGGTCGTGGCCGCCCCCCCGCGGGCCCGTCCCGCCGGGCGAGTCGGGCAAGGCCCGGCACATCGAGGCGATCACCCTGGTGGGGAACGTCGTGATGTTCATGTACCGCCGCGACCTGATCTCCACGGCCCCGCAGACGTGGGACGAGGTGCTGGCGAACGCGACGAAGCTGGGGAATCCCGGCCAGCAGTTCTACGGGTTCGCGATCCGCGGCGCCAAGGGCAACCCGATCATCTCGCAGTGGTACCCCATCCTCACCGCCTTCGGCGGCCGGGTCTTCGACGACAACTGGAACGTGGTCTTCAAGTCCGACGCGTCGGTGAACGCCCTGAAGTTCTTCGTCGGGCAGCTCAAGGCGGTCGCGCAGCCGGGGGCCGACACGACCGACGCCGCCGACCGCACCCGGCTCCTGGCGACCGGCCACGCCGCCCAGGCGACCGTCTGGCCGGCGGAAGCCTCGGATATCGTAGAGAACCCGCAGGTGAGCAAGGTGATCGGCAAGGTCGGATACGTGCCCATTCCCGCGGGGCCCGCCGGCCGCCACACGCCGATGATGGGCAACTGGCTCCTCGCCATCCCGAAGGCGGCGAAGGAGAAGGAGTGGGCCTTCCGCTTCATCACCTGGGCCACCAGCAAGGAGATTCAGAAACCGTACGCCGCGGCGGGGGGGATTCCGTTCCGGAAGTCGATCCTCACCGATCCGGCGCTCGTCAAGCGGTACCCGTTCTTCGGCGCGATGGCCGCGTCCCTCGATGCGCCGCCGTTCTGGCGGCCGCGCACGACGGAGTGGTCGGCGGTGGAGTCGATCCTCGGCACCCACGTGAACGCCGCGCTCGCCGGCACAGAGTCGCCCGAGCAGGCGGTCGACCGGGCGCAGGCGGAGATCACCCAGCACATGCGGGAGGCGGGCTACATTAAGTAAGGCAGCGCTCGAGGGCGGGGCGCCGCGCGCCGCCGCGGCGCCCCGCCCGGCGAGGTCCACCGCGACAGCGCGCCGGCGCCGCCTGGCCCCGTACCTCCTGGTCGCCGGACCGATCCTCTTTCTCCTGACGGTGGTGGTCTATCCGATGGCCTACGCCGTCAGCCTGAGCCTGCAGTACTACCGGGTCGGCGGCTTCGCGGGGCTGCACAATTTCGCGTTCGCGTTTCAGGACCGGCTCC
>Ga0307479_10007048_pt1 | contig 10358 bp, 8 predicted proteins | sample atmos_gasesECM4C_FD_203743 | JGI IMG/M metagenome (GOLD analysis project Ga0307479, IMG submission 203743) | Hardwood forest soil microbial communities from Morgan-Monroe State Forest, Indiana, United States - atmos_gasesECM4C_515 | ecosystem: Environmental > Terrestrial > Soil > Temperate...
GAGACCTGGACAGTCGCCTCCGGGAACAGGAGGCCTGGATGCCATTGAAACTCGGCGTTTCTCTCGAAGAATCGCGCATGAAGACTGGTCGGTGCCAGCAGCGCGGCGAGACTCAGGTTGAACGGACCGACCCCGACGCCGACGGCGTCGAACGGCCCTGCTCGCGGCACGTTGCTTGCGGTTTGCTGCCCGCCCGCCACTTACTTCAGTCTGCCCTCGACTCAGCGGCGAAACACGGCGACGCGCTCGCTGGGCGACCCCTATCGCAGCGCATCGAGTAACACTAGACGCGTGAGCGAACGTACCGCTTCCGAGGAGCGAAGCTGCCCAGCTGATGATGAAGCCGACTCGCGAGCACGGCGAACACACGTCGGGACTTCCGGCACCCGTCCTCCTAATCGGCACTCACGAGCAACGTCCTCCAGTCGTCTGCGGACGCCACCTCGATTCCGGCTATCCCGGTACGGGGACCATGGCCTCGATTCGGTCTCGACGACTAAACAGGTCCCAGAGGACGGAGGCGAGCAGGTCCGGGTCGACCGAAGCCACATCCGCCGGAACTCCGGATTCGTCTGAGCTGAGCTCCCGATGCCACGCGCTGCCGAGGATCAACGCGCCGACAAGCAGCGTACCCACGTATACGCCCTGGTCGGCTACCTCCCCATGGAGGCTATGCACGTAGTTGCGTACAGCGGCCATCGCCGGCCCGACACCGCTCATGAACGGTGATGGATGGACAGCTGACGAACCCAGGGTCACCAGGATGGCGCCACTTCGCTTCTCGAGCATCGACGGCAGGATCTGCCGAACGATTTCGATCGGCGTGAGCAGATACAAATTGAGGTAGCTCTGCATTACGTTGGCCGTCAGCTCAGTGGCGGGGGTGAACGAATTGGTGGAAACCGGAGAGTAGGCGACCACGTCGATTCCGCCAAATCGAGTGCTGATCTCTGAGATGAGCTTGGGGACGCTCGAGGTCTGAGCAAGGTCGGCCGGAAACCCCGCGGCGTTGATGCCCCGCTTCGTCAGCTCGGAGATGAGCGTTCCCAGCGCGCGCGGCCGCCGCCCGATCAGGGCGACCTGATAGCCCTCGCGGCCAAAGTGTCGGGCGGTGGAGATGCCGAGGCCGGTGCCAGCTCCGAAGATGGCGATCGTCTTGCTCATTTGCCGACAGCCTTACCAGTGATGCTGACGGTGCGACGGCTGATTTCGGGACTGGTCGCAGCCCGAAGCAGCCACGCGGCGACGTCTTCGCGCGCGATCCTCTGCGACAGCGTCCATCTGCCTGTCTCGGTAAGCACGGCCACCTGGCCGCGGCCCGGTTCGTCGGTCAAGGAGCTCGCGTAGACGATCGTCCAATCCAGATTGCTTTCGCGTAGCGCCTTCTCTCCGGCGCTCTTGTCTTTGATCATCGAGCCCATAGCTACACCCGTCAGAAACCGGGTGACTGGATTGAAGCGGTCACGCTCGACCAGAAAGGAAGAGAGGAGGATGACCCTGCTGACTCCTGCCTTATGTGCGGCTTCGACGATCGCGCGGGTGGAGTCGGTGATCACCGATCCCCCGCCGCCCAGCGTGCTGATCAGCGCGTCGGCGCCGTCGAGTGCGCGTGCGACTGCTGACGGATCCGTGGCCTGCCCAGCCACCACACGAAGGTTGGGATTGCTAATCGCCAGCTTTTCCGGGGAGCGCACCAGCGCGGTCACGGCGTGACCGGCATCGAGCGCCTGCTCGACCACGAGACGACCGGTGCCGCCGGTGGCTCCCAGCACAACAAGGTTCATTGGACTGCTCCCTGCGTGTGAAACCCTCGAAGTTGAAGCTTCAAGTTGCTACCCTTGAAACGACTTGAAGCGTCAACCTATTCCCGAACCGGGCTCGGGCCAGGCGCCGGAACCGTCGCGAGGGCTGAACAACCACGAATGGAGCGCTTGGCTCCAGCTGACGGCCATGTTCACCCTGCTGCCGGCGGCGCTCGATTCTCAGTTGCAGCGCGAAGCCGGAATGACTCACTTCGAATTCATCGTCATGGCTGCCTTGTCGAGGCAACCGGGTCGCCGGCTTCAGCTCAAGGACCTGGCCCTGATCGCCAACGGTTCCCTCTCGCGGCTCTCACACGTGATCTCGCGGCTCGAGCGCCAGGGTTGGGTGCGAAGGGTCAGTAAGAAGGAGGGCCGCGCGACCGACGCCGAGTTGACCGACCAAGGCCTCCGGAAGCTGAGAGGGGCTGGTCCCATTCACTTCCAGGAGGTTCGAAGGCTCGTGTTCGACGTTCTGACGCCCCAGGAGGTGAAAGACCTGCGGCGATTGACGGGCCGCCTCAACGCCGGTCTGGTTCCTGAGACAAATCTGGGACCGCTCGCGCGCAGGACCCGGGCTGGCGCGCTACGGGACGCGCCGTCATAGCGATTGGAGAGCACCGATTCGATGGTTGCCGCGAGGCCCCAGAAAGGATGTAGATCGTGGCTAACACCTGCAACCGGTGTGGGCCAGAGCGTGTTTCTAAGGTCTATGCACTACCTCGAAAGAGACATCGTTTCCGGCCAACCGAATCGGGCCTCCCGCGTCACGGGACCTGTCCCTCGGTCGATGATCCGAAGCAGTCCGCGCGAGGATTTGAGGCGGCTACTTGATATCTGCGGCCGACCACTCACTCTCGAGGAGATGGCTCGGTTGCTCGGAGTTCCCGAGCGATTCGTCGCTTACATGCTGATGGAAGCCGTGAGGTCCGGGCGAGTTAGTCGCTTAGCTGATGGCCGCTACGAAACCGCGATGGGTCGGGGCGGTGCCGCACTGACCGAGCTTCTTCAGTTTGTCGTGGAATGCGAGAGGAGTTGGCGCAGCCAGGAGAGGCGACCTTAAGGTAGTCGGGCTCCCAGAGTTTTGTCGCGTTGCCTTCGGGATCCAAAGGCAACAGACAGTCAGACCGGCCTGTTGGTTCATGATCCGTGTTCGCCGCCCCCACCGCTCCGATAATCCGCGTACCAGGCAGCAAGCGGCTTAGGGTCCCCGGCTGCTCCTTTGAGTACGGACCTCCCTCGATCCCCTGGAGTTCGGGCGCCCGTCGGAACCCCGATCGATGGGCGCCACAGAAATTCTCAGACAGCAATGGTCAGGGCCCGGGATTTGAACCCGGGGCCATACACCAGGGTCACGTCGACGAGGCTCCGCGTGAAGCACGACAGCTTGATCCTGCCACTCCTAGTCGCAACCGTGGGCATGCACTTTTGGGTTTTGGGCCAGGTACTCGGAAACGGCGCGGCCCTGTTCGTAACCGCCGGCCTTATGGTTGGCGAGAGCATAGTCGTAGTGGCTCGTGGCAGCCGGATGTCCGCGCCAGGCTGCTAGCGACCTGGCTCGCCGAGATTCAGGCACGAGCGCGTTGTCAACTGCTTCGCGAATGAGATCGACCCCTGCGGAACAGCCAATCGAAGTAACCGACGCTTATCGGGAGCAACGGAGGCGGACGCTATGTAGAGGGGTCCCGGGCATGACGTGGGAGCGGCTCTCTACGTGAGCAGCAGTACGCTTCTGCGCCAATGGATCCGAGCACCGCGGCCGCGTGGCGTGACCTCTACATCGGGATGGTCGGCGCCGGCGCATCGCTGACCGGCCTGACCTTTGTCGCGATTGCGCTAGACCCGCACCAGATCGAGCGCACGCCGTTGCTGCGTCTGCGAGCTGCCAGCGCACTGTGGTGCTTTGTGAGCGTTATGTTCATCGGGCTCACTGTCCTGACGCCAAGGCCCTTCACCTCGGTGGCGTCGGTGGCCTTGGGTGTGGGCGGTTTTTCGGGAGGTGTCCTCCTTTCCTGGCGAACGATCGGTCAGCGCATCTTCCGGCAGCCGCATCCGGGCGCCAACGTCTTCCGCGCCGCCGGGAACGTATTTGGTTTCATCCTCGCCGGTGTTGGCGGCCTGTTGCTGATCGATGTCGAGAAGGGTTGGGTGTTTGCCACGCTGGCGCTCGCATGCGTGATCATGCTGTCGAGCGGCATCTTCGCTAGCTGGCTCTTGGTCCTGCAGATCGGGGTACCGCCAAGCAAATAGCCCTGAGTCGCGCGTTCTGCTGCTAGAAATGCGAGCTGGTTAGCGGCGCGCTGCGAAGATCGTCTCGCGATAGTCGTCTTTCATCGAGAGCCTCGCATTTGTGGCGAGGTCTCGCCTTGGACGGTTCCACCACCGACAAGGAGGACGTCGAGGTGCGACGCCCTACTCGTAGCGAAGGGCCTCCGCCGGAGCTACCCGTGATGCGGCGCGAGCCGGGAGGTAGGTGGTCAGCAGCGTCGCAACATACGCCGCCAAAAGGATCAGGCCGATCTCGGGCAGCGGCACGTGGAAATCGACAGTTCCAAAGGTCTTGTCGACCACAAAGAAGCGGTACGACTCCAAGACGCCGACGAGGGCTCCGATCACCAAGCCCAGGATCGCGATGAGGCTCGACTCCATAAGGAAGGACCGCTGCACGAGCGAGCGGCGATAGCCAAGCGCGCGCAGCATGCCGATCTGCTGCCAGCGTTCAACCACCGCACGTGTACTGATCACACCCAGCCCTGCGATTCCGACGATCAGACCGAGGGCGAGAAATCCAGTCACAAGGTTGATGAGCGTGAGAAAGGTGCTCAGCTGCTGCGCCAGCTGGTCGGCGACGATGACCGGCTCGAGCTGGTCTTGAACCAGCATCCTGCCGAGGTCGAGGCGCGCCACGTTCGGATCCACCCCGGCATTGAGGGCGAAGTAGTACCCGGTCGGCGTGAGCGGCCGCAGGTTGCTGAGCGCCGTCGATTGAGGCCCATTGGACGAAGTCGTCGTTGGCGCCGCGCCCGGCGCCGCGAAGAATCCGCTGTCCATCGCGGTCTGAAGCGAAACATAAACGCCGCTCCAGAACGGCCGTGTCATAAACCCGATCACGGTCAGGGTCCATGGCGTCGAGCTGCTGATGTTCGGAGTGGTCATCTGGACCTGGAACGGCCGGAACGAGGCATCCGTCGACTTGATGCCGGAGATGATGGCGGGGTTGCCTCCGAACGAGTCGAGGTTCCCCGCATCGATCACCGCGTAGCCCTTGTTGTCGCGCACGGCGTTCCACACATCCCGGTCGGACTCGTAGCCGGCAGCGCGCGGCTGGATCGCGTACCCCGTGGTGTTGAGGTAGCCATCGTCGACCGCGTGTAGCTGGCTTCCCTCGAACTGACCCTGCACCCGGTTATTGACAGTGCCATCGGCCCTTACCTGGTGCATGTTGACCGTTAAGCCATAGTTCTCCCAGCCAACGCCACGGACCTCTTTCGAAACCACCGGGTCGGCTCGGACGAGCGAGGCGGCGTCGGCTGGAAAGACCGTCTTGTCGGTTGTCTGAAAGTTCAAGTCAGGCGACCCGGCAACGATCCTCCAGTGGCCAGTTCCCGCGTCTGCGTCTCCAAAGTTCTGGAGCAAGACATCCTTGAACACGGACATGTACACGATCATGAAGGTGACTATCGCGAACATCGCCACCGCCATACCCGTGCGGAACTTGCTCGCCATGGGATAGGCCATGCTCGTCCGCGTGATGGGCGCCACAGCGCCGATGCGCCCGGTGAAGAACATCACGCCGCGAATGAGCAGATCGCTGTTGTACATGACCAGCCAGATCGCGCCGAGAAGCACCATCAACGCCGTCAGCGCAAAGACTTCTGGCCCGCCGAGAAGCTCCTTGTATTTGACCGCATCCGTGATGTGCAGCAGCTCCTCGACCTTTCCGAATGGACGAGCCCAGTACACGAGCAGCCCTATGGCGGCCAGAGTGAATCCGGCGCGCCCTGCAAGCAGCGGGCGCACATGGGCGGTGGTCAGGATCCACCGGAGCAGGAGGCCGGATCCCACAATGACCAGGGAAACTCCCGCCGTGTAAACGATTTCGCCATGGCTGTTGAGACTCAGCCCGATCAACAGCGCGCCAAGCGCGATTGTCATCGGGCCTCGCTTGAACAGCGCCCACCAGAAGGTCCTGATCGCCCCGAGGAATCCGAGCGTGATCCGGTTCAGAAACACCAGCGGGTGCCCGTGGCGGAGCTGCTTCAGCCCGGCCCAAACCACCCGGAACGGTGCCGTGAAGAGCCTGAGCATGCCTTCGCCGCGGTGCTCGCTCTCGTCCAGGTCGCGTATGGCGGCAACGATGTTGAGCCGGCTGACGCGGTACGCGGAGAAGGCCACCACGATGAAGGTCAGCAGGATGCCGAGGCAGATGGAGACGACGAGGGTGGTCCACTCGACGTGGTATTGAAGGGCGAGGCCTTTGTAGAAGCCCGTGAAGATGCTCGAGAGCACCTGGATCATGAGCATGCCCACGAGCACGCCCAGCACGACACCGATCACGCTGGCGGCCAGCGTGTAGGCGGTGCCCTCAAATAGGAACATCTGGGTCAGGTGCCTGCGCTTGAGGCCGACCGCACGGCTCATGCCCATCTCCGCCCGCCGCTCGGCCGCCAGCATCACGAAGATCAGGAAGATCAGAAGCACGCCGACTGCGATTGAGAAGAAGCTCACACCGAGCAGGGCACCCGAGATAAAGGTGCCGCCGACCAGGCCGAAGGTCACCGCATCAGCCTTGTAAGCGCTGTATTGGTACAGGTCCAGGCGCCCTGCGATGTCGTTGAAGTGCGCCAGCTCGATCGGGGCGATCACCGCGATCGCGCGTGCAAACGCCCGCTGCAGGATGGGGTTGCTCACCGTGGCTCGGAACTTGGGACTGAGGTCCTCGCGCGCGACCTCTGCGAACAGGCTGATAATCGTGGCGCGAGTGGGATCGGCGGCGGGCAGCGATACGGCAAGCTGCTGCAGCGGGACCTGCACGTCCGGCTGCGCCAGCAGCGCCTTGAGCTCCGCGGCGGCATTGCTATCGACCTGGAGCGAAGCGACACGCTGCCGGAACTCATCCTGAGCAGCTCGGACTGCAGCCGGGCTGGATTGCGGCACCGACAGTGTCACGGCGTTGGCGACGAACTGCAGCACGAACTGGTCGCCAACCAAAGCCTTGAACTCGTTCGTCACCCCATGCTGGTCGAGTGCCGCAAGGAGGCGGCGGCTGAGGTCCTGCGTGGGGTCGAGGAAGCTGGCGTCATTGTGGATCTTCTTGATCTGGGCTTTGATGGCCGGGGTGTTCAGGTAAGCGAACATCTCGGCCGCCGCCTGCTGATCGGTGAAGGCTGAACGCAGCCGTTGCGTGATCTCTGTGCCGGTGGCTCCCCCGGGGCCAAGGTCGTCGAGGCCGCCGGCGCCGTAGTTGTGAAGCAGAATCAGGTTGGAGTCACCCTGATGCTGCTCGATCGTGCGCATCGTTTCGATCGGCATCACCACCGAGTTCACGATCGGCCCGTGGGCAGCGATGCTCGGATTGATCTCAGTGTTGAGGACGCCGCGCACCGTCACCTGTGTAAGGTGCCCGTCCACGAAGAGCTTCAGCGCGTCGCCGACGTGGGCGTTCAGGGTGTCGGCCAGCTGGTTGCCCACGAAGACGTCGTTTGTACCAAGCGAGCTGACGTCGAGGCTGGTGCCGGAGCGGCTTAGCAGCGTGCCCCAGACGCTTGTGAAGTCGGCCGGCACGCCGAAAACGGCCACGTTCTTCGACGACGCCTGATCGCTCGTGAGATCCACCATCGAGCCGGGAGCCACGATCACCCCAACCGCGCTGGCGATGTTGGGATCGAGCTTGGAGCGCGCGATGACGTCGGCGGTCTGAGCCGAGCTGAAGAAGTCCGTCTCGGACGTCGACGCACCCTGGGGGCTGAGGTCGGCGTGGCGGGTAAACGCCTCGTCCACCCCACCCAACTGGGGCATCTGTATCGATACCAGGGAATAGGTCAGCGTGTCGCCGACCGCCAGCGAGGACGTGATGATGAGGGTGGCCAGCATGAGGCCGAACAGGATGAGCACGGTCTGGGCACGCCGGCGCGGGATGTTGCGGAGCGCCATCTTCAAGAGGACGCGGTTCCACGCTGCCAGAAGGAGCAGGACGAGCAAGACGGCGCCGACGCCCGCGCCCATCCATTCGGCCAGGGTGAGAGTCGGGATCCCGAAGATGGACGGGGTCACACGCTGGCGGCCAGTACCGGGTCCTTCTGCTTCTGGGTGGTGTCCCCGCTGTCGGAGACGATCAGGCCATCACGCATTCGGATCATCCGCTTGGCGAGAGCGCCAACCTCTTCGTCGTGCGTGACCCACACGAAGGTCTGGGAGTTCTGCTCGTTGAGCTTGACCATCAGCTCCATGATCCCGGAGCTGGTTTCGCTGTCGAGGGCGCCGGTGGGCTCGTCGGCCCAGACGATCGCAGGCTTGGTCGCCAGGGCGCGCGCGATCGTGAAGCGCTGACGCTGGCCGCCACTCATCTCGGCGGGACGGTGGCCGGCCCAGTCGCCAACCCCGACCATGTCGATGGCTTCTTTGGCGCGCTTGCGGGCAACCCCGGGCCTGACACCGCCGACCAGCATCGGAAGCTCCACGTTTTCGATTCCGGTCAGCACCGGCAGCAAGTTGTACGTCTGGAACACGAAGCCCATGTGCCGAGCCCGAAAGTCAGTCTTCTGGTTGTCGGTGAGCTCATTCAGAGCGCGCCCATCGATCTTCACCGAGCCGCCGTCGATCACATCGAGGCCGCTCAGGCAGTTCAGGAGCGTCGTCTTGCCACACCCGCTCGGGCCCATGACCGCGACCACCTCACCGCGCCCGACCACGAAGTCGATGCCCTTGAGGGCGTCGATCTTGATCTTGCCGGTGTTGTACCTCTTCCAGACTCCTCTGGCGTCGATGATGCTCTCGGTCACATGAAGTCCTTTCCCGGGTAGGTCCCAGGGCGTGGCAGGGGGTTTGGGCTGGGCGCGCGGACGCCGGAGGGACGCCCGCGGGGCAGTGTAGCGGTGAAAGGAACCCGCCACCGTTAAGTTTGATGCGGAAGCTGCTGCGGAACCGCGACCCATTCGGGGATGTTCCCCAACGCTGCGAGTTGGGGCCGCTGGGGCGGGAGACGCTCAGCGGCGTGCGACTGCTGACGGCCTAGGTCGAGGGTCCGACGTCATGGGCCAGTTCCCCTAACGCAAGTCAATCAACGTCAGCGCCGGCCACGCGTGCCGGCAAGACCGTCCAGCTGCGCCGTCGTGTCAGCGTCGAGGTGTACGTCAGCAGTGGCCACGTTCTCGGTCAAGTGCTTCAGGCTCGAGGTGCCGGGGATCAGCAGGATGTGGGGGTCGTGTCCCAGGAGCCAGGCCAGGCACACCTGGGCGGGTGTGGCTCCCTGTGCCGCCGCGGCGGCCAATATCGCAGGGTGCTCGGTCACTTTGGCTGCCCCCGCGAAGGCCGATCCGAGGGGGAAGTAAGGCACCCAGGCGATGTCGTTCTCGCTGCAGAGGTCGAGAAGCGGTTCGTCTGCCCGATCGAGGAGGTTGTATGCGTTCTGGACGCATGCGATGCCGGCCGGGAGAGCGTGCCGAAGCTGGCCGACGCTGACACTGCTGATACCAATTCCGCCGATCTTGCCCTCGGCGCGCAGGGCGCTCATCTCCGCCAACTGACTGTCGAGGTCGACCCCCGGGGCTCCATCGCCGGCGAGCCGCAGATTGACGACATCGATCCTCTCCACCTCGAGGCTTCGCAGGTTCGCCTCGACCCCGGCTCGCAGCTCGTGGGGCCGTTGCGCGGAGATCCAGCGGCCCTGTCGGTCACGCTCAGCGCCGACCTTCGTGACCAGGACCAGGTCCTCTGGGTATGGATGGAGCGCAGCATGGATCAGCTCGTTGGCGACGTCGGGGCCGTAATACTGGGCGGTGTCGATGTGGTTGACGCCGAGCTCGACGGCCCGGCGCAGCAGCGCAAGGGCTGCGGCCCGATCGCGTGGCGGTCCCAGCACACCCGGACCAGGCAATTGCATGGCCCCGTACCCGATTCGGGCCACCGGACGACCGGCCAACATCGCACTGCCGCCTGGTTGCTTCTTCGTGCTCATCTCTGTACCCCCCGGTGCGCGACCTGACTTGCAGGCTGTTAGGTGGTGAGCTGCTGCATCAGAGCCGGCTTCACCGGTTCTCGTTTCGATCGAAACACGACAAGACGGTGGCGACTCATCTCTTCTGAGAGCTCGCTGGCTGGAATAGAAGCCCCGGCCGGAAGAGCAAAGCGGCGATGATGGCTCCACCAGCGGCGATAACGGCCGTCCACCACAACGCGGTGTCGTACCCATTTGCGAGCGCGAGTGCGTTCGTAGCGTGCCCCGCGAACGCGTGCGTCACGAGGTAAGACGCGACCGCGGTCGCGAAGACCGAGTTCAGCAGCGAGGTGCTGATGGAGGCTCCAAGCTGCTGGCCGACCGTGACGGTCGCTGAGGCCACC
>Ga0307479_10007049_pt1 | contig 10358 bp, 5 predicted proteins | sample atmos_gasesECM4C_FD_203743 | JGI IMG/M metagenome (GOLD analysis project Ga0307479, IMG submission 203743) | Hardwood forest soil microbial communities from Morgan-Monroe State Forest, Indiana, United States - atmos_gasesECM4C_515 | ecosystem: Environmental > Terrestrial > Soil > Temperate...
CTGAACTGATTTCACCAAGCACGATATGACATTTGAGGAACACTTATGAAAATCACTAATTCGATAACCCGATACGGCATTGTCTGCTTCTCGGTTGCGACGGCAGTTACTGCCTCGGCAGCGCCGTTAAACGAAGCGCGCGTCTCTCAGGTCATCCAGGATGTGCTGATGCTGCCGTCAAACGCGGCGGCGCGTCCTGCCGCAATAAATGATAAAGTTACTCAAGGGACTGCACTCCGCACCGGTGTGGAATCGCGCGCGGAGCTGACGTTCTCCGATCTGACCATCACTCGGCTGGGCGCGAACACGGTTTTCAGCTTTAACGCAGGAGCTCGCGAGATTGATCTCACGCACGGCTCGATCCTGCTCCAGGTACCCTCCGGAGCTGCCATCTCTAATATCAAAACAGCCGCGGTGACGGCAGCGGTGAGCGGTGGGACCGCGATGTTCGGGACCGGCCCGCCGGCCAAATTCATGGTGTTGGAAGGCGTTGGCACTTTCTATCCGACTGGCCATCCGGAAGAGGCAGTCACACTTCACGGCGGCGAGATGGTCACGCTGACCCCGGATGGTCACCTTCAAGTCTCTACTTTTAATGTAAAGCTGGTCCTCGCCACATCACCGTTAATCACTCAATTCCCCGACCTCGCGAATCTGCCGCTCATTTTGCAGGTGCAAGACCAGCAACAGACAGACCAATCGAACCCAAGCGCGAGTCCGCCATCGAAAGACGTGATCGACGTGACCTCCCAAAACGTCGTCGCCAATCCAACGGTGACTCAGACGTCGTCTAGCCCGCCGAGCGAATTCGGACCGCCATCTACGATCACCTCGCCAAATCCGTACGTGATCACGAGCGGCACGACCATCACGACTGATCCGACCATCACGACCAATGGCGTAACCGATTATGGGAAGCTTTATCGCGGCACTGCACTGGATGGCACACCGAGCCAATTTCTATTTGGCGAAGCGCCGACGTCATTTGACCAAATGGTGTTTAGCGGAGCGCAGAATAATCTTCCGATCGCGGTATTTAAATTTGCTGACCTGGAGTTGGCCGGTGATCCGACGATCACGGTGCCGAGTGGTGGCGTAACTAATCTTGCTCTGGTCAGCGTTGGCACCATCACCTCAGGCCCGCCCGGAGGAACGTTGACCTTCGCCGGCATCTCGCGGTTGGATTTCATCACCCAAGATGGCGCCATCAATCTTGGATCGGAAATTTCATTTTCCGGGATCGATCACCTGACTTTTTATGCGCGCGGATCGGGTTCGAACTTAACTTTGGCAAGCCCAATTTCGGGCGGCAGTGTGGTTCATTTGTACTCGGAAGGCTCCACTCAGGTAAACGGCAGCATCTCGGTCTCCGATACATTTGCAGCGCTAACCGGACAGGACTTTCTTGCCGGATCAGGAATGATCACCGCGACAAACGTCGATATTGAATCGCTAAACAACGCCAACGTTAACCTGAGCCAATTCCCCAACCCGGCTGACAACACCGGATCAATGATTTTAAACGCAATCAATACTTTAAACTTCAACCTCGACCGCGGCGGAGGCTTCGGGTGGTCGACGTTCGATGCTTCGGCTGAAACGATCAACGTTACTGGGTCGAATCCATTCGACTTTAGCAACGCAAGCGGCGACGTGATTTTCGCTGCCGGCAATGGCGGAATTAACGCGTCCGGAATCGAGTTCTTCGGGCACAATCTCACGCTGACGTCGACTGGCGACATTACGATTGGGTCCGCGATCACACCGACAGTAGGGGCGCAAGGGCCCCACATTCTGGATGGATCGATCAGCGCTAGCGGCGCGTTCACCTCGTCGGGGAGTGTTTACACCGGAAAGTTCAACATTGGGACGGATGCCACTGTTGGCGGGCAGCTGCAGGCGCGCAGCCTGACCGTCGGAAATGATCTCACGGCTACGGGTTCCATCCGAGTTCTTGGTGGCTCGATTCTCGTCGGCGACAATATCAATACTCAGGGCTCGCTTTCCCTCGCGGTGGATGAGAATAACGCATTCGGCAACATCACCGCAGGTGAAAGCATCACCGCGAACGGCGGAATCTTCACACCAGGCGATCCTTGCGTTGTTCTGGCCGGCAAATCGATCTCCGCGCCGGCTGTGATTACCGGGACGCTTCAAGCCGGCACGGACATCACAATCGACAACTCGAATGGCTCCTTCAACTTCGGCATTATTGCCAACAAGGTTATCGCCGAAGGAACGCTCACTCTGATTAACGTTCCGACCATCACACCTAACAATGCCTCATCGACTGGCGATGACGGTTCTACCTTTAACGATTTCACCATGACGGTCGGCTCGATCTCCAGCACCGGCCCACAGACTCCAGTGCTTTCGTCCAATGGGGGCGATGCCAACCCCAGCTTCGCGGATTCGAATCCCGGTAATGGAGGAAAGATTACCATAAACATCACATCGGGCGGCTTAACCATTGGTGATGGGAACGACCTTGATGCCATTCAGGCCAAAGGCGGAGCTTACAACCCAAGTGGTCCATTTAGCGGCGGCAACGGCGGTACCGTCGATATTACCGTGGCAGGCGACGTGTTGATCCAGAATCGTGCAACCGATCACGCGGGGATTACTGCAACGACCGGCACCGTTTCGGATGTAACTTCGCAATACGCCGGTGCCGGCGGCACAGTTGATATTACGGCGACGGCGGGACAAATCACGGTGGGCGGCAACGTGAAGGTCTCTTCCGATGACGCCACGCAAAATGGAGCAACGGGATCAGGTCGGGAAAGCGCCAGCGGCGGAACAATTGATTTGCAAAGCAATCTTACTACGGGCACCGGGATAACCGTTACCTCCAATGGGGGTTTGTTTTCGTTTCTAAATGCGAACGCGCCAGGTCCGGGCGGTTCGATCACTTTGTCCACGAAAGGCGCGGATATAACGGTCAACGGAACGATTGAAGCGGATCGCGGCACAATCACGATGGATCAGAACGATCCGGCCGGATCAACGCCGATGATCACCATCGATGCCGCAACCCTAACGAGTGAGACACTAAACATCACTGGCGCGGGCGATGTTAACGTCGGGCTAACCAATCCGGCGACGATCAATGCCGTGACTATTGCCTTGTCTGCAGCCAACAATTTGAACTGGAGCGGTGGAATTCTGAGCGCCACTGCCACCAATTCCGATGGCAATGTGAGTATCTCTGCCGGCCAGGCGATTAATATCACGAACGACCTGGACATTGAACGGACAAACAACGGACGCACCTCCGGCCTGAATGTTACGCTCAACGCGGGCACTGATCTATCGGTCGGCGGCAACCTCAGCCTTACGACGGATGCGAGTAACATTCAGACCGGCGGGAACATCGGCGTGACGAGCGGCGGAGACATGACGATTGGCGGAGCCTTTACCCTATTTATCTCTGCCGCTTCAGGAACCACCACGGGAGTCGGAGGGAACATCAACGTGACCAGCGGCGGATCGCTGACAGCCGGCAGTTTGAATTTCGATCTCTTTTTCGATCCCTCCGCACAAGTAACCAACGGCGAGAATCTGACTTTAACCGTTACTAACGATCTTATCACGACTGCGGGAGGCGTGACTCTTGTGCTTTCTACTCCAGTGGGACCCGATCGTCCTCCACTCCTTAACGGTGGCAATGTCAGCATGACTATTGGCGGCAACCTTGTGCTTGCTTCAGGCGGCGACCTCAACCTGCAGATGATTAATTCGGGTATCGACCAGGTAAACACTGGCGGGAATATTTCTGCCTCGATCGGTGGCAATCTCAGCGCCCATCAGATCACCGCGTCCATCACGAACTTTGATGACGGTATAATCGGCACCGGAGGGAACCTGACTTTCTCCGTTGGCGGAAATATGACCGCATCCAGTGTAACATTGGACATTGACAATTCATCCAATGGCAACATCACAACGGGCGGAAATCTCAATCTCAATGTCGGCGGGAACGTTTCCACCCAGGGCGACGCTACATTCCAGATCGATAATAGTGAAGGAGGGCAGATTGGACACGGAGCTCAAATTTCGATTACCAGCGGTAGTCTCAGCGTCGGGGGCTCGCTTCTTGCCTTTGTTAACAACCGCGACGCGGGATCGATCGGTTCCTCTGCGCAGGTGCTGGTGGATGTCGCGGGGGCTCTGAGTACTCAAGGCGATGCCACCATCGGTATCTCAAACAGGAATGATGGCGCTGGCGGTGGCATCATAAACGGTGACGCAACCGTAAACGTGCAGGCAAACAGCATTTCAGTAGGCGGGTTTCTGCAGTCGTTCGTGGCCACAAACGGTGGGCAAATCAATGGCCAGGCTTCACTCAGCGTCAACGTGACCGGAAATATCCAGTCTGGGACGGGGACATTGTTCGACATCCAAAGCGACGCTTTCAATAGCAGCGGGGGCCCGCTTACTCCGGCAACGATTGGTTCGGACGCTGTTCTTAGCGTAACCGCCGCCAATCTGACCAGTAACGGATTCATAGAAAATGACATTTTGAATAACGGTGGCGGCCATATTCATGGTAACGCCATGCTGACGGTAAACCCGAGCGGCGACATCAACGCACAGCAGTATATCCTCGCCACAATTGCGGACACTGGGTTTTCGCCCAACGGCGGAGTTGGCAGCCCGAGCCAGATTGATGGAAACGCCATCGTCACACTCCAGGCCCAAAACATCATCACGTCATCGACCGCTACCGGAACTCCTGGGACCGATACCATGGCTTTGGAAGCCAGCATTTACACAAATGTGAACGGCACCGTCGGAGGAGACGCCATCGTTAATGTAAATGCTTCCCAACAGATCAGCGCCCCGGGAACCACGCTTTTCTGGGTCGCGAACGGCAATTACCAGGGTTTGGGGCCAGGGACGATCGGAGGAAATGCGGAGGTCAACGTCAGCGCCGCCGACATTTCCACTGGCGATCTCTATTTTCAAATTCTTAACTATGGAGGCGCGTCCATCGGTAAGAGTGCGATCCTCAATCTGACCGCCACGAATTCGTTTACCGTGAATGGTGCTCTCAATGCCCTTCTCGACAACACGGGCGGCAGCATTGGCGGTAACGCTACTATTAACATGAACGTTGGCGGGACGGCCACGGTTACCAACGACGCGACATTTCAGATTCTTGGTAACGACCCGGCAGGATCAGCGGCGATCAATTTCAACGGCGGCACCTACGCAATTGGCGGCACGCTTCTCAGTACGATCGACCAAGATGGAACCATCAAGTTCGCCAATGCCAATGTGAGCGCCGACACGGTCAAAGTTGGCGTGTTTGGTTCCAACGGCACACTCATGATCGGTGGCGGGTCTCTCTCCGCCAATACGTTGATGAAGCTTTACGCGACCGGCAGCAACGGCGCGATTGACTTTACCGCGAACGTCACTCTCACCTGCAAAGCCGCGGCGCTAATCCTGGCCGCAAACACCATAACAATTAATGACAACGTGGTCGTGACCATCACGGGTGGCTTCGCGGCTTCGGTCTATGCCAACATCGCGAATTATTCCAGCGCGTTTGGTGGCAACGGCAGTACGACCGGAACTTTTGCGGGCGCCGGTGCGAGCAATCCACAACCGCTCGGAAATGCTCCGTCGTTCGGCGATCCGCCATCTTCGTCCAGTTCAACTGGAGGCTCGGGTAGCAAGGTTCAAAATTCATCCATCACAACCGTTGCGTCGGCGACGGCAAGCTCGAGGACCAAGAATCAAAGTTCGTCCAGCACTACCGTTGCGTCATCGAGCAGCAGTGTGAGTGGGGCATCTGGTCGCGGTCATCGGTCTTCGTTAACCGACGGTTTGAAGCTGTCCGCGCGTGGCGCAACCAGCGCAAGCGCAACCACGACCAGCAACACAATCAGGGTCGCCGACTCCCGTCAGTTGCTTTCGGTGCTCGATTCCGCCACTCCGAGTTCGAACGGCAAGATCATGATTACCAGTTCGAAGGGTGACGGTGTTTCAAATAATCCGAGCCCAAGCAATCCGAACCACCCCAATGCCGCGCCTGGTTTGAGCCATGATCGTTCTGCAGCGGAGAACCCCAGCAGCTCCAAAACATCTGTCGCCCTCCTCGATCACACGCCCCCGTCGGTGAGGTAGGCAAAAAAGGATTGCTTCATGAAGCAAAGGAATTGGACTGTCAGGCGACCGTCTGTGAACTGGAACAATCCGGCTTCAAGAATATTCGCCGATGACGCGCGTTTCGGCCACGAAATTGCTTCGGGCGGTTACAATAGCGTCGGTTACGATCGCATTTGTAACTTCACGTCTGAAGCCCGGGACCGACTGCAAGCCATCTTCACTTCGGGATTGATCTTGTTCCTCGTTGGGGCGCCTTTCGCAGCCTATGCGCAAACGGTGCAGACCAATCAGGCGGAATTAGCTCGACAAACGCAGCCGACATTTACTCCTACGCCTGCTCCGGGAACGGTCGAGACGGGTCAAGCGGTAGCCAGTCCAAACGACACTGATTTAGGGGAGCAGCAAATCCTCAAACGCGCGCCGGAGTACGAACCCTTCAGCGCGTCGCTCTCAGTGCCGATCTATTACACATCCAACGTTGCGCTCACTCCCAACAACGAGAAAAGCGACGCCGTCATCGCTCCCGTCGTCGGTGCTTTCTACGATCCGCGGATTACCAAAACACTCTACGGCCACATTGGCGCTCGCGAACAAGTCTTCTACTATGGCACGTATCACGCCTTCGATTTCGGAAGTCTCGATGTCGAAGCGGGCCTGAATTATTTCCTGCCCCAGGTCCACGATTTAATTTTGCGGGCTACGTACGATTTCAATCGCCTAACACTCGACGACCGGCTGGGCGATGAATTTTATTCGAACCATCAGCTCGTCTTCAACGCCGAGCTGCCATTTCGATTGGGTCGAGCCCAGCAACTTTCGCTTGGCGCTGACGCAAATGTCAGCGTCGCGGCGGATCACCAAAGTCCACGGCGCAATGACTACGATGCTTACCTCAGTTACACAGCGAACCTGAGTCGCGCGTTTTCGGTCAATGCCGTCGGCCGCGTCGTCGTGCGCGACTACTATCAAAACGGCCGCACGGATGTAAGTGAGATCCTCTCGTTGACCGGCACCTGCCGGCTAACCAAGTCGTGTGCATTGAGCGCCATCAGTTCGTTTGCTAACAGTGATTCGAATCAAGACGTTTTTGATTACAGGGTGGCGAATGCCGGCGGCGCGCTTTCGCTGACAATAAGGTTTTAGAATCGCGGCCGCATCCCCGGCCGACGATCATTCCGGGCGGGCTCATTTCTAAATAATCATCGCCGTCGTTTTTCGTCGAGGTAACCTGCCCCGAGCGCAAGCCCGACACAGAATAGTCCAGCCGCAGTCGCGAACGGAACGGGATCGAACGGCGCTGGCGGAAGATCGACAATTCCATTTTCGTCTGTTCTCGCCGGCTGCCGGACATAGCGACCACGCCGCGGAGCACGAAAATATTGCGCGAAATGCTCGAGGCGTTCCGCCAAATCGGAGTCGGAAATCGGAACGCCGTGACCGCAGCCGAGAAGATTTGGTCGCAGATTCGCCAATTCTTTAATTGAGCTGCTCGCTGCGCTCCAATTAATCGTGAACGGCGCTGGTGGCCCGGCAAGCTGCGGGTGCGCGCCAATTAATCCGACCCAAGAATCCATATTTACACTGACCAACGCGTCGCCAGTCAGAAGAACGCGATCCGAAGGGCGAAACAAACAAATGTGTCCCGGAGAATGTCCCGGAGTCGCCACCCACTCCCAACCCGGCGCCCCGGGAACTTTGTGAGTGCGGAGCTCGCGTAAACGGCCGCCGAGATCTCGCGGACGGGTGGGCAAAAATCGCGAAAGAAACGCGGTCGCGCCGCCGACAGTCGGATCAGCGGGCGGATAGGCCGAGCGACCGGTCAGGAACGGTGTTTCTAAATGATGGACATAAATCGGCACGTCCCAAGCATCCGCCAGCGCCGCCGCGTTGCCGGCGTGATCAATGTGACCATGGGTGAGAACGATCGCTTCCGGCGCCGAGCCCGAACCGAAACGCGCTTCGGCGGCGGCAAGAATTTCGCGCGCGCGATCAGGGAATCCGGTGTCAACGACGATCCATCTGCTGCCTGGACGCCCGAGAAAATAGACGTTCGTAAAACTCACCGGCAGCCAGCCGACATCGGGCGCGATTCGAGTGATTAATCTGCTCGGCATTCCTATTATGATTGTCGATTTCGCAGCAAGCTAATCGAATTGTCAGTCGTTAGGCGGAATTGTCAGGGTCACGCCCTCTTTCAAATTATCCGGATCATCTATCTTCTTTTCGTTCGCGTCGCGGATTTCTTTCCAGCGCTTCGAGGTTTTGTAAAACTTGCGCGAAATGGAAGCGAGCGTATCCCCTTCCTTCACCCTGTAAGTGGTTTTCTTCGACTCCGCTTTTTCCAAGTCGCCGTGACGCGATGGCGATTTGTCCGCGGTGGGGCGCGGCTTGGCCGGCCCGGCGTCGATTTGCCTGTGCAAATTTAGATTTTCGTTGCGCAAGCGCGCCGCCTCGGTCCGGGTCACGACCGAGTCCCCCGACAAACTCGTGCCCAGCGCAACTTCATCGCGTTTCATGAAATCTTTGACGTCGCTCGCGTGCGACCCGTTTGGGTCGAGAACCAGATAACGTTTGAAATGATGGAGCGCGTGCAGTGGATCATTCAATTTGTCGTCGTAAAGCAACGCCAGCTTGAAATGCACTTCCGCCGATTGCGGCGTCCCGTCGAGCGCGGCTTCGTAGAGATTAATCGCCCACAGATAATCGCCTTGGGCCGCTTTCCAATCCGCTTCTTTGACCGTTCGGGCATTTCGCGATGTTACCATCCGATCGCACCCGCTCAAAAGCACCAGGATCGAAAACGACGCTGCCAAAATGCGAAGGCGAGAGTTGTCAGCGTCCATTTCTCGTGCTCAACGTCTCTAATCGTGCATCTGAGTCGAGCGCAAATTTTATTCGCGGTCCTGGCCATTTGCGCTCCCTCCGTGTCGATCTTCGCTCAGCCGACCATCGGCGAAAAATATCGAATCAATCTTGTTGATGTCGATGGAAACACGCTTTCCAGTGCCGATGGCCGTGTCACCATAGTTGTTTTGACCAACCAAGCGAATATCGACAAAGCGCGCGGGGTCGGAGATCGCACCCCTGACTTTTGCCTGGGTAACCCGCGCTACCGAATGATCACGGTTCTGGTGTTCGAAAAGAACCATAGCAAACCAGTTCGTATGATCCTGAATTCGCTGATCCGGCGACGACTCGATTCCGAGGCACGTCGCCTCCAATCGCGCTACGATCAACTGAAGATTGCGCGAAACGCTCGCCAAGATGTCTCCGCCGTCGCGGATTTCGATGGAACAATCACGACGCAGCTCGGCGCGCAGTCGGCTGCAGATCTCTTTCGCGTTTTTGTGTTCGGTCGAAACGGCGAATTACTGAAGCAATGGAACGATATCCCAAAGGGCGAAGAATTGGCTGCCGTCTTAGAACACAATTAGTATTTCGCAACATCCGAATCGATTTCGTCCGACCATTTGGCGATTCCGCCTTCGAGATTAAACACGTTCACGAACCCAGCGTCGCGCAACATCCGCACCGCCTGGGCGCTGCGCATGCCGCTGTGACAATGTACAATCGTCAGCCGATCGCGGTCTAATTCGTCCAATCGATCGGGTAATTCGCCCAACGGAATCAGCTGCGCGCTATCGATGTTGGCGATCTCGTGTTCGAACGGCTCTCGAACATCGACCAGCTGAAACGATTCCTGCGCGTCGAGTTTTTGTTTTAATTCGCGCACCGAAATGGTCGGGACGTTGGTTGAGACCCCGCAGAATTGTTCATAATCGATCGGTTCGGTGATCGTGGGCGAATCGCCGCAGACCGGACATTGCGAATCGCGCCGGAGATTGAATTCGCGGAATTTCATTTTGAGCGCATCGAAATAGAGGAGCCGCCCGACCAGCGGCTCACCGACGCCCAGAACTAATTTAATCGCCTCATTCGCCTGAATGGTGCCGACAATTCCGGGAAGGACGCCTAGAACGCCGGCTTGCGCGCAATTTGGGACCGATCCCGGCGGCGGCGGCTCGGGAAATAAACAGCGATAACATGGTCCGCCCAGATGCGGCGCAAAAACAGTCGTTTGGCCATCGAAGCGAAATACCGATCCGTAAACGTTCGGTTTCTTTGCGAAAACGCAGACGTCGTTCGACAAATAACGCGTCGGAAAATTGTCCGAGCCGTCGACCACAACGTCGTAACCGGAGACGATTTCGAGCGCGTTCTTGCTCGTGAACTTGCACTCG
>Ga0307479_10007050_pt1 | contig 10357 bp, 10 predicted proteins | sample atmos_gasesECM4C_FD_203743 | JGI IMG/M metagenome (GOLD analysis project Ga0307479, IMG submission 203743) | Hardwood forest soil microbial communities from Morgan-Monroe State Forest, Indiana, United States - atmos_gasesECM4C_515 | ecosystem: Environmental > Terrestrial > Soil > Temperate...
TACTCCAACGCCTGCTGCAGCTGATCCTGGGTGATCAGGCTTTCCTTCACTAAGATTTCGCCCAAACGGACGGACATCCGCAGCGCTCCCGGCGGGTTTGCACCCAGCGCTTACCTTAACAAAGTAATGCGGAGAGCGGAGTCAGAATTTCGTTGGCAGTTTTGAAATGGCTACCCCCTGTCCGCACGGGCAGGTTTTTCCGCGAGCGGGCCAGGTGCGAATCTTGACTTGCCTCCGCAGGATGTTATCTTGCCAAAGAGATGCCTGCGGTTACAACAAGGACGCTTGGTTTCCGTCGGTTGGAGCAAGTACAGGAACGTGTTACTTCCCGATTCAGCACAGCCAGCTGTGAGTTCACGAGAGGCGCCTTAGCGGGTCACTTCGAGACGAAGAGACGATGAGCCGCTTGGAATCCAAACAGAGATGGGCCCTGGTTATCGGAGGGGTTCTCCTCACGTTGCTGTTGGCGGCGGTGTTTACTTTTGGTTCGCTCGACGTGCCTCTCGAGCCCAAAAGCTGGCGCGCCGTGCTGGCTCTCTACTCGGTAACGAGTTTTGTTACCGCGGCCCTCCTGGTGTTCGGCCTGATTCTTGCCCGGAGCATTGCGCGCCTGTGGGTGGAGCGCAGCCGTGAACAACCGGGCGCCCGGTTCAAAACCAAGATGGTGGTTGGGGCCATGGCGCTTTCGCTGCTCCCCATCTTGTTCATGTTTATCGTCAGCTATTCGCTGATCAATCGCAGTTTGCTGCTGTGGTTTCCGAAGCCCCTGGAAATCGCCTCCGAAGAAACGCAAAAGCTGCTCAATGATCTCGGCCGTGGGCAGTTACCGCGGCTTCGAGCGCTGGCCTGGCAAACGCAAGCAGACGCGCTGCGCCCAGGTGATGAGTTTCTGCAAGATGCTTTTCGCAGGGGCGCCGATGCCGTTTGGATCCTGGATCGTGAGGGAAAGCCAATCCGCGGCGGCACGGTCTGTGACAATCAATCGGAAGACCGCCGGAGCGGTGTTTGCGTTCAGCCGAATCTATCCGCGACCTATCTTCGCTCGTTGCAGAGCGGTGTGGAAGTTTGGCAAGCCGGCGGGCTAAGCTATTTTGCAGCGCGCGTTCCGAATCTTGCGAACGGGAAGCCGGCGGGCTTCACAGTGGCTGGGTATCGCGCGAGTCCCGACGTCCTGACGCGCCTCGAAACCATTCAATCGCAGACCCGCGAGTACTATGAAGAGAAGCAGGACCTGCGGGCGCTCAAGCGGCAGATGCTTCTCATCCTTCTCCTATTTACCGTTCTCCTCCTGTCTTCGGTGATGTGGGTGGCTTTGTTCCTGGCTAAGCAAGTTACCGTTCCCATTCAAGCCTTGGCCGAAGGCACGCGCGAAGTGTCGTCGGGAAACTTCGACTACCAAGTCCCGGAACAGGCTCAGGACGAGCTCGGCGTGCTGGTACGCTCCTTCAACACCATGACCACGCAACTGCGCGATAGCCGCGCGCAAATCGACGAGTTTACACGCAGCCTGCAACAAGCTGTCCAGGAGCTGGAGCGGCGCCGGCAATTAATGGAAACCGTCCTGGAAAACATCCCCACGGGCGTGATTTCGCTCGACGCCTTGGGAAACGTCTTGCGCGTGAACACGTCGGTGTCGCGGCTGTTCGGGCTCCACGGCGAAAGCGTTCGTTCTCTCGAGGAGTTGCTGGGAGCGGACTCCGCGCGAGTTGTGCAGCACTTGATGCGCCGAGCACTCCGCATGGGCGTCGTCTCTCGAGAAATGGAGGCGGTGGCCGCGGGACGCGTAATGCATCTAGCTGTTACTGTGAGTTCCCTGGGTCCGCGCCGGGCCAACACCGGCTACGTTCTCGTCCTCGATGACTTGTCGGAATTGCTGCGCGCGCAGAAAACCGCGGCGTGGCAGGAGGTGGCGCGGCGCATCGCGCACGAAATCAAGAATCCTCTGACGCCCATTCAGCTCTCCGCCCAGCGACTATCGCGCTTCCTTGAGCACCGCAATTCGGCGCGACCGGGAGGCTCAGACGATGCGGAATTGGCCACGCTCGTTCAAGAATGCTCCCGCTTGATCGAACGTGAGGTGGCCACGCTCGCTTCCCTGGTGAACGAATTCTCGCAATTCGTGCGCTTCCCTACCGCCAAGCTGGGTGCAGCCAACGCCAACACCATCGTCAAGGAAGCTGTGGAAGTCTTCTCCGGGAGGCTGGATGGCATCGCTCTCAAAACAAATTTAGCCGGGAGTCTCCCGATGGTGCGGGCTGATTCAGGCTTGGTGCGCAGTGTGGTTGTGAACCTGATCGACAACGCCGCCGAAGCCCTGGAGGATTCCTCGTTTCGCGAGATCGTTGTTTCTACCAAAGCACTCCCGGAAGCGGAAACGGTGGAGATCTCCGTCGCTGACACCGGCCACGGCATTTCGCCGGAAGATAAAGACAAACTCTTCCTGCCCCATTTCTCGACGAAGGACCGTGGCACCGGTCTGGGCCTGGCCATCGCCGCCCGTATCATCGCCGAGCACGGAGGCAGCATTCATGTCGAGGACAATTTTCCCGTCGGCGCGCGCTTCGTCATCGAACTTCCTGTTGCAGATTTGACGCCAGCCTCCGTTGCCGACCACAATGGATCTAGCGCCGCCCAATGACACCGCGACCGCATGTTCTCGTTGTTGACGATGAAGCCGGCATTCGCGAGTCCCTTTCCTCGATCCTCCGCGACGAGGGTTACGTGGTTGAGGCCGTGGCCTCCGCGGAAGAAGCTCTGGAACGGTCCGTCCGCGGCGATGTGGAAATAATCCTGCTCGATGTATGGCTTCCCGGCATCGACGGCCTCGAAGCGCTCAGCCGCTTGCACGCCATGGCTCACCCGCCCGCGGTGATCATGATCTCAGGCCACGGCACCATTGAGACTGCCGTGCGGGCCACCAAGCTGGGCGCCTTCGATTTCATTGAAAAGCCGCTGTCGCTCGAGAAAATCATCGTTCTGGTGCGCAACGCGATTCAACAACGCCGCTTGCTCGAAGAGAATTTGTTACTGCGAAGAGAGTTGGGCCAGCGCTATCAGGTCATCGGCGACAGCGTTCCCATGAAGGCCTTGCGCCAGCAGATTGCCGTCACTGCTCCGACCAATGGCCGCGTCTTAATCTACGGCGAAAGCGGAACGGGCAAAGAATTGGTTGCTCACGCCCTGCACGTTTCCAGCCTGCGCGCCAAAGGCCCCTTCGTGGAAGTCAATTGCGCAGCCATTCCCGAAGAGCTTATCGAGTCCGAACTCTTTGGCCACCTCAAAGGCAGCTTTACCGGCGCCACGGAAGATAAGATCGGCAAGTTTCAGAAAGCCGATGGCGGCACGCTGTTCCTGGACGAGATTGGCGACATGAGTTTGCGCACGCAATCCAAGGTTCTGCGCGTTCTCGAGGAACAGCGTTTCGAGCGTGTTGGCTCTAACGTCGCTTCCAGCGTCGACGTGCGCGTCATCGCAGCCACCAATAAGAACCTCGAGCAGGAGATTTCCCGCGGTGCCTTCCGGCAGGACCTTTTCTACCGCCTCAACGTGATTCCGTTCTTTGTGCCGCCGCTGCGCGACCGCCGCGAGGATATTCCTACGCTGGCGCGCTATTTTCTCGCCGAATTCAGTTCCGCAAACGGCAAAAAGCCGCGCGAGCTCAGCGATTCGGCGATGGAGATTCTTCTGCGCTACCCCTGGCCGGGTAACGTGCGCGAGCTGCGCAATCTCGTCGAGCGCCTGGTCATCGTCTGCCCCCAGGCGCGCATCGAGCCACATCACCTTCCGCCCGAATTGTTTCGCGGCGTCTCGGAAAGTCCGCATCAGCCTTATTCCACGCTGCACGAAGCGCGCAGCGCCTACGAGCGCGAATTCATTCTCCGCAAGCTGCAGGAGCATCGTTGGAACATGACGCAAACGGCCACGGCCCTAGGCCTGGAACGAAGCCACCTCTACCGTAAAATGAAATCCCTCGGCATCGCCGCCCCAGATTAGGCCCACTAATTAGCTGGCTCACTCTACCCTGCAGAATTCTTCTTCCCTTTTCACAATCACCAATTCGTGTAGAATCCTGCCAAACCTGGACGGTCCTTCGAGACACGGAATGGACGGGCGGCGCTCTTGCAGGTGCCTAGCTCAGCTGCTCTTCTTATTGCAATCCTGTTTCATCATGCCAGGTTTCCCGATCCATTCGAGATCCATGAGGAGATGCAGTGAAAAAAATCGCTCTGAGTACGTTTTTGCTCTTGCTCGTTCTGGCACCCGCGTCTTTGTCCCAAACCGTGACTAAGGACGCCGGCTCCTCCGGCCCCTCGCCCCAGAAATCATCCGCGCCTGCCTTTTTCCCCGCGAACTGGATCCGCGGATACACGGATTTTGCTGTGGCCCCTTCGCACAATGAACCCGACTTGGGCCGCTGCATGTTTCCGCAGCCCGCGAGCGCAGGCGGTTCCGCCTCCCAGTGCACCGCCTACGCACGCTACTTCCTAAGTGGATATCTCGAGGTTCAGCCGATTGGCCGCACCCCGGCCCGGCATCTGTTTCTCTTCTTCGAGCCGCGCTTCAGCTTCGGAAGGAATATCCCGCAGGTCAGTTATACGGCGTCCATGGAGCCGATGGCTTACGAACGCGCGTTGGGAGCGGGATTTGAATTGCCGCGGAATTTCCAGGTGCGGCTGACCCAGCACCAAGTGGATTACCTGGGACGCTACAGCCATTCTCTAGGGCCCGCCGATCTTCATACCAACGGCCCGTACGGGCTGTACACTACGGTCTCAGTGCGCTGGTCTTTTGGTGGCTACGGGCGTAACAGAGCGCCGTCTGCTTATTAGCAGGCTCGGCAAAGGTCGACTCCAAATTCCAGAGACTTTTTTGCCGTTGTAGGATCCGCCGTCACTTTTCCTCCCCGCTCTCTTCTCCGCCGCCAGGCGTCAGTCCCTCAAGCTGGAAGCGCCAGTCCAGCTCTCGCACCTTCCGAGGGTCCTCGCGCCAATCCGGCGCGACCTTGACGTACAAGCCCAAATAGATTTTGGCGCCCAGGATGGACTCGAGTTCTTTGCGCGCTTGTGTCCCGATTTTCTTGATCATTTCTCCTTTGCGGCCAATCAATATTTTCTTCTGCGAATCGCGCTCCACGTTCAGGATGGCCTCGATGCGCAGCAGTTTGGGTGTTTCCTCGAATTTCTCCACCAGCACGGCCAGCGCGTGGGGCACCTCGTGGTACATCGTTTGAATGGCCTTCTCGCGGATGACTTCGGACGCCAGAAAGCGCTCCGGCTGATCCGTCACCTGATCTTCCGGAAAGTACGGTTCGCCTTCGGGAAGGCGCGTCCAAATCTCGTCAAGCAGTTCGTCGCAGCCAGCACCCTTAAGCGCGGAGATCGGCACAATCGCGCCAAATTCGCCGGCCTTGGCAAAAGCGTCGATGAGCGGCAAAAGCTTCGGCTTCGCCAACCGATCAATTTTGTTCAAAGCCAGAATGGTTTTCGAGCCAAAGCGCCGCGCTTTTTCGAGCAGCAACTCGTCGGGGCGCGTCTCCGCGTCGCTCGCGTCCACCATCAGCAGCAAAACGTCGATGCCCTCCTGTGCCGCAGCCACCTCCTTCATCATTTGGCGGCCCAGCGCGGAGCGTCCTTCATGCAAGCCCGGCGTATCGATGAACACAATTTGGCCTTCAGGCTTGGTTACGATTCCCTGGATGCGGTTGCGCGTGGTCTGCGGCTTCGAAGTGACAATGGCAATCTTCTGCCCCACTAGCCGGTTCAGCAGCGTGGACTTGCCTGCGTTTGGCCGCCCAAGAATCGCCACAAATCCCGAGCGAAGTTTTTCCTTGCCTTTTCGAATATTCGGCATGGTGGATTTCCCGACGACAAAATAACTAAAGCCCGCTCAGCAAACCTTTCGGGGGGCGGCGTCAGCACTTATCTAGTGCGGAACACGAGGTCAAGACCCGCAGCATCGGCAAACGCACGGAAATCTTCGTCGCGTGTGAGCAACGCAATGCCTTCGTCCAAGCAACTTTGCGCAATCAGGGCGTCGCCCAGGCGGGCACGCCGCTTCCTCGCGAGCACCTTTGCTCGCAATGCGCCGGCACGATGCCAATATCCTGCCCCTGGATCGATGAACGGTATAGCAGAGAGCGTCTCCACAATAGTTGCGGAAAGTTTCGATTCGCTGAGCAGTTCCGTAAGCACCGCCGGGACCATCACCACCTGCTGATCCCCAAGCGCTTTAGCCAGGAGTTGGGCGTCTTCGCCTGAGTCCCCTTCGAGAAAGGCCACCCAGGTGCTCGTATCAGCTGCGATCATCGGTCGTCTTTTAGTTCCGAAAGACTGCGACTAAAACGAACCTTGCCTCGCAGCTGGAGAAGCCGGGCGTACGCGTGCGACGCCGCAACCAAGCGCAACCCCTTGCGGACGGTTTCCGTGATTCCTGCACCAGTGGCACGCTGCGCCTTCTCCATCAAATCCGGAGGCACTTCCACGGTAATCTTGCGCGCGTTCTTCATTGAGCCATCATACCATATTCAATACCAGCATTGAATATGGTATGCCCGCCTTTCTGGCGGCGACTCTAGACTTTTGTTGGCGCTGCCTTCATTTGCTTGCGGATGCGCACACGCAGTACCTTGCGCTGATTGGCTTCCACCACTTCAAAGCGATGGCCTTCCAGGTCGATTTTGTCCCCCGGCGCGGGCACCTTGCCGGAGGCGTGACTCAGCAAGCCCGCCAGCGTCGTCACCGTCTCATCGGCTTGTTCGCCGAAATGCACGCCCAGAAGCTCCTCCACTGCATCGATGGCCATGCTCCCGCGCATCACCAGTCCACCATCCGGCTCGCGCACCGCGTCCGGCGCCAGCGGTTTTCCCTGGTCGCCGCTCTCTCCGACGATCTCTTCCACCAAATCCTCAACCGTCGCGATTCCCGCCACCGTACCGTGCTCGTCGATAATTACCGCCAGCGGCTGGCCCTTCTGCCGCATCTCGCGCATCAGCTCGGACCCAATTTTGGTCTCCGGCATAAACAAGACTGGTTTCGCAAGTTCACGTACTTTCTTTTTCGGCAGGTCTTGATCGGCGATCTGCAAGAGGTCTTGCGCGAAGACCACGCCAATAATATCGTCCAGTGATTTTTCATAGACGGGAATCTTGCTAAATTTCGTCTCTGTGATCTTTGCGTGCAATTCTTCGAGCGTGGCTTCGGCGGCGATGGCTACGATATCCGGCCGCGGGGTCATCACCTCGCGCACCCGCTTGTCGCTGAACTCCACCACTTGCTCGATCAGGTCCGCCTGCTCCGGCTCGATGATGCCTTCTTCCTCCGCCACTTCCACCAGCGCCTCAATGCCTTCTTCTGTGCGCTGCTCTTCCGTTTGCACGATTTCTTGCTCGGAAATCCGCGCCAGCGATTCCGCACCTTCCAGGAACACGCGCGCCGGCCATACCAGCCACATCGCTCCGCGTATCAACGGCAGCAGTGGGATCAGCCAGCGCCCCGTGGTGCGGTACAGCAGCATGTCCGGAATGAAATGCATGGCAATGACTACTTCCAGGATGACGAAGACGCAGAACTCGATCAGCGATTCCCACTTCCCGGGAACGAAGTACACCACGCCGCGCGTCGTCTCCAGCACCAAAAACGCCAGCCAAAAATGCCCGATGATGCGGAAGGTGCGGCCGCCGCTGCGCCGCCTGATTTTCAGCTTGGGCTCGATCTCCGCCTCGAAAATATCCAGGTGTTCGCGGACGCGCCCAGTGGTCATGCGCCCCAATTCGCGGTAGATCAGCGTCAGGTAGGAAAAAATGGGCAGGGTGAGGGCCACCAGCACCACGCTGGCGACGTACAGCCAGTAGGAAAAAACAAAAGGCAGTCGCAGACCGTCCATCACGATGCTGAGCGCGCAAAGCGGGCTTAGAGCCATCACTTCAATCCGAAGCGCTTGCGCAGCCTCTGTTCGATTCTATCCATTTCTCCGTGGTCCGTCTCGTGGTCATAGCCCAGCAAATGCAAAAGGCCGTGAAGGATGAGAACGCGAAGCTCCATGGCCAGTGGCCTGCCGTGCTTCCTCGCATACCGTCTTGCCGTCGCGGGTGCAATGGCAATGTCGCCCAAGTACACTGCCTCCCTTTTTCTCCCGGCGCTAGCTTTGGATCTTTCCCCGCCGGGAAACGAAAGCACGTCGGTCGGACCCATCTTCTTCCGAAACTCTCGATTCAATCCCGTAATCGCCTTATCGCTGACCAGGCAGACGGTCACGTCCGATTTCTCCAGCCCGAGTTCCCTTTTCGCGCGGCGCAAGAATAAGTCCAAGGCGGGCCGCGCCACGCGTACCTCACGCTGCCGGTTCAGGATCATCCTTGCTGGGTTTCTAGCTCGTGCTCTCTCGCAGGTTGCCTCGCCGCAGTGCCCGCTTTTCCATTCGCGCTGTTCGCGCCTCGCTGCGCATGCGCGCCCTCATAGTCTTCATACGCGCGGATAATCTGCTGCACCAGCTGATGTCGCACCACGTCCTTTTCACCGAACTGCACCACGCCAATGCCTGCGATCTTCTCGCAAACCTCCAGCGCCTCCACCAGCCCGCTCTTTTTCCCCTGCGGCAAATCAATTTGCGTCACGTCTCCGGTCACCACCGCCTTCGAGTTGAATCCCAGCCGCGTCAGGAACATTTTCATCTGTTCGCTGGTCGTATTTTGCGCCTCGTCCAGGATCACGAAGGAATCGTTCAGCGTGCGCCCGCGCATGAACGCCAGCGGCGCCACCTCAATAATCCCTTTTTCCAGGAAGCGCTCCAGCTTGTCCGCGTCCAGCATGTCGTACAGCGCGTCATACAGCGGCCGCATGTAGGGATCGATCTTCTGCTGCAGCGTGCCCGGCAAAAATCCCAGCCGCTCGCCGGCTTCGACCGCCGGCCGCGCCAGGATGATGCGGTTCACTTGCTTGGTTAGTAGCGCGCTCACCGCCATGGCCACTGCCAGATACGTTTTGCCCGTGCCGCCCGGCCCGGTGGCGAAGACCATATCGTGCTTCTCGATCGCCTCCATGTAATGCCGCTGGTTTGCGCCTTTTGGCGTCACCTGTTTTTTGCCGAACGACCGCGTGCGCCCGTGCTCGAACATGCCCCGCGGCGATTCGTGCGGCTCTTCGGTGGCCACGCGCACCAGCGATTTCACTTCCGCGGACGACAGCTTGCGTCCGTGCCGCGTCAAGTGGTTGTATTCCTCGATGATAGTCACCGCGCGGTCGACGCCCTCCTGTTCGCCTTCGATGGTCAGCCGTGTGTCGTGCAGATGCGTGCGCACCTGCAGCGAATCTTCGAGCAGGCGCACGTTTTCATCCAGCGTGCCAAAGAGGGGTTCGATTTGTCCAGAAATGTGAACGGTACGTCGCATCCAGTTGGAAGGTTCTCGTGTCACCGGAACCGGCTTGCCGATGGGATTCCTCCTCGCTCTTGCTTGCCTGCCGCAGCAGGCGTGGGCGCCGCTCGGCCCTTTGGGAGAAACTAATTACACCCTAACGCACCCCCTCCCCCCTGGTCAAGGTACCCGTGCGCGGCAAGTTCCACGGCGTCTCCTGATCAACGGCCCGCACTTTGGAGAGTCAGCGAAGTGCAATTGCCGGCAAAAAGCCCGCGCGGAAGCATACCCACTGAATCAGCCCAAAAACGATGAATAAAGCCGCGCCGCTCGCCATCGAGAGCGCAGACTTCAAGCCCCAGAACATGGCAATTCCAACCACAGACGCGACGGCCACGACGATGGTCACGGCGATTTCCAGCGTCGAGAAATGCCCGTTAATAAAATGGACGATCCCGAAAAGATAGAGCCACACGATCACCATCACCACAAGCCAAAATAGGAACAACGGCAGCCCTATCCATCCGGCAGCTCGCGACCGTCCGAACCCCAATCCCACGCCAACCCACAGCGGCAGCGTCTGTACCAAGTGGTGCAGAAACAGCCCGCTCACCACTCCCACGCCTACCACCAATGCCAAAATAATCGCCAGGCAGCAAACCGCAATCCAAACCGGCTCAGAAGGACTCCGTGTCTCTTGAGCGTTCATGGTGGCCAGCTCTCCCTTCGCAAACCGGCAGAATGCCAGTTGCGTCTGGGATTCTCTTTCATTTTCCAGAAAGTCACAAGGCGTGTCGCAGCGGCAAGCTACTCTTGCCTAGCTTGCCTGCCGCTGCCTCCGTGCCGGTTTCGCTCTCTCACCCGGACGCGTCTACCGTGACATTTGCTCTGCTGCCTTTGCCGAATAAATAATGAATTTGCACGGAGTCAGCCTTGCGGACTTAGGCGATTACTTCCGAATGGCTAGCACCGCTTCTGGATAAAGAAGTGACGCGAAAGGACGATTTC
>Ga0307479_10007051_pt1 | contig 10356 bp, 6 predicted proteins | sample atmos_gasesECM4C_FD_203743 | JGI IMG/M metagenome (GOLD analysis project Ga0307479, IMG submission 203743) | Hardwood forest soil microbial communities from Morgan-Monroe State Forest, Indiana, United States - atmos_gasesECM4C_515 | ecosystem: Environmental > Terrestrial > Soil > Temperate...
GTATCTTCCGCAGTCAGGCCATTGTCGATCAGTGCGGCCACGCGGCTCTCGGCGAGTATGTCGAGCGCGCCGACGCTGGGCGGGTCGCCCGTACCAAACCCGACCGTTACGTGTTGCCTCGCCATGGTCGAAAGCGCCAGTTGCGTAATGGAACCAGTACCGCCGCCCAGCCTGAGGGCCGATTGCACGCACGCGACAATGCAAATTCCGGTCGTCGCAATAAGGGGGGAATCTTCACTCTTCAGGCTATTCTTCAGGTCTATGGCGGTAAATCCGGGCCGCAATAGTCCCAGCTCGTGCAACCGCTTGAGCGGCGGAGATTCCATCGCCACGCGGGCGTCCAATTCATCGGCGACACGCCGCACCCTGATCAGGGTCTCATCGGAGACTGCGGCCGCCTCGTGCGGCGCAAAATAGAGACAGACCCACGGATCCGCCACGTATTCGTCCCAGAGTTGCTCCGCCTTTTCAAAGTACGCGGTGGCGCTGTCGGCCCAGACACTAGGCGCATCTGCGACGGGCAGCCCGATGGCAGCGCGCACGCGGGCCGCGGACGCAGCGCGCGCGGCTTCCTCGGGAAACGAATACATGTCCGCAAATGACGTAATCCCGGCCCGCAGCATTTCTGCAATAGCGAACTGAGTTCCTTCGCGGATGAAATCGGGACTCATGCAGCGTTGTTCAGCGGCATGCACCGTATCTCGGAGCCACCGCGACCGTGGACCGCGGACGGGCAACCCACGAAATAACGTCATGGCCGCACGTGTGTGCGCATTGACGAAGCCAGGTAGCAATGCATGGTCGCGACGGGCCACGCGCTCGCGCGGCTCGAAACGCGCATTCATCTGCGCAATAGGCCCTAAAGCGACGATTCGGCCAGACGTCACGGCGACCGCGTGATCCGTGAGCACGGTGTTGACAGGTGCCATTGGCAGCACCCAGCGGGCTTCTATCAGCAGATCTACGGATTCAGGCGGCATTTGCGCTAAAGCGCTGGAAAATGACAGCGCGCAGTATAGCTATATCGAGAGGGGCTATATCGAGAGGGGCGAAAGGGGTCGAGAACGTGCCCGTGTGTTAAGATTGGCGTTTTCACCAAGCCTTTGTGGGCCCCTTTTTTAATGGCCGAAATTGCACGCGAAATTCTGACGGTCTCTCTCGAAGACGAGATGCGGCAGTCCTATCTTGACTATGCCATGAGCGTCATCGTCGGGCGCGCACTGCCCGACGTACGCGACGGCTTGAAGCCCGTCCATCGACGCGTTCTGTATGCCATGCGCGAGCTCGGCAATGACTGGAACAAGTCTTACAAGAAGTCCGCCCGCGTCGTCGGCGACGTCATCGGTAAATACCATCCGCACGGCGATACGGCCGTTTACGACACGATCGTCCGCATGGCGCAGCCGTTTTCCATGCGCTACCTGCTCGTGGACGGTCAAGGCAATTTCGGCTCCGTCGACGGCGACGCGCCCGCGGCCATGCGATACACCGAAGTACGCATGTCGCGCATTGCAAGCGAGCTGCTCGCCGACATCGACAAGGAAACGGTCGATTTCACACCGAACTACGACGAGTCCGAGTCGGAGCCCTCGGTACTGCCGGCCCGAATCCCCAACCTGCTGGTCAATGGCCAGACAGGCATCGCGGTGGGCATGGCGACCAACATCCCGCCTCACAACCTCACCGAAATCGTCAATGCGTGCCTGGCGTTGCTGGATGACCCGTCGTTGCCGCTTGCAGCACTCATGCAGCACGTGCCGGGCCCGGATTTCCCGACTGGCGGGATCATCAACGGCGCCCAGGAAATCGCGACCGCATATCGAACCGGACGCGGGCGGCTGTCGGTCCGCGCACGCGTGTCGATTGAGGACGTAGGCAAAGGCGACAGACAGGCCATCATCGTCACGGAGCTGCCGTTTCAGGTCAACAAGGCACGCCTGATCGAGCGCATCGCGCAACTCGTGCGCGAGAAGCTGCTCGATGGTATCGCCTCCGATGGCCTGCGCGACGAGTCCGACAAGGACGGCATGCGGATCGTCATCGAGCTCAAGCGCGGTGAGGTAACCGAGATCGTCCTCAACAACCTCTACGCGCAGACACCGATGGAAACGGTGTTTGGCATCAACATGGTCGCCCTGCAGGACGGGCAGCCGAAGTTGATGTCGCTGAAGGAAATGCTGGATGCCTTCATCCGGCACCGGCGCGAAGTCGTCACCCGCCGCACGATCTACGATCTCGCCAAGGCCCGCGAGCGCGCTCATATCCTCGAGGGACTTGCGGTAGCGCTTGCGAACATCGACGACATCATCGCGTTGATCAAGGCGGCACCGGCACCTGCCGAGGCGCGTACGGCGTTGCTGGCACGGCCATGGCCCGCTGGAATCGTCCCGCAGCTGCTCGAGCGCGCGGGCGCGATTTCCACCCGTCCGAACGGACTCGCTGCGGACTTTGGCCTGAACGGCGGCGGCTACCATCTCTCCGAGGCCCAGGCACAGGCGATCCTGGATATGCGCCTGCACCGCCTCACGGGGCTCGAGCAGGACAAGATCATCGCCGAGTACAAGGAGCTGCTGGAGAACATCCGCGACCTGGGCGACATCCTGGCGCGGCCCGAACGGCTGACGCAGGTCGTTCGCGATGAGCTCATCGAGATCCGCGAGGCGTATGGCGATGCCCGGCGGACCGAAATCAACCGCGATCATCTGAACCTCACGACCGAGGATCTGATCGAGCCGCAGGACGTCGTGGTCACGCTCTCGCACACCGGTTACGCGAAATCGCAGCCGCTGACCGAATATCAGACCCAACGCCGTGGCGGCCGCGGTAAAGCGGCGACCGCGGTGAAAGACGAAGACTTCGTGGAGAAGTTGTTCGTCGCGAACACACATGACACGGTGCTGTGCTTCTCCAACCGCGGCAAAGTGTACTGGCTGAAGGTCTACGAAGTGCCGCAGGCGGGACGCAATGCCCGCGGCCGGCCCATGGTGAACCTGCTGCCGTTGGGCGAAGGCGAGAAGATCAACGCGCTGCTGCCCATCAAACAATATGACGAGCAGCATTTCGTGTTCATGGCGACCAGCCAGGGCACGGTGAAGAAGACGCCGCTCACGGCTTTCTCACGGCCGCGCTCGAGCGGAATCATCGGTGTTGATCTGCGCGACAACGACCGGCTCGTTGGTGTTGCTCTCACCGACTCGCAGCGCGAGGTCATCCTGGTTTCGAGCGGCGGCAAAGCCATCCGCTTCCACGAGGAGGAAGTGCGCCCGATGGGGCGCGAAGCCGCGGGTGTGCGTGGCATCAAGCTCGGCGATGGACAGGAGCTGATTGCCTTGATCGTGGTTGGCGAAGGAAACATTCTGACAGCCTCCGCCACCGGTTACGGCAAGCTGACGCCGCTGGAGGAGTTTCCGTCGCACGGCCGCGGCGGCCAGGGCGTGATTGCGCTCCAGACCTCCGATCGCAACGGCACGACAGTGGCTGCGTTGCAGGTGGTTGCCGGCCAGGAAATCATGCTGATCAGCTCCACCGGCACGCTCGTTCGAACTGCGGTGGACGGGATATCGGTGCTCGGGCGCAACACCCAAGGTGTGCGGCTGATCCGGCTCGCCGAGGGCGAGCGGCTGACCGGCATCGAGCGGATCGAGCACCTGGAGGGCGAAGTAGTCGAAGTAGCCGATGAGGCTGCCTCCGGGGACCTCGGCGCCACGCCTGCGGAAGGTGCGGAGCCACCACCGGAAAGTCCGCCGGATAGCGAGAACTAAAGCGCCAAAAGTTATGACGATGGCGACATTCCGTTGGTAGTATGGGTTGTCCGCGCAATGGCGGACTCCCTGAAATCACTCGACCCCGAAAAGGGTATTGCGCCGTGCGTGTTTACAATTTCGCCGCGGGGCCGGCTACGCTGCCCCTGGAAGTTCTGCAACAAGTTCGTGACGAGCTGACCGACTGGCGTGGCTCCGGCATGTCCGTCATGGAGGTCAGTCATCGCAGCAAGGCCTTCATAAGTGTTGCGCAGGAGGCGGAGAGCCTGCTGCGCGAGCTGCTGGACGTGCCCGCCAGCTACAAGGTCCTGTTCCTGCAGGGCGGGGCCACAGGCCAGTTTTCGGCCATTCCCCTCAATCTGACCGCAGCCGACTCGACCGTTGACTACATCAACACCGGGGCCTGGTCGAAAAAGGCGATTGGCGAGGCCAAACGTCTGACGAAGGTCAACGTGGCGGCTGACGAAGCGGCCTCGAGCTACTGCACGGTGCCGGAGCAGGGCTCGTTGAAACTCACACCCGGCGCAGCCTACGTTCACTACACGCCCAACGAAACCATTGGCGGCGTGGAATTCCCCTACGTGCCAGCGACTGGCGGCGTGCCACTCGTGGCGGACATGTCCTCGACGATCCTGTCGCGGCCCATCGACGTGTCGAAGTTTGGCCTCATTTACGCGGGCGCGCAGAAAAACATCGGTCCATCGGGCCTGTGCGTGGTCATCGTGCGTGAAGATCTGATCGGCAAGGCGCGTCCCGGCACGCCCTCGGTCTGGGACTTCAAGGCCATGGCCGATGAGGGCTCCATGCTCAACACGCCGCCCACATTCGGCTGGTACTTCGCGGGCCTCGTGTTCAAGTGGCTCAAGTCCCTGGGCGGCCTGAGCGCCATGGGCGAGCGCAACCGCGTCAAGGCCGACACGTTGTATCGAGCCATCGATGATTCCGGGTTTTACCGCAACCCGGTGTCAAAGAACGCACGCTCGTGGATGAACATACCGTTCACTCTCGCAAAGCCCGAGCTCGATAAAACATTTCTGAGCGAAGCGGCCGCCGCCGGGCTCACCAACCTGGAAGGCCACCGCTCGGTAGGCGGCATGCGCGCCAGCCTCTACAATGCGATGTCGCTCGAAGGCGTCCAGGCACTTGCCGCATTCATGAAGGAGTTTCAACGCCGTCACGGCTGAAACGTTGCCCATGCGTTACCGAATTCTGACTCTGAACAACATCAGCGCCCGTGGCCTGGAACGCCTGCCGCGGGATCGATACGAAATCGCTTCCGACCTCGACCATCCGGATGCCATCCTGGTGCGCTCGGCCGACATGCACGGCACCCCGATCACCGATTCGGTGCGCGCGGTCGGCCGTGCCGGCGCGGGAGTCAACAACATTCCGGTGGCCGAGCTCAGCAAGCGCGGCATCCCGGTGTTCAACTCGCCGGGTGCCAATGCCAACGCGGTGAAGGAGCTGGTGCTCGCGGGCCTGTTCCTCGCGGCACGCAACATCTGTCCCGCATGGTCGTTCTCGCGCTCGTTGAGCGGCGACGACCACGCAATCGATGAGGCGGTGGAAAAGGGCAAGAAGAAGTTCGTAGGCTTCGAGCTGCCCGGCCGAACGCTGGGTGTCGTGGGCCTCGGGGCGATCGGAGTCGAGGTGGCCAACTCGGCGCTGGCGCTCGGCATGAAGGTCCTGGGTTACGATCCGCAGATCACCGTGCAGCGCGCCTGGCAGCTGTCCTCGAGCGTCGAGCAGGCACTGTCACTCGATGATCTGTTCGCGCGGGCGGATGCGATCACCGTGCACGTGCCACTCAACGATCAGACCCGCAAGCTCGTGAGCGAAGGCCGCCTCAAGCTCATGAAGAAGAGCGGCATCATTTTGAACTTCGCGCGTGCCGCCATCGTCGATGATGCGGCGATCGTCGCCGCGTTGGATGCCGGCCGCCTGCATTCCTATGTCTGTGATTTCCCGAACAACGCCCTCAAGGACCACCCGAAAGTGGTGACCTTGCCGCACCTGGGCGCCTCGACCGGGGAAGCCGAAGAGAACTGCGCGGTCATGGTGGCCGAACAGCTGCGGGATTTCCTGGAAAACGGCAACATCCGCAACAGCGTCAACTATCCTGAAAGTGTCATGCCCCGCGCGCCCAACACGACACGGATCGTCATCGCCAACAGCAACGTTCCCAACATGGTCGGCCAGATTTCGACCTGTCTTGCGTCGGCACGAATCAACATCGCGGACCTGCTGAACAAGTCGCGGGGCGAGTACGCGTACACGCTCATCGACACCGATGGCACCGTAGGCGAGGAGATACTCCGCCAGATCCGTGGCATCGATGGCGTGTTGTCCGCCCGGATGGTGTGATGCGTCGCGGTAAGAAGGCTGCCGCGCAATTGCCTACGGGGAGGGGGCCTATGGGGAAGGGGCCTGCTGCCGGGCCGCCGGCCGCCCCACCGCCCCTCGACCTGGAGAAGGTGCGCAGCCAGATCGACACCATTGATGAGAAGATACACGCGCTGATCAACGACCGCGCACGCCTCGCGCAACTGGTCGGGATCTCGAAGACCCGTGAAGGCAAGACGGTCGATTTCTATCGTCCGGAACGCGAGGCACAGGTGCTTCGCATGGCCCGGGAGCGCAACAACGGCCCATTGCGGGATGAAGAGGTCCTGCGGCTGTTCCGCGAGATCATGTCGGCCTGCCTCGCCCAGCAGGAGCCGTTGAAAGTCGCTTTCCTGGGACCGGAGGGAACCTTCACCCAGGCCGCGGTTCTGACGCACTTCGGTCATTCGGTGCGCGGCCTGCCGCTGGCTTCCATAGACGAGGTTTTCCACGAGGTCGAGGCCGCAAGCGCCGACTTCGGCGTCGTGCCCATCGAGAACTCCACCGAAGGGACGGTCAATCACACGCTGGACCGGTTCCTCGCCTCGCCGCTGAAGATCTGCGGGGAAGTGGAACTGCGCATCCATCACTCGGTCATGGGGCTGATGGGATCGCTGGGCCGCATCGTGCGGATCTGCTCACATCCCCAGTCGCTGGCCCAGTGCCGCGTGTGGCTGGATGAGCATCTGCCCAACGTCGAGCGGGTTCCTGTGTCGAGCAACGCGGAAGGCGCGAGGCGCGCCCGTGATGAGAAGGGCACCGCGGCCATTGCCGGCGAGACCGCGGCCGAGGTCTATGGACTCAAGATACTGGCGGCGGAAATCGAAGACCGCCCCGATAACACGACGCGTTTCTTCGTCCTGGGCCGCAAGTTGTTCAGCCCGAGCGGCGAGGATCGCACGACGCTGCTGGTCTCGATGAGCCACACCGATTCGCCCGGCGCGCTGCACCGCCTGTTGCAACCTCTGTCGGACCATCGAGTGAGCATGACGAGGATCGAGTCGCGTCCCTCCCACCGCAAGAAGTGGGACTATGTGTTCTTCATCGATGTCGAAGGTCACGCGGATGATGCTCATGTCGCGAAGGCGCTGGAAGAGTTGAAAAAACGCTCCTCGCTGTTCCGCATTCTCGGCTCCTACCCCAGGGCGGTGGTTTGAACATGGCGAAGTATCGGGCAGGTCCGGGCGGTGTGGCCACGGGTGAGCTGACCGTCCCCGGCGACAAATCGATCTCCCACCGCGCTTTGATGTTGGGAGGAATCGCCCAGGGCGTCACCGACATCGCCGGATTCCTGGCGGGGGAGGATTGCCTGGCTACGCTCCGCGCTTTGCAGGCGCTGGGTGTACGCATCGAGCGTCCCGAAGACCAACACGTGATCGTGCACGGCGTCGGCCCGAACGGCCTGCGCGGCGCCTCCGCGCCTCTCGATATGGGCAATGCAGGCACGGCAATGCGCCTGTCGATGGGATTGCTCGCGCCCCAGAACTTCGATTCAACGCTGATCGGCGACGAATCGCTGATGCGCCGGCCGATGGAGCGCGTCGCGACCCCTCTCAGACTGATGGGGGCAAACATACTGACGCAAAACGGCCGGCCGCCCGTTGAGATCCGCGGCAGCACGCGGATGAGCGCGATCGACTATGCATTGCCGGTCGCCAGTGCCCAGGTCAAATCGGCTGTATTGCTCGCTGGATTGCAGGCCTCTGGTTGTACCCGCGTGACCGAGCCGGCCCCAACACGAGACCACACGGAAAGAATGCTGCGAGCGTTCGGCGTCAATGTGGTTCAACAGGGGGCAACGGCGTCCATAGAGGGTGGGCAGACCTTGCACGGGACCGAGATCGTAGTCCCCGCGGACTTCTCCTCCGCCGCATTCTTCCTGGTTGCAGGCTGCCTGGCAGCCGAGAAGCCACTACTTCTGCGCAACGTAGGGATCAACCCGACCCGCACCGGTCTGCTGGAGTTGCTGCTGCAAATGGGAGCGGACATCAAAGTCCATGCCCATCCGGACGGGACGCCTGATGGGACGATTGGCGAGCCCATCGCCGACCTGGAAGTGCGCAAGAGCCGCCTGAAAGGCATCCAGGTACCCGACAGGCTCGTACCGCTGTCCATCGACGAATTTCCGGTGTTCTTCGTCGCCGCCGCCTGCGCCGAAGGGGAAACCCTGGTCAGGGGAGCCGAAGAGCTGCGGGTCAAGGAGACGGATCGCCTGGCCGCCATGGCTGACGGCCTGACTACCCTCGGAGTGCAGAACCACCTATACCCCGATGGGCTTTGGATTCAGGGGGGCGATGGATTCAAGGGCGGCACGGTGGACAGCAGAAGTGATCATCGGATCGCGATGGCGTTTGCGGTGGCCAGCCTGCGGGCGCGGGAAGAGATCGAAATCCTCGATATCGCCAATGTAGCCACGTCATTTCCGGGCTTCGTGCAGATCGCTCGCGCCGCGGGCTTGCGGATCGAGACGGCCTGACCGACGCTTCCCGGAATGATGCTGCGCACACCTGTTGTGACCATCGACGGCCCCAGCGGATCCGGCAAAGGAACCATCAGCCGGGCAGTTGCCGGCCGGGTCGGTTGGCACTTTCTGGATAGTGGTGCCCTCTATCGCCTCGTTGCGCTCGCGGGGCTCAAACGGGGATTGAAGCCCGACGATGTGGAAGGTCATGCCCGACTCGCTGACTCCCTGGACGTCCGGTTTGACCTCACACCCGATGGGGGTGAGCTGGTGCTCCTGGACGCAGAGGTGGTCACGGACGAAATCCGGTCCGAGGTGGCTGGGCAGGGGGCCTCGCGTGTTGCCGTATGGCCGAGCGTCCGCAGCGCGCTCCTGGACCGCCAGCGTGCCTTTGCCAAGCCCCCCGGCCTGGTGGCCGACGGGCGGGACATGGGCACGGTTGTATTCCAGGGGGCCGACCTCAAGATATTTCTCACGGCAAGCCCCGATGAACGCGCCCTTCGCCGCTATAAGCAGTTGAAAGACAAGGGGTCGGATGTTAGCCTTGCCGCCCTTTCGCGCGAGATCACCGAGCGGGACCTGCGGGATTCGACCCGTACGGTTGCCCCACTGAAGCCCGCGCCCGATGCCGAAGTGATCGACTCGACAGGTCTCAGCATAGAGCAGGTCGTCGATCGCGTCCTGGAATCGGGGCGTATGCGTGCTCTTTGGGCATGAGTCGCTCGGGTCGAGGCGAGGGGGGCGATTTCAAACCGGCACGTGCAGGAAGCGCGTGCTTTATTCAATCTGCCTGGGCCGCAAAGGATGAGGGTCCAGTACATGCACGGCACTTGTTTACCGTGCGAGTGAAGGTATGACAGAAAGTTTCGCCGAACTCTTCGAGCAAAGTCTCGCCAACCAGCGTATCCGCCCGGGAATGATCCTGACCGGGCTCATCGTGGACGTCACAGATGACGTCGTCATCGTCAATGTCGGTCTCAAGTCAGAGGCAGTCATCCCTCTCGAGCAGTTCAAGAATGAACGCGGCGAGGTGGAGGTCAAGCCCGGCGACGAGGTGGAAGTTGCATTGGATTCCGTCGAGGACGGAACCGGTGAGACCCGCCTGTCGCGGGAGAAGGCCAAGCGCGCGCGCACCTGGACGCGCCTGGAAACTGCTTTCAACGACTCTCAGATCGTCGTTGGCGTGATCACAGGCCGCGTCAAGGGCGGCTTCACCGTTGAGATCGACAACGTCCGCGCATTCCTGCCGGGCTCTCTCGTCGATGTCCGTCCGGTGCGTGATACGTCGTACCTCGAGAACAAGCCGCTCGAATTCAAAGTCATCAAGCTCGATCAGAAGCGCAATAACGTCGTGGTCTCACGGCGTGCCGTCGTGGAGCAGGAATTCTCCGCCGAACGCAGCGCCCTGATGGACAACCTGCAGGAAGGCGCGGTCGTGCGCGGCTCGGTCAAGAACCTCACCGACTACGGTGCGTTCGTTGACCTGGGCGGCATCGACGGCCTGCTGCACATCACTGACATGGCGTGGAAGCGCGTCAAGCATCCTTCCGAAGTCGTCAAGGTTGGCGACGAGATCGATGTGCGCATTCTCAAGTTTGACCGCGAGCGCTCGCGCGTGAGCCTCGGCCTCAAGCAGCTCGGGGCGGATCCGTGGGAGAACATTTCCCGCCGCTACCCGCCGCACACCCGCGTGTTCGGCAAGGTCACCAACATTGCCGACTATGGCGCGTTTGTCGAGATCGAGGACGGCGT
>Ga0307479_10007052_pt1 | contig 10355 bp, 12 predicted proteins | sample atmos_gasesECM4C_FD_203743 | JGI IMG/M metagenome (GOLD analysis project Ga0307479, IMG submission 203743) | Hardwood forest soil microbial communities from Morgan-Monroe State Forest, Indiana, United States - atmos_gasesECM4C_515 | ecosystem: Environmental > Terrestrial > Soil > Temperate...
CGGCTTCGATACAAGCGCTGCTCGAAGGCCGCACACGCACCGTCGACCTTATGCGGCTGACGCACGCCGCCGGCGAAATCTATTCCTTCAATCTGCTGAGCGTTGGGTTTACGGCTGATGTCGCTGCTCTGACAAACCGGGTGTTCAAGCGGTTTGGCGATCTCGGTTATTTGCTCGGCGTTTTCGTGCGCGTGGTGCAGTTGCGCCGGCGGTCCGTGGCGCTGCGCTGCGATGACGATGCGGAGTGGGACGAAGGGCGTTCTCTTTTCCTGACGTTCAACAACAGCAAGTACACGGGCGGCACGATGCTCATCGCGCCGGACGCGGATGCTACCGACGGCCTCATAGAATTTGTGCGCTGGGGCCCGATCGGCCGGCTGGGCCTGCTGCGCACATTGCCGCGTCTTTACGATGGTTCTCATATCAAGCATCCCCTGGCCTCACGGCGCGCGGTGCGCCACGTGGAATTCAAAGAACACGCGCCCTTGGACGTCATGATTGATGGAGAAGTTGTGACGGTGGAGTGCCGGGCACTCGACATTCTTCCTGCCGCGGTGGACGTCTTCATATGAAGAAGGCCTGGCTGGCGATGCGCAGCGCCATTCTTTGGATCTTCAGCGGACTGCATTTTTTCATCGTTGCGCCGTCGCTGGTGTTCCTGGGGATTTTTCTCGATCCGCGCAAACACGACTGGCTCCAGCGCGGTTTGTGCAGACGCATCGCTTTTTTGTCGGGCGCGCGAATTACAGTCATCCGTTCGGCCGGCTTTGACGCCAGCCGGACGTGCTTTTTCTTTGTCAATCACGTCAATCTTTTCGATCCGTTCGTGCTCTACTGCGCCATTCCGCAGTTCGTGCGCGGATGGGAGCTGGAATCGCACTTCAAGATACCGGCGTACGGCTGGCTGATGAAGCGTTTCGGGAACGTGCCGGTTCCGGATGTGCGGCGGCCTTCGGATTTGAAGCGCATGTGGCGGCTCACGCAAGATGCCGTCAGCGGAGGCACCAGCCTGATTATTTTTCCGGAAGCCAAGCGGACGCGCGACGGGCACGTGGATCAATTTCAGGACGGCGGCTTCCGGGTGGCGCAGCAGCTCGGGATTCCGATCGTGCCGGTGAGCCTGGTGGGTTCCTTTCAGCATCACCGCACAGGCCATTGGATGCTGTGGCCGGCGAAAATTACCGTTTATCTGCATGACACCATCGAGACCAAAGGACTTACCAAAGAAGATGTGCCAGCCCTGCGCGAGCGCGTTCGCGAAATCATTGCGGCGCCTGTGGAGGAAAATTTGGGAAAGAAAGTGGCCAGTGGCAAGTGAGGAGTGGCGAGAAATGTAAAAGCGGACTCCTCGGCTGCAGTATGGTGAAAGAGGCGTTCCGGAATGGGAAGAATACCCCCCACCCCGGTTGTTTTTAGAAAGAGTGCGGAAGCGGCAGAATGTAAAGGAGTTGGTGTTCGCTCTTGGTGCAAAGAGCGCGAAGAGAAGCGGAAGAGTTCGAGATACACCCTCCCTCCTACCTTTTTTGTAAAATATTGTGGCGTATAGGTTTAGGAGGTGGGGGTCGGCAAAAAGATTGTGCGGTAAGGACTTAGGGGGATGGTCGTGTGCGGGAATAGCGTTGATCTGGAACGTCGGACTCGGTACCCCCACCCCCGGGTGTTTTTGCAAAAGAGTTCGGAATTGTTTGAAAAGAAAAGGGTTGAGCTTTTGGGGAATGCAAAAGAGTGCGCAAGAATCTGAAAAGAAAGAACTTGAATAAAAAAGTGAGCTCTCGTTTTCGTATCCATCGTGGGAAACAAAGGAGATAAGTCGAGGCAACGTACCGGCATAGCGGTACGACCAGACAGGACGTTTGTTGTCGTGAGAGGGAGTTAGAAGGACCGCGTGGCGGGAGGGCATGGCTTAGCAGGGCGGGAAGAATCTTGCCGACCTAAGGGAGCCATTATAGCACATTGGTAACGTATGTCAAGGATTATTTTAAGTAGTTTGTTTGCTGCGGGATAGCGGGGCGCTGCTGCGGGGTGCCCTGTAGAGTCAAAACCCGCACCCTTTGATGAACCAAACCCCAAAGGGATGCGGCACCCGGCTGCAAACGATATGATTCCATGGGAGTTAGCAGACCCGTCTAGCGAGCAAAGAATAGGGGTGAGGCCAAAAAAGGAATGCGGAGGCCGGCGAGCGTTCGATGCAATGTACACCACTAAGAATAGCACGCCTTAATGAATACGTCAAGTACTTTGCAGTGAATAGTCAAAACTGTGGGTTGAACGGCTATGGGGACAGGTTGAATGGCATAGGCATGTGTCTCCCGGTGCATCGGTCGTCAGGTGTACCGCCAGCGCGGGCCGTTGACCGGATAGTTCAGCCCGCGGGACCCTGGTAAGGAGTCCCGGGCAACGCGTGTATGTATGGTGGGCCCAGACTCGCCATGCGATCATGGGATAGTCGAAGGACACAGGCTGGGGACCTTGATACGGAGCAAGTGCCCTAGCTTCTGCACAGCGGGCAGTTCTCCGTCCAGGGCGTTCTTGGTTTCCGTCAGCCGCTCGCGTTCCTCCTCGGATAAAACATCCTCGGTGGCGAGAAGGCCGTTCACCTGGTTCTGCAGGTCCGTGAGCTTGGTGTCGGCATCGCAGAAAAAGTTCAGGGAATCCACGGTCACTTCCGCACTCGCAGTCCCCGAGTCCCTTGTCGCCTCTGCGTCGGTTGCCAAGCTCAAGGTAAAGGCATGAGCATTGCTTGTTGCCGCCTGGCTGAACTGAAGGATTTGCGTGGCGAGTGGTGCCAGGCTGCGATAGTCAGCCATTCGGGTGGCAGCCTTCTCAACCTTCACTGCGTCAGGTTCGACTTTGTCAATAAGAACCCCGATAATCGCGATCACCACGAGGAGTTCGACAAGGGTAGCGAGAACGACAAAGCCTGCCTGGGCCCGGAATTGCAAACGTGTCTTCATGTTGTATGTCTCCTTTACTCAAACAAGATTCCCCGACAAGAAGAAAGCAAAGTAAGAACCCGCCGTCTTAAAGCCGAAGGGTACGGCACTTTAAATCCTTTTAGCGGCTCATAACTTGGCTACCCCGCCGCTTCAGTTTTTCCTGTAGGTGTAAACCTTCACCGGAGGCGAGTATTGCTCCGTCGTATTCAGAAGGTTCTTAGAACTTCCCCCAACTGCGTAGATCGAGCCACTGGCATCTGTGGCGGCCAATTCAGTCCGCGCCGTGGGCATGCTGGCGACCGTGCTCCAAGAATTGGCGCTAGGATCATAGACTTCCACCGTGTTGAACGGGATGCTGGCGCTGTTTCCACCACCAATGGCATAGAGCTTCCCGTTGACTGCTGCTGCGGCCAAGAACCACCGCGCCGTGGGCATGCTGGCTGCCGTGCTCCAAGAATTGGTGCTGGGATCATAGACTTCCACTGTGTTTAGAATAATGCCGCCGGTGCCGATGCCACCGATGGCATAGATCTTCCCGTTGACGACTGCGACGGCCAATCCCGCGCGCACTGTGGTCATGCTAGCCGGCGTACCCAGCGGATTCGGCGGGTTCCAGGAGTTGGAGATGGGATCATAGACTTCCACGGTGTTCACGGATTGGCCCCCGTTGTCGACCCCACCGATGGCGTAAATCTGCCCATTAACGGCAGCGGCGGCCAAGCCCCACCGCGCCGTTGGCATTGGCGCCACCGGACCAGGGGTACCTCCCGTGACCGAGGAAGTGGTCCAAGAGTTGGAGATGGGATCATAGACTTCCACGGTGTTCACGGATTGGCCCCCGTTGTCGAACCCACCAATGGCGTAAATCTTCCCGTTGACGACGGCGGTGGCCAAACTGTCTCGGGCAGTGGGCATGCTGGCTGCCGTACTCCAAGAGTTGGAGTTCGGATCATAGACTTCCACTGCGTTCACGCGGGTGAAGCTGGCGGCGAGCCCTGCGGCTAACCCACCGATGGCGTAAATCTTTCCGTTGACGGCAGCGGCGGCCAACCCATTCCGCGACGTGGGCATTGGCGCCACCGACACCCAAATGTTCCCTATAGTGGTTGGGCCGACCAGAGTGTACCCAGCGGGAGGGACTGGAGAGGTCCCTAGGATCATGGACCCCGAAGGCACACCCGCACCGGAGCCAAGAGCCGCGGTCGTTTGCGTGGTTCCATCTGGAAACTGAATGCCGCTGCCTGCTCCGCCTAGGATCAGATTGCCGTTGATGGTTTGGCTGGCCGCGAACGTGTTCGGAGTGCCTGTCAGCGCAGCTCCCGCAGGCATGGGCCCCGGGGGCCCCTGAAAACCTATCGGCCCCTGGATTCCTTGTGGACCCTGTGCTCCCGCTGGTCCCGCAGCCCCGGGCGCGCCTTGGGTTCCCTGAGCGGCGAGAAGTTGCCAGTTGGTGGTGCATGCGGCTAGGGAAGGTTGGCAACTGGTGCTGGGGTTCGCGCTAGTCGCGCTCGTGGGGATGAGTGCGAGCCAGTACGAGCCGGCATCTGTGACGGCGTCATTGACGTTGTAGCTGTTCGAAGCGCTCGACTGGCCACGATTGACGATGCCAACGGGACCAGTTGGACCTTGCGAACCTTGTGGTCCAGTCGCACCTGTGGCACCGATCGGTCCGGGAATCCCGGGAAGGCCTTGTGCACCCGGTAAGCCTTGAGGGCCGACTGGCCCCATCGGGCCGGTTGCGCCGACTTGTCCGGCCGGGCCGGCTGGACCTTGTGATCCTACAGATCCGACAGGCCCGGTGGCACCCGTAGCTCCGATCGGCCCGAGTGGTCCCGGAATGCCCTGAACGCCTTGCGCGCCCGTCGCGCCGACCGGACCGACGGCTCCTGTTGCGCCTGTCGGCCCCGCTGGTCCGATTGGCCCGGTCGCCCCTGTCGGACCGGTGGGCCCCGCCGGCCCTTGTGCCCCTTGCTGGCCGGTGCCGACGACCTCAATTTCGATCTCGGGATCGTGGCTCGTGGAAGAGTTCTCTTTGCTGTTGAAATTGACGGAAATCAAGCTGCCGGGACTTGCGGCGAGGACGATGCCATTGTTGGCCGTTCCGCTCAGCCACGCCTGCACGGCGGAGGTAACGTCCACGAGAACGAAATGCCGCTCCTCGGACTCCTTCACGGGAATGCTGCCGACGATCAGCAAGCCTGCTGGTGGCGCGCTGTTGTAGGTGAGGGTCTTCTCGGTCCACGTCCCCGTCACCAGACGAACGTCGAATGTGCCGTCCTCGGACACGTTGGACAGGAAAAGCCGCAGAGTCGCTTTGTTGATGTTCGAGGCTTGCAAACCCGAGGGCAGGGCGGAAAGATCGAACCGAATGAAGGCCTCTTGCAGGTTTGGTCCTTGTACTTCCAGGTTAGCGCTGGTGCCTTTGTTCGTAGTGGGAGAACTCAACAGGATAGTGGCATCATCTGTCGCGGGCGCTGATTGCGCGGCTGCCTGCAGCGGCAACAACAAAATCACAAAAGCCGTGAACAGCAACGACGCGGGTGCGCAGTTCACTTTTCTATGCATAATCCGTTCCCCCAATTCCACGATTCAGTGGCTCCACGTGCCTGATAAGCGGCGGTTTGCGATGTGCATGGCCGTCGATTACTGAGTCTCGAGCGCAAAAACAGCGGCAACCTTCGCTGGGAAGGGAGAAAGTGTCAATCCTTGGCGCCCCTATCTGTCCCCAAAGTTTTCTCCATTCGTAACCCAATGAAGGGCAGGGACTTCGCCGCTCGTGCAGACAGGACCCGCAGAGCAAGAATTGTGATAGGCTGTGCGCAGTCCCAGGCCAGGAAGCATGGATGTTAGTTCCCACCTCAGCAGCGCGCGTGCTGCGCGGGTGCCCCGGACGTCGTTTTTACGCCTGGGTCCTCGCCCGCACCCTGGGACAACTCCCCTCAGCGCCGAAACGTCTCAAATCCCGCTTGATGTCCGCGGCGGGTGGGCCAGCCTTAATCGTTCCGACGATCTGGGTTGCCTACGCTTGCGGTTTGTTTATGCAAGGGTGGGCTGCCTTTTGCTAGCCGTTGGTCGTCTTGACTCATCATCATGAGTCAGATAGACTCATATCTATGGCCAAGCGTCTGCAAGTGATTCTAAAGGACCCGGAATACCGGGAAATTCAGCGTGTCGCACGCGCCCGGCGCATGTCCATCGCCGAGTGGGTCCGGCAGGCTCTCGACCTGGCGCGCCGCCATGAACCGGGCGTTGGAGTAGGGAAGAAGCTGGAAGTGATTCGTGCGGCGGCGCGGCACGACTTTCCCTCGGCGGATATCGACCGTATGCTCGCGGAGATCGAGAGCGGCTACGGCGCTGGTACTCATCCTTGATTCTAGTCGACTCGAATATCCCCATGTACCTTGTCGGCGCACCCCATCCGCACAAGGCCGACGCGCAGCGTTTGCTGGAAAACCTGATCAGTGACCGGCAACGCCTGGTAACGGATGCCGAAGTCCTGCAGGAGATCCTGCACCGCTATGTGGCCATAAATCGGCGCGATGCCATCCAACCCGCATTCGACGCATTGCTTGGCATTGCCGACGAGGTGCTGGCCGTTGACCGGGCCGCGGCCGAGCGTGCGAAAGAGATTGTGATGGGACACCGGCAGATGTCCGCGCGTGATGCCCTGCACCTGGCGATCATGGAGCAGCATGAAATCAAACGAATCCTGAGCTTTGATTCTGGCTTTGACGGGTTCCCTGGAATTACGCGCCTCTCGTAATCTGCTGCGGCTGGCCAACCGTGTTCCGCGTGAGCGCTCGGGTTGCCGACCTTCCGCATGTAGCTACCTCACTCAATATTGAAGCTACGGCCGCGAGTGGGTGGCAATCAAAGGCTCAGCTTGATACCGGGGAGGACGCGGCCGGCGCGGGTTTCCTGCCAGGTGTAATAGATGCGGTGGATGACGGTGAGGGTGGAAACGACGGCAATGACCCAGAGCACCGGCCCCATGCGGTTGAAGACCCCACCGATGATGAGCAGCACGATGCGCTCGGGGCGCTCCATGAAGCCGACTTTACACAGTGGGATGAGGGACTCGGCGCGGGCGCGGGCATAACTGACCATGACGGAGCCGGCGGTGGCGACGGCGGCGAGGACAACATAGGGAGTGCGGCCGCTGACGGAATAGTAGACGAGGAGGCCCATGTAGAGGGCCATGTCGGCGTAGCGGTCGAGAGTGGAATCGTAGAAGGCACCGAAAGCGGTGACGCGGTTCTGGCGGCGGGCGACTTGACCGTCGAGCATGTCCAGGAATCCGGCGAAGAAGATAATCAGGGCGCCGGCGAAGAAGCGGCCTACGGCGAAAAAGGCGGCGGCGCCGAAATTCACAACCAGTCCAAGAAAGGTGAGGAGGTTGGGATTGATTCCGGTGGCGGCGACTACGCCGACAATTTTGTCGAGCAGCCATTTGCTGCCGGTCCCAATTCCCCCGGATAACGTAGCCATAAGCGCCTAATAGTGTCTCAGAATCACGGCGGATTCGCTAAATCGAAAGAAGATTGCGGATGCCGCGCCGGACCCTTGCGCTGCATTCCAAAGGATTGGGTTGTATCCTGTAACGGTGCGGGGAGCGCTTTCGTCACACCACCTGCGAGGGCTGAATTCATGAATGGGAATCATGCGAATTTCCGGCTGGCCGCCGGCGGAACATTACTGAGCCTGTTGCTGGCGGTGGCAGGAGGCTGGGCACAGTCCGGCGCGCCAAAAGCTCCGGCGGCTTCGGCGGGGCCCAAACTCGCGGAGGAAGAATATAAAAACATTCAGGCGCTCAAGGGAATTCCGGCCGAGCAGGTGATTCCCTCGATGCAGTTCATCGCCGCCTCGCTGGGGGTGGAATGCGAGTACTGCCACGTGGCGCATGCGAACGAAAAGGACGACAAGAAGCCCAAGGTTACAGCGCGCAAGATGATTAACATGATGATGGCGATCAACAGAGAAAACTTCGATGGCCATCGAGAAGTTACCTGCTATTCGTGCCATCGCGGCTCGGCGAAGCCCGTGAGCACACCGATTATTACCGATGAAGAACCGCGGCCGCCAGACGGCGAAGGGAAAAAGGCCGGCGAGGCAAAAGACTCGTTACCGAGGGCGGAGCAGCTTCTGGACAAGTATCTTGCGGCCATCGGCGGGGCCGAGGCGCTGCAGAAAATCACGAGCCGGGTGCAAAAGGGAACGCTTACGGCATTCGGCGGGCAACATTTTTCAGTGGATGTTTATTCGAAGGCTCCGGACAAGCGTATGTCGGTGATGCATCTCCAGGGCGGGGACAGCGTCACGGCCTTCGATGGGAAACAGGGATGGATGAGCGTTCCCGTGCGCGTGCACAGGATGTCGGCAGCGGAGAATGAGGGCGCGCGCATCGATGCGGATCTTTACTTGCCGGCGCACTTGAAGACGCTGTACGCGAAATTCAGCGTGGATAGCGGTGAAAAAATCGACGGTCGCGACACTTACTTGGTTGCGGGGCACAACGAGGGCCAACCGCCGCTGCGCCTGTATCTGGACAAGGAGTCGGGGCTGCTGCTGCGGCTCGTCCGATACGTGGAAACTCCGCTGGGCCGTAACCCAACGCAGATCGACTATGCGGATTATCGCGACGCGAATGGCGTGAAGGTGCCATTCCGTTGGACGCTAGGGCGCCCCGGCAACCGATTCACCATACAGGTGGAGCAGGTTCAGCAAAACGTTCCCGTGGACGATTCCAAATTCGAGCCGCCACAAGAGCCGGCCGCACCTAAACCTTCTGCTCCTTAGAGCATATTTCGTCGGGTGTGACATCCTGATTTTTCCACGACTCAGGGTGTGCGTGTGAGCGTCGGAGTTGCCCTCAATCGCGCAGGGCATCGCCAACTTCAGGACAAGCCCGTAGTCCGCGCTCTCAAACGCTTCGAGGGCATCCCTCGGGATGTATTGTGGCGATTCCATTGCTCAACTATGTCGCCACATGACTGAAGCAAATTTCCGACCATCCGATATATCAGGAGTCACGACGCGCCGCCAGCGATAGCTTCCCGCCGCGCTATGTCCGTGATGATAGTGCGCGAGCCCATGTAAAGCACAAACGCGAGCGCTATACAGAGTACAGGAATAATCAGCATGGCTTGCTGAAGGCCAGTGGCGCGGAAAGTTTCCGTGACCGTGGCTGAACCCGCCAGCGCCGCGGCGCGATGCGCCAACACATCGCTCAACTTGCCGGTGAGCAGCGGTCCGAGGGACGCGCCGCACATGTACATGGCCATAAAATAAATCGCCATCGCTGCACCGCGCTGGTTCGGAGCCACTATATCCTGTATCGCCGAGTACACCAGCCCGTAGTACGTCGTGAGAGCCGAGTATGTCAGCGCCAGGAACGCCATGGCCACGAACAAAGAGCCCGCGGACTGAACAATTCCCACGCATGCAAACGGAATGGCCACTAAAGCCATGATGGCGGCGCAAAGCATGCGGCCGTCTTTGCGACGCTGGACGATGAAATCGCCTAGATAGCCCGCAAGAGTTCCCCCGCTGACGCCTCCGGCTAGATAGACGACGCCCGTGGCGATGCCGGATTTCGCCAGCGACAGGCCGTGGACTCGGCTCAGAAACGCCGGCAAGAAAGTTCCGATGGCATACATGCTGAAATTCAGCAGCGCACCGGAGGCGATGATCCACCACAGCGTGGGGATGCGCAGCACACTCCACATCGAGCCAAATGCCCGCGGCGCGAGATGACTCTCGCTGGCGCCGCGCTCCGGTTCTTGGAGCATCAGTAAAGCGGGAACCAGCAGCAACGCCGGGACCGCCGCAAATATCATTGCGGCTCGCCAGCCATACGCCTGTGCTATCGGGCCGCTAAAGAAAAAACCCAGTGCGCCGCCGACTGGCACCCCGAGCATGAAAAGCGCGAGCACTCGAGAGCGTCTGGTCTGTGGAAACAGATCGCCGAGCCAGCTCGTCGCGGCCGGCGCACAAGCTGCTTCGCCGACCCCAACCCCTACACGGGAAAGGAGCAGTATCGCATAGGTGGTGGCGAGGCCTGCTGAAGCCGTCATCGCGGTCCATATGATGACTCCCCAGGCCAGGAGGTTTTTGCGGCTGGCAGAATCCGCGATGCGCCCGAGGGGCACGCCAACAATGGCATAGATCCAGATGAAGGCGCTGCCGATGAGGCCGATCTGGCTGTCGTCGAGATGGAACTCCTTGCGCATAGGTTCGACGAGCGCGCCGGGGACGTGGCGGTCGTAGAAATTGAGGATATTGATGGCGAAGAGCACCACCACGGAGAGCCACAGACGCTGCTGCTGGGATTTCTGTGACAAGGCGCGAGCATGCTACCACAGGCGGCTTGAATCGCTGCGCCGCCGAGGATCTGGGCAGTGGCGGCGGCGTAGACAAGGT
>Ga0307479_10007053_pt1 | contig 10355 bp, 10 predicted proteins | sample atmos_gasesECM4C_FD_203743 | JGI IMG/M metagenome (GOLD analysis project Ga0307479, IMG submission 203743) | Hardwood forest soil microbial communities from Morgan-Monroe State Forest, Indiana, United States - atmos_gasesECM4C_515 | ecosystem: Environmental > Terrestrial > Soil > Temperate...
TTCTCGAGTTCTCCAAAAAACACGACGTCGTGTTCTATCTGGAACTGAAACCCGGCGGCTCCTGGGGCGGCGAGCACGCGTTGATCGGCGCGCTGCGCGCATCCGGCGAAATCGCGCGCGCCGTAGTGATTTCCTTTGACGCTTCACTGGTGCGCAACCTGCGCCGCATCGAGCCCACGGTGATGACCGGCTTGCTCTACGACGGCCAACTCGCCGACCCCGTGGCGAAAGCCGTGGAAATTGGCGCGCGGCAATTGGTGGTGCGCGGGGACCTGGTGACACCCGCGCTGCTCAGCGAAGCGCGCAAAAAAGATTTGCAGGTCGTCTGCTGGACCGTCAATCACCCTGCCCACATGCGCATGCTGATCACCGCCGGCGTCGACGGCATCATGAGCGACTATCCCGACCGCCTCGTCGCCACCGTAAAAAAAGAAGTCGAAAGCGTCTCCTGACCGTCAGGGCGCGGCTTCAGCCGTTCCGAAAAGCACCCACCAGCTTAGAGGTTTCAACCCCTGAGGTCATGACACCACCCCTTTCTGCGGCGGCACCAAAAAAGCATGCAGCCCCGCGAACTGCCCCACCGTCAACTGTTCGCCGCGCGAATCGGGGCGCAAATCCAGTGACGCCAGAGCTTTCCGCACGCGCTCCGGTTTCGCGAGCGCGCGCAAATTATTCACCAGCGTTTTGCGTTTCTGCGAAAAACATGTCTTCACAAAACTCAGGAAACGCGCGTCGTCGCCGAGCCCCAGCTTCGCGCGCTCGCCGGGCAGCCGCAGCGTGACCAGGGCCGAGGTTACTTCCGGCGGCGGATCGAACGCACTCCGCGGAATCTCGAAAACAAATTCCGGCCGCGCGTAGTACTGCGCGACCACGGAAAGATAGCCGTAATCGCGCGTGCCTGGCTCCGCCGCCAGCCGCCGCGCCACTTCCGTCTGAATGACGATGTGGATTTCGTCGATGACATTCGCAGACTCGAAAAGATGATGGAGGATCGGCGAAGTAATGAAATATGGCAGATTCCCATAAATAAAGATGCGCCGTCCGGCGGCCAGCGCAGCAATGTCGGCTTTCAGCACGTCGCCGTGCACGGCATCGAGATTGGGAGATTTTTGCCCCAGCCGCTGCAGGCCGGCGAAGAGGGGTGCATCGAACTCGATGGCATGGACCGGCGCGCCGGTGAAGAGCAGGTGCTCCGTCATTTCGCCGTGCCCCGCGCCGATTTCGATCCAGCAGTGTTGATCGTTCTTCGGAATCGGCACCGTCGAATGCGGTGAAACGCGAATCGCGCGCGCAATCTCTTCGCGCCACTGCAAGTCCGCCAGAAAGTGTTGCCCAAGCCGCTGCCTTGCCATCGCCGCAACAGTGTAGCAGGGGCGCGTCGGAACGTCTGAACATCGAAAGGTCTGAGCGTCGCCGAACGGAGAAGAGCGAGAAAACTTTTGGCTTGAAGGATGTGCCCCGTCTTTTTGTAAGTCTTTACTCTAACTATGCGCGTGACCTGGCTGAATTTGAGGCCGCTGTCCCATGGCCTTGCGGTTCCTCTGCAGGTGCTTGCCTTCTATACGCGACAATGGAATAATCCCGCCATGATCATAGGCGACCGCCTTCGCGAACTGCGCGAACAAAAGAAACTCTCCCAAGGGGACATCGAAAAGCGCACGGGCTTGTTCCGGTGCTATGTCTCCCGGGTTGAAAACGGCCACACCGTTCCCGCAATTGAAACCATAGAGAAGTTTGCACGGGCACTGGAAGTTCCCGTGTACCAGCTTTTCTACGATGGTGATGAGCCGCCCAAGCTGCCGAATCTTCCCAAGCGCAAGCCGTCCGACGAAGACGCATGGGGCAGCACCGGCAAGGATGCGCGGTACCTGGGCAAACTTCGCCGTCTATTGGGCAAGTCGGATGAGCAAGATCGGAAGCTCATTCTGAATATGGCCCAGAAAATGGCTCGCCGGTAATTTCACGGCAAGTCAACCAAACCGCAGACATCAACTTATTTTCTTGGATATCGCTGGCCGGGACCTACGACGTTTGTTTGGCGGGAGGTTTCGACGAGTTCTTGAGCAGCTTCCGTTGGTCCTTTTCGTATTTCTTCATTGCTTTTTGCTCTTTCTTGTCCGCTTTCCGTTGGGCCTTTTGTTGAGCCTTTTCTTGAGCCTTCTGGTATTTGTAGAGTGCCATCTGCTTCTTCTGGGCCAACTTCTCATCCTGGCGATCATTTTCTGAGACAGTTCCTTGGGCTTTAACTGGAATCGACCATCCAGCGCTAAAGAGGACTAGCAGTGTCAGCAGCACAATTCGTTTCATGGGGATTTTCCTTATGGCTTCGAAAACGACACCAGTTTATACCGATCTCGCCCGTTCGTGACACCGAGAAACGATTTTCATAGGTAGCACTTTCGACGCCTGTAACCACTGCGTTTATCAGGCATTCTGCGCGTCAGAGGGACTGTTTCCGCTGGAGTGCCCAGGTCGTGCATGCGCGGAGAATACCACTATTCATTGTGACCGAATTAGGGGCTGGCTGAATAAGCGGTAGATGCATGAGGGGGATGGATGAATGAGGGAGTCCCGCTGCGTTTTGACCCAATTGGTTACTACTGGCCTTTCGACCAGTAGATTCCTCGCAAATGACGCGGTTAGATGGAGTTGTAATCTACCTTCGTTACTCGAGGAGCTCTATGAACCTCGGATTTGCACCGGAGACTGGCGGCACGGCCGATCTCGATCCCAAGGCGGAGTTCACGGAAGGACTCAAGCTACTCAAGAACGAGTACCCGCAGAAGGCGCTGGAGAGATTGCAGCGCGCCTACGAATGTGACAAGCATAACCCCTACTACATTTCGTTTCTCGGGTTGTCGATCGCGCGTGCACAACGGAAGTGGGACAAGGCGTCGGAGCTTTGCGAAATGGCGGTACAACTAAGACCGTCAGAGATGCAGTTCCATCTGAATCTAGGAGAGGTGTATGCAGCTGCAGGGCTTCGCGAGAAGGCGCTCGACAAGCTGGACCGTGCCCTGGAACGATTCGGCCAGGATGCGCGACTGAAACAGGCCCGCAGCAGAATCGAGAAACGCCGCAATCCCGTATTGCCTATCCTGGGACGCGGACATTTCTTGAATCGCGAGCTCGGCAAATTGCGGCACCGCACGTTGAAACACTTGGGGAAGAGCAGCAATTGAGCCTTGTGGTGACCCCTGCCAGTGCCGCGCTGGGCGCGTCCTCGCCGTGTGAAGTTTTTCCATACGTCTGAAATTCGCGAGTCGGCGGATGATTGTTGTAGCATTATGATTTAGTACCAGTTTGGGGTTTTTTGGAACGGAGAGACTGGGCACGAGCGAAAGCTCGTTGCGCGTCCCAGAGTTTGCGCTCTTGCGAAACGGAGAGCCAACGATGGTCCGTTCGCGGTTCATCAAGGATTTGCCCATGCTGGCGGCCCTGACCGCCGCATATTGCCTCGCGGGAAAACTCGGCCTAAAACTGGCTTATGTTAATGCAAGCGCCACGGCCATTTGGCCATGCACTGGTATTGCGCTTGCAGCGTTCCTGTTCCTGGGATACCGCGTGTGGCCCGCCATCCTGGCAGGGGCCTTCCTCGTGAACATAACGACGGCTGGCTCCGTGGCCACGTCCGCCGTTATCGCCACGGGAAACACGATGGAGGGGGTAATCGGCTGTTATTTAGTCAGCCGCTTTGCAGCCGGCCAGCGAGCCTTCGAGAGGGCGCAGGACACGTTCAAATTTGCGTTCCTCGCAGGAATGGTGAGCACCGCGATGAGCGCCACCGTCGGTGTTACGACCCTCGCCGTGGCGGGATTCGCGGATTGGGCGACGTATGGAGCCGTCTGGACGACGTGGTGGCTAGGCGACGCTGTCGGAGCCGTGTTGGTCACTCCGTTTGTGCTCTTATGGTGGGAGAATCCCCGCCCCAATTGGACGCGTCAGCAGATGGTTGAGCTCCCCGTTCTGTTTCTGGGACTGATTTCGACGAGTTGGATTGTATTCGGAGGCCATTTTCATTCCGCGGTGAGAGATTATCCGTTCGAGTATCTCTGCATCCCCTTTCTAGTTTGGGCGGCATTCCGGTTTGGCCGCCACGAGGCGGTGACGGCAGTTTGTGTACTGGCGGCGATTGCCGCGTGGGGGACATTGCACGGATTTGGCCCGTTCGCTAGAGAGTTCGTCAACACGTCACTGCTCCAGCTTCAAACGTTTGTGGGCATCATGGCGGTAACGAGTCTGGTGCTGGCCGCTGAGGTAAGCGCGCGCAAACAAGCGGAGGAGCACGCCCAGCAGTTGGCGACCAGCGACGCGTTGACCGGACTTGCCAACTACCGGCGGCTTCTCGACGCTCTGGACCAGGGAATCAAGAGGTACGGGCGCACGGCAAAATCCTTTGCCGTGCTGCTGCTGGACCTGGACGGGTTGAAGAGGATCAATGACGTGCATGGGCATACCGTGGGAAACCGCGCGCTCTGCCGGCTCGCGAACGTTCTGGAGATGCATTCGCGCGAGATCGACACGGCTGCGCGATACGGAGGGGACGAATTCGTGGTGGTCCTCCCTGAAACGGAGTCGGAAGCGGCACAGCAGGTAGCGGAACGAGTGGCCGACCAACTTAGAAGCGACGGCGAGGAGCCACCACTCACTGTGAGCGTGGGTACGGCAGTCTATCCGCGAGACGGCGGAACCATCGAGGAGTTGCTGCGCGCGGCCGATAGCGCTCTGTATGGGAAGAAAAGCGCGTCCAAGAAAAAGTTCCGAATGCAGACCTGACCCAGCCTCGCCGCTGAAATCAGGCGGGATGCTGGTAGAGGCCGATGACGTTTTCTCCAGGATCGCGGAAGCGAGCGGTGATCTCGGGAGCGTCGGCGCCGATGGGCTGAACGATTTCGCCGCCGTGCGCTACAACAGCGTCCACAGCCGCTGCCACGCTGTCCACCATGATGTAAAAGAGCAGGCCAGGCGTTGCTGCGGGCGGGCGCCCGAGCACCCAGGAGCCGCTCACTTCGCCCGTCGTATCGTCAAAAGCCGTACTGCCGTCCCCGCGTTTCCTGATGTTCCAACCGAAAACGTCTTTATAAAAAGAAGCCGACCGCGCAATGTCCTTGGCGGGCATTTCGATGTAGCAGATTTTTCCGTTGGCCATTGTGGGAGGCATCGCCGTTCCTTTCCGGGCGCCGCCATTTTAGCAGCTCGTAAGCTGAAAGCAATTCCGCGCAGACCGGCCCGGCAAGAAGTGGCTGAGTCGCGCGCTGGAAAGCGTTTTTACACACTGGACAAAGGGACAGGTCACCAGTTGGCGGCGCGCCGGCTTCTGGCAAAACCATCGCGGCGGTGCGGTGTTAAATTCTGCGTATGTGCGGCGAGTGTGGTGCTCTCGTTCCCAGGCGGAGGCATTCCTCGCGCAGCGGTCAAACTTTTCTCAGGAGAAACCACCCTATGAAGGCTGTCTTGAAGCTCGCACTCGTGGCCTCGGTTTTCGTGCTGGCGTTCGCGTTCAGCGCAACCACCGGCGTCGCGCAGGAACATCCGGCCTATCTGCATGCGCTCACCGATCTCCGTCATGCGCGCGCTCATCTGGAGCGCCCCGATCATGGCGAGCTGCGTGAGCAGGAAAAGAAAGCCATTCACGAAATCGACGAAGCCATCAACGAAATCAAGAAGGCTGCGATCAATGACGGCAAGGACCTGAACGATCATCCGCCAGTCGATGCGCGCATGGACTGGACCGGGCGGTTGCACCGCGCCATTGAGCTGATCAACAAGGCGCACAGCGATATCGCGCGGGAAGAGGACAACCGCTTCGCGCAAGGCCTGCAGCAGCGCGCCCTCGAGCACATTGACAAGGCGCATCACCACGTCGAAGAAGCGATCGACGTCATTCGCGACAGGTAAGAAGTTTCTAGCTCCAGAGCACACACAATCCGGCACCGCGACGCGCGACGTCGCGGTGCCGATTTTTTTCTGTGTCACTGCGACCTCGCTGCGCGTTTAGGGGAACAGCTCATTCTTTCGGGGGTTCTTTGATTTTTTTCAGCATCTCTTTGGCGTGTTCGTTGGTGGGATCGAGGGTTAGAGATTTTTCATAGTTCTGCTGAGCTGACTTCAGGTCGCCGGATTTCATGTAGGCTTCGGCAAGACTATCCCAGACGTTCCCGGAAGTTGGGAAGGCCTCGGCGTTCATCTTGAAGACCTGGATGGCGCCCGGGAAGTCTTTTTTCTCCAAGATGCCGTAACCGAAGGCGTTCAGCGAGCCCTCGGTAAAATCATAAGAGGCGCGCCCGAAAAAGCGCTTCTTGAGATCGGCGTAATCGTCGAGCGCAGCCTGCAATCCCTTGGTGCGATACTGCTCGACGAGCTCTTCATCGAGAGTCATGGGCCTGGGCCTGCCGTGATGGCAGGTGTGACACCACATGTTCACGCGCTTGTCGCCGCTGGGTTCGATTTTTTTCAGATGATCATCGATGTCGCCAAGCATTCTGTACATTTCCCGAGCGCGGTTTTTGTTGGGATTTTCGTCGGAGGCAAAATCGTAGGTGCTGAGCGGCTTGCCTTCTTCTCCCTTGTGGCAATACGAGCAGCGCACGCCGAGCGCGCGGGTGAATCCAATCATCACCGGCTGGAGGCGTGTGCCGGGCCAATCTTTTGGCATTACCTGGAGATTTTTCGGCTTTTCCGGCCAGGACCATTTTTCTTGTGCGTGGGCGGAGAAAGGAAGGAGAGTCGCCAAAAAAAGCAGACCCAGAATTCTTGCGAAGAATTTGGATGACATGGTGTTGTCCTCCGAACGAAGAGGGATTGGTAACCGACTTTGGGCTTATAGACGCGCGGCAAGTGATTTGGGAAGCTCACTTGAAGGGTGAATGCGGGTGAGGCAGATCCTGCAATAGAGAGAAAAAGATGAAATGAAACGTTCCCCTTGTGCGTTTAGGGGAAAAGTGAGAGACTCTCCCCTAAGAGCTTTATGGGAGAAGAAATGGAAAAGCAGGGAGAGCTGGTACAGGGGACGCTGGACATGCTGGTGTTGAAGGCGCTGGCGCGCGGAGCGAAGCACGGTTATGGCGTGGCGGAGTGGATCCACGAAAGTTCGAATGACGTGCTGCACGTGGAGGAGGGGGCCCTGTATCCGGCACTGCACCGGCTGGAGCTGCGCGGACTGCTGACGGCGGAGTGGGGAGCATCGCAGAACAATCGGCGCGCGAAGTTTTATTCGCTGACGGCAGCGGGGCGGAAGAAGTTGGCGGAAGAGGCGGAGTATTGGCGACGCATGTCGGGAGCGATTGCCCACGTTATGCAGTCGGTATAGGGGGATGAATATGCCAGCTTGGCTTACAGAGATTTCACTGCGAATTAAGGCCCTCTTCCGCAGGAGACGGCTGGACCGTGAACTCGAGGAAGAAATGGCCTTTCACTTGGCCATGCTCGAAGAGGCCAACCGCGCCCTGGGAGCTGACCCTGAGGAAGCTCGGCATGCAGCAGGCCGGCGATTCGGAAATGTCACGCGCATGAAAGAGGTTTGCCGGGAGATGTGGAGTTTCACTCTGGTGGAAGGGCTTTGGAGAGACCTGCGATACGGCGCGCGCACGCTCGGAAAGAACCCAGGGTTCACGGTCACGGCAGTGCTTGCCATTGCGTTGGGGATTGGAGTCAACACGGGAATTTTTTCCGTGCTGAACGGAGTGGCGCTGAAGCTGCTGCCCGTTCCCAGGGCGCAACAGATTGTGAGTGTGGATCAGATGTTCCATGGAAAATTCTCGCGCAATGTTCATGGCGAGTCGGGATTGTTTTCCTATTCGGAGTATAAGAATTACCGCGAGAACAATCATGTGTTCTCCGGTTTGTTGGCGTATGCGCCCTTTCTGGAAGCGACGCTGGGAGGCGAGAGCCCCAAACAACTGATGGGCGCGGAAACATCGTGCAACTTTTTCGACGTTCTGGGAGAACGGCCAGCGCTGGGGCGCGTGTTCGTGGAAGCGGATTGCAGCGCGCCGGGAGCGAGCCCGGTGGTGGTACTGAGCGACAATTTATGGAGAAGTCGGTTCGCTGCAGAACCGCAGATGGTTGGAAAGAGTGTTTCGTTGAATCGCGCTAAATTTGTGGTGATTGGAGTGGCCGCGCCGGGATTCGCGGGGCTCGATCCCTGGCCCAGCGAGTTTTGGGCGCCGCTGACGATGCAGAAGGCGCTGGAACCTGACAGTGATTTACTCTCGGAAAACAACACAGGCTGGCTGGCACTGTTGGGACGGATGCGCGGGCGCGTTTCCCTCGAAGAAGTGCGCGCGGACCTGGGAGTGATTGCGGGGCGGCTTGACCAGCAATATCCCGGGCGGACGACCACGCTGGCGATTCGTCGCGCGACATTCCTGGGACGGCAGGAGGAGCAAACGGTTGTGTTCGGGATCGGGGCGGTAGTGCTTGCGGCCGTGGGGTTGGTGCTGCTCATTGCGTGCGCGAATGTGGCGAACCTGCTCTTGGCGCGGGCGTCTTCCAGGCAGAAGGAGATTGCCATCCGCCTTTCGATTGGGGGAAGCCGTTGGCGGATCATTCGGCAACTCCTAACTGAGAGTTTGCTGATTGCATTTCTTGGCGGCACGCTGGGGTCGCTGGTGGCGTTCTGGTCGATCGAAGGCGTTGCGCGATTTGTGCTGGCCCACTTGCCGCACGATGTTCCCCGGCTGGTGTGGAACGTGAGTCCGGACCTGCACGTCTGGGGATACTCCCTGGCGCTGACGGCTTTGACGGGCATCGTGTTTGGGCTGGCGCCTGCGTTGCATGCGACGCGGCAGGACTTGAGCACCGCGATTAAGAGCGACGGGGGCAGGTTCATGGGAAAGGCTGCGAGCGGGGGAATGCTGCGCAGCATACTCGTCGGCGTCCAGGTGGCGGTTTGCTTGGTGCTGCTGATCGCGGCCGGACTACTGATGCGGGGCCTGTATTTGGCGCAAACGGTTGATCCGGGCTTTGAGATGAAAGGGATCACGCAGGCTCGATTTGATTTGCCTTCGCAAGGCTACAACGAGGAGCACGCACGAGTCTTTCAGCGGGAATTGATGGCGCGAGTGGCGGCTTTGCCCGGGGTGGACGCGGTGGAGCAGGCGCGCGTTACCCCGTTAAGCCATGATTTTTTGGGTACCGGCCTGACTCTCACCGGAGAGACACAAGAGCGGCAGTTCGAGTTCAACGTAGTCTCACCGGGATTTTTCACCATCCTGGAAATGCCGATGGTGCGGGGGCGCGAGTTTACAAGAGAAGAGACGCAGTCAGATGCGGGCGTGCTGGTGGTGACGGAATCCACGGCGCGGGAGCTGTGGCCGGCGCAAGATGCGATTGGGAAGACGCTGCGCGACGGCTCGAAGAAAGAGTTTCAAGTGGTTGGCGTAGTGAAAGACTCGCAGGCTTCGCGCTTGGGACAAACCGGCGGGCTGTTCTTTTACATGCCGGCGGGACCGAAAGAGCAGGACAGGCTGCAATTGCTGGTGCACAGCAAGGGTGGGGACATCGCGACGGCAAAGGGGATTCGTGAGTCGGCACGGGCGCTGGATCCGGATTTGATCGTGGATGTCACGAGACTAGAAGACAACCTGGAATTCTGGCGAACGCCGTCGCGGATTGTCGCGGCGCTTTCCGGTGTGCTGGGAGCTCTGGCATTGCTGCTTTCTTCCATTGGCGTATACGGCGTAGTTTCTTACGGCGTCAGCCAACGCACCCGCGAGATTGGGATTCGAATGACGCTGGGAGCGGATGGAGGAGATGTGATGTGGCTGCTGCTGCGGCAGGCGATGCGGCCGGTGTTGATCGGCGCAGCATTCGGAGTCGCCGGATGCGCGGCAGTTTCGCAGATTCTTTCGAAAGTGCTTTATGGGATTGGCTCGCATGACCCCATTGCTTTCGTTGGCGTGCCAGTGTTTCTTTTGGGGATTGCGCTACTTGCGAGTTATATCCCGGCGCGGCGTGCAACAAAAGTTGATCCGGTGGTGGCTTTGCGCTACGAATAAGCTCCGGCGCGCCAGCCGTGAATCTCGCCGGCGAAATCCATTAATTTCAATCCTTTAATTTTGACGCCCTCATTGCGCTCCGGTAGCGTAAAATGCCTCTGCACGTGAGTCGAGCGAGAACACCGTGAGAATTCTGTTTGTGGCATCGGAAGGGCTGCCGTTTTCGAAAACAGGCGGCCTGGCGGACGTGGTGGAAGCGCTGCCGAAGGCGTTGGCGGCGCAGGGCCACGAAGTCGCGGTGGTGTTGCCGCGCTACCGCGGAACGAAGGCCACGGCAGTGGTGATGCCGAGCCTCACGATTCCCATGGGCGGGACGCGGCTGCGGTTTCCCGCGATTGCCGATGGCACGCAACTGAA
>Ga0307479_10007054_pt1 | contig 10353 bp, 9 predicted proteins | sample atmos_gasesECM4C_FD_203743 | JGI IMG/M metagenome (GOLD analysis project Ga0307479, IMG submission 203743) | Hardwood forest soil microbial communities from Morgan-Monroe State Forest, Indiana, United States - atmos_gasesECM4C_515 | ecosystem: Environmental > Terrestrial > Soil > Temperate...
GTGGAAAGGGCGCGGCTTGGGTCACGCTCACGCCGGACGGTAAGACTGCTTATGTCGCCAACGCGGTCACAAACGACGTCTCGGCCGTGGACGTGAAGTCCATGAAAGAGATCGCGCGCATCCCCGTTGGCTACGTCCCCAAGCGAAACACCACGGGAATGCTGCCCGCGCAAACCGCGGATTAGAATTTCCGATCGCAGGCCAACCGAAAACTCCGCCGCGAATATCCGGAAACTTCAGGTTTCCTGAGGAGATCCCATGTCGCGCATGAGGATATCGCTTTATCTGCTCGCTTTCGCATGTCTGCTCCTGGCATCTGCTTGGACCTGGAATCTCGACAGCCAAGCTTCACAATCAAACACCACGGTCTTTGAAGGCGCTCGTCTGATCAAAGGAGACGGCAGCGCACCCATCGAGAACTCTGCCTTCATCGTTACCGGCGATAAGCTTATGCAGGTTGGCCGGCGTGGTGAGCTGCGAGTGCCTGCAGGAGCCCCTCACGTTGATCTCACGGGCAAGACCGTTATGCCCGCGCTCGTGGATCTCCACGGCCACATCGGATACCAGAACATCGTCGAAGGCACGATGTCCAAATCCACCTACACTCGCGAAAATCTCATCGACCACCTCGAGCGCCTCGCGTACAACGGCGTGGGCGCCACGGTGAGCATCGGCGACCTCGAGGACCGCTCCGATATGCATGGCGGAAGAACGCATTGGGGCGGCGTTCCTTTGCAGGTGCGAAAAGAGGTTATTCCCAACGCAGCGCTGTTTCGTACAGCCGGAACCGGCATCGCCTGGCCGGGGTCAGGTCCCCAAGGCGATCCCTCGCGAGTGGATGTGCCTTACTCGATCACTACGCCCGAAGAGGCGCGCAAAGCCGTTGACGACTACGTGAAGATGAGGCCCGAATTCGTCAAAATCTGGGTGGACGATAGAGGAGGCACCAAGAAGACGCTCACGCCTCCGCTTTATCGTGCGGTTATCGACGAGGCGCACAAACACGATGTTCCCGTCGGCGTCCACAACGTCAAGTTGGCCGATGCCAAGGAACTGATGCGCGCGGGAGTGGACGGTTGGCTTCACGTTCCGGTTCGCGGCGGGGAGGCCGCGGATGACGAACTGATCGGCATCGTCAAGCAACGCATCGCCCGAAACGACCGGCCGATGATGTGGATGACGCCGGCCCTGATCACGGCGTGGATGGACACTCAGGGCGGCACACGGCCGGCCTGGCTCGATGATCCGCTGCTTCGCGATCTCTACTCTTCGGATCAGATCGAAGAATACTGGGGGCGCCCTCTGGCCAAGAAGACACCCGAAGAAGTTAAACGAGCGCGCCAGGATTTTGACCTACAGGGAAGCAACGCGATGAAACTGAGAGCGGCAGGCATGCGCATCGTGAGCGGAACCGACACCGGCCAGACTCGATTCTTCATCGGATACTTCAATCAATTGGATCTGGAGAGTATGGTCGCGATGGGCCTGACGCCTTCCGAAGCCATCGTCGCGGCCACGCGCGATGCCGCCGACATCGCGCATTTCAATACGGGCCTGATGGCGCCGGGCAAAAGCGCCGACTTCGTCGTTCTCGATGCGAATCCGCTGGAGAAGATCAGCAATGCCCGGCGCATCAACCAAGTCTATCTGCGCGGTCAAAAAGTGGATCGCGCCGCTCTCAAGGCCAAATGGCTTGCGGAGCGAAACCGCAAAACCACTTCATCGCTGAAATAGTTCCTGGCACATCACGCCACAAGAAATGATACGGCCGTCAAACGCTGCCGCTTCCGACTGCGATGAGCAAAACTACACGCCTCGCAGCATGGTTTTGGCGTCGCTTGACGGCTGGTTGGTTGGTTCGATTTTCTTACGGCGATATGGTTATGACTTGGGAGCGACGGAAGTCACCATCATCGTGTCGCCGTCAAGGGTTCCTTTGACGGTAACGTTCTCGGCCGCGTATTTATCGAGGTCTTCCTCGTGGCCCTTCAGCTTGTAAACCTTGTCTCCGACGACGAGAGCCCAACCGGCTTTCTTGGCGCATGCACGGGCGCAGTCGGCCGCACTCATGTTCTTCATTTTGTGCTCGGCGCCGCAAGCGACGTCGCTAACCTTGCCGGTCAAAGTGGTTTGTTTGCCCTGAGGAGCGGCAGTAGTGAACGCAATCAATGTGAAAGCAGCGGTTACCGTTACGGACCTGAGAATTTTGTTCAACTTCATTTCGCGTCTCCTTTGAGGCTGGGAAACATCTATCAGCTTACACCCGATTCAACTTTGCAGTCACGGCCAAGTGGCAGGCGATGAAGGGGGAGTCAATATTTGCTTTAGCAGCGCTTTTTCGCGAGCCAGCATGGCCGCTTCCCGTTCCTTGATCTCCGTGTCGCCAAGCCATTCGGGCTGGTGCCCTGTAATCACGACGGCATCTATCGGCGCGCCAACGCCATTTACATATTGTGCGGCTTTCGAGATGAGATAGATGCCTAAGTTCTTGGCGGCTTCGAGAGTCATGGAAGGCGAATAAAGACTTTCGGCGAGATAACGAATCAGAGAGGACTCGCCCGCCCCAACGCACGTTATGCCAGCTGCCCGGTGCATTGCTCCTTGATCGAAGACGAAGAGTTCCGGAGAGTTGAACACGCCGCCGACGCCGATCAGCATTTGCAGATTGGACGGCCGGCCCATTCCTGCGAAGACTTCATCTGCCGTATCGTAGATTTGCTGAGGAATTACGCAGACGTCGCCTTCCTCTTCGGGCCCCTGGAGTTCTAACAGCCTGCGCGAGATCTTATCTAAGGCTTCTTTCCACAGATCGGACGAGCCGCCATAACTCGAGACCAAAGCTGAACCAAACAGGTCCACACAGGAAATCCGTTCTTCGTAGTATTTGTCTCCGCCTCGAGCTGACACTTCTTCGTCGGCGCAGACCAGTAAGCCTTCTTGCGAGGGCAGACCCAGTGCGATCGTCATTCGCCTCAAACCCCTGCGCGCTCTCGCGTTAGCACGTGGGATCCTTCCGATTCGGCGGGTTGCCAGCTAGAACTTCGCCAGCCGGTTATCGCGGTTGCAACGAGTCCGCAGACCGCCGCCGCGCTCAGCCAAAGCGCGGGAATCGCCTGGTTGCCGGTGACATGAATCAGGTAAGTGCTGATTGCCGGCGTGAATCCGCCAAAGATCGCGGTGGCCAGGCTGAACGCCAGCGAAAAGCCGGAAGTCCGGACATCCATAGGCATGATCTCGACAAGGAACGGTATCATCGCCCCGTTGTAGCAGCCGAAAATGCAGGAGAACCAGAGTTCGACGAGCAGCAAGCGGGTCGTCGACGGATTGCCGACGAGCCACGACATCGCGGGATAAGCTGTGAGCAACGTCGCGACAGTGAAGAAGTAGAGCAGCGGCCGGCGTCCGATCTTGTCGGAGATGGCGCCACCGATCGGCAGCCAGATGAAATTGGAGAGGCCCACGAACAGGGTCACCAGCAAACTCTGGCGGTTGGTCAAAAGCAGGACCTTTTCTCCAAAGGTCGGCGTGTACGCCGTGATGAAATAAAAGCAGACGGTCGTCATTGTGGAGAGCAGCATCCCGATGATGATGATCTTCCAATTGGCGGCGAGCGAAGCAAAAATCGCGGCCATCGTGGGGCGAGTCTTACGGGCTTTAAAGACTTTTGTTTCTTCCATCGAGCGCTGCAACCAGAACAGAAGCGGAATGATAAGACAACCGATCAGGAAAGGTATTCGCCAGCCCCAAATAGCCATCCTTTCGGGGGCCACAATCAAACTAAGGACCACGCCCAGGAGAGCGGCTGTCATCACCGACACCTGCTGGCTCGCCGATTGCCAGGCGCAATAGAAACCTTTGTGCCCCGGCGTGGCGATCTCTGCCAGATACACCGAGACGCCGCCTAACTCGACGCCCGCGGAAAATCCTTGCAGCAGTCGGCCTACAACAACGATGAGGGGAGCGAGAATGCCGATCGTCCGGTAGCCGGGCGTGCAAGCAATAGTGAAAGTGCCCACAGCCATGAGGAGCAACGCAAGTATGAGACCTGCACGCCGCCCATGCCGGTCCATGTACGCGCCCAAAATTATGGCGCCCAGCGGGCGCATGAGATAGCCGACGCCAAAGGTCCCCAGGGTCAGCATCAGGGAAGCGAAGTGATTGCTCGATGGGAAAATAGCGTTAGCGATGTACGACGCGTAGTAGGCGTACACCATGAGGTCGTACATCTCGAGGAAATTGCCGCTCGCTACGCGTACAACGGAGCCTACGGTTGCGCCGGCGTCGGAAGTTTTCACCATCCGCGCCTACAAGCGAGGAAATTGTCATTCGGAGCGAAGCGAAGAATCCCTCTGATGCCCGGCAAAATACGGAGAGGTTCTTCGTCGCTACGCTCCTCAGAATGACAGGAGGCTACGCTAGTTTTACCGGAGAGGATCAAGTGGCACACCTTCCGTGGCTGCCGCAAGATTTTTCGCGCGCCGCGGGTGCTCGGCCGCGTATCGCAACAAGGCAGCCGCTCGATAGATTCCATGGACGAATTTGCAATAGGGCAACATCAGGAAGAGCGACACGATAACGCCCAGATGTACGGCCAGCAGAGCGCCCATTGCGGCGGTGCTCCGCATGGCAAGTAGCAAGAGGCCCGTGGCTCCTGCTACGAACAATAACACCAGGAACGAATAATCGACATCCAGTAAAAGTTTGGAGGCCGGCGCCGAGTCGGCGGTCAGTTTGATTTGCACCAAACCGGCGATACCGATCAGCATGGCGATGCCGCCCAGGGTGCCCAGCAAAACCGGGACGCTGAAGAAGGGATAAGGGGAGATCCATCCGAAGATGTGCTCATAGATCGCGGCGGTGCAGGTGGAAGCAAAGCAGAAAAGAAATCCGTAGAACAGGGCATGATGAAAGTAGCGGCGGGATTGGGAGAAGGTTTCGTCCTTATTATTACAGCCGTCGCCGCCACCGCCGAGGTTCCGCAGGGTGAAAACGTCACTGAATGCTGCCAAAAACGATGGCGCATCAAAAGCCGAAGGGCTATTTGTGTCGCGCCAGAAACGAATCGCGCCTATAGCCAGCGACAGGACTGCAAAGAGAAATGTGGCACCAGTTATGGCGATCATTACGCCCTCGGGTATGACGGCGTAAAAGGCTCCCGCGCTCTGTTGCACTGCTGAAGGCGACGATGGCTTAGCCAGCCAGACGAAAAGCACCACGCAGAGTAAAGCCAAAACCGACGCCGCCAAACCGTTACGCCGAAATAATGCGGCGAGAGGCCGCGGCCAGGCACAGAGCTCATATGTTTCCAGGCGAACATCAGCAAAAGCTTTCGGCAGATTCAGGGCGAACTCGTGCGGGGGCGCATATTGGCACGAGTAATAGCAGCCGCGGCAATCGTGGCAAAGATTCGCGAGATAGCTCAGATCTCCGGAAGTGAATTGCCGCCGCAATTCGATGGCAGGGAAGACGGCGCAATATCCCTCGCAGTATCTGCACGCATTGCAGATCTCGACGAAACGCCGCGATCGTTCCTCGATTTCAGCCGAGAGCAACTTTGGCCGCCTCTCTTCCGGCGATCCGGCCGAAAACTGCGCCGATGGCCATACCTATGCCGGCGATATAGCCTTCCCCAAGGATGTTGCCGGCCATAATTTCGCCCGCAGCAAACAGATTGGCAGAAGGCCGCTCGTCTTGCATCAGGACGCGCGCATTTTGATTCACTTTCAGGCCCAAATACGTGAAGGTGATGCCGGGACGCAACGGGTAACCGATGAACGGAGGAACATCAATCGGCCGCGCCCAATGCGTTTTCGGCGGAGCAATTCCTTCTGTCCGGCAATCATCGAGGACGCCGGAATCGAATTTGCCGGGACGCACAGCCTGGTTGAAATTCCGCATCGTCGTTTCCAAGCCCGCCGCATCAACGCCAAGTTTCTGCGCTAATTCGCCTATGCTCTCAGCGCGTATTGGGGGAAAGGCGGAGGGCATGAAGAGCTTCTCTGATTTGGCATCGGTAATGGCGTAAGCGATTTGCTCCGGGCACTGAGCCACCAAGCGTCCCCAAATCGCATAGCGCTTGGGCCAGATGTCTTCGCCTTCATCATAAAAGCGGCGACCTGCGCGGTCGACCACGATACTGAAAGGAATGCAGTCCAGACGCGAGACGATTCCGCCGTCAAATTTGGGCGCGCGAGCGTCCACAGCCACAGCATGGCATTGCGTCGGGTCACCGACCGGCGCAGCGCCCTGATCGAGAAGATTTTTTAGAACCACGCCCTGCGCATAGGGCGTGCCTCGCACGATGAAATTGCGGGCAGCATCTCCCCAATACTCACGCAGCCAGTCGATGTTGGCCTGGAATCCTCCCGAAGAGACCACCACGGTTTTCGGCCTCACGCTGTCGGATGCGCCGTTTTTCGCGGTCGAGACCTCCCGCACCACGCCATTCACCAGGCAAAGTGACCGCACTTCCGTGTCGTAGGCGATGCTTATTCCCAGGCGTTTCGCGGCGCTATAGTACGCATTCATCAGAGCTTTGCCGCCGCCCAGAAAAAAAGCGTTTGTGCGGGAGAGACTTAAAGTGCCTTCCAACGCTGGCTGGAAGCGCGCGCCGTGCGCGTGCATCCACGGCAATAATTCGGCGGTCGAATCGATGGTCATGCGAGCCAGATGCTCGTCCGTTTTGCCGTGAGTTACGCTCAGCAGGTCGCGCCAATAATCGGAACTCGAATAGCTGCCGGTGAGGGTCGCTGTGGGAGATTGATGCATGAGCCGCAGATTGCGGGTATGACGGCTGTTGCCGCCGCGGAATGCTCTGGGCGCATGCTCGAGCAGCATGACCGACGCTCCCGCTTCGCGGGCGGTGATCGCCGCAGAGAGGCCTGCATTGCCGCCACCCACAACGAGAACGTCGCAAGATTCCATCACGTGCGCTGCAAAAGCGGGCGCAGTTCGCGAGTGTCCTTCATGCTTTCCAGCGAGAGGACCTTGTTGATGAGACTCGTGGTGGTTGTCGCGCTGAGTGTCGGAGCCATCAAGTCGCGCGCTTTGGCCACGACCTCATCCCGGCCCATGGGGTTTTCCGCGGTGCCGCGCACGGCATCCACGCGCTCGCTGAGGCGAGTTCCGTCTGTGAACGTGACTTCCACGACGCCCACGCGCTTGGGCAGCAGCTTTTCGAGTTCCGCGTCGGGCACAAGATGGATTTTGGCGCGCCCGCGAACGACGGCGGGATCCTGCATGCGGGCCTTATCGTGCGCGGCACGGAAGGATGCTGTTTTGTCGATAAGCATCACGGCCATCATGTACTGAAGGCAAATGTCCGGAATGTCGCGGTTGTTCACCACGCTGGCCTCATCTGTAGCCAGGTGCACGGTGACTTGTTTCACCTCATCCGGTTCAAAGGGGCGCCTTTTGCGAATATTTTCCAGCGCATCGAGCGGCGCCTGAATCGGCGAGCCGACCGTCCACTTCTTTATGTTGGTGCGCACGACTTCGTAGCGCTCGCCGAGTTTGTCGACGAGCCCTGCCGGATCGGCCTTGGGCAAGCTGGCGATGAGGAAATTATCGGCGCCGGAAAAGGCGTCGTTCACACCAGTCCATCCGGATTGGACCAGCAGCGCCGCGGTGACGCCATCGCGTGCGGTCATGCCTCCGAACACAAATGCTTTCTCGAAGTGTTCGCTATCGCGCATCCAGAACGAAATGCCGGAGGATTGCTGCGCGGCATAATCGAGGAGCCAGCGCATCTGCTGGGCATTGAGATTAGCCGCGCAGCCTGCGGCGGCGGCCGCGCCGAATCCTTCCGAAAGGCTATGCGTGTCGCGGTGTGTCTCATCCATGAACTTTTGCCCGCCCAGAGTCATGGAGACGCGCGTCCCAACGTCATATCCGAGCGCAACGGCGCGCAAGAATTGCGCCCCGTCTGTAGGGAAGCGTTCCCCCGCTGCCAGTGCGGCGGGCACAACGGCACAGCCCGGGTGCGAAAGCGATGGAGCGTGCGAATCGTCTGTTTCATCCGCTTGCGCCAGAACGCCATTTGCGAGTGCGGCCTCGATCGGGCCGCAGAGCACGTTGGAAGCGACTACCGTGGCAACTTTCTCACCGCCATATGCGCGCGCGAATTGAATCGCGGCCTTGCCGGGAGGGAGTTCCGAGCCCGAAACCATCGAAGCGATGGTATCGAGCAGATGATGCTTCGTTTTCTCGATGACTTCTTCGGGTAACGCACGGGTGCGTGCTTCGGCCATGTAACCGCTGAGTCTGGTCATTGCTGGGCTGACCTGGTCGGCCGCCAATCCCAGCCACGGCCTGGACGCCGCGGCGGCCATCGCCCAGCCGGCCTGCTTCAGCAGGCCACGGCGGCTGAGACCTGCGCGGCGATCACGCGCCTCGACAGTTTGCCGGTCATCTGGCATATGAGCCTGCCTTTCTGATATCTATTGCATCAGGTTAATTAAGACCAGGTGCCAAAGGCAACTTAGTCTTCTACACCTGGAGTGACCAGTTTCAAACGAAAAATCGGAGCGAATCCGATTCAAGGGAGCCCTGATTAAGGCTGGCTTCAGCTTCACCTGATTATGTAGTGCACCAGGATTGTAGATACGCGTCGGAGCAGTCAGAATTTTTTAAAGCAGAGTGTGACGGCGCCAGCATCGTGGGGTAAGCTGGACCATATGGCAGAGACTACTAAATGAATCCGGCAGCATTTGTCGCCGAGGCAATAGCGGACTTTGGCACAGTCGGCGCGATCGCGCCCAGTTCGCGTTATCTGACGCGGGCCATGCTCCGGCCGCTGCCACTGGGAAACGCGCGGGTGGTGGTTGAGTTGGGGCCGGGCACAGGCGTCATGACGCGAGCCATGCTGGATCTGCTTCCTCCTGACGCGACTTTGCTGACGTTTGAGATCAATCCCCGTTTTGCTCGACACTTGAGATCGACTATCAAGGACCCGCGCCTGGTGGTCATCCACGCGCGGGCGGAAGCGCTGCTCGAAGAGCTGAGCCGCCGCGGGTACCGGCACGTCGATGCGATGCTTTCGTCACTGGCCATGGGCTTGATGTCAGATCGCGAAAGGCACGCATTACTGAGCGAAATCAGTCTCAGCCTCAGGAAGAAAGCCATTTTTACGCAGTATCAATACCTGCATGGTTTGCAATTCAGGGACCGGCAGCTGAGCAAGTTCGATATGTTCGGGCTTCTGGTGCGTTATTTTCGCTCTGTGCAACGGACGATTACCTGGCGCAACCTGCCGCCCGCCTTCGTCTTCACCTGCCGTGGCGCGCGGCTCAGCGCCCCGCATGACTCAATCGAAGCGCCCGCATTCACGAAAAAGTAAATCGGCTTGTCCCAGGGTACGTGTTTATAAATAGACGCGTGAATCAAATCATCTACTTTGGCTTGCCGGAAAGCTGTCTCGCGTCCTGATCGGCCTGCATCACGTCATCGAGCCTGCCCAGATCACGCCACTGAAACTCATCGGAACGAAACGCGATGATTTTTTCGCCTTGGGCGGCAAGGTGGAGGTAAGGCGCGATGATGGAAAACACGCCTTCTTCCGTCATCAGCGAGAAGAGGCGCGGAGAAATGACGTGAATGCCCGAGAAGGCCAGTGGCTTCGGGTGCGATGAGTTGCGAACGAGTTCGGCCTGGCCCTCCCTTCCCGATTTCCGGCCGCACAGCTGGAGCTGCTCGTCAAAGAGCAGATAGCGGCTGGTGGGGCGCTCTTGCACCGCAAGCGTCGCCAGGGCGTGATTTTCGGTATGAAATTGCGCCATGCGATGCAGATCGATCGTGCTGATGACGTCGACGTTATGCAGAATGAACGGCTCTTCAGCGGCCCCCGAATTCTCCAGGAAGAAGTAAGCGGCTTTTTTCAAGCCGCCGCCGGTGTCGAGCAAAGCGTCGTCCTCACGGGAAATCTCGATGCGCATGCCGAAATTCCTGTTCGCCTTCAAGTAATCGACGATCATGTCGGCGAAATGATGCACGTTGACGATCACTTCGCGAATGCCGAAGGATCTCAGGCGGGCGAGCGCGATTTCCAGCAGCGTGCGGCCCCCGACTTCCACCAGAGCCTTAGGGCGATTCTCCGTGAGCGGCCGCAAACGCGTACCCAGGCCGGCGGCCAAAACCATGGCCCTCATTCGCCCTGCTTTTCCAGTTCGAGATGGCGGACGACAACGTTGAGCCCGTCGCGAGCGCGCAGGTGTTTGGCCAATGCCTCTGCGAGATAGACCGAACGATGCTGGCCTCCAGTGCAGCCAAACGAGACCATCAGACTCTTGAAGCCGCGACTCTGATAATTGCTCAAGCTGGCATCTACAAGCGAAGTGGCGCTGGCTAAGAACTGAT
>Ga0307479_10007056_pt1 | contig 10352 bp, 7 predicted proteins | sample atmos_gasesECM4C_FD_203743 | JGI IMG/M metagenome (GOLD analysis project Ga0307479, IMG submission 203743) | Hardwood forest soil microbial communities from Morgan-Monroe State Forest, Indiana, United States - atmos_gasesECM4C_515 | ecosystem: Environmental > Terrestrial > Soil > Temperate...
GAGCCCCGCCTTGCGGTAGATTGCCTGTGCCTGCTGACGGACGGTGCGATCGCTCGTGTTGCGAGTCCGGGCAATGTCCTTGAGCCGCAATCCCTTCAGCATCAGATGGGCCACGCCGCGCTCAGCACGCGTCAGCTCCCAACGATCGAATTCACGCTCGATCTGCGCGTTCATCCCAACCCGAACGGCCGCAATGTCCTGCATCCGCTGCAGGGACTCCCGAGTTCGTCTCTCCACTTCCTGTGAGAGGTCCTGTAAGGCTCGCCCGAGAGTCTCCTCACGGTGCCGGGCGGTGAGCTTCTGCCAGCACAAGGCAATCAACAACGCGACAATGCCCCCGGCAAGCGCCAGCATCCATTCGAGCCGATGTTCCCAGAGTGTTGAGAGGCGCCGCAGGTTCGGCTCCGCGACGACCGTATTCTCCGCCTTCGAGATGCGTATCTGCTCCTGGCGCACGAGCTGATAGAACTCTGCATTCCCGAGATACACACTCCTCAAATGGAATTGTGCGACCGCCGCCCGCCAGCGTTCGCTGCTCACCATCCGTTGAATTGCGTCGGCCAGGCGCGACCTGCTGCTCTCGCTGACCCCGGGAGCCGCGAAAGCTCCAGACCAGTTGGCAATCGACACCCCGGCGATGCCGAGCTGGCGAAACGTCGGAATATTCACGCCTTCGAGGGGTTGGCGGGAGACGATCGCGAGACCTCGCAGCTGGCCACTACGAATGAGACGGTCGAACTCGCTATATCCTGCGATCCCCGCCGAAAACCGCCCGCTGGCGAGCTGGGCGCTCACCTCTGTCGCGCCTTGAAAGGACTCGTAGCGCATGAGCTCCGGAACGACCCCGGCCGCGCGGGCAAGCACCCACATCGTGGGGTGATCGGAGCCACCGACCAACCCGCCGGCCCAGCGCATGGCTTCAGGGTTACGGCGCATAGCGCCAAGCAGATCGTCGAGACTACGATACGGCGATGACGCGGGCACCACGACAACATCGGCGTCCGATGTGAGCTGTGCTATCGGAACCATTTCGTTGAACGCAGCAAGAGCATGCCGGGAGACTGCTGCGCCCACCATCGCCATACCGCCTACCAACAACGCCTGACCGTCTGCGTGCCGGGAGCTGATGAATTTCGAGATTCCGGGAAGACCCCCGCCCCCCGGTGTGTTTTCAATCTCTACAGACCCAACGATGCCTTCGCCCTCGAGGACCCGCTTCATGACCTGTGCCGTGGAGTCCCACCCGCTGCCCGGATTTGACGGAACGACGAGTGTCAGGTGCTCCAGTGCCTGCGCCTCCTCGGCAGACGTATGGCCGTGGACCAACGTCGCCTGCAGGGTGAAGAGACAGGGTAGCAACCGGAGCCAGCCTGGTCGATTGGAAAAACGGCGGGGGCGCCTCAGCCCTGCGGCCGTATACCAGCCCCGGCAAACAGATACAGCGAGTCCGCGCTCGGATGTCATGCCTTTCCCCCTCGGCACCGTGAACCGCGCTGTCGCGGTCCGACCGATGCTGCCACTCGAACCTTAATCGAAACTGAATGGCAGGATAGGCGCTTTCGCGCGGGCACGGGACGCCCGTCGCAAACATCGAGCGCGAATCAGGGGTTGCACCCGGCAGGGGTTGCACCCGGCATGGGGTTACGCCCGGCCCTATCTGGCCGGCTCGAACAGGGCGGCCAGCTTCGGAATCTTTTTCATCAGGCTGTCGCGCAGACGGGTTGAGGCCAGGAAGAAGTCCTTTTCCGTCTTGCCGCTGTCGGCGGAATTTTTGTACGCAATGACGATTTCTCCGACATTCTCGCCCGTTGCGTCCCTCAGGGGCAGCATCATGACGAACTTCTTCACGGTGTCATTCGTTCGGTGCCAGCGCGGATCGAGGATGGTGATGCCCTTCTTGCTGATGTCGATGTCGTCCGGATCATCCGCGTTCCCGATGCGATCCGGGAAGGACCCGGCAAACATCGTGTAGGTATCCGTCTGGCCGGGCGGAACACCGTGAAAAGTGACACTGATCAATTCAGGGTGTGCTGCCATGATCTCGTCAGAGAGTTTCTGCGCGTAGATCTTCGCCGCCGGCGGCGTCCAATTCTTCGGATGCTCGGCCGCGGCGCGGGCGGCGTTCGGAGCGCCCAGGGCTGTACAGGTACCGAGGAGCGCAACAAGCACGGATCTGGCAAGTATTTCCATTGGTTTCGCCTTCAGGGGTTGGTTGACCATTCTAATTAAACAGGCCGCTCAAACAGGCCGCTCATTCGAGCATCTGCAGCTGCTCACGCCTCATCTGCGGGCTGAGCGGAAGATAGTCCTTGCTCTGCACGACTTCTTCCTGTCCCGCATCGCTCAGGATGTAGCGCAAGAACGCCTTTAGCCTCGTATCCAGCGGAGTCTCGGGGCGTCGATTGAAACAGGCATACACCGCACGTGTCAGGGGATAGCTGCGGGAAATCAGACTTTCGAGGGAGGGAGTGACGGCCTCATGGCCGCAGTCGCACGCGAGCGCAAGCACCTTCACCTGTGGCGCGAACTCGCTCGATCCACCGGTCACGGCGAGTCCCACCGGGTCGGCCGCCAGCGCTGTGAGGATACTGTGCCTGGCATCGAGCCCCTTGAACTCGGTGAAGTGCTCCCAGTTCATCCTGGCACTGTCCCCGAGAACCGCGTGTCGAAAGTACCGGCCCGTGCCACTCTCGGTATCGTCCGCGTAGAGATGGATGGATTTGTCGGCCCACTCACCCGACAGGCCGAGATCGCCCCAGGTGCGGATACTCTTGGGCCCACCGCCCAATCGTTCGCATCCGAAGATGGCATCGAGCTGCACGAGGGTCACTTGCACCAGCGGATTGTCCCTGTGCACGTAGGCGACGAGCGCGGGAGCCTGCCCTCCCCGATCGAGGCTGCCGGTCATGATCTGAATCTGCGCCGGGGGATAGCGGAAGATCCACTCGAAGGCCTTGCGCTCGAACGCCGTGCACTCGCGGCTCAGCACGGCGAGTTCCGCAAACCCGGTATACAGGCCGGCCACACCAACGTCGCTTCCAGTCAGCCGGCTTTCAACATGCACGCGTGGATAGGACTTCCTGAACCCCAGGTCCCACTGCCGCATGAGCAATGCTACCTGCGCGGTGCCCCATACGCGAATCACACCGTCCACCGTCACACCAACTTCTCCACTTGCCGGCGGATTGCGTCGGCCCCGAGCGGCAGGTAGTCACTGTACCTCACCAGTGCCCGCTGTCCCTCGCGGCTGAGTATGTACCGCAGAAACTCCCGCAACTTCGGATCAACGGGTTCGCCGGGCGCACAATCGACGAATGCGGGAATGATGCGAGTCAGTGGATACTTCTGCGCAATGAGATTTGCGTGGGTCGCGCGGTAGTACGGTCCGCCAGCGTCGCTCGCCAACCCCAGCGGCTTCACCTGCGAATTCGCGTAACGCACGTTGGAAATGGCGATACCGAAGCGATCCTGCGCCAACGTGTCGAGTATTTGCGCGCCGTGCTCGTAGACAGAGCCATCGGGCCGGGTGACGTGCGCGAACTCCTTTACATCCACATTCCATCGATGGCTGCCGCCGAGTACGGCCGCGCGGAAGAACAGTCCAAAGTCTTCGTCGATTTTCCAACTATAGGGCTGGATACGCCGGCCATGCCATCGTGCGCTCAGGCCAAGTTGATCCCAGGTGCGTATGTTGTACGGTCCGCGTTTGTGCTCGGTGCCAAACACGGCTTCGAGCTGCGCCACGGTGAGCTGCCGGATCGGGTTGCTCGCGTGTACAAAAACCATGTGAGCGTAATCGAAAAAGCTCACATCGCGGCTGCCCGTGGCGATCTGGAAGCCGGTGGGCGGATAGCGCTTTGCGCGCTGGAATGCGGCGGCCGCTGCCGGGTTGATTTCCTCACCCAGGATCGCAAGATTGCCCGCCCCGGTGAGAAGAGCGCCGATGGCAGAGGCGGTGCCGTACATCCGGTTCTCGAATTGCACCGCAGCCTGATAGCCCTTGAATCCATCGATCCACGCGCCCAGGAGCTTGCCGAGGAAGTCATGTTTGAAGCTGCCGTGTCCCCAGAAGCTGATCGTCCCCGATACTTTGCCCTCAGGCACGTACGGCGGCAGCAAATCTACGAAACGTACTGCGTAAGGGTCTACGTGCAGCGGTTCTGTCGTTTCCGTAGACGCCGCCATGCCAGCGACGGCCAGCCCCATTCCAGCCACGAACGCGCGGCGGCCAACCAGAAGTGGGCGCTGTTGCTGCGGCTCGAAGCTCATTTCGACGACGCGGCCGCCGTTCCAGTTGCGGTTGCGGCGAGCTTGCGCAGCTGCTCCTTGGCCGCATCGGCCGTCAGCGGCAGGTACTTTCCGTCGCGCTGTACTGCCTCCTGCCCTTCCCGGCTCACGATGAAGCGCAGGAACTCTCGTACCTTGGGGTCGATCGACTTGTCCTGCGCCTGCTCGACGTACATGTAGATCTCGTCGTAGAGCGGATAGGTACGATTGCGCACCGTCTCCATGGTGTACGGGATGTAAGGTCCCCCGGGTTTCGCCGCGATGGCCAGAATCTTGAGGCTCGGGGGCAGGTTGAGGGTCGGAGCCGCGATGTAGGCGATACCGTAGCGGTCTTTGGAGAGATCGTCGTTGAGCGAGCGGCTCAGCTTGCCGTCAGGCGTAACGAAGTTGGCGTAGATGCGCAGGTGCTCATTCCACTTGTCGCTGGCCTTCAGCAGCCGGTCGGAGACCTCCGTCGCCTGGTGATAGCGCAGATTCAGTCCGTAGACATCGATCGGCTTGTGGGCCCACTCGCCCGTGAGACCCAGCTGACCCCACGTGCGGATGTTTTCTTCAGGACCCCGCGCGTACTCCGGGTGCCAGCTCGTACCCTCCCAGCCGCCGAGACGCTCGGCTCCGAAGATGCCGTCCAACTGCTGCATCGTCAGCTGTGTGAGCGGATTGTCTTTGTGAACGACAATTCCATATCCAGGCTGCCAACCTGACACATCGTAGGAGCCGGTGGCCGCTGTGATTTCCAGGGGATCGCGATCCTTGTAGCGCTGGTACAGCAGCAACTCGGCGAACGTGATCTTTCGGCCCACACCGATGTCGCCGACCCCAAACACAAGCGCGGGCACAGCGGCTACTGTCGTCTTCATGTGAAAGTCGAATTTGACATCGGGATGAAATTTGCGGAAGCCCTCCTCCCAGTACTGGCCCACATTGCCGTCCACGATGTAGTTGCTGCCCCACATGCGGATCGTGCCGCTCACGGGCTGCTGTGGCTGGTAGCTGGGCAGGTCGCTCAAGTCCCACTTCTTGGTATAAAAGACCTTCTTGCCTTTCGCCTCGACGAATTGCGAGCGAGCGCGCTGCAGGTCGAGGCCTTCCGCAGGCTTGTCGGCCTGTGCCAGCACACCGCCCGCCGCAAACAGGGCCAGCAGTAACAGCGCAATTCCGACGCCGCATGCCCGGGCGCGCACGGCCGTGGCGCCTGAATGAGTCTCGTAAGAAGTCATGGCCTGCTCCCGTTTGTAGTCAATCAAGCTTCTTCAACTGCTCGCGCACAACCTGCGCGGTCAACGGCAGATACTTCCCGTCGCGCTGGACTGCATCCTGGCCCTCGCGGCTGAGGATGTAGCGTACGTACTCCTTGACCATCGGGTCGAGCGGCTTGCCTGGCGCGCGATCGAGATAGAAGTACACCTCGTCGTACAGGGGATACGCGCGGCTGCGCAGGGTCTGTAGATTCAATGCGACGTAGTTGGTGCTTCCCCGCGGCGCTATGGATACTGCCCTAGCCTGCGGCGTGAGGAAGCCAATCCCGGAAAAGCCAATGCCGTATTTGTCGCGGCTGACGGCGTCCATCACCTGCTTGCCCTCGAGCTCCGTCGTGCCATCTGCGTTCTTGTAGTTCGTGAATTCCGTCAACTTCTCGTTCCACTTCGCGCCTCCCTGCATGACCCTGTCGGCGAACGTCGTGGGGATGTGGTATTTGAGGTTGTAGCCGTACACGTCGATCGGCTTGCCGGCCCATTCGCCCTTCAAGCCCAACTGTCCCCAGGTACGGATGTTCTTATCCGGACCCCGCGCAACGTCCGTCTTCCATTCGGTGCCCTGGAAGGCCCCGGAGCGCTCAGCCCCGAAGATGCCGTCCAGTTGCTCTGCGGTGAGGCTGGTGAGGGGGTTGTCCTTGTTGACGAAGATACCGATGGCGTAGCTCCAGCCGGGTACATTGAGGCTGCCGGTGACAACGGTGATCTCGGTGGGCAGGTAGCTGCGGTACCGCTGGAACAGCAGCGTCTCGTCCGAGGTAATGTGGCGGGAGGGACCGATGTCAGCGAGTTTGAATGTGAGCGCGGGGATCGCTGCAAGTGCCGTTTTCAGATCGGTTTCGAAACGAACGTCGGGATGGAATTTGCGGAAGCCCTCTTCCCAGGTGTTCTCGAGCGGGCTGTCGGAGAAGTAGTTGGTGCCCCACTGCCGGATCACGCCGGAGACTGTCTCATGCGGCTGGTAGGCAGGCAGGTCACTCAGGTCCCAGCGCTCGGAGTAATAGCTGACCGCGCCGCGCTTCTGCAGCTTGACGTCCCGCCCCTTCTGAACCTCCAGCGGATCGCGAATCTGTGCTTCGGCGAGGCTCACTGCGAGCAAGCAACCTGCGATGGCGACAATCGCCCGGCAGAGTCTGTCCTTCTTCACTAGTCCTCCAGCTTCTTCAACTCATTCGTTGCGAACGGCGCGAGCATCGGCAGGTAACCGTGGCCCTCGCGAATGACGGCCTCCTGACCCTCACGGCTCAACACGTAACGAAGGAATTCCTTGATCTTCGGATCCACAGGCCTGCCTGGGGCGCGGTTGAGAAACATCGTGATCATCCGCGTCAGCGGATAGGTGTGATTGACGACGCTTTGTTCAGTCGGCTCGATGAATGGCCCCTGGACTTCACCTGCGAGAGCGAGAGCCTTCACGTCCGGGTTGTGATACACGAGACCCGCGTAACCTATCGCGTATCGATCCTTTGCCATCGCGTCGAGCATCAGCTGCCCACCGTCGGTGGCTCCGCCCTTGGAACCGTGCTCGTCCGCAAACTCCCGCAACTCGGGCTTCCACAGGTGGCCGCCGAGAAACACGGCGTCTTCGAAGTACTCGGCGAATCCACGCGCGATGGGCAACCCGTAGAGCTTGATCGGCTGGTCCCGCCACTCGCCGCTCAGTCCCAGATCGCCCCAGGTGCGCACCGGCTTCCCACCGCGACGGCGCTCGACTCCATAAATCGCGTCGAGCTGTGCAAGGGTCAGCTTCGAGAGCGGGTTGTCCTTGTGGACGAAGATCACGAGCGCGTACCCGCGATTGCGGACATTGAAGCTGCCGGTGACGACGTTCACACCGGTGGGCGGGTAGTCGAAGACTTCCTTGAAAGCCGCCACCTCGGGCGCCCAGATCTCGCGGCCCATCAGGGCGAGATCGCCGGTTCCGGCGTAGAGCGCACCGATGGCAGCGGCCGTGCCATTCAGATGATTGTCGAAGTGCACTTGCGGCTGATGTTTGTTGAAGCCCGCTTCCCAGGCAGCCACCAGCCCCTCGATGAAATCCTGTGATCTGTCGTAGGCACCGTGACCCCAGATCCGGATCGTGCCCGCGACCGGCTGCCGCGGCTCGTAGGCCGCTGGCAGATCAGGTTCGCCGGCAAGGCAGCAACGTCCCAGCGCGAGCAGAACGATCAGCCATGAATAGCTCCCATGCGGTGTCATTCGAGTCGCTCGAGTTGACGCCGGGCGCTCTGTGCATCCAGGGGTATGTATGTCCCGTCCCGGGAAAACGTTTCCTGACCTTCACGGCTCAGGATGTACCGCAGAAACTCCTTCACCTTGGGATCGACGGGTTTATCCGGTTCGCGGTCCAACGCCACGGTGACAACGCGGGTGAGCGGATAGGTCCTGGCTGCGACTGTCTCAGCAGTCAGCGCATGGAAGGGCCCACTGTCATCCACAGCCAGCGCGACATGCTTGGCGCCCTGGTTTCCGGGAAGTACAGGCGCGAAGGTGATTCCATCCGGATCACGAGCGACTGCGGCCAACACGTCGCTCCATCCGGTCGTCACTTCCCGGTAGCCGGGATTCCATTTGCGGCTGCCGCCCAGGACGCGGGTACGGATATACAGTGCCCCTACGCTGTCGAGCGCTGGACCGTAAACGTGTATCGGGCGGTCCTTCCAGCTCCCGCCCGCGGAAACATCACCCCACTTACGCAGGTTGGATCGATCGCTCCTGCTTTCCGCGCCGAAGATTCCGTCGAGCTGCTGGAGCGTGAGGTGCGCAATCGGATTGTTCCTGTGAACGAAAACCGCCAGGTTTGCTGCGGGTCTTGCCGCGGCGAGGCCCGCATTGGCGATCTCAACCTCGAAGGCCTTGTAGTGATGCACCCACTCGAACGCCATCGTCTCCATCGGGACCCGCATCTCGCGCGCCATGAAGGCGAGATCCGCCACACCGGTGTACACACCCGCAAAGGTCGATTCGGGACCGTGGAGATTGTTGGCAAACCTCACACCGGGGTGAAACGTCCGGAACCCCTCCTGCAGATGCTCGATGAGCAGTCTGTCGGCGACACTCCCCCATACACGGATTGTCCCAGTCAATTCCTGTTCGGCGTGATACGCAGCCAACTCGTCTGCCGCGCACCAGGGTGAAAAACCCAACACCATTACAGCCTGAACCAATGCGCACATGAGTGAAAGCGAAGCACGGTAGCGCGGCATCTGTGTCAGTCCAACTTCTTCAGTTGCTCCTGCAAGTAGGCGGCCGGCAGCGGGTAGTAGTAACCCATGCGGGCGATAATCTCCTGACCCTCGCGGCTGAGAACGAAACGCATGAATTCGCGCGTCCTCGGATCGAGCGGCCGGCCGGGCTCCTTGTTCAGGTAGAAGTAGGCGTCCCGGATCAGCGGATAGGTTCGGTTGGCGACGTTTTCCGGGGTGAGTGCGACCGCATGCTCGCCCTTGTGCCGCGAGACAGCAAGGACCTTCACATCGGGGTAGTTTTTGACATTCATCAGCGCTGCCAGCCCGATCGCGTATTTGTTCTTTGCAAGGAGCTCGAGCGCGTGGTCGCTCGTGACGGCGGCTCCGGCCGCATCGGGCGTTACCTGCTTGCCCTCGACGTATTCACGCAAGTTGGGATTCCACTTCTTCGACCAATGGAACCAGTTGCGCTCGAAGTAGATCGCAAAACCGGGGGCGCTGTAGCCGAATGTCTCAATTTCCCTGCCCGCGAACCCGCCCTTCAACCCGACCTGGCCCCACTTTCGCAGGTTGGTTTCGGGACCCCGCGCATACTTGGACGTGAACAGGTAATCGTTGTTGACGAGCTCCCAGCCACCTGAACGCTCAGCGCCGAAGATGCGCTCGAGCTCGTCCACCGAGATTTCATTGAGCGGGTTGTCTTTGCTGACCACGACCGCAAACGCCCAGAGTGAGCCACGCTTCTCATAGCCTCCGGTCGCAACGGAAATCTCGGTCGGCATGTACCCGAACGAGTCGTGGAACGGCATCATGTCGGTGATCTTGGCGTCATCGCCCATCGGAGCCACGTCCGACACGTGGTAATACAGGCCGGCGATACCGCCTTCGCTGCTCGGAATGTTGCTGGTCGAGACCTTTGCGTCCGGCTGGAACTTCTCGAACCCGAGGGCCAGTTGCTCGACCGCGTTCTTGAGCTCGCTGCCGACGATCCGCAGCCCGCCGACGACCTTGTAGTCCGGTACATAGTGAGGCAGGTCTGCCAGTTGCGGGGGCGGCAGCTCGATGTACGACGCTTGTGTCCGGGAGACACCTTTACGGATGCTCTCCTGTGTATCGTCCCATTTCTTCCAGGCCGGGTCCGTCGCGACGAGCTTCTTCACGAGCTCATCCCGCACGGCTTCGCGACGGCTGAAGGCCACTGAATCGCGGTACTCCATGACCAGCATTGCCTGAGCATCGCCGCCCGCCGGGCGCTCGAGGTACATCGTGTAGCGCAGAAGAAGATGTGCAGCCTTCTGATCGAGCAGGTTAGGCAGGATGTATCCCTGCACGAACTCGTTGTATTGGTCGGGTGGAACCAACAGTTTGTAGGTGTTGACGAGGAACACGGACTTGTTCGAGTCGCGCGGATACACCTCGCCATGGGTCAGGACATCCGCGCGCTTCACTTGCGCAGGAGCGGGGATCTTCGCGGCTTCCTCCTTGCTCCAATGCTCGTACGAGCCCTCGCTCGGAAACTCGAGCAGCGCCAGGGAGGTGAAACCGGGGTTTTTCTGCTGATTCTCATCGAGCAGCAGTGCGCTCGAGACCTGGCCTGACTGGCGCCACATGGAGAGCTGAT
>Ga0307479_10007057_pt1 | contig 10351 bp, 9 predicted proteins | sample atmos_gasesECM4C_FD_203743 | JGI IMG/M metagenome (GOLD analysis project Ga0307479, IMG submission 203743) | Hardwood forest soil microbial communities from Morgan-Monroe State Forest, Indiana, United States - atmos_gasesECM4C_515 | ecosystem: Environmental > Terrestrial > Soil > Temperate...
CTCTGGCGAATCGTGCCTGCTCCTGCTATTGTGGAGGGTTATCTTGGCCTCAGTGTACCCACTGGGTGCCGGGGCTCCTGTGGAGGGAGCGGTTTCGTCTCATGGGCCTGACTAAACTCGTCATCCGGGGCGCGCGGCAGCATAATCTCAAAAACATCAGCCTCGAAATCCCCCGCAATACCCTGACGGTCATCACCGGTCTTTCCGGCTCGGGCAAGTCCTCCCTCGCCTTTGACACCATTTACGCCGAGGGCCAGCGCCGCTATGTTGAGTCGCTTTCGGCCTATGCCCGTCAGTTCCTCGACCAGATGGAGCGTCCCGAAGTCGACGTGATCGAAGGCCTTTCGCCTTCCATTGCCATCGAACAAAAAACCACGACGAGGTCGCCGCGTTCCACGGTCGGCACAATTACGGAGATTTACGATTACCTTCGTGTAATTTACAGCACCATCGGGGTTCCGCATTGCCCCAACTGCGGCAAGTCCATCACGCGCCAGTCCAGCGAGCAGATTGTTCAGGCCATCCTCAATGGCGACCTGTGCCGGTCCGACGATCGCATCATGATCCTCGCGCCCATTGTGCGTGGACGAAAGGGCGCCTACCGCAAAGAGCTCGAAAAGCTCGCCCAGGATGGCTACGTTCGCGTGCGCATCAATGGAGAGCTCTACCCGCTCGATAGCCCGCCGAGCCTCGACAAGCGCAAGAACCACACCATCGAAGTCGTCGTGGACCGCTTGCTCGTCAAGCAAGGCATTGCCGCTCGGCTCGAGCAGTCCATCGCTGCCGCACTGAAACTAGCGCAAGGACTTGTCGCCGTCGCCATCGTCGGCGGCAAAGAACACGTCTTTTCGGAAAAACTCGCCTGCCCCGACTGTGGAATCTCCGTTCCGCAACTCGAGCCGCGCTCCTTCAGTTTTAATTCGCCGTACGGCGCGTGCCCTGATTGCCATGGTCTCGGCTCGAAATACGATTTCGATCCCGCCAAGGTCATTGTGGACTGGGCGCGCCCGCTCTTTGATGGAGGTCTCGGCCCGGGCTCCGGCTCCACTTACCTCAAGCGCACTCTGGAACTCGCCGCCTATGCGCACGGGTTTGTTCTCGATACCCCGTTCGAGAAATTTCCCGCGCGCACCCAGAACCTGCTTTTATACGGCTATCCGCCTTCGAATGCGCGTCACGGAGAAAACGGGAACGCTCCACCCGTCAAGAAACCGCGAGTCGAAAAGGGTTTCCGCTTCCAGGGAATTTTGAAATTCCTCGAGCGTAATTTCGAGGAATCCAGTTCCGATACCTATCGCGAGTGGATGACCCAGTACATGTCCGCCACGCTCTGCAGCACATGCCACGGCAAGCGCCTGCGTCCCGAATCGCTCGCCGTCAAGCTGGCAGGATCGTCCGTCGCAGATTTCACCGCGCTATCCCTCAGCGCCGCGCGTTCCGCTGTCGCCAAGATTCTCGCGCAGCTCACGCCGCGCCAGTCGGAAATCGCCGCCCGCCCGCTCGAAGAAGTCTCCGAGCGCCTCGATTTTCTTCTCGCGGTCGGCCTCGGCTATCTCAGCCTAGACCGCTCCGCCGCCACGCTTTCCGGCGGCGAAGCCCAGCGCATCCGCCTCGCCACGCAAATCGGCTCGCGCTTGCGCGGCGTCCTCTACGTTCTCGACGAGCCTTCCATCGGCCTCCACGCGCGCGACAACGGCCGCCTCCTCGGCTCTCTTGAGCAGCTTCGCAACTTGGGCAACACCGTGCTCGTCGTCGAGCACGACGAAGACACCATCCGCCGCGCCGATTTTGTTGTTGATCTCGGTCCCGGTGCGGGCAATGCCGGCGGCTACCTCGTCGCGCAGGGCAAGCCCGAACAGATCGCCGCCAGCGCGGAATCCCTCACGGGGCGCTACCTCAGCGGAGCCGCGCGCATTCCCGTTCCGGAAAAGCGCCGCAGCCTCAACGGCAAAGCAATTCAAATCTTCGGCGCCGCGGCAAACAATTTGAAGGATATCGATGTCACGCTGCCCCTCGGCCTCCTCACCGTCGTCACCGGCGTCTCCGGCTCCGGAAAATCCACGCTCGTCAACGACATTCTCTATCGCGCCCTCGCGCAGAAACTCTATCGCTCCCAGGAGTTGCCCGGCGCACATCGCGAAATCGTCGGCTCCGATCAGATCGACAAGGTCATCGAAATTGATCAGGCGCCCATCGGCCGCACGCCGCGTTCGAATCCCGCCACTTACACGGGAGTCTTCGCGCCCATCCGCGAGCTTTTCGCCATGCTGCCTGAATCGCGCGAACGCGGCTACCGCCCCGGTCGCTTCAGCTTCAACGTCAAAGGCGGCCGCTGCGAAGCCTGCCAGGGCGACGGCCTGCGCCGCATCGAGATGAATTTCCTCCCCGACGTTTACGTTCTGTGCGAAGTCTGCCGCGGCCGCCGTTACAATTCCGAAACGCTCGCCGTGCGATACAAAGGCCATTCCATCAGCGACATTCTCGATTTGCCTTCGTCCGACGCGCTCCAGCTCCTCGAAAACATCCCGCAAATTCAGCAGAAGCTCTCTACACTCGTGGAAGTCGGCCTCGGTTACGTTCAGCTTGGCCAGTCCTCCACTACGCTCTCCGGCGGCGAAGCGCAGCGCATCAAGCTGGCCCGCGAGCTTTCCAAGCGCCAAACCGGCCGTACGCTCTACATCCTCGACGAGCCCACCACCGGCCTGCACTTCGATGACGTTCGCAAACTCCTCGACGTCCTCCACCGCCTCGTTTCTCTCGGCAACACTGTCCTCATCATCGAGCATCACCTCGATGTCATCAAACAGGCCGACTGGATCATCGACCTCGGCCCGGAGGGCGGAGAAGGCGGTGGCCGCATCGTCGCCCAGGGCCCGCCCGAACTCATCGCCCGCACTAAAAAGTCCTACACCGGCCAGGCCCTCGCGCGCGTCCTCAGCCTCAACGGCCACACGAACGGCAACGCTGTTCCCAAATGAGCGAAACGAAATCGCACATCACCATTTCTCGTACGTCGCCGGATGACGTGCAACAGCGTCAGATTATCGTCGAGTTGGATAGCCAGCCCTTTTCCACTTTGATGTTCGGTCAATCTGCGTCCGCAGGCGCAGCGCCGGGGCGCCACATCCTCCACGTGGACAACACCTGGAACAAGCGCCAACTCGAATTTGATCTCGCTCCCGGCGAACACGCAAAATTCCGGACCGTCAGCCGTCCTGGGCGTCTCAGTTGGTTCCTCGTCGCCATGTTTGGCTTCGGCCCCATGTACGTCTCGGTCGAGCGCGAGTCGTGAACCCTGCGCAGCCGTTCACGCGCTTCGCTCCGACGGTAGCTCGCCGCCCATTTGGTATTCGCCGTTTTGCAGGGTAGAGTATCTTCTCCGTATGTCCGTCTATTCCATCCAGCCGCTCACACTCGGCGCGATTCACACTTACCCGCTCGCTTCCCGCAAAAGCAAGGTCAGCATCCGCGATTTCGCCAAGCCTCCGGCGCGCAACGTCTCACTCACTAAATTTCTCGACTCCCTCCCGAACATCCTCGCCGCGGAGGACCTCCGCCAACTCCTCGCCGCGATTCACCGCGCACACAAACAGCGCAGAGCGATTCTCTGGGGTATCGGGGGCCACGTCATCAAAGTGGGTCTAGGCCCGATCCTGATCGATCTCATCAAACGCGGCTTCATCTCCGCGATCGCCATGAACGGCGCCGCGCTCATTCACGATTTCGAAATCGCTCTCGCCGGCAACACTTCTGAAGATGTCGAAGCCGGGCTCGGCGCTGGCCGGTTCGGCATGGCCGAGGAAACCGGCGAGTATCTCAACGAAATCGCCAAGCTCGCCTATCGCGTCCGCATGGGCTACGGCGAAGCGGCCGGCCAGCTCCTAGCGAGCGGCATTCTCAGCGCAAAGTTTGCTGATTTCAGCGTTCTCATCGCCGCCTACAAACATCGCATCCCTGTCACGATTCACCTGGCCATCGGCACCGACATCCCGCACATGCATCCGGCCGTGGACGGCGCGGCCCTCGGCGCGGCCACGCACTACGATTTCCGTCTTTTCTGCGCCCTTGTCCGGCAAATGCATCCCGGCGGCGTCTATCTCAACTGGGGCTCCGCTGTGCTCCTACCCGAAGTGTTCTTGAAAGCCGTTTCCGTGGTTCGCAACCTTGGCGTGCCGTTGGGCCCCATTACCACCGCGAACTTCGATTTTATCCAGCACTATCGCCCGTTGCAGAATGTAGTGAAGCGCCCGACAGCGCCGCTGCGACCCCACGGCGCACAGGAATCGCGCGGTTACGCCATCACCGGACATCACGAACTGCTTCTGCCGCTCGTGGCTGCGGCACTCGCTTCCGGATGGCCGCGCACGGCTCGGACAAATGCTGCACGCTCGAAAAAACGATGAGCATATTCGACGACAACTCTTATCGCCCGCCGGATCCGCAGCCGCCGGCCGACCAGCCGTCCGCTGCGGATCCTGAGGTCCCGCTCGTCTGCGATCCCAGTAGCCATGTGGTCGCGACTCCCGGCGGCCCATATCCTCCGCAATCCAGCTTGCCTGAGGACCTGCGCATCTCCTGGTCCTGGCCTCATCTCGTGGTATTTCTCTTTTTTGGATTTGCCAGCCTTCTGGTCGTCCAACTGGGCTTCGTCCTCTATTTTTCCGCGCAGCGCCATCTTTCGCAAAGGCAGATCATGCAGCTCTTCGAATCCAAACCGCAGCTCCTCATCGGCACAAACCTCCTTTGGTTCGCGCTTATGTTTCTGTTCCTTTACGTCACGCTCGCAGTTCTGCGCGGTTTGCCCTTCTGGCAATCCCTCGGCTGGAAAAAATTCAGGGCTGGCCAATTCGGGGAAAAAGTAAACCCCTGGGCTTTTTTCTTCACTGGTTCCGGCTTGGCCATTTTTGTGGCCTATGCCAGCACGCGGATTCACACCACAAAAGAGGTGCCCATCGAGGAGCTCTTCAAGAACCGAAATAGCGCGATGCTCCTGATGGCCATGGCGGTCCTTGTCGCTCCTCTCGTCGAAGAGACCGTTTTCCGTGGTTATCTCTATCCGCTCTTCGCAAAGACCTTTGGCGTCCTTCCCGGAATTCTTCTTACCGGCACCCTCTTCGGCCTGATGCACGGTGCGCAGCTCGGCTGGACTTGGGGCTTCGTCTCTCTCCTCATTCTCGTCGGCGTCATCTTCACCTACGCGCGCGCCCGCACCGGCACGGTCCTCGCCAGCTATCTCCTTCATCTCGGCTACAATTCCATGCTCGCCCTCTCTTCGATCATCGCCAGCCGGGGTTTCACACAATTTCCTCCCCACCCTTGATGGATTCGTCTTCTGCCTTTGCCTTGGCTACAATGGAAGCGCATGTACGTAGCGCAACCCATTGAATGGACCGACCTCGGCGTCGTTGTGCTCGACCAGCGCCGGCTACCCGCCGAGGAGATCTACCACACATACACCGGCTACCGTGAAGTCGCCGCCGCCATCCACGAAATGATCATTCGTGGTGCGCCGGCCATCGGGGTCGCTGCCGCCATGGGGGCCGCACTCGGTGCCCTGCATTCTTCCGCGAAAACCGTCGAAGCGCTCCGCTCCGAATTCCCCGAAATCTGCGGCACCCTCGCGAAGACCCGCCCCACCGCGGTTGATCTTTTCTGGGCGCTCGAGCGCATGAAGCGTCGCTTTTCCGAGCTCACCGCGCAAACTTCCGACCTCACCAAAATCAAGCAGGCCATGGTCGAAGAGGCCCAGCAAATCCATCACGAAAAGAAAGCTACTGACGAAGCCATTGGCCGCTTCGGCGCGGAGTTCATGCCCCACGAAGGCCAGGTCATGACCCAATGCAACGCCGGTGCCCTCGCTACCGGCGGCATCGGCACGGCGCTCGGCGTGATTCGCGTCGCCATCGAGCAGGGAAGAAAGCTCCACGTCCTCGTCCCCGAAACGCGCCCCTATCTCCAGGGCGCGCGCCTCACCGCGTGGGAACTGCACAAGGGCGGCATCCCGCTCACGCTCATCACCGACAACATGGTGGGCCACTTCCTGAAGACGGGCAAAGTCGGCGCCATCGTCACCGGCGCCGATCGCATCGCCTCCAACGGCGACACGGCCAACAAAATCGGCACCTATCAAATCGCGGTCCTCGCCAAGGAGAACAGCGTCCCGTTTTACGTTGCCGCGCCGATCTCCACGCTCGATCTCTCGATTCCCGATGGCGAGCACATTCCCATCGAGGAGCGTTCCGTTGCCGAAGTCACGCACCTCCAGGGTGTCCGCATCGCCCCCGACGTCCACGCCGCGCATCCTGCCTTCGACGTCACCCCCGCGCGCTACATTGCCGCCATCTTCACCGAACGCGGCGTCGCCCGCGCGCCCTTCACCGATTCTCTCCGCGCGCTTGCCTCCGCACCTCAATCTGCCGTCACCGCTCGCTAGCCGTGTCTCGTGCGTGGCTGTATCTGCACACCGGCCGTGCCGTCGACCGCACAGGCCGCTACGCATTTGTGGCTTATGTAGGCTTACTGATGTGGATTTTATAGGCGAGGGAGCAGAATCGTAGTGCGTGCGAACAGGGCGGTGTTGCTTAAGTGGCCGCGCCCAGCTCGATCTTAACCCGCACCAGCGGCAAAAGTGCTGAGTTTGGCTGTGTCAGCACCTGCGCCGGGCAGTTGGATATGCACGTTTCCCCCATCGAGACTGGAATGGATGAATTCGTCAGCGTTGGCCCAAGTCGAGTAATCGCGTAGGCCATGACCATCCCAACCTGTCAGCAGGATCAGCTTCTGCTCAGCAAGTCCAGCGAGTTCTTGCCTTACTCGGATTTCAGGAAGGTTGAACACCGCGGATAGCTGGTGCGTGCGAATGCAAGCACGGTTACCTCCGGCCTTGGCTAGCCGCAAAATTTCGCGTTTCATAGCTTCCAGTGAATTCATGTTTTAGCCTCAAACGGGACGAAGAGTTCTCCATAGAACTACGCTGCCGGAAGGCGGGAGCCCACAGCATAAGCACCGGGTCGACTAGATGCAAGTGTTCTTTTGGGACTAGGTGGGGCGGTACTGCGCTTATCTTCGCGCCCCACTCTGTTGTCATCGCAACGATAGCCACTTCGCAGTAACTAGAAGCCTTACGAGTGCTGCACACCCGTGCAGCACTAGGAATCTGTGGCCTTAGGAGGCTGCACGTATTCCGCTTTCGCGTCCACCTGGTACCCTTCGCCGTACTTGTCGTGGTGCCGCACCCACGCCATCCCGTGCTTCAACCCCTCTTCGTCGCGTCCCTTTGGCGTCAGGTCCAGCCAGTTGTACGCCCCGATGAGTATGTCCAGCCCGCGAGCGTAGCTCGAATACGTGTGGAAAATGTTGCCTGTCTCATCCTTGCAGAACACGCTCGTGCCGGGCCGCTCCTCGCTCGGGAATTTCTGCATTCCATAGTTGTAATACGCTTCGCCCTTCGCCTGTTCCTCCTTCGTCGCTGACACCTGATAGTCATAATTGAAATCGCTGCTGTACGACGACACCCAATGGAATTGCCAGCCCATGCGCTTCTTGAACGCCTCGATCTGCGCAAGCGGCGCTCGCGAAACCACCGCTAGCCTCACGTCTCGTGCCGCCAGGTGCACCACGCTGCCGTCGATATGGTCCGAAATGAACGAGCAGCTCGGGCAGCCTTCCTTCCAGTCCGGACCGAGCATGAAGTGGTACACAATCAGTTGGCTTCTGCCGCCGAACAGATCGGCCAGCGTCTCCTTGCCTTTCGGCCCATCGAACACGTAGGCCTTTTCCACCTTCTCCCAGGGCAGCTCGCGCCGCTGCCGGCTCAGTTCGTCGCGTAGCCGCGAGAACTCCTTTTCCTTCTTCAACAGCTCTTTTCGCGCCGCAAGCCATTCCGTTTGCGACACAACTTTCGGACCTTCCCTCTTGCTCGTCGCCGTAGCCATGATCACTTCTCCTTTTCTTTCGGTTCTCCGGACAAAAGTCTCTCAGCCTTTTTTTCGAATGAAGCAGTTTTGCGACCAGCGCTGTCAATCCGCCAGTAGACACCACGCTGCCGACCATCAACGCTGCACTCGCAATACACGCTGGACACATCGAACTTCTCCTTAAGGCGAAAACGAGCCTGCGACTCAGAAGCACGGTTGCGTACGGAGTGTTGCAGGCTCGCTCTTCGCTCTCGAGTTCCAATCAGGCTTTCGCCGCCGCCGCAAGCTGAGTCTGCATCTGTTTCATAAACTGGCGCATGCCAGCGATGTGGCCGGGTGAGCGGCTCTCGATCCAGGATTCATAGCGTTGCGCCGTCTTTTCCAGGTTCGCAAGGAACTGCTTGTTCACGAACCGCTCACGAGCCTGCGGGACGATGGGCTTGACGCGCTCCCATACCCCGAAAAACTCCCCACTGGTCTCAAAGAAGAGGCTTTCGTGGAGCAGACCGTAGTTGAGCAGTGCGCAGGCTTGCTCCCAATAGCCGAGCACCATCATGAAGAGCGCGCCTGTTTCCGTTCCCGGGGCCGCAATTCGCATGCCGTCCTCGAGGTTGTCCGCGAAGTAGTTCTTGAAGAACCAATCGCGTCCCTGGCGCAGCTTGGCTTCGCGGCGCATCTCGTAGACTTGCAGGTGAAGCTGCGCTTGTTCGTGCGTGGGTTTTGTTTCCATTTTCCTTTTCCTCTTTTCTTTCTATGGTTTTTCTGAATCAACTACGATGAACTTGGAGTTGCTTTTCCGCTTCTTTCTCTGCGTCCTCCGCGACGATGTCTTCCTCCTCTCACCGCGATGTCGCTTGCCGCGAACGAGTCGCTTCCGCCCGCTTCTTCACACTCGCATTGATATGACCCCAGCCCTTGTTTACCCCTGTGCGGTGGTCCTCCTGAATCAGTCCCAGCGCCGTATGATGAAAGGTGATCAACGTTCCGCCGTCTTTCTCGCTCAAGCGGTACTGCACATTCGACACAACGGGATAGGACATAAACAAAGGCCCCGTGAATTCAACGAGCGTCGGCCGCTTAATGGCTTGCACGTTTCCCCAGAAGTGGCCATTGTTGTCGCCGAGGTCGCGATACCATCTTCCTCCCGGCCACGCCTCTAGCTTCAGTGGCATCGGCTTGCCGTCGGGCGTGTCATTTTGAGGCCCGAGTTGTTCGAGCAGCGCTGCAAAGGTCGTCTCCAGCGGCGCTCGCACGTGGATTTCCTCCGTGACGTTGAGCGTCAAATCCTCAATTCTTGTTGCTGTCGAAATCATTTTTCCTCCTTGGATTGAAATTCGGTCCCGCGTTGTTTGACGGATTGCCTTTCCCTTCGGCGCGCTCCTTCACGCGGCTTAATTGATGACGCCAGTAGCGCTCGAACGTTTCCGTCCACTCGTGAAGTGGCCGGATCGCCTCGGCGTTGGTTCGATAGAGCATACTGCGGCCATCTCGCCGTACATGGACCAAGCCAACATCTCGTAGGACACGCAAGTGCTTCGAGACGGATGGCTGCTCCAGCCCCAGTGAGTCCACAATGTCCCCCACGGGCCGCTCCTGCAGAGCGAGATAGTTCAGGATCTCGCGCCGCCGGGGCTCCGCCACCGCATTGAACGCATCCGACGTTGTCGCTGCCCGTGCCATGCGCGCAATAATACATTCCCATATGGGAATATGTCAAGCACTTTTTTCCGTTCCCCTCCAGATGCCCCTCAACGACCCCTCCCGGCTCGCTTGCCGTATAGAGTCACCTTTCCGTCAGCCACGTTTGCCACGTATCGGCCCTCGCTAATGAACTGCATCACTTCTTGCCTGACCGCGCCATTTGCGCCCATCTGGACTTTGTTCCCGGGTTCTGCTCCAGCCCTCGAATCTCCCTTCCGTCGAACACGAAGTCCACTTGCCGCAGGCGGCGTTTAGGAGTCTTGCGAACGGGGTAACGTTTTGTCCCTAGCTCGACCACGCCGGCATTCTCGACGAGGACTTGCCGCCAGACCTCGACTAGCGTTTGCTCGAAGGAAGAGTCCACGGCGCACTCCGATTCGTGGCTGGATTATATGTCGAACCGGGACGGCCCGACTGCACCCAAGTTCAGAGTTAGCGAGCGCTTGACGGCAGCGCAGGAACAAAGTGCTGGCACTGTGATTTTCTAGGACCCCGTTCAGGGAACCATCCAGGAGAGAACGGGAGTGGACTGCAGATAAACGAGCAGACTCAACACAGCGATCATGAAGACCGTCCAGCCGAAGACCTGACGAAATAGATCCCCTTCCCGGCCCGCCAAACCCACCGCTACGGCGGCGATGGAGAGATTCTGGGGAGAGACGGCCTTGCCGCAGACCCCGCCGGACGTATTCGCCGCGCCAAGCAGAATGTCTGAAAGTCCTGCGTGATGAGCG
>Ga0307479_10007058_pt1 | contig 10351 bp, 10 predicted proteins | sample atmos_gasesECM4C_FD_203743 | JGI IMG/M metagenome (GOLD analysis project Ga0307479, IMG submission 203743) | Hardwood forest soil microbial communities from Morgan-Monroe State Forest, Indiana, United States - atmos_gasesECM4C_515 | ecosystem: Environmental > Terrestrial > Soil > Temperate...
CAGCGGCAAGTAGAAGCCGTGAAGCTCGAGGCGTACAACAGAGGGAAGGCGAAGTAGAGCGTGCCTCCGGCCGCGACCAGCCAGACTTCGTTGCCGTCCCACACCGGGCCGATGGCGCGCATGATTTTCTGCCGCTCCTCAGGAGTGCGGGCGGCCCCGAGATAGATCACGCCGGCGCCGAGATCGAAACCATCGAGCACCACATAGCCCGCAACCATTACCGCAACGATCATGAACCAGAGTGTTTCCATAAGTCCTCGATGAATTCTCGGCTAAGCCTTGTCATTTCGCGCGAAGCGAGAAATCCGCTGTCGGATTGCCCAGCCAGACAGCAGATTTCTCGGCGCTGCGCTCTCGAAATGACAAATCGTTCTGTCACGGCGCGGCTTGCAGGCTGCTCCTCTTCCAAGCAATGCGCCCGTCATCAGTGCGCCGATCCCGTCTCCGCTTCCGGGCCGTGCTCAATTTCGCGCTGCACCAGAAACAGGAACAAAATTCCGAGCACCATGTACATGCCCATGAAGCCCAGCAAGGTGAACATGCCATTCCCCGCTGAGACTGTCTTGGAATAGCCATCAACCGTGCGCATGAGCGAATAGACTAACCACGGCTGCCGTCCGATTTCTGCCGTTATCCAGCCCGAGGTATTGGCGATGTAGGGGAAGGGCAGGGCGAGCAGCAGAATCCACAGCATCCAGTGGCTGGAGAACAATTTACCTCGCCACAACAGCAACACCGCCACCACCGAGATGGCGATGAAGAGCGTCCCAAGTCCCACCATGATGTGGTAGCTGAAGTAGAGCAAGGCTATATTCGATGGCCACTGATCTTCGGGGAAAGCGTTCAGGCCCTGCACCTGCGCTTTCCAGGCGCGGTAAGTCAGAAAACTGAGCGCGTTTGGAACCACCAGTGGATTGTCGATTTTTCGTTCCCCCACATTGGGCTGGCCGACCAGCACCAGCGGGGCTCCCGGTTGGCTTTCAAACAAGGCCTCCATCGCAGCGAGCGTTACCGGCTGATTTTCGGCAATCAGGCGGCCCTGGCCATCACCAGTGGGGAACAACTGCAAGACACTGAACATCAGTCCGGCCACAACCCCGACGCGCACAAAGATGCGCCCGTACTCCACGAACTTGCCCCCCAGTAGATAGAATGCGCCCACCGATGCCATGACAAACGCGCCCGTTATCACGGCCCCACTCATGTTGTGGGCATATTGCCACCATGCCCAGGGATTCAACACCAGTGCCCAAAAACTCGCGAGCTGCACCGATCCGTCGGCAGCCCTGGCATAGCCCACGGGATGCTGCATCCAGGCATCGGTGGCGATGATGAAAAATCCCGAAAGCCAGGAACCGACAAACACCAGGACTGCTGACCACCAATGCCCGCGCGGGCCAAGCCGTTTCTCTCCGTACAGGAACAGGCCCAGAAATGCCGACTCCAGAAAGAAAGCGAACATTGCTTCCATGGCCAGCGTCTGCCGATCACGCCGCCGGCGAAACGCGAGAAGTGAGACCAGTTGGTGCCAAACTGAAATTCCAGGGGAATGCCGGTCACCACACCCAGCACAAAATTGATGCCGAAGATCCGCGCCCAGAAACGTGCCGAGCGGTGATAGGTCTCGTCGTTACGGCGAAGGGCAAGGGTCTTGAGGACCACAATGAGTGGGGCCAGTCCCATGGTGAGTTGCGCTGTCCATGAAAAACCTCAGGCACCACAGCCTAAATGCTTTCCCGAAGGCGTTTATGCGGTCTGAATCACATTCCGCTGCCAGTTAGCGACCGGATTTTGCGGCGACGTTCCAATTCGGAGCGCCGAATATCGCGGCGGCGGCCGGCGTCGTCGTAGCGGCGCCGCTGCTCATCGGTTTCGGGAACCACTGGCGCCACCTTCAAGTGTTTTCCGGTCCCGTCGATGGCCACGAAGGTCAAATAGGCCGAGCCCACGTGCTGGGCAGTGTCCGCAATGTAGTTTTCGACGAAAACTTTGACTCCGACTTCCATGGAAGTATGAAAAACGCGGTTCAGGGAGGAGCGGAGGATAACCAGATCCCCCACTCGCACCGGAACCAGAAAATCAATGTGATCGACCGAGGCGGTCACGACGTAGTTGCGCGAGTGGCGATGCGCGGCCATGGCGCCGGCGAGATCGATCCAGTGCATAAGCCGGCCACCCAACAGAGCGCCGAGCGGGTTCGCGTCGTTGGGCAATACGATCTCGGCCATTTCCGATTGCGAATCGCGTACGGGGCGGGGCACAAGCGCGTCGTCGGTCATGATTTTTCCTCGTCCCTGGCGCTCTCGTCAGGACCTCTTTTGCAGAAACGATCCCAGAAAACATTCCGCCATCTTTTGGAGACGAGCGTCATCGTGGCGCCGCAGCCACTGGGCCCCCTGCAGGTCGAATTCGAGTTCCCCGCGCTCGACGGGACGATGATTTCGTTCGCAGACGTAGATCACGCGAATCTCCGCGCTCTCGCGCCGATCATCAAGCTCGGTGGGAGCTACGACGGCGAACCGCACGGCGTCCCACGCTCGATCCTGGGGCGCCCAGGAACAACCGCTGGCATAGCCAAGATTGCAAAATGCTTCGAGGATATCCGGGGCCGGCGTCTCGTTTTCGTGTCCGGGAGCCGTGCAATGGCCGCGCCATCCACATCCCAGGGGAAGGCGTGAGGGATGCGGCCAACTGCCCTCGAGCTTTTCTACCGGCATAAAGTACGGACAGGCCAATTGGTTTGCCTCAGAGCGCGGAATTATCGGGACTCGTCATTGTAATCAGTTGCCGTGGACATGACCAGTTCCGCGCCCAGAGGTTTGTAGTAATCTCGTTCTCAAGGAACCTGCTGGCATGGACCGAATCGCCACGCTCAACGAGATTTTGACCGAGAATCCGAAAGACGCCTTCGCGCGCTACGGGCTCGCCATGGAATACTCCAAGCAAGGGGACTTCGACCGGGCGCTGGCCGAGTTCTCGATTCTGCTCGAACACCACGCCGACTACACCGCGGGATATTTCATGGCCGCCCAGACTCTCGTGCGGGCCGAGCGAGTCGACGACGCGAAGAAGATGCTGCAGGATGGAATCACTTCGGCGCGGCGCACGGGAAATCTGCACGCGCAATCGGAGATGGAAGCCATGCTGACCGAGCTGGGCTGAAAATTTTCGAGCCGGATTCCTATGGGATACGTCATCGCGCCATTCTCCCCATCGCCCACTCCACCACGCCCGGCAGTAATTGATAGAACTTCACGGGCAGGTGCATCGTCCACGGAACGATCACTTCCCGCTTCCTCTTCAAGTATCCGCGGAGCGTGGCACGAGCCACTTGCTCGGCGGTAATGCCGCGCACCGAACCCGGCCGCACGCGCTTCAGTTCTCTTCCCCGAATCGCATTTTCCCCGAACGCGGTTCGCACGTAGCCGGGACAAACGGTCAGGACGCGGATCCCGTCCTTCTTCAGCTCCACGCCCGCAGCTTTTCCGACCGCATTGAGCGCGAACTTGGTCGCGCTGTACGCCGCGTTGAACGGAACTGGAATGTGGCCGGCAACGCTCGAAATATTGATGATCGTTCCCCCGCCCTGCTCGAGCAGCACCGGAATCACTGCCTGCATGGCCGAGACCACGCCAAAGAAATTCGTTTCGAACATTTCGTGGCAGGCGGCCACGTCCATCTGCGCGACCGAATCGAGAAGACCGTGACCGGCGTTATTGATCCACACATCGATGCGCTTGAACTGGTGCAGGGTCAGAGCCAGAACGCGGTCGATCTCTTCGGAGTTCCGTACGTCGCAGGAAAGGGCGAGGGTGCGGTCGAGAAGGCCAACCCGCGCGCGTGCCGATTCCGCTCTCGCTGCATCGCGCGACAGCATCACCACGCTCGCGCCCTCGCTGGCAAACGCCACGGTAATCGCTTCGCCGATACCCATCGAAGCTCCGGTCACGACCACAACCTGTCCCGCAAGTTTCATGCTCGGGTTTTATGCTCTGCCACGCGGCAAGTCAAGGCAGGAAGAAGTGGCGTACAATCGGAGGACTCCACCGCCGTGCGCTCCCAAACTGGAGACCCCGTTGGCACTCCTTCCCCTGTTTCCGCTCGAGGTTGTCTTACTTCCTGGTACTCCCCTACCACTGCATATTTTCGAGCCGCGATACAAGGAGATGATCGGGGAATGTCTGGCGGACCAGTCGCAGTTCGGCGTGATCCGCGCCCTCGACCAAGGGATGGCGGAGATCGGTTGCAGCGCGGAGATCATCAGCGTTACCAAGAAATATCCCGACGGCCGTCTTGATCTTGTGGCGGAGGGCCGCCGGCGCTTCGAAGTGCTCGAACTGAATCAGGAGCGATCCTTCCTGCGGGCCGAGGCATTGTTTCTTTCCGATGAGCCCGGAGCGCCTTCAGAGGAGGAAAAGTCGCGGGCCATCCAGTTCCACCGGGAGATTTTGACTCTGGCCGGCGCGGTGCAGGACCTTGCCGCCGCCGATCCTGACGCCCTCTCGTTCCATCTTGCCGGTTCTCTGCCTCTCGATCTCGATTTCAAACAAAAGCTGCTGGCCATGCGGTCGGAAGCCGAAAGAATCCGGGAACTCGCCAGCTATCTCGAAAACGTTTTGCCGGGGCTCGAGCGCGCCGCCCGGGCGCGGGAGAAGGCCGGCGGGAATGGACACGTGCGCTAGGGATTCTCCACAATCGGCGCGCGGACCTACCGCTACTTGTGTTCTAGTTCCTGGACCAGCTTCTGGAAGTCCGCATCTGGCTTCAGAGCTTCCAGACGGGAGTCCGATTCGATCGCTTCGGCATCCGTCAGACCACGGCGTACGGCTTGCTGAAGGTCTCTGACAGCCTGCTTCCTGTTGCCAGCAAGGGCGTGGCTCTCGGCGAGCAAAAGAAGTGGCCAGGGCTCGTCTCGAAATCTGCTGATCAGTTCGAAACATGCATCCGCCTTTTTGAAATGGCGGGACTCGAGTTCCTCCTGCCCGGCTTCGATTCCTGCCACCCACAAGTCGTCGGCGGCGCGTTTGGAAACCAACCGCTCCGTTTCGTTCCTGGAATGCTCCGCCTGATAATCCAGCCGGTGCATGGCCTGCACGATCTCATTGCCGAGGGTCATCGTGTCGTCGGCCGAACCGTTCATGTAGGTATGCAGGTTGGGCGAAACCTCGGATTCCAACGCGGACTGCTGCGCGATCTGCTCCCGCTCATTCTTCAATGCCACTTTCAGAGCGCTGGAGTTTTTCAGCGCTGCCAGCTTCTTTTCCGATTCAGCCGTATCCCTTAGTCCGGCGAAATCGGAAGTCATCGAACGGTAGGTAAGGAACTGCGAAATCGCGTCCTGTTTTTTCTCGGCCTCGTCGGCTTCGGCTTGTCTCCGCCGTAACATGCGGTCGATGAATGCCGCGTCCGGCGGAAGATCGCCAGCCTGCATCGCTTTAAGCGTGAGCCACTGGACCGCATCCTCGAAAACCTCAGCCGGAGCCCACTCGTGCGTCCCTGAAAACACGCGCACCCGGCAGGGTAAACCCGCCTCTTCCCTTTCCCGACGGATGGTTACAACCTCGGGCCAGTTGAAGTCTCGATCGCCAACCGCGAGATAGTAGAGCAGTTTGATGTCTGCCGCGGGTCGATTGTTAGGATATCCCGCGCCCTGGGCAATGACTCCCGCGATTCGGCACGGAGGACAACCCAGAGCCATAGCGCCGGCCACTCGCGCGCCGCCGGAGAATCCGCTGGTGTAGATGCGATGTTCATCCAGGGCGAGGCGGAGGTGCGTGTCGAGCCAGATCGCGTTCACGCTCCTGGACTGATCGGGCGAGAAATTTCGCGAGTTGTTCGAGCCGACGATCACAAAACCGTATTTCTCAGCGATTTCTTTGTAGAGTTCGAGGGGCCGTCGGCCGCGCCCGTTCGGGTCGAAGAAGTAGATAATCGGCCCGTTCTTTCCCGGAGCATAGGTGGTGGGCAGATACAACGCATAACTCATGGCCGGATCATTCTTGCAGACGATATTTGTGATTTGACCAACCGGAGGCGGCTCACTTTCCTTGCCGGCTTGGCCAATACCAGACGACGGCGCAAAGAAAATCAAACACATCGGCGCAATGATTCGCGCGCATGGTGTATTCCACCGCTTTATCGCTATTATTTCGATGGTCTGCCTCCAGCATTTCACGGCGAGGCCAAAATCCACGGCCGCGACAGGGCGTATAATCTGTTCAATTGTAGTTCCTGGGGGTTCTTTCATGAGTCGTCCGCGCACACTGGGTGAACTGCGCCGCAGCAATTTTTCTGAGGAGCGTTTGCGGACTCGCCGCGTCAAGGACGAACTGCGCGATAACCTCATCTCCCGGCTGCGCAATAATCACGACGGTCCCGTGTTTCCCGGAATCGTGGGCTACGATGACACGGTGGTGCCGCAGATCGTGAACGCGATGCTTTCACGCCACAACTTCATCCTGCTCGGTCTACGCGGCCAGGCGAAAAGCCGCATCCTGCGGGCGCTGACGACGCTGCTCGACGAACACATGCCGTATCTTGCGGGATGCGAAATTCACGACAATCCCTATGCGCCGATCTGCCGCCGTTGCCGCGAGGAGGTTGCGCGCCTCGGCGACGAGGCCGCCATCGCATACCTGTCGCCGGACGACCGCTACGTCGAGAAGTTGGCAACTCCTGATGTCACGATCGCCGATCTGATCGGCGACATCGATCCCATCAAAGCCGCTCGCGGCGGACACGAACTGTCGAGTGAACTGACGGTTCACTACGGCCTGCTCCCCCGCGCCAATCGCGGCATCTTCGCCATCAACGAACTACCCGACCTCGCGGGAAAGATTCAGGTTGGCCTGTTCAACATCATGCAGGAAGGCGATGTGCAGATTAAGGGATACCCGATCCGGCTGCCGCTCGACGTGGCACTCGTCTTTAGCGCCAACCCGGAGGACTATACCGCTCGCGGCAAGATCATTACGCCGTTGAAAGACCGTATTGGCTCCGAGATTCGCACCCACTACCCCGCGACCGTGGACGAAGGCATTGCCATCACGGCCCAGGAGGCATGGACGAAGCGCAACGGCCATCCTTTGCACTTGCCGAATTATGTACGGGAAGTGATCGAGCGTGTTGCCTTCGCCGCGCGGGAAGACAAGAAGATCGACAAGCGCTCGGGCGTGAGCCAGCGTCTGCCGATCAGCGCCATGGAGAATGTGATCTCGAACGCCGAGCGGCGGGCGATTCGCAACGATGAAAAGATGGTCGTGCCCCGCATCAGCGATGTCTATGCCGCCCTGCCTGCAATCACCGGCAAACTTGAACTCGAATATGAAGGCGAGGTGAAGGGCGCCGATCACGTGAGCCGCGAACTGATCCGCGCGGCGATTGCGAAGACTTACGACGAGTACTACACGGGTGCGAACACGCAACAGATCGTGCAGTGGTTCGACCTGGGCGGCGAGATTCAGTTGTCGGACACAGTGCCAGCTGTGGAAGCGCTGGAGAGTTTGAAAGAAATCCAGGGCCTGGTCGATAAGCTTGGCCCGTTGGGCGTATCGCAGAAAGAAAGCCCGGAGTTGCAGGTATCTGCGGCGGAGTTCGTGCTCGAGGGTCTGCACGCGCACAAGCGCATCGGCCGCAGCGAAGAGCGAGTGTTTAAAGCGGGCGACAAGAAACAGGAACCAGCGCGTGAAAAATCATTCGAGCCCGACGAGCGGCCCTACCGCCAGAGAAGGCAATTTAATTAAAAGCTGCTGGCTTCTAGCTCGGCAGGACGATTTTCGCTAGAAGCTCGCAGCTCGTAACTCGTTAGCAGCTAGAAGCTAGCCGCTGTTATGAAACGCATACGCTACTCCAAATACGTGCCCGATCCCGCCGGCGAGATGAGCCTGGAGGATCTGCTCAGCGCGCTCTCCGACTACCTGCTGCGGAGCGGGTTTCAGGATTCCATGTGGTACGAAATGCCGGAGGGCGAGCAGACGCTCGACGAACTCAAACGCGCCATCGAAGAGGCGCTGATGAACGGCGAATCGTTCGACGAGAATCTGCGGGAGCAGATCGAGCGGATGCAGGCGGAAGGCCAGCTCGACGAACTGATCGAGCAACTCATCGAGCGGATGCAGCAGGAAGATTATATTTCTATCGACCAACCGCCAGACCCGGCGCGGCCGTCCGGAGTTGGTGGACAAGCCGGCGAGGCGCAGCAGGCCCGGTTCGAGATTACCGACAAGAGTCTGGACTTCCTCGGGTTCAAGTCGCTGCGCAACCTGCTCGGGTCGCTGGGCAAATCGAGCTTTGGACGCCACGACACGCGCGATCTGGCCACCGGCATCGAAGCCAGCGGGTCTTCGAAAACCTATGAGTTCGGCGACACGCTGAACCTCGACATCACGGCCACGCTCTCGAACGCGATCCAGCGCGAAGGGCTCACACTGCCGCTCAACATCGAGTACTCCGATCTGCAGGTGCATCAGTGCGAGTACCAGTCTTCGTGCGCCACGGTGCTTATGCTCGACTGCTCGCACTCGATGATTTTGTATGGCGAAGACCGCTTTACGCCGGCGAAGAAAGTCGCGATGGCGCTGTCGCATCTGATCCGCACGCAGTATCCGGGAGATTCGCTGTCGCTGGTGCTGTTCCACGACTCAGCGGAGGAAGTTCCGCTCGGGCAGTTGGCGCGAGTGAAGGTGGGCCCGTACTACACCAACACGCGCGAGGGGCTGCGGCTGGCGCAGCGGATCCTACAGCGGCAGCGGAAAGACATGAAGCAGATTGTCATGATCACCGACGGCAAGCCGTCGGCGCTGACGCTTGAAGACGGGCGCATCTACAAGAACGCCTTCGGCCTCGATCCCCTGGTCGTGAGCCAGACACTCGAAGAAGTTTCGAAGTGCAAGCGCGCGGGAGTGCTGATTAACACGTTCATGCTGGCGTCCGATTATGGGCTGGTGCAGTTCGTGCAGAAGGTCACCGAGATGTGCCGCGGCAAGGCCTATTTCACCACGCCCTACACGCTGGGCCAGTACTTGCTGATGGATTATATGTCGCGCAAGACGAAGACCATTCACTGAACGAGATTTTCCTCTTTTCGCTGCGATTGGCGCCAAGGCGCTCGAGGCGCTCAGTCTTCTACGAAGGACTTTAGCCTTGACAGTGCCTGATCCCACTGTTCAGAAACGGAATCGAGGTATTGCCTGATTCCTAGCATTGGCTGCGGATCGAATTTGAATTGGCTCTCGCGACCGGCACGGACGCTGTGTACGATTCCGGCGCTCTCCAATACCCGGAGATGTTTCGTGATCGCCTGCCGGGTCAGCTTGGAACCCTGCGTCAGCCGAGAGATCGAATAAGGCCGCCGATCACAGAGCTTAGCAACCAGCGATAACCGGGTTGCGTCACCCAAAGCGGCGAACACGAGTGCGTGCGTCGGCCGTTTTGCAGTCACACTACTACGGCTTCTGTGCGACATAGTTCTCGATGTTCTTCATTTGTTCGGTCCAACCGCCATCGTTTCTGCGAAATGCTTCGAGTCGGCGATCATCGGGAAGCTTATCGAAGCCGGACTCGGTGAGTATGAGTAACGTGCCGGTGGCAGTCTTCTCCAGCCTGAATTCGACCAGAGTGGTTGGCTCCTTCGAATAGTCCGTTGGTTTGTCCCCTTTCTCGAAAGTCTTGGGATGGGGCCAAGTGAAGGAAAAGAGCCGCTCGTACTCCATTTTCTGCACGACTGCTTGCCATTTGACGTGCTCATAGCCGGGATAAGTAATCTGGCCGCGGGAGACTTGACCCGGGACAAAGGGCCCGTCCAGTTTCACGCGAAACCATTCGCCGAATTCGCGGTAGTCGGTCAGTGCACGCCAAACCCGGGCGATCGGCGCCTTCAGCTCAATGCGCTTCTCAATCGAGTCATTCATATTTACGCAACCTCTAGGTTGCATATTATCTCAAGCCACAAGAATAAGCAACCTAACGGTTGCATGATATCGTTTCCTTTCTAGCATGCACTTTGGGGGCGGGCAGCGGCTAAAGCCGGTAACAATTCTGCGGCTCGTGGCATCGCTTAAAGCGACCCTGATACGAATCGCGATTCTTTCAGCAAATTGTAGAAACCGCGCCCTTCAGAGACACGCAGTCATCCGAGTTTTTTATGAAGCTGTGAGCCGGCAGTTTTGGTGTTGAGCGGCAGGGCTAAGGCAGTGGCCTTCCCCCGAACCGAACCAACTACTGATAATCTTTTGTATACGACAGAGCTGTTAAGACATGGCGAATTGCACTCAATGCGGTCGGAAGCTTCCTCCGTTTAGTTTCAAGAAGATCTGCCAGTGGTGTGTGCAGCACGAGGCGGCGCAACGTGGCG
>Ga0307479_10007059_pt1 | contig 10351 bp, 11 predicted proteins | sample atmos_gasesECM4C_FD_203743 | JGI IMG/M metagenome (GOLD analysis project Ga0307479, IMG submission 203743) | Hardwood forest soil microbial communities from Morgan-Monroe State Forest, Indiana, United States - atmos_gasesECM4C_515 | ecosystem: Environmental > Terrestrial > Soil > Temperate...
TGAATTAACCGCTGTATATACGCTTAACACAACCGCAAATAAAATTATGAATCTCCACGATCCGCCAAAGCGCGCGACTGAGTCCGCAAGGCGGTCGCCGAATGTGGCTTTCTCCTCGATCAACTCATTCGGATTGCGCATGGCTCGAACGCGAACCAATTTTTGGGATGCATGAAACTGGCGTCCCAGCACCGTGAGCATATCCATCCCTGCATGCGGTTTATGCTGCAGAAGAACCATGATATCTTCTCTATCCACTTCGACACAGGCTGTTTCTTCGAACGCCTCCGCATTCGTTTGGTGGGGAGTCTGATCCAGCATGGATGCGAAGCCAAAGAACTCGCCAGCCGACGGCTCGTCCACTACTACCTCCTGATGGTCTTCATCAACCGTCGTAAGCCGGACAGCTCCCGTCACTATGACGTAAGCTCGTCCGCCGGGGTCCCCCATTTTGTAAATACGCTGGCGTGGAGCGAACGTCTTAAGCTCGACTTGTTGAGCCAACACCGCCGCTTCGTCATCATCCAGCAACGAAAACAGCGGAACCTTTTTCAATACTTCAGGATTGCAGCCCATCAGTGACCTCGTGGTTGAGACGATTCAATTGCAGAATCGGTAGCATTTCACAGATAAGCGTCGTTCGGCTAGCCCGTGTGGCGCGGGCGCCCCCGCCAGCGAAAAGTTCTCACCCTTCTCCTACCTTTGGGAAACCAAGATGAGAAAATCACAGCCCATGCAAAATTAGTATGCGAGTCTGCCATTTACTATTACAGCCATGACCTCGACCGCTAATCCCCACATCGATCTTCAAGCCATATCCAAACAAGTGATGACCCAGTACGGCTTCGAGCCGGACTTTCCTCCTGCAATTGCACAGCAGCTCGCCCAACTGAAAGCGAATCCACCAAAAGCGGCGCCAGGACCTGACGTCCGAGACCTCCGCAATCTTCTGTGGTCTTCCATCGACAACGACACCTCGCGCGACCTCGATCAGATCGAATATGCCGAGCGCACACCGGACGGAAAAATCAAAATTCTAATCGGCATCGCCGACGTGGACGCTTTCGTCCCCAAGGACTCTCCCATCGACAAGCACGCCGCCAGCCAGACCACCAGCGTCTATACCGGAGTCCGAATTTTCCCCATGCTGCCCGAAGCACTTTCCACAGGCGCAACATCGCTTCTCGAGAATGCTGACAAGCTCGCCGTGGTCACCGAATACGTCGTCGACCCAGACGGAAGCGTCAATTTGCCCAGCGTATATCGCGCCATTGTCCGCAACAAAGCGCAGCTTGCATATAGTGGCGTCGGAGCCTGGCTGGAAGGAACTGCAGCAGCTCCGCCAAAAGTTGCTGCTTCCCCGGAACTGCAAGCACAACTGAAATTGCAGGACGAAGCCGCGCAAGCCTTGCGCAAGCGGCGCTATGAGCAAGGCGCTCTAGATATCGATACGCAGGAAACGCGCGCCGTAATGCTCAACGACCAGGTTGTCGACGTCGAGACTCAAAATAAGAATCGCGCCACCGAGCTGATTGAAGATTTCATGATCGCTGCCAACGGCGTGATCGCTCGGATGCTCCAAAAAGTTTCGTCGTTGCGGCGCATCGTCAAGACTCCCGAGCGCTGGAACCGCATCGTGCAACTCGCTGCCGGCCTCGGAGGAAAGTTGCCGCCAGATCCCGACTCCAAAGCCCTGAATGATTTTCTGGTTAAGCGATGCGCCGTCGATCCCGACCACTTCGCCGACCTTTCTCTCGCCGTCATCAAGCTGATCGGCCCGGGCGAATATGTCCTTGAGCGCCCGGGAGAGCCGGCTCAGGGCCACTTCGGCCTCGCGGTTCAGGACTACACCCACTCGACCGCTCCCAACCGCCGCTTCGCCGATCTGGTCACGCAACGGCTCACGAAGTCGGTCATTGCAAACCGACCTTCGCCTTATTCTGACGCCGAGCTCGAAGCCATCGCCAAAAACTGCACCGAGAAAGGCGACGCCGAGCGCAAAGTCGAACGCCAAATGGCAAAACGCATGGCCGCGATAGCAATGTCCCGCCGCATCGGAGATACTTTCGCCGCAGTCGTCACCGGAGTCACCCCAAAAGGTACATTCGTCCGAGTAATGCAGCCGCGCATAGAAGGATTGCTAGCCCAAGGTGACAAGGGTTTGGACGTAGGAGACAGGCTAAAGGTCAAGCTGATAAGAACTGACGTGCAGCACGGATTTATCGATTTTGCGAAGGTGTAGGGATCTCTCCACCAATCTCCAAACCCTGTCATCCCGACCGAGGCGAAGCACAGTGGAGGGACCTGCTTGTTTACTTTGGCTAGGTTGTCGGCCAACGCGCCGATGCTGGGCGGGATCTTTCTCCCATTTTGGCCTTCTCTCCTGCTATCGTATCGGCGTGCGCCACCTCACCAGGATTCCTTCGATGAGAACCGCCCGTACAGTCGCCCTCTTATTCGTTCTCCAACTTTCAGCGTTATCGCAGAGCCCTGCTCCTGCGCCCAGGGGAACCCTGCTGGTCACCAAAACTTGCGCTATAGCCAATGTTCACGGCAACAAACGCTCTCGTGGGTTCTACATAAGTGACGGCATCCAGCCTCTTTTTGGGACTCAGTGCGATGGAAGTTTCAACGAGACGCGACTGGTTACACCAGGAGAGTTTCGGGTGTTCATGCACCTCGTCGGTCCTGTCGAAGAATACGACGTTACGTGTTTAGGTCACATGAAGTGGGATGGTGGCTGGACATCCGGCAGCGAACGCTTTGAATTCGACAAAACTTGTGTCCTCCCCCATGGGAAGCATGGCTACCGGTTCGGCGAGTTTAGCGGTATGTCCGTTAATGACTGGGACCCGCGTGCTGGCGCTATCCCTGCGGTTGCGGATGTGGGAAGCTATATTCATTTCACCTGGGAGGGGGACAAACTGATTGTGCGATTCGAACGAGATTACCATGACTCTGGCGGCGTGCCGATCGTATACACCGTTCTCCATAAGATGACAAGTTCAGGCAGAGTGATCGACCCAAGCGAAATACCAGAAGCGTATCAGTGCCCGAATGGAGAACTTACTGTGGGCGCTGAGAGGAAGTGCCGCCCAGAAAAGTGAGCTTTTCGTCGGTGTCTACTAGGACAGTAGCTGGAGGTGTTGGATCATGACAGCTTGGCTCAATGACCAAGGAATACGATTCAAGGGGGTTATGGGGTTCCAGGCGGTGAGCCCGAAGGGCACGATGGAAAGGTTGCTGGACAAATTAGGTGCTCGGATTCAACCATCGGGCAAGCGAGTCTACCTGGAGTCAGCAGACGAGATGGTCGTCTACCACACGATTCCATCTGACGAGGCTATTTCCGTCCTGCACGAGTTCGGCATAGAAGTGAATCTGGCGACTAACCAATAAGTCGGGCAGCCCGCTACAATCGCTGTCCCCCTGCTGCGCCGGCCTGCTCCTTCCATCGCTCAACGTTCACCCCCATCACCAGCAGCCACAGGGTCAGCGCCCCCTCCCCGAGAATGCCGGGGGCCATATTGTACGGGGACAGACGGTTTGCGAGCGGCGGTGATAGAAAGGTCAGCCATCCTAAACCGCCAATCGCCATCAGCACGCCCAGAATTCGAGGCAGGAAGTTCGACCTGAAAATGAGGTAACCGATTAGGAGGCAATAGAGTCCGAAAAACACCAGGGGGTTGAAGTGGAAGGGGGCGAGATGAAAGAAACTCAGAGTGCTAAGGGCGCATCCCACGAGGCTAAAAAACGCTGCCAGCAACGAGAGGTTCCTGTTGACCGGTTTAAACGTGTTGTAGAAGAGCACCGTCACAACTACATAGCACGCCGTCGCGACGAGGTTGGCAGCATCGCCATATCTAACAAGCCCGCGGCCGGCGAAGAACGCCGCAAATCCACCTGTAAGGAATGTGAGCAAATAAAAAACACCGGCAATCCTGGCTCTTACACGCGGCAACGCTTCTGCAATCTGCTCCATATTTCGGCCACTCATAATCGTTTCTCCTCGTGGCGCGCTACGATAACACGGAATCGCGGGGGTCCAGCAGTGGTTCGTCGAGCAATGGTTCACCGCGATTGCTCATCCCTGCTTGCTCTCCCCGGCGGCTGTCCCAAAGCCCCAACGTTCGCGCATGGCTTGCCGGAATCGCTCCCGCTCCTCTGGCGTCATGTTCCCACAGCGCTCCTTCATGCGACGGCGGAAGTTGGGACGGCCAGAACCGTGCCGTCCGAATCCGCCGAAGAGGATTCGGCAAAGCGCGAGAAGTCCAAGCCCTTGCCAGAACGTGATCTGGCGCCAGCCGAAGAGCGGAGGCAGCAGCCAATTCCACAGCAGCATCACAAGTTCGCCGCCGATGTAGGCAAATAGCAGTATCCCCAGAATTGCCGCCGGAGCAATGAAAACCATTTTCCATCTTCTACTCATATTCAGTCCCTCTCTATTTTCGTAAATTCGGCTTCGTGAAATCACGACTTGATAAATTCGTCATAAACATCTTGCAACCGCTCGCGTAGATGCAGAACCGCATAGCGTTTGCGTGAAAGCAGCGTATTCACGCTCACGCCAGTCTCGGCCGCGATTTCCTTGAAGCTGCGCCCTTGCAACTCGTGCGCAACAAACACTTCGCGTTGCTCCTCCGGCAGCTCATCGACCGCGGACTCAAGTTCATCGAGCAGCAGGCTGCGGGCGTAAAGCGCCTCAGGCCCGGCATCGGGGGAAGGCAACAAGTCTTCGAACGCTAGCACCTCGTCATCATCATTGCGCGAGACGGCGGCATCACTGAAGTTCTCCGGCTTCTTCTTGCGCAACAGGTCGGTGATGCGATTACGCGCCACCCGAAACAACCAGCCCGTGACATGCTCGATTGGCATCAGCAGCCGATTCGCTTCCACCAGCTTGTAAAAGACGTCCTGCAGAACGTCCTCTGCGTCGCGCGGATCGGGCACGCGCCGTCGAATGAAGTTGCGCAGCCGGGACTGCTCCCGCTTGACCACTTCGGAGATCCGCTGGTCCTGTCCGAGTACCATCCGCTCCAGGCTCGCCGCGCCGCTCATCTATGGTTGTAGACGAATGAGGGCGCGCAAATATTGTAGGGTCGCTAAGGTGCCGCGTGAAATCGCCCTAACGCTCGTCGATCTTGATTAGGACAACGGACTACAATGCAGTCATCCTGCACGCGACGCATCCAGAATCTCGAACGATTTGGAAACGGAGGATGCAATGACTAAAGCGATCGAATGCATCAAATGTCATGTGCAGATGGAGGTTGGTTACGTTCCGGATTTAAGAGAGGGCGGAAGCAGCCGGCAAGTCTGGTCTCCCGGAGAGCCCAAGAGGAGCTTCTGGACAGGTCTGAAAATGAAGGCCGATCAATTGGTTCCCGTTAAAACGCTTCGCTGTCCAAAGTGTGGGTACTTGGAATCGTACGCACTCCCAAAAAACATTTTAGATGGATAGCTGGCGAGGTTTGAGTTCCGACCACCTCGCGTCTGCCAGCACTACCGACGTTTCAATCTGACGTTCAGGAATCTTCCAATACCGTTTGAGCAGCCGGTCTTTCTCCGCGGGACTGACCGTCCGAAAGCCGTGCCGCTCATAAAAACGGATCGCCCACTCCGCATCTGCCCACGTGCCAATCAACATCGGCCCGCTCGCGAGCTCCTGTAAATGGGATAGCAGGCGCCCACCAATCCCTCGCTTCTGGCTGCTGGTGCGAACATAGGCGTGGCGAATGAGTGTCACGTCCTCGACCTGTTGGATGCCCATAACGCCAACCAATTCCCCGCTCTCTTCGAAGCCCCAGAACACAACCCCATCATCGATTTCATGCTGCAATTTCTCTCTGGACATGTACGGCTCTGTCCAGCGGTCAGAGGGGATCGTCCCTTTATATGCCAGCGCGCCATCGTTGACGATGGTCCAAATCACCTCAAAATCGCGCTCGTCACAGCGGCGGATCATAAAGCCTAGGCTCCCGCCCAATCCAAAGGGTGCCCCGTCCTCGTCTCTCCGTTTTTTGGAGAGACAGGGCGGGGATTTTTATTCCAAACAATTCACTGAACCCCCAGCCTCGCAAAAAAGCCAAGGCCGGGCCAATCCATGCGTGACTTAGGAGCGTGTATCCACCGTCTCGCCCTTTTCCACAAACGCCTGCATCCAACCGAGGACCTTCTTCCATCCTTCGCCATGGCCGATGGCTGACTTTGTGTTGCCGGCAAATCCGCTGTGACGGATTGTCACATTTGTGCCGGTACGAGCCTTACGAGGACCGGTCTGATGCAGTCCATGAACCCCACGCGGTTCGAGCTCCCAACGCACAACTGTGTCTTTGAGATCGGGTTCATAACTCGGTTTCCAGGTATGGACCAGCAGGCGCGGAGGATCGACTTCCAGATACTCTCCCTCCACTTGAAATGGCTTCCCGTCTGCGCCAACCCCTGCGCTAAACCATTTGCCCCCGGGACGCACGTCCGACTTCCCGCTCGTGACGCGATAATTGCCAGCCTCTCCCCACCATTGTGAGGTCTGCTTGGGATCGGTAATCGCTTCAAAGACGCGCTCCGGCGGAGCCGCGATAAAAATTTCTACAACAACTGTGTCTTGATCCGGAACAACTGTCGCGATAGCCATAAGAGTCTCCTTTTCTTTTATTCCTTTCTGATAAGTTCTTTCAATTGCTCTCGCATACCTTGAATCACTTCTTTTCCGGTTTTGTTCCACCGGAAATCTCTTTCGCGTACTCGGCTTCCACAAATTTCTTTAAACTTCCCAGATTGGTTTGCCAGAAGCCGCGATACTGTTCTAACCACGAATCCACGGTCTTAAGGGGCTCAGGATTTAAGTGGTAGAAACGATGCCTTCCATTTCGTCTCTCGCTGACCAGATGCGCGCGCCGCAGCACCCGCAGATGCTTGGAAATTGCCGGACGCGACACCGGAAAGGCCCCCGCGATCTGCCCGGCTGGCTGGCTTCCCTGCCGCAGCAAATCAAGCACAGCCCTGCGGGTGGGGTCGGCCAACGCTCCGAAAATAGCCTCTGGCGAATATGTAACCGAACGGTGACGCATAATGCGTAACTATATCGTTACGCATTATCCGTGTCAAATGATTTCCGTGCGATGCAAAATGTCCTGTCTTTGTGCCATTTCTAATGGGTGGAGGCAAACCGTCGGGAACCAAATCCATCAGAATTGAGGTCCAGCGAACTGGACAATGATGAATTTCAAAAGACGCCAGAACACATCGATCAAAGGCTTCTTGATGTGCCTCGTGCTTGTCTCCACGTTATCCGCGGAGCCCTCAAGAGAAAGCGAATCAATGCGCAAGAACCTGCCCAACTTCGGCGAGGCGACTCCGACCCTATATCGCGGCGGCCAGCCCACGAAGCACGGATTCACTATGCTGGCAAAGATGGGAATCAATATCGTGGTAGACCTTCGTGGGTCGCGCGAGAGCGAGCGCAGGATCGTGACCCATCTCGGGATGCGATACGTAGCAATGCATTGGTATTGTTCCCTTCCAAAGGATAAAACCTTCGCGCAATTCCTGAGGTTGGTGCGGAAGAACCCAGGTAAAAAGATTTACGTTCATTGCCGTTTGGGAGATGACCGCACAGGAATGATGATTGCATCCTACCGCATGGCCGAAGAGGGATGGTCTGCGGCGAGAGCGGAAAAGGAAATGGAAAGGTATGGCTTCGACTTGGCCCATCGACGCTTGATTTGCCCCGGACTGTCCTCCTATGAAGAGGACTTTCCCGAGCACTTCAAGACCAGCCCCGCCTTCCGCGACTTGCGATAAGGCACGGGTGCCCGTCCTCGTCCCCCATTTCTTGGAGAGACAGGGCGGGGTTTTCTTAGACACCTCGGTGCCCCAGAGCCTGCCCTGAGCTTGTCGAAGGGTTCGCCCCAGTTCTTTGGGCGCCAACCTGGGCCCATCCTTGTCCCCTGTTCATTCCCGGACAACATCCGGCGAAACCGGACACGCAATCGCGTCCCCGTCCATCCGCAATGTACGCAAGCCTCTTCGTTCTCTTAAAATTACGGCGGTGACCCTTTGGCTCCCGAATTGCATTTCCATATAATCCACATCGTTGCGTCAAAGGCCGACTATGACCACTTCGCTCCAAGATCTGCGATTCGCGGTACGCCAATTGCGCAAATCTCCCGGATTCGCAACTGCCGCCATTTTGACGCTTGCCTTGGCTATTGGCGCAAACGCAGTCGTGTTCGGCGTAATGGACGCGCTCATCCTGCGCCCCCTTCATATTCCCCAGGCGGAGACCCTCTACGGAACCGAGTACGGAGACTATTCTGGGTTCCAGTCGTATCCCAACTACATCGATCTGCGCGATCGCAACCACAGCTTCGATGATCTGGCGGCGTTTAATTTCGTCTTCGCTGGGCTTGACCGGGGCAACGACGCCTCAGCCGCTACGGGTTTTGCGACGAGCGGGAACTACTTCGACGTGTTAAAGACTGCGCCGTATCTTGGTCGCGTCTTCCACGCCTCTGATGAGCACGGCCGCAATAGCGCTCCGTATATCGTCCTTACCTACGCCTACTGGCACAGCCGTTTCCAGGATGATCGCGGCGTGGTAGGCCAAGTTGTTCAGCTCGATAAGCATCCGTTTACCGTTATCGGTGTAGCTCCGCCCGATTTCCATGGGACTTTGGTATTTGTCTCTCCCGATTTCTTTATCCCGATCGTCAATGAAGAGCAGGTGGCTGGGGACAACATCCTCGACGCGCGCGGGAACACCCATGGGGTTTTTGAGGCGTTCGGACATCTGAAACCCGGGGTGACCCTTGCTCAGGCGATCGCCGATGTGAACGCCGTGGGCGTCTATCTCGAGAAAACCTATCCCAAAGAGGTGAGTCATCGGACCTCTTCACTGGCGCGGGAAGGCCTGACTTCTTTTGGTCGCGCGGTGGCTGCATTCGTCGCGGGCTTGATGTTGCTCTCGGGACTGATTCTGCTGGCCGCTTGCACCAACTTGGGAAGCCTCTATGCGGCTCACACCGCGGACCGTTCCCGCGAGGTTGCGCTACGCCTCGCCCTTGGTTCGAGCCGCGCGCGCATTTTGCGGCAGCTATTGACGGAAGCCGCGCTGATGTCATTCGCCGGAGGCGCCCTTGGATTATTGGCGAGCATAGCACTGTTACGCAGGCTAAGCATGTGGCAGCCCTTTCCCGGGGCGCCGATCCACGTACCGATCAACCCGGACGCAAGAATTTACTTGGTGGCTTTGGCTCTCGCGTTGTTGAGTGGGTTCCTGTTCGGCATAGTTCCCGTGCGCCAGGTGCTCAAGGCCAATCCGTATGAGATCGTCAAAGCTGGATCAAGCAGCCCATTCGGGCGGCGATTGACGATCCGCGACGCGCTCCTCGTCGTTCAGATTGCCATCTGTGCCGTTCTGGTCACGTCTTCGATGGTCGCTGTCAGAGGACTGGTGCGCTCGCTGCACAGCAATCTCGGCTTCGAGGCGCGCAACACAATGCTCCTCAGTGCCAACCTGACAATGGCCGGTTACACGGCTGACAAGGTGCCCGCCATGCAACGGCGCATGATCGACGCCATGCAAACCATTCCCGGCGTCGAGCAGGTGGGGCTGGTCAATAATTACCCTCCACTGGTCTATGGCTCCGCCAGCAGAGTGAATGTCTTTAAGGATGAGACCAGAGATCTGCGCCAATCAAACATCGCCGCCATGCCCTACCGTTACGACACATCTCACGGGTACTTCGATGCGGCCGGCACAGCCTTGCTGTCTGGAAGGGATTTCTCATGGCATGACGATAAAAAATCTCCGCCCGTGGCGGTGGTCAACAAGGATTTTGCCAAGGCAATCTTCGGTTCCGTAACAAGTGCAGTCGGCAGCTATTACCGGATGCAGGATGGAACCCGTGTCCTGGTCGTGGGCGTCGTCGAAAGCGGAAAATATTTAAGCCTTACTGAAGATCGACAGCCGGCAATGTTTCTCTCTTCCCTGCAATCGCCATCAAGTGCTGTGTATATCGTTGTGCGATCGCACCGCGATCCGCAACAACTTGCCGCGGCCATGCGGACCAAAGTGCGTGAGCTGGACTCAGGCCTCCCTGTTGATGTACAGACGTGGCATAGCCTGTTGGACGTCGTGCTCTTTCCTTCGCGAGTGGCGACGGTGTCGCTCGGTGTTCTGGGCCTGATGGGCGCCGTGTTGTCGATCACGGGAATCTTTGGAATGGCGGCTTACTCTGTTAGCAAGCGTCTCAAGGAGCTGGGAATTCGCGTTGCCCTCGGCGCACAGCGCAAGGAAGTGTTGCAGGCAGCGCTAGGACGGGCCTTCAAATTGCTGGCACTTGGCTCC
>Ga0307479_10007060_pt1 | contig 10351 bp, 7 predicted proteins | sample atmos_gasesECM4C_FD_203743 | JGI IMG/M metagenome (GOLD analysis project Ga0307479, IMG submission 203743) | Hardwood forest soil microbial communities from Morgan-Monroe State Forest, Indiana, United States - atmos_gasesECM4C_515 | ecosystem: Environmental > Terrestrial > Soil > Temperate...
TCGACTGGACTATCTCTCCTGCGTGCTCACCGTCGCGGGCACTGTGCTCATTGGCAAGAAACTCTGGCAAGGCTGGGTCATCGCCGCCGTCAACAGCGCCGTCGTCTGCGTCATTGGCCTCCGCACTGCCCAATTTGGTTTCGTCCCCGCCAATCTTGTGTGCATCGCCCTCTACACCAGCAACCTCGTCCACTGGCTCCCCAAAAAGCAAGCCGAATAACGCAGCATCGCACGCACCTCCACGACGCACCGCCCGATTGGCTCCTAGTTAGTTAGAGGTTTTCCGAACGTTCTAAAGGTGACGCAAGGAATTACTCGTAACGCAGCGCCACAAGAGGATCTACTCTGGCTGCCCGGACGGCGGGAAACAGACAGGCGGTGAGTCCGACAAATAGCACAAGCGTCACAACTGCGGCGAATGTCCATGGATCGGTCGTTAAAATGCCCCATATCTCGCTTGCCAGAAATCGCGTGAGCGCATAGCTTGCAAACAATCCAATAAGAATACCCGCCGCGATCAGTGCGAAACCCTTCCGCAGCACCATGCGCAAAATCTCTCGCTGCTGCGCGCCAAGAGCCATCCGAATTCCAATCTCGTGCGACTGCAGCGATACCGTGTACGCCATCACGCTAAACACTCCGATGACAACTAGCAGCAACGCTGTCCCTGCCACCCCTGCAAATGTTGTCAATCCAAATTCGTGCGCGGAGTACGTGAGCCTGTAAAACTCTTCGGTGTACGGCCCAGTCTCTGGCGAAAACATTTGATTGCGGTCGACCGCCCAAACTTCATTCCGCACCGCATTCATCAATGACCCCGGGTCGCCCTTAGTCTTTAAAAAAAGTATCCCACCTCCAAAATAAGACAAACCGCCATCTCCGACCGTGTACGGAATAAAAGCCATGGGAAGCACAGGAACCTGCGGGCCAAAATCCTTGACATCGCGCAACACGCCAATCACCTGGAAATACGCGTCCCGCGGCGGCTGAATCTTGTCCTCAAACGCCTTTGCGACTACTTGCCGCCCGAGCGGATTTTCCGTCCCGAAAAAGTGCGTCGCCATCGTTTGATTGATCACCGCAACATGCTGCTCCGAATCCACGTCGCTCTGAGAGAGCCATCTTCCACTCACCATCTGCATCTCCAACGTTTTCAGAAGGCTTTCACTGCACTTATCGAATCCGGCTCGCTCCGTATGAGTCGAACCGGGGACGGTCGCTTCATATCTTCTGCCCGGGTTGTATCCAGGCAACGAATTGTTAATCGCCAGCTCGGTCACGCCAGGCAGCACTTTCAATCGTTCCACGATCTTCTCGAAGTTGATTCCCTGTTGCCCCGGCTTGTCGTCGCTGCGTCGGGGCGACCAAGTCGCCACGAACAGCAAGTTCTTGGTGTTAAATCCGAGCTCGATATGCGTGAGCTCGTAGAAACTCCTAATCATCAGTCCCGCACCCGTCAGCAGCACAATAGAAAGCGCGACCTCCACAATAACCAACCCAGCGCGAAACTTCCCGTGCCGGAAACTCCCACCCGTGCCTTTACCGCTTCCCGTGAGCTGCCGTTGCAAATCTCCCCCCACCGCATGCAGCGCCGGAGCCAGCCCACAAAGCAGTGTCGTCATCGCCGTCACTCCGAGCGTGAAAAACAAAACCGTAAAATCCAGCCCGATGACTGCTTCTCCTCCGATGCTTTGCCCTTTATGAGGAATGACTGCCGCGACCCCCTTCATCCCAAAATATGCAAACAAACAGCCCAGCGCACACGCCGCAAACCCCAGCACAGAACTCTCGACCAGCAGTTGCCGCACCAATCGCCACCCTGACGCCCCAAGTGCCGACCGCACAGCAATCTCTTTTTCTCGCACTGCCGCGCGCGCCAGGAGCAGGTTCGCCACGCCGCTGCACGCAATCAAAAGCAGCAGCATTACTCCCGCGAGCAAGTCGTAAAGCATATGCTTGATGTCGAAGTGCTCCGTCTCCGCACCACCTGCGCTGCCGATTCCCCAAGGTCCCATCAGGAAGTCCGTCGCCGGCTGAACTCGCGCCGTAAAATGTTTTGGAAATTCGTCGGGTTTACTTTTCGCTAGCCGCTTGACGATCACATCCAGGTCCGCTGACGCGGAATCCACCTTTACGCCCCGTTTCAACCGCGCCATGATCGTGCCGACGGACGGTTCGCTCGCGCTTCCTGCTGCGCCACTTGTATCCCCAATCGGCGCCCAAATCTGCTGCATCGCTCCAAACGCCTGAAACCGTGGCGGCATCACGCCCACCAGCGTCCCCGGCTCGCCGTTTAGTAGAAAATTCTTGCCCACAAGACCCGGATCTGCCCCGAACTCTTGCGTCCATATCCTGTAGCCCATCACGAAAACCGGTGTGGCTCCCGCCTTCGCATCATCCGCGATAATTCCGCGTCCCAGAAGCGGCGCCACTCCATAAAAATCAAACGCGTTCCCCGTCACATGGGCGACGTAGACCTGGTGATTGTCCTTTCCGTCGTTCAATAGCTCGATCCCGTGTGCAGAACCAACCACATCCTCGAATGACTGGCTTTGTCCTCTTATCGCCTCTAGGTCGGACAGCGAACCCTCGAGCGGCACCAAGTTAATCTCCGAACGCCCTCCCGCTTCCGCGTTTTGCATCGACAGGACAACCAATCGCTCCGAGTCCCTGGCCGCAAACGCATTAAACAAAAGATTGTAAAACGCGCTGAACGCTACCGTCGCCGCCCCAATCCCTAGCGCCAACGCAAAAATGGCAACGAAGGCAAAGCGCCAATCCTTGCGAAGGCTACGGACGGCGTACCGAAAATCCCGGAAAAGATCGTCGAGGTTAGTTCCCCAGTTGGTGCCGCTGATTTGTTCTTTGTCTTGCGTCATATTCCGGGCTTCCTGGGCCTGAAACGTAAGGGTGCTGGTTGGCGCCTACTCGCTATTCCACCAGTGAGATTCCCGCCTCGGACACAGCCTACTCTACTCGGATTTACGGACTGCCGTGTGCAAATAGGACAAAGGGTTCCATACCCCGCTTATCGCGCCTGCGAGGGGCGGGTGGGACGGCCTTTCGGATTTTGCCTTTCCTTTCACACTCTTGCGCACTCTTTTGCGCTCACAAAAAACTCAACCTGTTTCCTTTCAATCGCTTCCGCACTCTTTGCCAAAAACCACCCGGGGTGGGGGGAGGGTCCACTCGTCACAATCCCGCTCAGGTAGTATCCTGTGGGTAGCTTTATGAACCGCGTCTACCTCGATTTCAACGCCACCACGCCCGTCGAGCCGGAAGTCCTCGACGCCATGCTGCCCTATTTCTCCGGCGAGTTTGCCAACGCCTCCTCCATCCACACGCCCGGCCAGCGCGCCCGCGCCGCCGTGGAAACCGCCCGCGAACAAGTCGCGGCCCTGATCGGCGCCCGCCCCCAGGAAATCGTCTTCACCAGCGGCGGCACCGAATCCGACAATCACGCCATCTTTGGGGTTGTGGCACAGCCAATCCTGGCTGTGCGCCCCGGCCAGGTCCCAAGGCACATCATTACTACCGCGATCGAGCACGAAGCCGTCCTCAACGCTTGTCAGGCCCTGGAAAAAGAGGGTGTGTTCGTCACATGTTTACCCACTGACCGACAAGGCCAGATTGACCTCGATGAACTTCGCCGCGCCATCCGGCCGGAGACCATTCTCATCACCATCATGCACGCCAACAACGAGCTCGGCACCGTCCAGCCGCTCGAAGAAATCGGCCGCATCGCCAAGGAAGCCGACGTCTACTTCCACACCGACGCCGTTCAATCCGCCGGCAAAATCCCCATCGACGTCAACGCGCTACAGGTGGATCTGCTTTCTCTCTCCGGCCACAAACTGTACGCACCAAAGGGCATCGGCGCCCTATACGTTCGCGGCGGCACTCGTTTGCGGCAACTTCTTTACGGCGGACATCACCAGCGCGGTTTTCGCCCCGGCACGGAAAACGTCGCCGCCATCGTTGGCCTGGGCAAAGCCGCGGAACTCGCACGCAAGTCTCTTACAGACGCCTTGCGCATCTCCGCACTCCGCGACAAATTGCAGCAAGGCCTGCTCCAGCGCGTTCCGCAGTCGCGTGTGAACGGCGGCGGCGCAACACGCACTCCCAACACAACAAACATCGTCTTCCCCGGCGTTGAAGGCGAAGCCCTCCTTATCGCGCTCGACCTGAAAGGTCTAGCCTGCTCCACCGGCGCCGCCTGCTCCTCCGGCGCCGTCGAGCCATCTCACGTGCTTACCGCCATCGGTCTTCCCGCCGACGAAGCTCGCGCCAGCCTCCGCTTCAGCCTCGGCCGCCACACCACTCCCACCGACATTGATTTCGCCCTGAACGTAGTCCCCGCCGCCGTAGCCCAGCTCCGCGAGCTCTCCCCCACCTTTCGCAAGGAGGCTACCGCCAGGACCTAAGCCGCCTATTTCTTCGTCATTTCGAGCGAGGCGAGACCTCTGCCTCTCCGAGCGGTTTTTGCGAGGAGAAATCTCTCTTCGTTTTTTCGTGACGGAGCCGAATCCGCTACAATGAAATTGTCAGCATGAATGCAGCCGTCCAATTCGACACGTTGCCCGAGCGCTCCGAAACCCAGCGCGGCCTCATCGCCGTAGCCATGTCCGGCGGAGTGGATTCTTCCGTCGTAGCCGCTCTCTTGCAGCAGCAGGGCCGCCCCGTCGTCGGCCTCACCATGCAGCTCTGGAACCAGCGCCGCCTCCCCGAACTTCAGGGCGACGGCCCCGCGCAGCACCGCTGCTGCTCGCTCGACGACGTCTATGACGCCAAGGCCGTGGCGCAGCACTTGAATTTTCCGCACTATGTCGTGAACTTCGAAGAGCAGTTCGAGGCTCGCGTCGTCCGCCCTTTCGTCGATCAATACATCTCCGGACGCACGCCCATCGCCTGCACCAATTGCAACACCGACGTGAAGTTTGAACCGCTCCTCCGCATGGCGCGCCAGATCGGCGCGGAGCGTCTTGCCACCGGCCACTACGCGCGCATTCGCAGGAACGATGCGACCGGCCGCTGGGAATTGCTCCGCGCGCGCGACGATTCCAAGGATCAATCCTATTTTCTTTGGGGACTCTCGCAGGAACAGCTTTCGCGCAGCGACTTTCCTCTCGGCGAACTTACCAAGGAGGAAGTTCGCGCCCTGGCGCGCCGCGCCAATCTGCCCGTCGCCGAAAAGCCTGAAAGCATGGAGCTGTGCTTCGTGCCCACCGGCAACTACGTGCACTTCATCCAGGCGTACTCACGAGAGCGTGGAATTTCTTTACAAAATAGCGAAGGCGAAATCGTTAACGAAAACGGCGAAGTGATCGGCCGCCACGATGGCGTCCACAATTTCACCATCGGCCAGCGCAAGGGCCTCGGCTTCGCCGCCGGCAAGCCCCTCTACGTTCTCTCGATCGACCCGGAAAAGAACCGCGTCGTAGTCGGCAAAGACGATGTTCTCCGCAAGAAGGTCTGCGAAGTCGAAGGCTTGAACTGGATTTCCTGCGACCCGCCGTCCGCTCCACTGCGCGTCTTCGCCAAAATTCGCCACAAGCACGAGCCCGCGACCGCCACCATCGAGCCGCTCGACGCCTCCACCGGGCGCGTCATCTTCGACGCGCCGCAGCGCGCCATCACCCCCGGCCAAGCCACTGTCTTCTACGACGGCGACATCCTGCTCGGCGGCGGCTGGATTCGTTGAAGCCAGTTTCTCGGCGAGCGCAAATTCTGGTGAGGGATTAAAAAAGAAATTGGAAAGACTTTCTCTTACGGGGAACTTGGACCCGCCAACTTAATTTCGTTAAATAAAAAGCTCTTCTTCCTGTTGTTCGCGCGGTTCATCGCCGCTTCTGCGGCTGCGGCTGCGGCGCGAACGCAAAAGGTCGAGCCCCACCTTGATTCCCTGCACCAGCGCCGACGCCTTCTGCATCGGCTTCCAGAAACTGTGGCTGAACTTCGAGCCCGCGTCCTCCACGGCTTCGAGCGTTCCCGTCAGGATGCGGTCCGCGTGCACCAGTTGCCCGCGAAGGCGGTCGGCGGCGTCGGTAAACACGCGGTCGATTTTCTGCGCCTGCCCGCGCGCCAGATACACGATGTGCGACGCGTCATTCACCATGCTGGAGATTTTCGGTTGCGTATCGTCCAGCAGAATCTGCGCGCGCGTCAAAATCGGCCCAACTCGCGAGTGCAAATCGCCCACCAGGCGGTTCACATTCTCCGTCGTCTTGCGCAGCTGAAAAAACAGCATCGTCAGGATCACCACCTGCACAACCAGGGCGATCGCCGCGACGATACAGAAAAATTCGAGCCACAATTGCATAGCTGCCCCACCCGCCCCACCGGGGCGGAACCCGTGCTATCGCCTTACCGAATCTCTACGACTTCGATTGGCGCAGATACGCTTCACGTCCGGCTTCCACCGCCGCCGAGATGGAATCTTTTTTGCTTACCGCAATTTCCTTGCTGCGCTCGATCAATTCATCCGCGCGCTCCCGCAATTCACGGGCTTTCTTCTGCGCGTAATCCTTGCCCTCATCGGCTTTTTTCGCCAAATAATCGCGCGTATCTTCCCCCGACTTCGGCGCAAACAAAATTCCCACGAGCGCCCCAACTCCCAGCCCCACCAGGAAATACGTCACCTTGGAACCCACATTGTCCGCCATAGCAACCTCCACAGAAACCGTAGCATAGCACCGCGAAGCGCGCAATGCAGCCTAACCGCTTTACGGCGCACAAACTGGTTACTGGTGCTTCGAACGCCCCAGTTGGCCGAGGATTTTCTCCGCGCTCTTCCGCGAAATAACACTGCACAATTTTTCCAGCCCCGCCCTTTGGATATTCGCGACGCTCCCGAATTCTTTCAAAAGTTTCTGCGCGGTCTTTGCTCCCACGCCGGGGATTTCGCTGAGCGCGGTTTCCGTCTGCCGCTTCCCGCGCCGCTGCCGGTGAAACGTAACCGCAAATCTGTGAGTCTCATCGCGAATCTGCTGAATCAGGTGCAGCACCGGCGAGTGGCGCTCCAGCACGATCGGCTCATCTTCCTGCCCGAGCACGTAAAGGATCTCCTCTTTTTTCGCGATGCTCGCCACCGGCTGATTGATGATTTGCAGCGATTCCAGCGCCTGCGCCGCGGCGTGCAACTGCCCGATGCCGCCGTCGATCAGGATCAGCCCGGGTAATTCTTTTTTCTCTTCCTGCAACCGGCGGTAGCGTCGCGTGACTGCTTCGCGCATGCTGGCAAAGTCGTCGTTCTGGCGTATCTGTCGCAGGGAATTTCCGTTGCCGCCGTCTTCGCCGCGTCCCTCTTCTCCACGAATGATGAATTTGCGGTAGTCGGATTTTTTGATGCGCCCTTTTTCCCAAACCACCATGGACGCCACAGTGTCCGTTCCCTGAATGTGCGAAATGTCGAAGCTCTCGATGCGCGTTGGCTCTTCCGCAAGGTTGAGCGCATTTTGCAAGGCCTCGCCAATCGCTTTCGACGTCGGCTTCAAGACGCGGAAGCGCTGTTCGAACGAATGCTTTGCATTGCTCTCGACGAGATCGAGGAAAGCGCGCTTGGTCCCTCGCTGCGGCGTGAAGATTTCCACCTTGTGCCCCGCGCGCTCCGTCAGCATCGCTTCCAGCAATTCGCGATCTTCAAAATCCGCAGAGACGTGAATCGCTTTCGGCAAATATTCTGCTTCCAAATAGAGTTGCTTTAGCAACGAAGTCACGAACTCCTGCGGATCGAACTCTTCGAGTTCTTCCCAATAGAATTCCCGCCGATCCACAACGCGGCCGCCGCGCAAGTGAAAAAGGTCCGCGGCAACCAGCGGCGGTTCGGCGTAATAAGCCAGAACGTCGGTGTCGTCTCCCTGTGCCGCGGCGATGCGCTGCCGTTCTTCGATGTCTTCCAGGGTGCGCAACAAATCGCGATAAGCGGCCGCTTGTTCGAACAGCTCCTTCTCCGCCGATGCCGTCATGCGCTCTTCGAGACTTTTCATCAAATCGTGGCGGCGCCCTTCCAGAAACAGGCGCACATCTCGCGCCGCTTCCGCATAGCGTTCGTCGGTCGTCAACCCCGCGACGCAAGGGCCGAGGCACCGCTTGATGTAATACTGCAAGCAAGGCCGCGGATGGCTGCGCGTCAAATCCACGGTGCAGGACGGAACCATGAAGCGTTTGTGGACAAAATGCAGAATCCTTCGCGCCAAACCCGCGGGAAAATACGGCCCGAAATAGAGCGACCCATCTTTCTTGATGCGCCGCGTAAAGTACACGCGGGGATATTTTTCCGCCGCCGTGAATTTGATGTAGGGATAGGTCTTGTCGTCGCGAAGCACGACGTTGAATTTCGGGCGGTACTGCTTGATGAGGTTGTGCTCGAGCGCCAGCGCTTCGCGTTCGTTGCCCACCACGATGGTTTCGAGATCGGCGATCTCGCGCGCCAGCGATCCCGTCTTCGCGTCAATCCAGCGCGATTCCAGAAAGTACGAACGCACCCGGCTGCGCAAATTGCGCGCCTTGCCAACGTACAGGACCGTCCCGCCGGCGTCCTTAAAAAGATAGACGCCCGGGCTTTCCGGAAGCTGCGCGGCTTTTTCGCGGGGTTCCATGGAGGCTCACAACTCAAATCTACAATCGACAGACAACTTCCATCATACTAGACCGAATCGGAGTACAGGGAGACCTCCGTGACGGGCATGAGATTCACAAGGAGAATTCCAATTCTTGCTGCGGTTTTTCTGACCCTTGCCGCGCCACGGGCGCGCCCGCAGGATCCGCCCCAGGAGTCCTCCTCAAAACCAGCCAGCCCGCCCGATGACCTGAAACCAAAGTCCGCCGGCAAGAAGAAGAAAGACAGCGCCACGCAAAACGCGCCCGACCAGCCCACTTGGGATCCGCTGCGCGCGGAAAAAGACCTCGAAGTCGGGCAATACTACATGAGGAAGGGCGATTTGGATGCGGCCATTGACCGCTTTCAGGACGCCACGACGGCGAAGCCCGGATACGCTATTCCGTTTCGTTTCCTCGGCGAAGCTCAAGAAAAAAAAGGCTTGAAGAAACAAGCCATCAAGTCTTATCAACGGTATCTGGATTTATACCCGCACGCGGAAGATGGGGACAAAATCAGAAAAAAAATCGATAAGCTTTACAAGGAAGTGGAAAAAGAGAAGAGAGACTAGCGAGCTTTCCGTTGTCGCTGGCGCAGGTTTGGAGCGTCCGCTTGCAGCCTCGCGTAAGCCACTTGTCCGATAATCCGGCGCGACTAATCAGGCATATGATTGTCAATCAGATGAGGTTAGAATCAAGGAGTCTGGGGAGGCAAGCGCTCTTCAAAGAGTGCGGAACTCTACGTTTTGTTCTACCTCGACCGGCTTGTCGAGCACGAAGAACGGTGGGTAAACCCACTTCCGAACGGCATCTTCGCATGCTTTGTACGCCTCGGAAGGGCCAGACACTCCACGGGCTTTCAGCACATGCCCGTCCTTCCCGATCACAATTCTCACCGTCACCGTGACGTGCTGTCCCCTCAATGATGCTGGCCATCGTGGAAAGCTGCTCGTGCTGATTGGCCTGACAGACACGTCGGATACCCTACCGCCCATTGGATCGGCAGTATCGGGTGGCGGCACGAAGTCCGCCTCAACGATGTTTGGAATTAGTTCGACGGTCTCCACGCGCAAATCCAGATAGCGCTTCCCGCCATCTGTCACATCGACCCGCCGCGCTAGGTCCCGCCCCTGGAATGACACGATGTCGTTGTAAACAGTTTGATTCCAACCCAAGCCGCGACTGTAGCGAAGAACAGACATCCCTGGTTCAAAACAGTACTGTGTCGGATCGCTGATTTCCTGATCTCTTTCGATCAAGACGCACTGGAATTTGTAGCCACTGAAACTCCGCTCCGTAATTCGGGCATGAAAACCCTGCTGTAGTGTGGCGCCATAGTAAAAGGGCGCAACTACCTCCGCCCGAATCTGCGCTTGCGTGCGATCGGGCCACTTTTGGTCTCCGCGACGATACAGACCCTTATCAGTGGCATAATCCGTTTGATTGAAATTGTCGCTCTTGTAGATGCGTTTGTACTTTCTTGGTCCAGCCCAGTATTCCTCGTACACACCGCTGTGAATGTTGTCGCCATCTTCATCAAACTGGTCGTAGGTCACCACAATGTGCCAAGGGGACAAGTCTGTCGATTCCAGTCCGTTCAGGGCTGCTTCTCTGCTAAGCCAGCTCGGCAAATCCACAGCATCGGAGCCTGCCGCTTTTTTTTCGCCCCTCGGATGGAAACGCACGGACGTTGACGGAGGAATTGCAATCACTGAATCCGATTTTGCCTCCGCTGCGACAACCAGAGTCCTAAGGT
>Ga0307479_10007062_pt1 | contig 10350 bp, 9 predicted proteins | sample atmos_gasesECM4C_FD_203743 | JGI IMG/M metagenome (GOLD analysis project Ga0307479, IMG submission 203743) | Hardwood forest soil microbial communities from Morgan-Monroe State Forest, Indiana, United States - atmos_gasesECM4C_515 | ecosystem: Environmental > Terrestrial > Soil > Temperate...
ATTTTCTCGAACGCCAGACCGCGCGCGTGGCCGGCGGCGAGCGTCGCCATCAGGTTCTCGATGTTGTGCGAGCCGCGTAACTTCGTTTGATTCATACGCAGCACCGGCTGGTTTTGAAAAAGAATGGCGCCTTCGGACAAACGAAAGTCCGCGCGATTTGTGTAAGCGCTGAAAGTAATCCTCCGCGCGCGCAGCTCCGGCAAACTTTCACTGGCGTTTACGATCGCAACGTCATCAGCAGTTTGATTCTCGAACAGCCGCAATTTCGCGGCCCGATATTCGCCGACGGAGCGATAACGGTCGAGATGGTCGGGCGCGAAGTTCAACCAAAGCACGATCGACGGATGAAAAGTGCGAATCGTTTCCAGCTGAAAGGAGCTGACTTCGACGGTGAGCAGGTCGTATTTTATCTTCTCGCGCGCGACTTCGGAGAGCGGTTTGCCGATGTTGCCGCAGGCGATCGTTTTCTGTCCGCACTGATTTAGCATTTGCGCCAGCATTTCGGTGGTCGTCGTCTTTCCATTCGTTCCGGTAACGGCAATTACCGGTGAGTTACAAGAACGCCAGCCGAGCTCGAGCTCGCCGATGATGTCGATCTTGTGCGACCAAAAATTGCGCCCCAGCGGCGACGCGGGATCGATTCCCGGACTCGCCACGACAAAATCGTATTGATCTGAATTGCGATCCGCATCCGGACCGCAAATCACGCGAACGCCGTGCGCGCGGAGATTATCAATCGTCGACCGCAGGAGTTTTTTTTCGTCGGCGCTGTCGAGCACGGTGACATTTGCGCCTTCGGACTTGAGCAGAAGCGCTGCGGCTGCACCGCTCAGCCCCGCTCCCAGAACCGCCACGTTTTGATTCGAGTAACGCAATTCTCTACCTCAACTTCAACGTCGCCAATCCGAGAAGCGCGAAGATTCCGGACAAAATCCAAAAACGCACGATCACAACATTTTCTTTCCAGCCGGCGAGCTCGAAGTGGTGATGGATCGGCGACATCGCGAAGATGCGTTTGCCAGTCAGCTTGAAGCTCAGCACCTGAACGATAACCGAGACTGCTTCGATCACGAACACGCCCCCGACCACGACGAGCAGCAGTTCTTGTTTGCAACAGATTGCCACTACTCCCAGCATTCCGCCGATGGCGAGTGAGCCGGTGTCGCCCATGAAAACTCGCGCCGGGTGACAGTTGAACCAAAGAAATCCGAGTCCAGCGCCCACGAGAGCGGCGCAGACCACAGTGAGCTCGGCCGTCAACGGATAGAACGGAACCTGTAAGTATTCGGCGATTCGAAAATTTCCGGCAACGTAGGCGAGTAACGCGTAATCGAATGCGACGGTGACCGTGCAGCCGATGGCCAAACCATCCAGACCATCAGTGAGGTTAACAGCGTTGGACGAGCCAACGATGACGAGCGCGAAAAAGAAAAACGTGAACCAGCTCATGTTCGCGACCACTGGCGCTTTGACGAACGGGACGAAAAGTTCGCGGGCCTGGACTTCCAAAAACGGGCTGGTCAGAAAAACCGCAGTCACGATTCCTGCCAGGACGAATTGGAAAACGAGTTTGATCCGGCCGCTGACGCCGGAGGGGTTTTTTTTGGTCACTTTAAGGTAATCGTCAGCGAATCCGAGGGCTCCGAGATAGAGCATGGCGAAAAGGGCCAGCCAGACGAAACGATTGTCCGGTCGCGCCCAGAGAAAACTGGAAATAAACACTGCGCCGATGATTAATACACCGCCCATGGTTGGCGTTCCTTGTTTGACGCCGTGCAGCTCCGCCAGACGATGAACTTCGGATGCCTGACGAATTGGCTGGCCAAGTTTGAGCGCCGTCAAAATACGAATGACCCAATTCCCAAACAGGAGCGACAGCACGAATGCGGTAATCGCGGCGGCAACGGCGCGGAAGGTAACGTAGAAGAAAACGTTGAAGCCGCCGACGTGCTCGCTGAGGCGATGAAGATAATACATCATGAGCGCGCGCCTTCTCGCGAACGTTGCTCGGCAAATTTTTCAATCACTTCTTCCGTTCTCGCGAGCCGGCTGCCTTTGATCAGGATGAGATCGCCAGGCTCCGCGATGTCGATCAACATCTCCGCGGCCTCCGATGTCGACCCGACCACGTTGCTTTTTCTCAATCCGGCGCGTTCGGCGGCCCGCGCAATCACTGCGCCCATTTCCCCGATGCCGATTACTTGACCGACACCGAGAGCAGCGGCTTCTTCGCCCACTTCTTGATGACCGCGTTGTGTTTCCGCCCCGAGCTCGCGCATTTCACCGAGAACTGCGATCCGTTTTCCATCGGTGTCGAGCTCCATCAGTGTCCGCAACGCCGCTTTCATCGAATCGGGATTCGCGTTGTAGCTGTCGTCGAGAAATTGCACGCCGTTGACCGCCTTGATTTGCAGACGCGCTTTGGTCAGCGGCGCCGTTGCCAAGCCGATGGCGCAATCCTCAAGCAGAATACCAAATGCTCGTCCAGCTGCCACCGCGAGCAAAGCATTCTGGACCATGTGCAAACCCGGCACGGATAATTGCGCGCGGCATCGATGCGCGCCTTCCAAAATTGTAAACTCGGATCCGTCGGCGGTTTGCTCAATGTCGGTTGCTCGAAGAACGCCGCTGTTGATTCCGGCAAACACGACCCGCGCGCGAGTTCCTTTCGCGATTCCTTCGCTAAATGGATCATCGGCGTTGAGAATGACAGTCCCGTCGCCACCGACGGATTGGGCGAGCGCTCCCTTTTCCTTCGCGATCGCTTCGCGGGTTCCCATGAATTCAATGTGGGCAACGCCAATATTAGTGATAATTGCGGCGTCGGGTGCTGCGATCTTCGCGAGCGCGGCCACCTCGCCAGGATGATTCATGCCGATTTCCCAAACGCCCATCTCGTCCCGCGAGGTTGCATCCAAAATCGTGCGGGGCAGGCCGACGTGATTGTTGAAGTTACCTTGGGTCTTGGTGACTCGAAATTTTCGGCCGAGCACTGATGCGGCGAAATCTTTGGTGCTCGTTTTGCCGTTGCTGCCGGTGATCGCGAGAACTTTAAGCGGAAGCGACTTTCGATAGTTCTCCGCCAGATTCTGGTAGGCGAGCAGCGTGTCCCTGGCACGAATGATCGCGAACTCGTTTGGAACATTCCTTTTCCATTGGAGATCGACAATTGCGCCGGCAGCGCCCCTTTTGGCGACGTTCTTCACGAATTCGTGGCCGTCAAAATTTTCACCTCGCAGAGCGACAAACAATTCGCCCTTCTTAATGGTTCGCGAATCCGAGCTGATTCTTTCGACCGAAACCTTTCCATCGCCGGTTTCCAGCTTTGCCCCCGCCAGCTTCGTAATTTCTAAGATCGACAACGGATTCATTTAAATTCCACCGGACGGCTTTCGATTGCGCGTCGCGCCACCTGAATGTCTTCGAACGGCACCGTGTGATCGGCAAACTCCTGATAGTTTTCGTGTCCTTTGCCCGCGATCAACACGATGTCACGCGGTTGGGCGAGTTCGACTGCTCGCGAAATCGCCGCTGCCCGATCGGTAATTTTTTCGAAATGGTTGCCCCGAAAACCTTTTTCGACGTCGGCAATGATTTTTTCGGGATCTTCTTTGCGCGGATTATCGGATGTGATGAGTGCGTAGTCAGCATTTTGATCGACAACCTGGCCCATCAACGACCGTTTTTCGCGATCGCGATTTCCGCCACAACCAAACACAACAAGCAAACGTCGCGGGCCAAGTTCGCGCAACGTCTTGATGACATTTAGCAGCGCGTCCGGAGTGTGCGCATAATCGACAAAGACCTGGAACTGCCGCTTGGCCGGAACCATTTCGAGACGGCCAGGCACTTGCGGAGATTTGGCCAGACTAAGAACGGCTTCGCGCAAACCGATCCCCAGCGCATTGGCAGCGGCGAGTGCCGCGATTGAGTTGGCAACGTTGAATCGTCCAATCAGCGGCACGCGGACGAGATAACTTTTGCCCCGCGCATCGAGCTGATAGGATGTGCCGCCAAATTCCATTCGATAATTGGAAGCCCGAAAATCGGCGAGCGACCCCATGCCGTATCGCACGACCGAGATTTTCTTGTCGATCTTCTCGATCAGCTTCTGGCCGTAGCGATCGTCGACGTTAATTACGGCGACCGGTTTTTTCTTTTTCTCCTGGTTTGCGAGCTGTTCGAACAATTTCGCCTTGGCCGCGAAGTAATTCTCCATCGTACCGTGATAATCGAGATGGTCCTGTGTGAGATTCGTGAAAACTGCCACATCCCATTCGATGCCTCGCGTGCGTTCTTGTGCCAGCGCATGTGACGACACTTCCATCGCCGCGGCCTTGCAACCGGCGTCTTTGATCTGGGCCAGCAATTCCTGAAGGTCCAGCGATTCCGGCGTTGTTCGCGTGGCTGGGAGAACGCGTTCGCCGATTTCATAACGCACAGTGCCGAGCAGACCGCAGCGCAACCCGGCTTTCTCGCAAATGTGTTTGATCAGGAATGTGGTGGTGGTTTTTCCGTTCGTTCCGGTAGCCGCGGCGAGTTTCAGTTTCCGCGCGGGGAAATTGAAAAATTTCGCCGCCAGATCGGCCATTGCGACGCGCGTGTCGTCCACAACGACGCAGGTGGCTCGCGAACTTTTCTCGGCCCGCTCGGCGACGATCACCGTGGCGCCTTTTTCGATGGCCTGACCGATGAAGTCGTGGCCATCGCTCTTTTCGCCGCGCAATGCCACGAAGAGACCACTCCTCTGCACACGGCGCGAGTCATACGCGATGCTTTCCACCGCGCGATCAACTGGGCCGATGATTTCGCGAACGGGAATCGTGCCGAGAAGAATTTTGAGCTGCATGAGGTTTCACCATTCCGAGTCCAGGGGTTCAATGGCGCGAAGCATTGGTTAAGGCAACTCGCTCGACCGGGATGGCTTTGCGAATTTCCTCATGCGGCTCAAGATCGAGATAACGGGCGGCTTTTTCGGCGATGCGGGAAAATATCGGGCCGGCGACCTGGCCGCCGTAGTTCTGTTCCGGCTTTGTCTGGGCATCATCGAGCACAACCAAGCCAACAAACTCGGGATGATCCGCGGGCAGGTAACCGCAAAAGGAGACAACTTCTTTTCCTTTTTCGTAACCGCCGTGCGGTCCCACTTTTTGCGCTGTGCCAGTTTTGCCGGCGATGACAAAGCCAGGAACTGCAGCCGCTGCGGCGGTGCCCCGATCGCTGACCACACCGCGCAGCGCAGTCCCAATCTGATTTGCGGTCTGTGCGGAGATGACCTGACGAAGTGCAATCGGCGAAAATTTACTGATGGTTTTGCCGTCACCAGTCGTGATCGATTTCACAATGCGGGGCGTCATTAATTTCCCGCCATTGGCGATCGCGCACATGGCGGCAGTCATTTGCAGCGCGGTCACTCCGATTTCGTGGCCCATCGGAATGCGAGTAATGGAAATTTTGCTCCACGATTGCGGCGAGCGAATTAAGCCGGGAATTTCGCCGGGAAGTTCTACGCCCGTGCGCTCGCCAAATCCGAAACGCCGGATGTATTCGTAAAATTTCTGATCGCCAAGGGTGATGGCGAGCTTGGCTGCGCCGATGTTGCTCGACTTCACCAAAATGTCTTTCACGCTCAAATCGCTAAATGCGGCATGATCGTGCAGCGGAGTGCCGCCGTAGTTCCAAACGCCATGCTCGCAGAAGATATAGGAGTCGAGGCTGAACTTGTGTTCGTTGAGCGCGGCGGCTGCGGTGACGACTTTAAAAGTCGAACCCGGCTCCATCATGTCGCAGATCGCGCGGTTCTTCATTTGCTCGGGCTTTGCCTCGGAACGTTTGTTGAGGTCGAACGCCGGACGATTCGCCATTGCCAGAATCTCGCCGGTCTGCGGCCGCATCAGAATAATCGTCGCCTTCTTCGGCGAATACTCGCGCATCGCGGCGTCCAGTTCGTTCTCGACGATGTTCTGTAAATTAAGATCGACGCTGAGGTGTACCTGATAGCCATTCCGCGGCACACGCTCTTGCCCGCGGTAAAGGACAATCTCCTGTCCAACGCGATTATGCTCGATGTAGCGGTAGCCGTCTTGCCCGTGCAAGTATTCGTCGAGCGACCCTTCCACGCCCTGGATCCCGCGACGGTCGAAGTCGGTAAAACCGATGACGTGGCATAGCATTGAGCCGTTGGGATAAATGCGAGTCGCGTCCTGTTCGAAATAAATCCCGCGCAAATTTTTGGCGCGAAGCTTTTGACGGAGGGAATCGGCGTTAGCCTTGGCCACTTCGCGTTTCAGGACGATGTAACGCCGATCGGTGTGAAGTTTTTCGGAAACCTCCCCGCGAGGGAGTTTTAATTCATCGCTGACAAGATCGACAGTCGTGTCGACTTCGTTGAGACGCGTCGCGTCTGCGACCACCGTTTCGACTGGAACATTGTGCGCCAACACTTCGTTGTTGGCGTCGAGGATCGTGCCGCGCTCGGCGAAGATGGGCTGCTTAATGACGTGCTTTTCGGCGGCGAGTCCCGCGTACTCGTCGTGCTTGATCATTTGCAGATAGATCAAGCGAAACGAAAACAGACTAAAGAGCAGAATGAAACCGAGGCAGACGATTGCGCATCTTGTTCGGCTGTTCCATTTCATCTCGCGCTCCGGGGGTTCGAGACAGGCTGAATGGTGTCGTCCGGATTTCGGTTTGGCATCGCGAGCCGGACGATGTCGTGCTCGGCGATCGGAACCATTTTGAGATAACCTTCCTTCAACCTCCGTTGCAACGCTGACCGCGAGGTGAGGGCGGCGATCTGCGCGCTCGCTACTTCATTTTGCATCCGCAGATTGGCCACCTCGGTCTCGAGCGTCTTTTTTCGATCGCCAAGATGATAAAGTTGCAGCGTCAGATAAACGTAGCTCAAGCCCGTCAGCGCCAAGAACGCTGTCAGCACGATCCATCGCGCAAGCGAAGCGGCGTTGACCGTGTTCCAATTTTGTCGCCGCGAGCGGTTCATCAAATTTTCTCCGCCACTCGCAATTTCGCGCTCCGCGAACGCGGATTCATGCGACGCTCGTTTTCGCCTGGCTCGATCGGCTTGTCGGTGATCGTTCGTAAATCGTGGTCCGGATTCCGCCTCGGCTCAGGCCATTCCGGCCGATCAAGCCATTCGCGGCTATGATCCCGGAAGAAATTCTTCACGATCCTGTCCTCGAGAGAATGAAATGTGATAACGGCGATGCGAGCGCCACGCTCCAGCCGGGCAGTCAACACGCGCAAGCCTTGCTCGAGCGCGCCAAGCTCGTCGTTCACTTCCATCCGCAACGCTTGAAACACTTGAGTGGCCGGATGTCGGCGACCATGACGCCCAACAACTTTTTCGATCGCGCGAGTCAGTTGAAGCGTTTCCGTAAACGGCAGGTCCTTGCGCATCTTAACGATCAAACTGGCGACCCGCCGGGCAGCTGGCTCCTCGCCGAGTTCGCGGAACAAACGAGTCAGATCTTCTTCGCTGTAGCGATTGACGATGTCGGCGGCGGTAATTGTGGATCTTGGGTCCATTCGCATGTCGAGCGGACCGCTGCGCATCATGCTGAATCCGCGCGCTGCGTTTTCGAGTTGATGGGAGGAGACGCCAAGATCGAGAACTGCGCCGCCGATTTTTGCGACTCCGAGCGCATCGAGAACTTTGTCGGCGTCGCGGAAATTAACCTGCCGCAGCGTTACTCGGCCGCCAACGTGGGTTAACTCCTCGCGAGCGTGCGCGATCGCGTCCGGATCTTGATCGAGTGCCAGCACGTCAGCGCCGGCTTTCAAGATCGCTCGAGTGTGACCGCCGCCTCCGACTGTTCCATCGACAACCAGCGAACCCGGATGTGGCGCGAGCAACTCGATTGCTTCGGTAGCCAAAACCGGGCGGTGATAGGTGAAGTCGTCCATTTCCTGCGGCTCCTCTTCCAAAATCAGCGGCCCGGTCGCAAACCAGACCGGCCGCTCAAATAATAATGCGTTCATATGTGGGTTGATCATAAACCAATGACGTTCGCGACATGTTGATAAGTAGGCGTCTCTTCTTCGTGAGCCTTTTTGCGTTTCTGCAAATTCCAAATTTCGAATCGGCCGCGGCCACCGATGAGCGCGACTTCGCCTTTCAATCCGACTTTTTTGCAAAGATCTTCCGGCAGGACGAGACGGCCTTGCTTGTCTGCAGTTGCATGCTGCGCCCGAGAGTGAAGTTGCCGGAAAAAAACGCGGCGGTCGCGCGCGGAAACATTTGGGTCGGCTTCGGCCGCGGCGCTCATACGAGAAAATTCTTCAGGCGACATGACCAGGAGAAATTGATGAGTCGCTTCCGGAAGAATGATGAACTCTTCGGCATCATTGCGGCGCCAGCGCGCAGGAATGGTGATTCGATTCTTTTCGTCGATGAAGTGGCGAAACTCGCCGGCGTAGAAGCGTTGGTCGGGCGTATGCATTGGCGGGTGGAGAATTGTTCCATTCTAACCCACTTTTCCCCACTTTTAACCACCTTCCATGCTAGGCGTCAATAAAAATAATTGCCCGCTCTACGCCTTTTAAAATGCGTTTCCAACATCCAGCCGACAAGCAGATTGCCTACGCAAAATTCGGTAATACCGGGAAGTCGGTTTCGGGAACCGGGTCTCCCACACCGACGATGTCGTCGGGCCAGCGTCGTAACGCCCGCGGACGCTGATAGCTTGCCCGCTTCACAAAAAAGGGCTAAGAAGACAATCCCCATGATTGATTACATCCAGAAGGGCGGATTGCTGATGTGGCCGATTCTGGCTTGCAGCATTGTCGCCGTGGCAGTCTTTTCCGAGCGCTTCTTTTATTTGCATCGCGCGAGCATTCACGTCGGCGAATTCTTGAAGGGGCTTTCCAATTTGATCCAGCGCCGAAATTTCGCCGAGGCGTTGCACGAATCGGCCGGGACGCCTGGTCCCGTCGCGCGAGTGATTCATGCCGCCATTCTTCGTCACGACATGCCGCGCTCCGAATTGCGCGAGGTCGTTCAGGAGGCCGGGCAGCTCGAAGTTCCAAAGCTCGAGCGGTTTCTGGGCGTGTTGGCCACGCTTGCGTTCCTCGCGCCGTTGCTCGGTTTACTCGGAACCGTTTCGGGAATGATCGACGCGTTCGGAATGATTGCTTCGCATGGAGGATACGCCACCGTTACCGAACTTTCTGGTGGCATTTACAAAAGTTTACTGACGACTGCAGCCGGCTTGGTCGTAGCCGCGCCGACATTTGTCGCCTACAGCTATCTTTCGTCCCGGGTAAACACGATGATGCATGAAATGGAACGGGCCGGTATCGAAATCGTGCACATGCTGAAAGACAGCGAGGGAATTACCGGCATCATCAGTTTTCAGCAACCAGCCCAAACGCTTACCAATCCGCGCGAAGTGCATCGCGATCGTTAGGTCGGATCGACAACCGCTCTCGGGATGAAGTTGACCCGCACCAAAGAATACAACTTCGGCTGGCTCGTTTTGTTCCCGCTGATTGACGTCGTATTTCTGCTGATCTTCTTCACGCTCCTGAGCTCGAATTTCATTTTGCAACCGGGCATCGCGATCTCCGCGCCGGCGACCCCGTTTCTTCTTGGAGCGCAACAGAATCCGCAAATTATCAGTATCACCAGCGGCGGGGCGCCGGCGATTTATTTTCGCGATCAGAAAACTTCGTTGGAGCGGCTCGGACCATTGCTCGACGACGCCAAACGTGAAAACCGATCGATCATCGTCAAAGCGGATCGCCAAACGCCGTATGAGTTGGTCGTGGCCGTGACGAATGCTGCGCTCGAGCATGGAATCTCGTCCGTTTCCCTGGCCGGCGCGGCGCCGCGATGAGTGCGATCACGAGTCCGACATTTATTTTTAATTGGGCCGAGCCGCGTCGCCGCAATCTTGCTTTTGCGGGATTCATTGCTCTCTCGTTCGCGTTTCACCTCGCCGGCTTTTATCTCTTTCAAGTTGTGTATCCGTCAACCGTGTCGCTTTTGCCTACGCCTCGCCGGATTTACTTGATGATCGCTAATTCTGAACAAACAGCGACGCTTTTGCGCTGGATCGATTCGGAGGATCCGGCGCTTGCCTCGACTACCAGACGGCCGCCGCACATGCAACGCCGTGAAATGGGAAGGGTGGAACACGTTCCATCTTATTCCGCGGCCGAACCGGCACTCAAAGAACCGCCGCCGCTGGTTGTTGATCTTCGCATTCCAAGCGTGCAACCGCCCGGTCCGGTGCCGCTGACTCGCAGCGCCGTCGCACCGCCAGTTGGAATTCAGGCAACGCACGCGACCTTTTCGAGCGAATTGCAACAGCTTGGCCAGGCGAAACTTGA
>Ga0307479_10007063_pt1 | contig 10349 bp, 11 predicted proteins | sample atmos_gasesECM4C_FD_203743 | JGI IMG/M metagenome (GOLD analysis project Ga0307479, IMG submission 203743) | Hardwood forest soil microbial communities from Morgan-Monroe State Forest, Indiana, United States - atmos_gasesECM4C_515 | ecosystem: Environmental > Terrestrial > Soil > Temperate...
AAGCACCGTACCTTTCGGGCTGCTCTCACCCGGCCCATCGGGCCGGCGTAGTAAGTCGATCAGCACTGGATCCCGGCTGGCGACGATGGAATTGACGACGAACCGGTAAAGGTCGATCGACTGCGTCCGGTCGAGAAACGACGCCACGAACCCCGCAAACTCGGAGCGGGACGGATGACCGAACACCAGGTCGAAAAGGCCGACCACGACCGTGGCCTCTTTTTCATCGCGATACTGCTCGAGCAGGCGACGGACCAACAATACGGGGAGACCGGTCAGTCCGCGAAGACACTCGGCGCGGACTTCAGGTCTACCGCCGCCGTTCGCGACCAGCCCGTACAACGGCAACAGCTGCTCCCGCATGGTCAGTAGCCGCGCGGCTGTCACGGCAGGCTCGCCGGACATCTCGTGGGCGTCGCAGAGCAAACGTGCGGCGTGAAAACACGCCAGCGAGCCATCAACGTCGTTCAGCGTGACGAGCGCCGCGGCCCGCAACTCGCTGGCGGCATCGAAGCGCCCAATGATTTCAACCGTCCACAGAGCGGTCTCGAGCAAGCCGATATCGTCGGTTGTCGCGCGCCCGCGAAGTGCTCGGACCAGCGCCGTCCGCTGGAAACATCCCGAGTCACGCCGTCGAGGCTCCGCGTTGAGCGCCTCGTACTTCTGCGCGATCACCTGCCGGATCCGCGGATCGGCGCCCTCGCCCAGCATGCCAACCGCGGATGCGATCGCCTCGGGGTTCTTGGCCCGGCCCAGCAGCGCCATGCCCAGCTCGACCTGGGCGTCTTTTTCAGCCATCCCGCGAGACTAGACCACACGCGCAATCGCGGGACTGGTGGGGGAAAATAAATTTGCGACCTGCCGTTACGGTTTACAACTCACCGGTGTTACCCAGCGAGCCTTCATCCCGCTGCCCAGTCCAGCCCTTGCGAGCCGAACCTTCGCCGCCGACAGAACCGGCCGCCTTGCGGCAACCGACTCCCCAGCCCTTTCGGGCCGGGCCCCCGGACCTCACGATCCGAGAGTGGGGGCCTTGCGGCTCCCTCGTCGGCGACCTACTAGAGTCGTTTCCTTCTCTAACTGGCTTTCTGACAGGTCGCAGGGGGAACGTTAGCGGCTGGCCGTAAAAGCCGCAATACGGAACGTTCGTTCGCAAACGCCTGCTCGTTTTCTCCTTCATCCGGCCGCGACGTGCCCTCGCACAAGTCGTAACGGGACCTGTAACGAGCCGTGTCTCGATTCGAAGCGCAGCACCCTTACCGTTTGCGTTATCTGCAGTAGGGGCGTGGGCCGCTAACGGACCGCAGCCCCAGGTAACGAATCAATGAAGATCGCTAGAGGCCGGGGCCGCGCCGGACAGTCGCTGGTCGAAATGGCCATGGTTTTGCCCATCCTGGCCCTCCTGACCTTCGGCCTGGTGGACTTCGGTCGCGGTTATTACTTCCAGGTCTCGATCACCAATGCCGCCCGAGAGGGCGCGCGAGTCGCCATTCTCAATATCTATACCGGTCCGCAAAACCCGAGCTGCTCCACCTCGAACGCCTACGCCACCTGCCCGGTGCAGACGGATGCCAACATCATCACCGGCGTTTACCACGAGCTGAACTACAGCGCCATTGTTCCCACGTCTGTCACCATCTGTCCACCCCACGACTCGACCGCGTCCACGGCCAGCTGCCCGGATAGCAGCAACCGAGTCGACAAGTGGCTGTCGGGCGCGGCGACGGACCAGAACTACTACGTGACCGTCAACGTCAAGTACGACTTTGAGCTCTATACGCCGCTGATGCAGCAACTTGTGGGCAACCCGATCCACATGAACGTGTCGGTGCAAATGAGGACGAACTACTGATGGATCGGATGCAGCGCCCGCGCAAGGCGCGCGGGCAGGCCATGGTTGAGTTCGCCCTACTCGCCTCGCTGCTGTTTTTGCTGCTGATGGGCATCTTCGACTTCGGGCGGGCGGTCTCTGTCTATATCAATATCGCTGAGGCTGCGCACGAGGGCGCCCGGCAGCTCGTGCTGCGTAGTAACTACGCGAGCACGCCGCCCGACAGCGTGATCATCAACGCCACCCTGGCAAAGATCGGCGGCGGCGGCATGGTGCTCCGGGAGGACCCCTGCCTGTCCAACCCGACACCGTGCACCTCTCCGTCGTTCTCGGGTATGGCACCCAATACCGGCTACATCTGGATCTCGCCGAACCGAACGCCGGGCAATCCGCAGGTTACGGTGCGGGTGACCTACCTGTTTGCGCCGATGACCGCCATGATCTCGAACCTGACCGGCCCGGGTTTCCTTATGACCGCGGGGTCGTCGATGCGGGCGGAGTACTGACGTGCTCGCCGGCGTGGGGCGCAACCGGTCCGGACAGGCCATTGTCATCATGGCGCTGGCCATGGTCGCCATCTGTGGAATGCTCGCGCTCGCGATCGATGCCGGCCGTCTTTACTTCCAGCGCCGGCTGATGCAGGATGCGGTCGACTCGGGTGCGCTCGCCGGGGCGCAGAGCCTGGTGGGAACCGTGTCCAACCCGAACGGTCAGCCGAACTATGCCCTCTACTATGCGCTGGATGACACGCTGGCGGTCTTCAACCAGAACCCGGCGAATAACGATCCAAACTCGTCCTTCTATACGGCTCCGATCAATCACACCGTCACCGACACGCAGGGCGGGTACACGGTCACGGCGGTGGCACCGACCGGGTACAACAACAAACAGGTCCAGGTCACGGTTAGCTTTAACGCGACCGCCACCTTCGTCCAGGTACTCGGCTTCCAACAGATCGCGATCCTCACCACGGCCACCGCGGAGGCCGGCACCAATGCCAAGACCTATGCCCTTTTCGCGTACACCAGCGGCGGCAGTGGCAACACCATCCAGAACGACCAGAACGGCTACGCGCAAATCGACGACGGCTTTGATGGTACGGACGTCTGCCAGGCGAGCATCCAGGGCCTCACGGTCAGCAATGCAAAGTTTCATGTTCCGAACCCGACCCAGGTCTCCCTCAACGTGAACGGCGATGTGACGGTCAACGCCGCTAGCGACAACCATTCGCTCTTCACCTTTTGGCACGGGCCCGTCAATTTCGGGACCGGCCAGGACGCAAAACCCGACTACCTGGCGCCCGATATTTCCTTGATCACCACCGTGGTCAATCCCACGAACAAGGCGAAGATCGCGCCCGGCGCTACCGGAGTGGTCAACGGTGTGACCATTACGAACTCGAGCGTCTCGAAGTGGGTGTACGTGTTCACACCGGGCAGGTACACCTCATCGATCACCATCCCGGCCGCCGGGGATAACGGCAACAACAGTGTGTACATTTTCCTCAACGGCATTTACTACTTCACCGGCGGGGCGAACATGACGATCACCGGTGGTTACGTCTCGAACACGTCGAATGGTCTTCCGCACTTCGTCGGCTCGCCCTCCATTGGCGCGACCGACCTGCCGCAGGCATCCGACGGCACGAATGGGGTCGAGTTCATCTTCGACCAGGGAGGGTACTTCTCAGCGAACAACTCGAGCTTGCCCAATGATGGCAGCGTCTTCTTCGTCGCCCCCCACTTCGTCCCGACCGGCAGCACCAACATCGCCTTCTACATCACCAGCACGAACGGCAACAGCGGCTCGGTGTGGACCGAGACGTTTGATGCCAGCTCCTCCAACGTTCCGCGCTTCCAGGTCTGGGGCACGGTCTTTGACGCCGATCCCTCGGGGTCGATGACCCTGACCGGCGTCGCACCGGGTCCGCATAACACCTCGGCCACCGATAGCAACTCGAGCGGCCAGTACGCGATCAATGGTGAGTTCATCGGCGCCTTCCTCCAGCTAAACGGCGGCAACGTCCTCGGGAACAGCATGGGGACCTCGGGCTGCCCCGGCTTTACCCCCGGGCACCCGGCGCTGCTCGTGCAGTTCAACTCCAAGTTTGCCCCGGCCCCCGGCGTGAACTCCTACCTGGTCAAATAGCGCGCCGGCTCACATCAACTTCTCGACGAGCAGGATCAGCCCGAGGGCGGCGAGAGCCACACCCGCCAACCGCTCCGCGCCCTCGCGGATGCGTTCGCCAATTCGCTGACCGAGCCGGAGCCCGAGCTGGGTCACAACGAACGTCTGGATGCCGATAAGAACCAGGATCACGAGCACGGGGAATTTCAGCAGGCCAATGGTGAAGCCGATGGCCAACTCGTCGATGCTGATGCTGACGCCCAGGCCAAGCACGGCGAGCCCATTCGTGCGGGCCAGCAGGTTCAGCCGCTTGTCTTCATCGTCAGCATGCGGCCGCAGCATGAAGAGTCCGAGGCCGATCAGGATCGCGATCGCCAGGTAGTCGGCGGCGTTGCCAACGGCCTGGCCGGTCAGGTTGCCCGCGAAGAAGCCGACCAGCGGCATGCCCGCCTCGAAAGCGGTGAAGACCAGGCTGACCCGCGTCCGTTCGCGCGCCGACAGGCCGGCCATGCCCAGTGCCGCTGCCACGGCGAACGTGTCCAGTCCAAGTGGCACGACCAGCCCGGCCAGCGTCAGCCACATCCGGCCAAATTACACTTCGTGCGTGACCGCGCTCGACCTGATTCGCGAGAAACGCGACGGCGAGGCGCATAACGACGCCGGGATTCAGTTTCTCGTGCGCGGCGCGACCGACGGCACCATTCCCGATTATCAGCTCGCCGCCTGGTTGATGGCCGTCCGCCTGCGCGGCATGACCGATGCCGAGACGGCGGCGCTGACGCTGGCGATGGCCGCGAGCGGCCGGCAGCTCGATCTTTCGTCGATTCCCGGCCGGAAGGTCGACAAGCACTCGACCGGGGGCGTCGGCGACAAGGCGACGCTCGTGGTCGCGCCGCTGGTGGCGGCCGCCGGGGTGCCGGTCGCGAAATTATCCGGCCGCGCGCTGGGCCACAGCGGTGGGACGCTGGACAAGCTCGAGGCCATTCCCGGCTTTCAGGTTGACCTCCCGGTCGACCGATTCATCGACCAGGTCCGTCGCATCGGCATTGCGATCGCCGGGCAAACCTCCGACATCGACCCTGCCGACCGGGCCCTCTACGCGCTTCGTGACGCCACGGCCACCGTCGATTCCGTGCCGTTGATCGCAAGCAGCGTCATGAGCAAGAAGCTCGCCGCCGGCGCCGACGCGATCCTGCTCGACGTCAAGTGCGGGCGCGGCGCCTTCATCGCGACCGTTCCTGAGGCGGAGGCACTGGCCGGCATGCTCGTCCGCATTGGCACGAAGTCCGGCCGCGAGACGGTCGCCTACGTGACCGACATGGAACAACCGCTGGGGCGCGCGGTCGGCAACGCGCTCGAAATCAAGGAAGCGATCGACACCCTGGCCGGTCGTGGTCCCGCTGAGCTGGAGGCGCTCTCGCTGCGACTAGGCGCCGAGATGCTGCGGCTCGCCGGCCACCCCCCGGTCGATCTCGATCGGCTGCTGCGCGACGGCTCCGCGTTACGCAAGTTTGCGGAACTCATCGTGGCGCAGGACGGCGACCCGCGCGTGATTGACGATCCCCAGCGCTTGCCCGCGGCGCCCGTGCAGCGACCGGTGACCACCAAGGTGGGCGGCTATGTGGCGCGAGCCGACGCGCTCGAGATCGCGCTCGCCGGTAAGGCCCTGGGGGCGGGGCGCGATCGCAAAGACGCCAAGATCGACCTGGCCGTTGGCGTCGTGCTCGCGAAGAAAGTCGGCGACCCGGTGGCCGCCGGCGAGGTCCTGGCCGTGATCCACGCCCGCACGGCGGACGATGCCGCGAAGGTTACGGAGCGGGTTGCGGCCGCCTTCACGGTGGCAAGCGCGGCGCGGCCTCGAGCGCTGCTGCTGCGACGCGTTACGGCATCCGGCATCGAAAGGCTCGATACGTAAGGCATCCGGCAAGGCGGTCGTCCGATGCTGATCTCGTGCATCGCGCTTCCCGCGGTCAGGTTGGCGCTGAATTCGCCATGGTGCTGGCGTTCGTGTTTGCGCTTGGCATCATGAGCGTGCAGTTCCTCGGCCTGGCGATGAGCGCGGCCAAGGTCAACCACGCTGCGCAGGAAGCCGCCTTTGTCGCCGGTAGCAGCCTCGAGGCCGCTCCCGGGAGTACGACTCCCTGCTGGGCGGTCACCGGTGGGCTCGCCCACCCGCAGGGCTACGCGGATGCGGCGGTTTGCCGGACCGTGCTCGAGAACGTCGGCGACCTGAATCCCGACCAGATGAGCGTCTCGGTCTCTCCCACGCTGCTCAATCGCAGCAGGAACGTGCCGATCCACGTGACCATCACCTACCACCAGCCCGTGACGTCGCCGCTGCTGCGGCTCTTCATGGGCGACACCTTCACGACCAGCAGCGACGCCTGGAGCCAGTAGCCAATATTCCCCTACCCTCTGGGTAGGGGCGATCACCGAGTAAACTCACCTCGGCCATGGGGGAGTTGCAGTACCACATCCGTGCGAAAACGGGCGACGTCGGCGAGGTCGTCTTGCTCCCTGGCGACCCTGGGCGGGTCGAACCGATTGCCAAACTGCTCGATCGTCCACGACTGATTGCGCGGAATCGCGAGTTCACGACCTATACGGGCGAGCTCGGGGGTCGAATCATCTCTGTCTGCTCGACCGGGATCGGATCACCGTCGACGGCGATCGCCGTCGAAGAGCTGGCCGCCATCGGGGCGACGACGTTCATCCGCGTGGGTACCACCGGATCGATTCAACAAGGCGTGCATTTTTCTGACCTGGTCATTGCGACGGCGGCCGTGCGCGACGAGGGCACGACCCCGAGCTATGTACCACTCAGCTACCCCGCCGTGGCCGATGTCGAGCTGGCGACCGCGATGGTCGCCGCCGCCCGAGCGGCGAACCAGGTCGCGCACGCCGGGATCGTCCGAAGCCACGACGCGCTCTACACGGACTTACATGCCGCCCGCATGCCTCGGCGTGAAGACCTCGAGCTCGCGCTGCAGGTCTGGAGCCGTGCAAACGTCTTGTGCAACGACATGGAGACGTCCACGATTTTCGTGATCTGCGCACTGCGAGGCCTTCGGGGCGGGTCGGTCCTGACCGTGGTCAATGAGCCCGGCGAAGAGGCGATCGACCCCGCCCGGGTCGCGGCGCTCGACCTCACGCCGATGTTCCGAGTGGCGCTCGGCGCCGTCCAGCAGTTGGCGCCGCTGAAGGCCTGAGCATGGACATCGGCAAGACGCTCAAGGTCCGCAATCGCCTCGAGTGGCGCCGCTGGCTGGCCAAGCATCACGCCGATACCAAGGAAATCTGGGTCGTCTATCACAAGAAGGCATCCGGCAAGGCGGGCATCAGTTACGAAGACTCTGTCCAGGAGGCACTCGCCTACGGCTGGATCGACGGGCAGAACAAAACCATCGACGACAAGACCTACGCGGGCCGGTTCACACCGCGCAAGCCAAGCAGCAACTGGTCGGCCTCGAACATCGCCCGCGTCAAGAAGCTGCTCGCCGAGGGCCGCATGGCCGAGCCCGGTCTCGCCGCGCTTCCAAAGTCCATATCCCGGGTGGGGGCATGACCCTCCACGTCGTCGAGCACCCACTGGTCGCCCATTACCTGACCCGGCTGCGCGACCGCGAGACCACGCCCGATGAGTTCCGCGAAGCCTCGGACAAGATCATCACCCTGTTGCTCTACGAGGCGACCCGCGACCTGCGCACCCGCACCTACCGCATTCAGACGCCACTAGAAGAGACCAACGGCTATGCGATCGGCGACCGGGTGGTCGCGGTGCCCATCCTGCGGGCCGGTCTCGGGCTGGTCGGACCGGTGCTCGAGCTGCTGCCCCACGTCACCGTCGGCTACATCGGCCTTGAACGCGACGAACGGACAGCGGTCGCCTCCCGCTACTACGTCAAGCTGCCCCCCGACATCGGTGGCAAGGCCGTCATGATCCTCGACCCGATGCTGGCGACCGGTGGCACCGCGATCAAAGCCGTCGAGATCATGAAGGAATACCAGCCGGCAAGCGTTCGCCTAGTGTGCGTCGTGGCAGCTCCCGAGGGGATCCAGGCGCTGCAGGCAGCGCATCCGGACGTCCAGATCTTCACGGCGGCGCGGGATCGCGAGCTGAACGCCCAGAAGTACATCATGCCCGGGCTGGGCGACTACGGCGATCGCCTCTTCGGTACCTGACCGCCACCGTCCTGGTTCTCGTCGTCTGTTTGTTGCTTTTGGTCCAGGCTGGCGCCAGCAGTAACAATCGACGACCAGAGCCGTCGCCGATCGCCGGCCCGGTCTGCACACAGATTTTTCGCGTTGGCTTCGTGGCCGATGTCGCCGGTCTCGATTCCCGCGCAGACGCGGCCGGCTGGCGCGGCGTGCACGACGGTCTGGCCAGGCTGCCCTGCGCCCGTGCGGAGGTCGCCGTCCCGAGTCGTCCGGCGCAGTATCGCGAACTCCTGCAGGCCTACACGGGATATGACCTCGTGATCGCCGGCAGTTTCCTGCTCACCGACGCCGTCGTCGGCGCCGCCCGAGCCAACGCCGCCACCCGCTTCGTCCTGGTCGACCCGATCGTCGCGCCGTCAGCGCAAGCCAATCTGTCCGTCCTTGCGTTTCGCGACGATCAAGCCGCCTTTCTCGCCGGTGCGGTGGCCGGCATGGTCACCAGGACCGGCGTGATCGCCGGCGTCTATGGTCCGTCTGGCGCCGCGGATCAGCGTCATCGCTCGGGATTCGAGCACGGCGCCGCGTACGTCAGGCCCGGCATCCGCGTGCTCGGGGCGTATCAGCCGGCCGGGGACAGTCTGCCCTACGCGAGTCCGGGTTGGGGCGCGGCGCAAGCGCGCGCCTTCGTGCGCCAGGGTGCCGACGTCATTTTCGGCACGGGCGGGTCGACCGGCACCGGGGCCTTGCGGGGCGCGGCGCAAGCCGGCGGCAGGTGCATCGGTGACGGTGATTCGGGACCGGACCCGGCCGCCGGCGACTGCCTGCTGGCCAGCACGATCAAGCATGTCGATCGGGGCGTCGCCCTGATGGTGGCCGAGGCCGCCGCCGGTCGCTGGGCCGGCGGCACCCGGACCGTTGGTGTTGCCGAGGGCGCGGTCGAGCTCGGTCTGGCCCCGAACCAGCTGCTTCCCCGGCAACTGGATGAACTACAGGCGATTGTGGCCAAACTGGCTGCAGGGGCGCTCACCACGAGCTCGTGAGTGCAAAAATTTCCAACAATTAGCTGCTACAATCGCCCGGTTCGTGGGGTCTCACTATCACTGAAGGGGATGACGCATGAGGAAGCCACCCGTTCGTTTGCTTAGTCTGGGCGTAGCTCTAACGCTGGCGGTCGTTCTGGCCGCGTGCGGGAGCAGCGCCGGCACCGGCGCGACGCCGACGCCAAAACTCATCAAGGTCGGCCTGGTGACCGATACCGGCACGCTCGCCGACAAGAGTTTCAACCATCTGGCGGGCGTTGGTTTGGCCAACGCGGCATCAACCGGCAATATCTGTACCAGCTTGACCTGTAAGGGCCAGCTCGGCATCCAGGGGGACGTCACGGAGTCGCACGCGAACTCCGACTACGTTCCCAACCTGACGAACTACGCCACTCGTGGATATGACCTGGTCATCGGCGTCGGCTTCCTGATGGCCGAGTCCGTCGGTACCGTATCGGGCAACTTCCCCAATATTCACTTCGCGATCATCGACGGCGTCGGCACCGACTCCAAGGGCACCGACCTGAAACACGCCAACGTCGTCGGCCTGCTCTTCAAGGAACAAGAAGCCGGTGCGCTGGTCGGCACGATCGCCGGCGTCCTGGAGAAGGACAACGCAGGCGCCAAGAAGAAGAACACCATCGGCTCAATCGGCGGCATCAAGATCCCGCCGGTGGATCACTACATTGCGGGCTATCAGTGGGCGGCCAAGCAGGTCAACCCCACCATCAAGACGCTGAACGGCTACTCGAATAACTTCTCCGATCCGACCAAGTGCGCCGGGATCGCAACGCAGCAGATCGCGCAAGGAGCGGACATCCTGTTCCAGGTCGCGGGCGGCTGCGGCAACGGCGTGCTCACCGAGGCCGGCAAAGAGGGCGTCTGGAGTATCGGGGTTGACGCCGACCAGGGTGCCGTCGACAAGTCCGTTATCGCTAGCGCGCTGAAGCGCGTCGACGTGGCGACTTTCTCTGCCATCAAGGACGTCAAGAACAATGCGTTCAAGGGCGGCGTCACGCTCTTCGGCCTGGCCAACGACGGGGTCGGCTACCAGGCTGACAACGGGACCCTGCCCGCGGACGTGATGACCGCGCTGACCGACATGACATCGAAGATCAAATCCGGCTCCGTCACCGTGCCGGATACGGTTCCGTAGAGCAGACCGAGTTAGAGTGAAGCGGCCCCATGGCCGC
>Ga0307479_10007064_pt1 | contig 10349 bp, 9 predicted proteins | sample atmos_gasesECM4C_FD_203743 | JGI IMG/M metagenome (GOLD analysis project Ga0307479, IMG submission 203743) | Hardwood forest soil microbial communities from Morgan-Monroe State Forest, Indiana, United States - atmos_gasesECM4C_515 | ecosystem: Environmental > Terrestrial > Soil > Temperate...
GTTGTGAATCCCATAAGTAGATTCCGTCGGCACTTGGGGCATCCTGCCCGTCCGGGAGGTCTCCAGGGTTCATGGCCAAGCCCGTTCCACCCCGTCGATTCGACAGTCGATCCGAAGGGCGTATCCCTAAGAGATTGGCCGTAGAGCTTTCGCGTCCAAATGAATCCGTGCCTAAGGAAATGACGTTCACTGAAAACGTGAGTGCTCGAGGCGCACGCGTCAACACGGTGCGACGCTGGAAGCCTGGGGCTCGCGTGCTGCTTACTTTTCCCGAGAACGGCATTCGGTCTCTAGGAAGGGTCGTTTACTGCCACCGCGTGGAAAGTGGCAACTTCGCCCTCGGGCTAGAGCTACCGTGGCAGGTGCAGCGCTGGCAAATGCTGTGGTAAACGGCGGCGGATGTTAGGTTTGGCAGCCCATGACAATGTCGATGCAGAGAATGAGCACCCTGTTACGGTTCACCCAATTCCCCTCGTCTTGGCGTTGAAATAGTAAGGAGGCGCACACGGCGCAATACCTCCGCATACGGTGCGTCGTCAGGACCGACAGAACGAACGCACATGAGCGCATTCACTCGGTGGGTGGGGTCAAACCAGACGGAAGTCGTTGGCAACTGACGCAAGACAAGTCTATCTCATACATCCAGGGTGGGACTTACTTGCTCTACATCGAGAAACCTACCGTACACCGTCCGAGCCAGGCCCCATAACAAGTACCAGCGACAGGAACATGCCGGGCGTTTTGTGTCCCCTTCAGGACAGACAGCCGCGTTCTCAAAGTGGTATCTCTGACTCTAAGGATCTTGGTTCCCCCTGGCCTTTGCCGCGGCCATCCTCGATCTCAAAATGAAAGTTCCATGGAAGAAGGGAATTAGATTCCTCGCCGCTGGATTAGCTCGGACCCACGGCAGCCCACGTCACTTATGCCATCTACTCTCACTTCCGTCTGGAGTCTGCTCAACCGCTTCCTCGAGTGGTTCGGGGATCTCGGTCTTTTTGCGTGGCATGTGGTGCGCGCGGCAGTTCGACGCCCCTTTGAAGGTCGCGAGCTGCTTCGTCAGCTCGACGAAATAGGCTCCAAGTCCTTGCCCCTGGTAGCCTTGGGGGGTGCCGCCATCGGTTTCGTCCTCTCCTTGGAAAGCCGCAGCAGCCTGGTTCGATTCGGAGCCAAGTCCATGCTTCCCGCCGCTCTCGTCTACTCCATCATTCACGAGACGGGCCCTATCGTGACTGGCTTGGTTGTCAGCGGCAGGGTCGGGGCCGGCATCGGCGCTGAACTGGGATCCATGAAGGTAACTGAGCAGATCGATGCCATTGAGGCCTCCGGCGTAAATCCCTACAAGTTCTTGGCCTTTACGCGCATTGTGGCTTGCATCCTGATGCTCCCGCTGCTGACCCTCGCCGCCGATTTCTGCGGTGTGCTTTTCGGTTGGGTCGCGGACGCTTTGGTCGAGCCGGTTTCCTTCCACAGATTCATCAATCAAGGTTTCGTCGGCGCCACTTTCAGCGACTTTCTGGCCCCAACCTTTCGAACCGCCGTGTTCGGCCTTATCATCGGCATGATCGGGTGCTTTCAGGGAATGAACACGAAGGGCGGTACCGCGGGCGTGGGGCTTTCCGCCACGAGTTCGGTCGTCCTCTCTTCGCTCTTTGTCATTCTAGCCGATGTCATTTTGGTGAAATTCATCCTGGTGTTCTTTTCATGATGCACCCTGAACAAGAAGTCTTGCTTGGGGTGGAGGAAAGCCGCGCCACTCCGGCGATAGAAAGCTCCGGGGAGAAAAGTGAAGGACCGGCCGTACTCTTGCAAGGCCTACGTAAGTCGTTCGGCACCCAAATCGTCTTGGACGGCATCGACCTGACCGTCGAGCGTGGCGAAACCTTAGCCGTACTCGGGCGTAGTGGCACCGGCAAGAGCGTGCTGCTGAAGCTGATCATCGGCCTGCAAAAGCCGGACTCCGGCTCCGTTCGAATCCAAGGCCAGGAGATCACCCTCCTGCCTCTCGACGCCATGAATGAGATCAGGAAAAAGATGGGGTTCTTATTCCAGCACGCCGCGCTGTACGATTCCCTGACCGTCGAGCAGAACGTCGCCTTTCCCTTGAACCGCCATACAAAAATGACGGAATCGGAGCAGGAAATTCGCGTCAAGGAACTGCTGGCCAGCGTTGGGATGGAAGGCGATCTGAAGAAAATGCCCAGCGATCTTTCCGGCGGCATGCAGAAGCGCGTCGGGCTGGCGCGCGCGCTCGCTCTCGAGCCCGCTATCCTCTTGCTCGATGAACCCACCGCGGGACTCGATCCCATCACCTCCGGTGAAATCAATGAGCTGATTCTCAAGTTGCAGGAGGAACACGACATGGCATCCATCGTGGTCACGCATGACTTGCACAGCGCAAAAACCATCGCGGATCGCCTGGCGCTGCTGCACGAAGGGAAAGTGCTGATCGAAGGCACTTTCAACGAACTGGAAAAAAGCGATAACCAATTTGTCTCGGAATTTTTGAAACGCGATTCCTAGGGAGCGCATATGTCAAGAGCGGCGAGGCTCGGATCTTTTATCATTGCGACGCTGGCGGTTCTAGCGGCGGGAGTCTTCATCATCGGGAGCAAGCAGTACCTGTTTACCCCCACCTATCGATTGAAGGCGCAGTTCGCGACCGTGGTCGGCCTCGACCCCGGCGCGGAAGTGCGCGTAGGTGGTGTGAACACGGGCAGCGTGCGCGACATCAAGCTGCCGGACAAGCCCGACGGCAAAATCACCGTGCTGATGGACCTCCAGCGCTCCACGCACGACATCATCAAGCAGGACTCGGTAGCAGCCATCGAGACTGAAGGCCTCCTGGGGAACGAATTTATCTCCATCTCCTTTGGCTCCGCCCAGGCCCTGAACGTGAAGGATGACGATACCATCGCCAGCGAACCCCCGCTCGTCATTGCCGACCTCATGAAAAAGGCCGATGGCATTCTGGACAACGTCACCGTGGCCGCCGCGAATCTGGGTTCCATCACCGGCAAGATCAATCAGGGTCAGGGAACCATCGGGGCTCTGGTCAACGATAAGAAAATTTACACGCAGATGGACCAGACCACCGTCGGCCTGCGCGACACCGTCAACCATGCCCAAGCCGGAGTCGCCGCCTTCCAGGAAAACATGGAAGCCATGAAGCAGAATGTCCTATTGCGCGGCTATTTCAAAAAACGCGGCTATGAAAACAATTCGGACCTTGAGAAAAACGAAATCCCGCAGCTTCCCAAGACGCCGCCTCTGAAGACATTCACTTTCGAGGCCAAGCAGCTCTTCGACAGCGTAGACACCGCCAAACCAAAAAACCAGAAATCCTTGCGTGCGGCCGGCCAGTTTCTTACCGACACGGAGTTTGGATTCGCCGTGGTCGTCGTTTCAACCGGCACGACGGGCGATACGCAAAAGGACTTGGTCCTCGCACAAGCTCGCGCCATGGTCGTGCGGGACTACCTCGTCGGCAATTTCTCCTTTGATGATGCGCAGCTCAAGACCCTGGGACTCGGGAAAGGGAAGAGCCTCACTCCCGATTCTGGTTGGGGCACCGTCGAGATCATTGTCTATCCAGCCGACACCCAGGCTCCAACACAAACGAGCGCCGTCAGCCGGCCGTAGGTTTCAAATTACACAGTCGCTTGTCCATCGCGTCTGTGAATGTCGATCCTGGATGACCCGGAGCTCCGTGCATGACTACAGCGGTGTCTGACCAAAGGGCGAATAATCCCACGCAATTCAATATTGCCGCCATTGCCAAGCTGGAAGAGGAAGCCCTGGATCGCCGGACACCTACCGAGCACGCCAGCGACGTCATCGTACGATTCATCGGCAGCGTAAAATTCCTCGTCCTCCACGCGATTTTGGTTGCTGCCTGGAGCACCGTGAATCTCAACTTGATTCCTGGAGTGAAAGCTTTCGATCCTTTCCCTTTCGGCATTTTGGCGCTGTTTGTTTCCTCGGAGAGCGTTTTCCTGACCATTTTTGTTCTGATCAGCCAGAATCGCATGGCTCGCCAGGCGGAGCGGCGCGCGCATCTCGATCTTCAAGTCGGAATGCTCGCCGAACAGGAGCTCACCATGATGCTCCAGATGCTGCAAAAACTCTGCCAGCACTCCGGCGTCGACGTGAAATCCGCCACGCGGCAAGTCCAGGGCTTCAGCGAAACCACCGACGTCCACAAACTCGCCAGCGAACTCGAAGAAAAACTTCCCGAACAGTAGTCCCCGCGCAGTCCACCGCCCATCATTTGCGTTTTGTGCATCCCGGATGGTTCTTCGGGACCGCGCAGAGAGGACCGCCGCCCCATCGCGCGCCATTTGCGCGATGAATCTCTCTTCTTTCGGGTAGTTCGGTCTACGATGCCCAAAAAAAAAGAACTTTGACGACATGCCAAAGGCCCCAGAGCGTCACGGTCGTCAGCACTAGCTCTTCGAGAAGGCCTCTGACTCCGCGCAAGGTTTTCTGGGCGCTCAAGAAAGCGAAATATAGCTTGCGGAGACGAAGAGAGATTGTGATTCTGAGCATTGAGCCCTCGTTAGCTAAAAAGTCGCACAAGGGAGCCAATTGGATGTTTTGCCAGCGAACCAAAAATGCGATCGCTTTCAGGGTCGGAACTCACAGCCGAATTTCTCCCTGAACCGTTCGAGAAAGTCTTTTGCGGGCTGGGAAGAGCTGTCTGGCAATTTTTCAATAATCTCAAGGGCGAGAATTGCTTTTCGTTCCCATCTGTGACGCTCTTCCAGCTTTTCTATTTTTGGAGAGCCCGCTACGACGCTGGTGAGCCAAGCCTTAACGTCCGCGCTCGTGACGCTCGGGTGATTCCTGGCCAAGTCGAGGATTAGTGACCCGAGAAACTCAAGAAGTTCTTCTTCGTGGTTCTTCGGACGCCAGCGGGGGTCCGTAGAGGGGAGAGTTTGAGGACAACTTTCTTGTTTTGTTCGCTGGAAAAAGCTAAGCGAATGGGTTATGGTTCGCATTGTTGTTTGAGTGGCGGGGCTTGCGGGTCTTAAGTGATCAGCCTAGGTACCCGCAAGCTCCCGTTTTTTGTCGCCCTCAGCCTCCTATCTCAAATTCCAAAAGTAAAGCCTCTCGCATGTGCAAGTCTGCAAAACTTTCAGTCCTCAAAAAAAAATCCCGACATGTGCGGAACAACAAAAGTTCCATCCGCACAGGTCGGGCTCGTACCTTGTTGGCGCCCTGCGCTCCTTAGGGGAGCGCGGTCCGTCGAACTTTGACGGCATCGGACTTCCGGGCGCTCTGCCAACTTCAAGCGCCGCGCCGAATTCGCTGGTAGGTGTACCACAAGTTTGGAAATGCTGTCCATTAGAAACTTTCACCAAAAAAAAACCGCGACCACAAAGGGAATTTCGCCTAGGGGCGAAACATAGCCTCCCTTGAGGTCGCGGGCAATATCCGCGATTTTACTGCTCGACGCTATCGTCGAGCCTCCGCTGGCCTTAGCATTTATCACAAGGCAGCGGCGATTACAATAGAGGTCTCTCATCGACCATGTTATCCCCTAGCGGCCCGAAAGAAAGCAAGAGAAAAATGCAAAATGTCGTTGACATTAGCACTATATGTAGCGCCAGAGGCAACGATGGAGCGGCGGAAAGCCGAAGTCTTGCACAGGAGACGGAATCTATTACTTGTATGCCGTGCGAACAAAAACCGAAGAATTAGGCAACTTCACCACTATTCCTAGTGGCTGTGCAAGACTGCGGAAAATGGCCAGCTTATAGATTCGCTGGACTTTGCTTTTCGCCTTGCCGCATTTTGATCGCATAATTGGCGGGTGGCGCAGACGTTCGTGGCGTCGCACCCTTGTGGTCTTCAAGGGGGGCGGACGGGTGGCCCACCCGCCACCCCAGATTGCTTTACGGTCGGTCGTCGGCGTGGTCGTTAAGAGCCTGCCACTCACCATGCACTGTTGAGACACACCCTCAGTTGGCTTCTGGAGAAAGCAGCTTCACATCGCCCCTTCGCGGGTTAGCGGTGAGCTACGATCTTATAAAGTGCGTAGATTAGCGACGCGAGCTTCACGACATTGCCGAAGACGGCGTTGACGTCGGCAAAAGTGATCTTGCGACCTTTTTTGGATTTCATCGATTTGGAATCAAAGAATTTGCCGTGGTGGCAGACGGCACACTGCTACAGCGCGGAGGCGAGCTAGTCCTCGGGCGGGTCTTTGTTTTTCACGGAAATTTTACTGCGGTTTTTGAAGAGATGGTTCTACTGACCTATTCATTCGGCGCGCACAATTGCCCAAAATACTCTGCTGCTGCGGCAGAACTGATTTGTCAGCGACATATCCGCACGCAAGATAGCGCGGGATTGGCTCAGCCGCCAACTGGAAAACCATACTGACTTTGGTCGCCAGTATTTCCGCCAGTCTGTTCCTGACGGATTTTTCGACGCCCGACAGTGCTGCGCTTTCCGACCCGCGACCAAGTACGCCGCCAGCGGGAAACACGCGGCTTTTTGCCGGGATTTATTCGTGGTTGCTAATCGATAGACACCTATCATGCACCGCACGGCTGACCTAGCCGCTCAGGCCGCCTTTTTAACGTCGAACGCCTAAGTCTGTCGCCTTTGAAGGTCGTTAGACACTTCGGCTACCAGTGGTCATGGGTTTAGTTGAATCATCCAACATGCCACAACACGCTACCCCGAGTTCGCCCCCGAGGTTCAGCCTTCACCAGCAAATCACCCAGCAGGGTTGGGAAAGAGGCCCTTTTCGCGCCGTGTCTTCCGCGCGCCTTGTAGGCCAACCCAACGATACCCAGGGGGCGATGAAAAAGCAAATACTAATTTGGCGCGCGGGTGCCCCGGGTGCCGGTTTTGCACCTGGGGCCTTTGACTTTTCGTCCATTTCCTTGCCCCACTCTCACGTATTTCCCGGTGCCAATCCAACAGACACGCTGCTATCCCACGGCATCCAAACCACTTACAAGTAACCCTTGACATACGGTACCAATATGATATAATGGGTTGGTCAGTTTGGCACGATTCCTCCGTGCCCTGCGAGCCATGCGCCTCCGCCACGCGGTCCTTCTAACTCCTCCAAAATCTCCCCATCCCTCTCAGTTACTCTCTCGCCAACAGCCTGCTCCCGTAAGTCCTTTAGCTGCAACACTTATGGATCTCCCCGCAAGTGTTGCAAACAAAAGACTTACAGCAGGACTAAGCCCTTTAGATGCAACACTTACAAAAAACAGGAGGTACATCCTTCAAGCCCAATATCTTTCTCTATCCTCCTTTTCCCCTGTTTACTCCGCCTGCCCCGACCTCGTCGGGGAGTGCAACCGAGGGGAACTCGCCGCTCGCAACTCGTCCTTCGCCACGATCAGCTCACCACTGGACTCAAGTTCTTTCTTTTCACACCCTTGCGCACTCTTTTGCACCAACGAAAAACTCAACTCTTTTGTTTTCAAGCAATTCCGCACTCTTTGCAAAAAACCACCCGGGGTGGGGGGCCCTGTCATCAATTTTCTAATTCTGCGCCCTGCGAATCTCTGCGCACTCAGCGCCTCTGCCTTTCCTTTTTCCGCCCGTCATCTCGGCGCCTGCCCCGAGAGGGTCGGGGCGGGAGATTCCTCGCTTTCTTTCAGCTTTGGATCGAAGATCCCGAGCTGCTCGGGACTTTCAACTTTCAACCGTGAACTTCTCGCCGTGCCCCTTGCCTTTTCCTCACCGATGTATTCTATTTGTCTCGCGTCCGGTGGCGCAGTTTCGCTTCCGGCCACTACAGGCGTCCCAATCAGGCATGGCCAACGACGACAGCGGAACAAATCGCGCGGAATCGCCGCAGCCCGGCTTCCTGTCCCGCACCATCTTCGCAACCAACCACAAGACCATCGGCCTCAACTATCTTTGGCTCGCGCTCTTCAGCGTTTTTCTTGGCATGGCGATGTCGCTGCTCATGCGCATCCACCTGGTGTGGCCGGGGATGCATCTTCCGTTGCTCTCGAACCTGGGGAATTCGCCGGATCGTTTTGCGGCGCTCACCACGCTGCATGGTTCGCTGATGGTTTTCCTGGTGCTCACGGCGGCGCCGCAGGCCGGCTTCGGAAACTATTTTCTGCCGCTGCAAATCGGTGCTCGCGAAATGGCTTTCCCCACGCTGAACCTGCTCGCGTTCTGGGCCACGGTGGCCTCACTCTTGGGCCTTACGACAACGTTTTTTATTTCCCCTCAGCCAGCCATCACGCTCTGGGTCGTCAGCGTCGCCATCTTCTGCGCCGCGTCGCTGCTCAACGCACTCAATTTCAGCGTCACTACGATCGATCTGCGCGGTCGGGGAATGACTCTTCCCCGACTGCCGCTAACCGTCTGGGCCTGGTTCATCAACGCCATTCTCGGCTTGTTGATTTTCAGCATTCTCCTGGCGGCCTGCGTCTGCCTGCTCTCGGATCGACTCTTGAGCACGCGTTTTTTCCCCACCTTGGATTTCATTGTCAATCAGCCGCCCGGCGTTATCGCCGACGCAGTTCCTATCCTCTGGCAGCGCCTCTTCTGGTTTTTCGCGCAAGCGGAAGTCTACGTCGCCATGCTTCCGTGTTTCGGCCTCGTCACGCATCTGATCTCCACGTTCTCCCGCAAGCCCGTTTGGAAGGAACGGCTCGTTGTTCTGGCCCTATGCGGCGTTGGCGTTTTCGGTTTTTGCGTCTGGGGACAGCACATGTTCTCCAGCGGCATGAACCCTTTTTCGCCGCTAGTCTTTTCGTTGCTGGCTTCTTCCCTTGGACTGCCCGCCATGATCCTCCTGATCAGTTGGTTTGGCACACTCTGGAACGCCCGCGTGCAGCTCAACACCGCCATGCTTTTCGCGCTCGGCTTCATTTCGCTTTTTCTCTCCGGCGGACTCTCCGGAATTTTCCTGGCTCGCCACGATCTTGCCGCCGCGGCCGTCAGCGACGATTTCGTCACCGGCCATTTCCATCTCGTCATGGGCGTCGCCGCCACGTTCGCCATTCTTGGCGCGCTGTTCTTCTGGTTCCCCAAAATGTTTGGCCGCCGCCTGAACGAGCCGCTCGGCAAAATTCATTTCTGGCTAACCTTTACCGGCGTCTACTGCGTTTTCATGCTCATGCACTGGCTCGGCCTCATGGCCCACACGAACCTCTACTCCGGCAGTCGCATGGCCGCCATCGCCGCGATCGTCGGTCCGGTTCGCGCGTTCATTACATTCGCCATTCTTCTCACTGTGTTCGCGCAAGGAATTTTCCTCAGCAATTTTCTGTGGAGCCTCTTCCGCGGCGAACGTGTCTTGGAATGCAACTTCTGGCGCGCCACCACACTCGAATGGAGTGTCCCCTCGCCGCCGCCCGCCGATGATTTTGGCGCGAGCAACCCGGTGGTGTATCGTGGAGCTTACGAATTCAGCGTGCCCAACGTGGCCGAAGATTTCGTGCCACAGCACCTTGCGCCGGAGCAAGGAGCCAAGGCCCGCGAATCTGGAGAATAGAGTCCGGAGAATTGAGAAACTCACCATGCCAGGCACGACCGCAGTTCCGGACATCGAAATCATCGTTGAAGATATCGGCGGCGGAGGCGGACCCACCCCACCCCCCGGCGGAGGCGATGACGGAGATGGAGAGGACCGCGATCACCGCCGCCAGTGGTCCCTGGCTCCCCGGCGCTACTCCACCGCGATCACGCTCGGCATTGTTTCCATACTGATGTTTTTCATGGCGCTTTCCAGCGCCTTCATCGTGCTCCGGCGCGGGAGCAACGTGTGGGTCCCGGTGCATCTCCCGCTCGTTCTGTGGGCCAACACCGGTATCCTTCTCGCCAGCAGTTTCACTCTTGAATCAGCGCGGCGGCGGCTCTCGCTTGCGGATCTGCCCGGCTTCCGGAAATTTTGGCTGGTCACCACGGTTTTAGGTTTTTTGTTCGTCGCCGGACAGCTTGTCGCCTGGCGGCAGCTCGTGGCGCAAGGCGTTTACATTGCCAGCAATCAGGCCAGCAGTTTTTTTTATATTTTCACTGCCGCGCATGGCGTGCATCTTCTCGGCGGAGTCGCGGCGCTGATGTACGTTTTGACTCGAAAAGTCGAACCGGCGAATTTGTCGCGTTCCGTGGCGGCGGAAATCGCTTCTTACTACTGGCATTTCATGGATGGACTTTGGATATTTCTGCTGGCGCTTCTGTATCTTGGCAAGTGAATTTTGAATTTTTCAAAATTCAACACTGCGAAATTCAATACTTCAGAAATTCGGCGATCGTTTCCACCACGCGGGCCATTTGTTCCTCGCGCAATTCGGGATACATCGGCAATGAAAGCACTTCTTGCGCGGCGCGCTCCGCGTGCGGGAAGTCGCCGGCCTTGT